>OBLW0100000448.1_pt1 | contig 35649 bp, 18 predicted proteins | sample 1520161 | NCBI WGS metagenome assembly OBLW01 (sample SAMEA3539309, study PRJEB22396) | soil metagenome | biome: tundra; feature: field; material: soil | place: USA | collected 2010-05 | depth 0.15 m
CGAATCAACAACCTATCCACCAAATTGGGTTCGTTCCTCAAGTCCTGGTGGGGCAGGCGCTTCCGCCTGCCAATCCCGCTGATATTCGCGAGTTCCTCAAGGTCGTCGCGCGTTCCACCCCGGCGCCGCGCGGTTAAGATGCCCATGTACACCCGCGCGTTACAATCGGGATGTATGTTCCGCGGCCTTCTCCTTCTCCTGATCTGCTCCACCGCGCTATCCGCCCAGAAGCGGCCGTTCGACGTCAACGCCATGATGGAGTTGAAGCGGATTTCCGACCCGCAGCTCTCTCCCGACGGCAAGTGGGTGGCGTTTGTTGTCGAGACCGCCGACGTCGCCGGCAATAAGAAGCCCCAGCAGATCTGGATCGTCCCGCTGGTGGGCGGTGCGCCGCGCCAGATCACCCACGATGGCGAGGCCAACCAGCGCCCGCGATGGTCGCCCGATTCCAAGCGGATCGCCTACGTTTCGGATCGCGCAGGTTCCGCGCAGATCTGGCTGATGGACCCGGATGGCTCGGGCGCCAGGCAGGTGACCAACCTTGCGGCCGAGGCCGGCGGAGTGCTCTTCGCCCCCGATGGCAAGAACCTGCTCTTCACTAGCGACGTGTACCCCGAGTGCGGCGCGGACGACGCCTGCAATAAACGGCTGCTCGATGCCGACAAGGCCAGCCCGGTCAAAGCGCGCGAATATACCGAGCTGCTCTACCGCCATTGGACCGCCTGGCAAACCAAGCGGCGTACGCACCTGCTCGTGGTTCCGGTCGAGGGCGGCGCGCCCAGGGACCTCACTCCCGGTCAGCGCGACGTTCCGCCGTTTTCCCTCGGCGGTCCGGACGATTACGACATCTCGCCCGACGGCCAGGAAGTCTGCTATTCCATGAACGCCGACGCCGTGCCCGCCACCAGCACGAATTCGGATCTGTATGCGGTCTCCATTAAGGGCGGAGATCCGCGCAGGATCACGTTTACGCCGGGAGCGGATGCCAGTCCGCGCTACTCGCCCGACGGCCTTTACATCGCGTGGCGGGCGCAAAATCGGGCCGGATATGAGAGCGACCGCTGGCGCCTCGTGACCATTGAGCGCGCCTCCGGCAGAGTGACCAGCCCGACCGGAGACATGGACCGATGGGTGAACAGCTTCGCCTGGAGCCCGGATTCCGCGGCGTTATTCTTCACCACCGGCGACCGCGGGCGCCAAGCCATCCAGTTGGTTCCGGCGGCCGGCGGCGCCATACGGATCGCCGCCAGCGGCGATGGCGAGCTCGACGACATGCAGTTCACCCACGACGGCAAGACCATGGTTTACACGCAGCAAACCGGCGTCTCGCCCACCGAGATCTTTCGCGCCGCTTCCACCGGAGGCGCGCCGGTCGCGCTGACTCATCTGAACGACCAGACGCTCAACGCCTGCCAACTGACGCCGCTCGAGGAATTCTGGGCGGACTCGAAAGATGGCTCGCGCATCCAGTATTTCGTCGTCAAGCCGTACGGGTTTCAGGCCGGCGTCAAGTATCCCGTGCTGATGCTGATCCACGGCGGCCCGCAGGACGCCTGGGGTTATAGCTGGACCTACCGCTGGAATGCGCAGGTATTCGCCGCTGCGGGATACGTGGTGGTTGAGCCGAATCCGCGCGGGTCCACCGGGTATGGGCAGAAGTTCATCGATGAAATCAATGGCGATTGGGGCGGACGCCCGTTCGACGACATCATGGCGGTGGCCGATAACGCGCTCGCGGCCCTGCCCTACGCCGACGACACGCGCATGACGGCCGCCGGCGGTTCCTACGGCGGCTACATGGTGGACTGGCTGCTGGGCCACACCGCGCGCTTCAAGGCCCTGATATCGCACGCCGGCGTCTACGATCTGCCGAGCGAATTCGGGGCCACCGAGGAACTCTGGTTCCCGCTGTGGGAGATGGGCGGGCCGCCATGGGACAGGCCCGAGGTCTATGCCAGGTGGTCTCCCTCCACCTATGCCAAGGACTTTCATACTCCCACCCTGGTGATTTGCGGCGAGCTGGATTTCCGCGTCCCGTATACCCAGAGCCTGCAACTGTTCACCGCGCTGCAACTGCAGAAAGTTCCGTCCAAGCTGCTGGTCTTTCCCGATGAAGGCCACTGGGTGCTGAAGCCGCGTAACACGCTCCTCTGGTACAAAACGTTTACCGATTGGCTGGATTCCTGGGTGAAAAAGTGAAAATTGCTGCGCTGTTGGCTGTGCTGATTCTGGCGGCGGGGATCGTCTGCCTCTTCACGATGTCCGCCACCACGGCTTTGGAGATTACGCCTCCGGTGAAGACCATCGGGGTGAGCACGCCGGTCACGGTGAAACTGAGCAACCCGCACGGCGTGCGCCGTGTGAGCGCATACCTGGAACAGAACGGCGCGCGCTACCCGCTCTACGAGGAGACCGCCCCGGCGCGGCGCTTCTTCTGGAACCGTCACATGCCGTCCCGCGCCATCGCCTTCCAAGCCGGCAAGGGCAAGGCCGCCAACCTGAAGGAAGGCCCTGCGCACTTGATTGTCGAGGCTGTCTCCAACGATTTCGAGGGCGCTTCCTCTGCCGCCTCCTATGAGGTGAACGTCGTCCTTGCCGCGCCGCGCGTAACACCCGACGGCTTGCAGCACTACATCAACCAGGGAGGCATGGAGCTGGTGACGTTCACGGCCGGCGGCGCCTGGAGCGAGGCCGGCGTGAAGGTGGACCGCTACACTTTCCGCAGTTTCCCCCTGCCCGGCCGCGACCCCAGCCAGCGCTTCGCTATGTTCGCCTATCCCTGGGACCTGGAGGCCGGCGTCATTCCGAAGGTCTTCGCTCGCAACGCCGCGGGCACGGAGGCCATGGCGCAATTCTGGTTCAAGCTTTTCCCCAAGAAGTTCCGCGTGCGCGATTTCCCCATCGACGATGCCCTCATGGAGAAGCTGGTGAACTCGGTCGACCCCACCGGCGCGCTGGCGCAGGGAAAGGATTTGCTCACGCGCTTCCTCTACATCAACGGCCCGTTGCGGCGCAAGAACAACCAGCAGCTTGCGGACCTGCGTTTCAAGACCGAGGAGAAAGTGCTGTGGAACGGTCCTTTCATCCACTATGGCAAGGAGGAGGCGGATTTCGCCGACGTTCGCAGCTACATCTACCACGGCCAAAAAGTGGACCAGCAGGTGCATCTCGGGTTCGATCTCTCCGACACGCAGAACGCGCCAGTCAATGCCGCCAACGACGGCCGGGTGGTGTGGGCTTCCGACCTGGGCATCTACGGGAACTGCATCGTGGTGGACCACGGCTACTCGCTGCAATCCATCTACGGCCACCTGCGCGAGATCGACGTCAAGCCCGGAGACCTGGTGACGAAGGGCCAGAAAATGGGCATCGCCGGCCAGACCGGCATGGCCGGCGGCGTTCACGTCCACTTCAGCATGCAGATCGACGGCGTCCAGATCAACCCCCGCGAATGGTGGGACGAGCACTGGATCAAAGACCGTGTGATGAGCAAGCTCCAATAGCGGATTATCTTCTGAAGACGATGATGTGCTGTTGCGGCAGAACCTCAATCGACCGGTCGAATTGGAAGCCTTCCGGCTCTACCTCGGCCCGCACCTGTTGCACCGTCATCTTGTGCTCGGGGCGGATCGGGACGTTGGGGTCTTCGGCGCGATACTCAAGCAGCACCAGCCGCCCGTTGGGCTTGAGGGATTCGCGTATGTGGTCGAGCATCTTCTCGGGCTCGGAGAACTCATGGTAGACGTCCACCAGCAGGACCAGATCCAACGCGCCCGGCGGCAACTTCGGGTCGTCAATCGCGCCCAGAACCGGACGTACATTGGCGAGATGCCGGTCCTGCATATTCTTTGCCAACCGATCGAGCATGGCCTGTTGGATATCCTCGCCGTAGACCACGCCCTTGGCTCCGACGCGTTCGGCCAGACGCCAGGTGAAGTAGCCGACCCCGGCGCCGACATCGGCCACCACCGCTCCCTTGGAGATCTTCAAGGCATCGAGAGCCTCGTCCGGATGTTCTTCGGATTCGCGCTCGGGTCGCACCAGCCAGTCCGCACCGCCCGGACCCATGACCTGCGCGATATGGCGCCCGGTAATCGGGTGAACGTCTTCACCCCAACAGACGAACGCGAACAGCAGCAAGGCCGCGGCGAACCTGTGGGGCAGACCCCCAGGTCTGCGGCCGACGCCCCCGTCGGCCCCCGGCCGAAGGCCGGTCAAAACGTCACCTCGTCCCGCGTGACCTGGGGTGCGTACCGGAAAGCTCCCGCGGTGATGCCTTTCAATTGGGCCAGCCTCAGGGCCGCGATCTGCACGGGGACAATCTCGGCCAGCGGCGCCAGGTATTCCCCGACGTCCGGCGCAGGCACGAGTTGCAGGCCGGCGGCATCCGGACCGGGGGCGCCGATCACGCGCACCTGGCCGCCGAACCGCACCAGATCGCGCGCCAGCGCCAGGTTAAGGCTGCGCGCCCTGCCGGGAGGCGCGAAGATCAAGCCGCGAAACGCCGAATCCACCAGCTCAACCGGACCGTGGCGGAACGATGCCGCGTGCATTCCGAACGCCGCGGCCTTCGCCGTTTCGCCGAAAAGCAGGGCGCCTTCGCTGGCTGAAGCCGAGGAAGGGCCGCGCGCCAGCAGATGGATCGGCACGGCGGGATCGAGAAAGCGGTCCCATTCGGAGATCGCCTGAACGCTCGCCGAGATGTACTCCGGCAGCGCGGCGATCAGGCGCTCCACGCCATCCCGGGCCGCCGCGAAATCGCTGCCAACCTCCGCCGCCAGCAGGTGCAGCGCCAGCACCGTGCCGGTATAGCTCTGGATGGCCACCATCTCGTCGGGAAGGCTGCCAATCGTAAGCGCGCATTCGGCGCCTCGGGCCAGGCTGCTCCCGGCGTCGTTGGTCACGCCGACCATGAGGCAGCCGAGTTGCTTCAGCGCGGGGATGAGCTTGGCGATCTCCACGGACTCGCCGGATCGGGATACGGCAATCACGGCGGCGTCTTTGCAGAGGTCCCGCAGGTAGTGCAACAGTTCGCCGCTCTCCACGATGGTGGCATGGAGTCCCAGCGCGGCGAGGCGGTAATAGAAAGGAGTGGCGGCGTACAGAGACGCTCCGATGCCGGTGACCACCACCCGCCCGGCCGAACGAACCACGTCCGCCGCATGCCGCAGGGTTCCGCGGCCTTCGCCCGCATGAAGGCGAAGCACGCACGCCAGCGATTCCGGCTGTGATGCGATGTCCCGGAGCAGCCGCGGCTCGGTCATGGGGCCACCCCGCGCCGGCGCCGGGATCCGGCTTTTGGGGAATCCGCTTTGGAGCGAACCGCGCCGGTAGACTGCCGGACAACCAGGATGGTTTCGAGCGAGTATTGCGATCCCGAGCGCCGTTTGGATCGCACCATCCGTTCCAATCCTTCAAAGGCGAGGCGTCCCAGGCGGTCCCGCGGGACCCGTACGGTGGTGAGCGCCGGAGTGGCATAGCGGGAGAAGGAGATATCGTCCACGCCCAGAATCGACACGTCCCTAGGGACGCGTACGCCGGCCTCCAGGAGAGCGCGCATGGCGCCCAGAGCGGCCAGATCGTTGCAGCAAATGATAGCGGTCGGCAGCTCGGACCCGTCGAGGAGCGTACGCGCGGCGGCGGCCCCTCCATCCATGTCGTTATTGACCTCCACCGTGCGCGGCCGGGGAAGACGCAGATCCCGGAGCGCATCGGTAAACGCCTGGCGGCACGTTACCGCCGATACACGGGTTCGCGGCCCGGCGATGTAGGCGATGTCGCGGTGCCCTAAAGCCTTCAAATGCGCCACCGCCTGCCTGGCGCCGGTGGAGTAATCGACGCGGACGTTGCTGAGACAGCGGCCCGGCGGTTCGGCCGCGTCGACGCGGAGCACGGGGATATCCGCATCCGTCAGCTCCTCGATCAAGTCCACGCCAATCTGCGCCGTCACCACCGCGACGCCGAGGACTTTGTTCTCGATCATGCGGGCCACCGCCTTGCGGGCGCGCTCCGGATCGTAGTTGGTGGCGCAGAGCAGGACGTCGCAGCCCCGCTCCGTCACGAAATCCTCGAAGCTCTTGATCAGTTCCGGGAAAAAGGGATTCTCGACGTCAGAAATGATGAGTCCATAGGAATCGCTGTGGCCGCGGGCCAGACGGCGCCCGTAAGCGTTCCGGTGGAACTTCAATTCACGCATCGCCCGCAGCACTCGTTCCCGAGTGTGGGGCGCCACCGCGCGCGTTTCGTTGACGATGTGGGAGACCGTCGTGATGGATACGCCGGCCATCCCGGCGACGTCCCTCATCTGGACGGCGGACTTGGTTCGCGGCAATGTCGGCGTGGTCACGGGAACGTCAAAAGCTCCTTTGGGCAGCGGAAGCCGCAAACGGTTGCGGCGAACCCCGTAATCCGCCTTCAAACCGCCGGCGCCGCTCTCCCGGGCGTCGTGAGGCATCTTAGCACATCAGCGCCGTGGTCCTTGGAGACGCCATCCGTCGATGGGCTTCCGCAGACCGGCCGGCCGGTAGGGCAGGGAGACCTTAGCCCCCAAACCCGCCGAGGCGTACGCCGCACAGATCGCCTCCAGGACCATGCGCCCGTCCTCCCCCGTGGCTTGCGGCTCTTCCCGGCCCCGCACGCACCGCGCGAAGTGGCGCATCTCCTGCGGGAAGCCGTAATTCCACAACTCCTCGAAGACCGGGTAGCTCCAGCCCGTGGTGGATGGCGCCTTCTCCACCGCGTAGCCGTAGCCGCGCTCGCTGTAAGTCGGCAAGGCGTTTCCCATGTGGAGGTTGGCATAGGTCAAGCCGCCGTCGCCAAAGACCTCGATGCGGTCGTCCATCCCGCCACGGCGGGCCCAACTGTCTTCGACCACCCCCAGTGCGCCGCCGGCGAACTCGACGATGCACACCACTTCGTCCTCACCGGCGGTCTTGCCGCCATGAACGTAGGTTCCCATCTGCGCGTAAATCGTTTGAATTTGCGGCCTTCCGAGAAACCACCAGCAGAAGGCAATGCCGTGGCACCCCATATCCATCAGCACGCCGCCGCCGGAGCGATCCACATCCCAGAACCATGCGCTATGCGGTCCGAAGTGTTTCTCGCTCTGCTTGACCAGGTGGACCTTGCCAAATGCGCCCTGATCCGCCATCTCCTTGGCCTTCAGGTACTTCGGGGTAAAGAAAAGCTCCTCGGCGTACATCAGCAGGACGCCCTGACGGCGGCAGATTTCAAGCATGCCGCCGGCTTCCTCCAGATTCATCGCCAGCGGCTTCTCGCAAACCACGTGCTTGCCCGCACGGGCGATATCGGCCGTCATTTGGGCATGCAGTTGGTTGGGGGCGGCGATCGTCACCATCTCAATGCCGGGATCGGCCAGCATTTCCCGGTAGTCGAGAAAAGCGTGCGGTATGGCGTACCTTCGGGCCAACTCCGCGGCGTGCCCGGGCGTGGGTGAGGCCACCGCCACCACTTCGGCCTCGTCCGGCATGGTGTGGAACGCGGCCGCGTGAATGTCCGCCTCGAATTGCGAGCCGATGATTCCGACTTTGACTTTGCCGTTGGACATGGATTGCTCCGTTCTATGCGATTGTGATGTTCATTACACCCACGGGGCCAAGGAATATTCCAGAAAATCACGGTGGGTGAATCCGGATTCTAACATTCACGCTCCCCTTTCGCCTTTCCGTGTAGCAAGCGCTTGCGGCGTTTGTTCGCGAGCCGGGTTCACTAAACTCGCTCTGCCCGGGGCCACGTAGCCCAAAAGAATGTCTCTAGTGCTATCTTTAACAAAACAAGGGCGCTGCGATGGTTATACAGCGGCGCTACCGTAGCACGATTGAAAAACGGGCCTTGAAAGGCTATAATTTCGCAAATCCCTGAGCCCAAGAGGGCGTGTCTGGGGCGAGTAGACGGGTGATATGGAAAACGGGAGGATTTGTCATGACGTGTAAACGAATGGCGCAGTTGTTGTGCGCCGTGGCGCTCTTGTGCGGCTGCATTTTTAGCCAAACCACTACCGGTATCTTGCGTGGAACCATAACCGATCCCGGCGACGCGGCCGTGCCTGGGGCGCAAGTAGAGTTGAAGAACAACGCGACCGGGGCGGTCGTTTCCACGGTGACCGGACCCGAAGGAATCTTCATCTTCAACAGCCTGGTTCCGGCAACGTACACCCTGACGGCGAAGCCGACGGCGGGTTTCAAGACCTACACGCAAACGAACATCGCGGTCACCGCCAACGAAGAACGCGAGCTTGGTAGAATTCCGCTGGCGCTAGGCGCGTTAACGGAACAGGTTGAGGTCACCGCGATTGCGACGCCGGTGCAGACGGCATCGAGCGAGAACTCGAAGCTGGTCGACGCGAGCCAGATGATGGACCTTACCCTGAGGGGCCGCGATTTGTTCGGCATGCTGTTCACGCTGCCCGGCGTGACCACCGCGGAACAGGACACCACCAGTGAGAATTCCATCGGGTCGGTCCGGATCAATGGCGCGCAGTATGCGGGACTTGCGAATTTCGCGGTGGACGGGATCTCGGATTTAGACACCGCGAACAACACCACCCTTCACTACGAGCCGAACATGGATGCGATCGCCGAAATGCGCGTGCTGACCAGCAACTACCAGGCTGAGTATGGGCGCAACTCGAGCGGCCAGATCTCGGTGGTGACCAAGGGTGGCAGCCAGCAGTTCCATGGCAGCGCCTGGGCCAACAAGCGGCATGAGATGTTCAACGCCAACAGCTTCTTCAACAACTACAACGGCGTGCAGAAGAGCTTTTACCGGTTCTTCGTGTGGGGCTATAGCATCGGCGGACCGGTTTACATTCCCAAGGTGTTCAACACGCAGAAAAAGAAGCTGTTCTTCTTCTTTTCGCAGGAGTACACCAAGCAGAAGCCGGGGACCGAAACCGGGTACTACAACTCGCCGACGGTGGCCCAGCGGGCGGGCAACTTCGCCGGCTACAGCGACGCGAACGGCGTACTCTATAACCTAATGGACCCCAGCACCGGGCTGCCGGTCCCAGCCGGCCTTAACAATAACATTTCGGGCCTGGTAACGGATCCCGCGGCGGCGAAGGCCGGCCAGGCGATACTGAACTTCTTTCCGCTGCCGAACATCTGCAACCACTCTGGCGTTTCCAGCAGCGGCTGCGTCACGGACGCGCAGTTCGTCACGCAACAGTACTCGCGCAACTATTTCTGGTCCTACAACGAGACGCATCCGCGGCGCAACGACACGGTGCGGATCGATTACAACATGACCTCGAAGCTGACGACTTGGGCGCGCTACATTAACGACTACGACCTGGACACCAACGGCACCATTGGTCTGCTGAACTCTCAGAACCAAGTGGCTCCTTTCGCCGTCGAACACCCGAACCCGGGCCATGGCTACGGCGTCGGAATTACCTACACCATCAACCCCACGACGGTCAACGAGTTCACGTTCGGCAAGAGCTACAACAGTTGGGACTACTATGCGGTGGACCAGTCCCAGATCAACCTGTCCCAAATGGGCAATCCGCCGGGGTTCGATAACTTCGCGACCGATCCGCTCTACGTGAACGATGTGAACTCCACGCGGCCCGCGGGATTGGGAACGGGGAGCATCTTCTACCAGACGGCCGTTCCCAACGTCACCTTTGGCGGCATCGCCGAGCCCAACGAGATGACCTCGGGCGGTACCGCGTGGAGCCCGAGTTGCAGCGGCCAATGCCCCTACACCAACTGGAACGACATCTACAGCGTCAACGACGCGGTCAGCAAGGTATGGGGCAAGCACAATTTCAAGGCCGGCTTCTACTACGAGCGGACCGGCAAAGTGGAAGTAGGCTCCGGCAGCCAGGGCTCGCAGTTGGGCGCCTACAGCTTCGCCAACAGCACGGCCATGCCGAACAACACTACGGACGGGTTTGCCAACGCCTACCTGGGGCAATTCAACAACTACAGTGAAGGCGGACGGGCAGTGGTGAATGTTTGGTATACGGATATAGAGGCGTTCATTCAGGACAATTGGCGCGTCAGCCGGCGCCTGACGCTCGACCTGGGTATCCGTTTCACCCACCAAAAACCCAACGAGAACCTGAACCCCAATACGTACGATTTCCTGTTCAGCGCCTACAATCCAGCGCAGGCGGAACGGTTGTACTACCCGGCGTGCACGATCAGCACGGCTAAATCCGCCTGCCCCTCTGCCGACAATAAATCGTACGATCCTGTGACCAACACTTATACCTTCCCCGCGCTCCAGGGGACCTTCGTGCCGCCCTCGGCGGGCGGTTACTCCACCACGCCGACAGCCTTTCCGGGCATGGTGCTATCCGCCCCCGGCACCCCGCTTGGCCTCGATACCTGGAGCTACAAGAACTTCCTGGTTCCGGCGATCCGCCTGGGCTTGTCTTGGGACGTGTTCGGCAACGGCAAGACGGCTATCCGCGCGGGCTTCGGGGAATTTGTCAACCTTACGGACAGCCACTTTGCCCAACTGTCCGCCGGCAACCCGCCGAACACCGTCAACCGGTCGATCTACTACTCCACTATCGACCAGGTTCCGAACTTCGTGAATTCGGCGGCCATTACGCCGATCTCCCCGCAGGGGACCGTCGGCGCTCAGCCCATGGGGGGCAACTACAACGGTAGCTTCATGATCCAGCAGGCCCTCGGCTTCGGAACGGTGCTGGAGGCCGCGTATGTGTTTAATCTGAGCAAGCACACCTGGGCGCAGTATCAACTCAACAATATCGCACCGTACGCGGAATACAGCCTCGCGTTCAACAACCCGAACGTGGCGTACCTGCCCGCAAATACCTCGGGTAAGGAGCTCAGCGACAACTACTTCCGCCCGCACCCGGGATTGGGCGCGCCGGTCTATAACAGCCTGGCGGAAAACGCCGCTTTCAACTCCCTGCAAGTCACCCTGCGGCGCAACATGACCAAGCACCTGTCCTATGGCGCAGCCTACACCTGGTCGAAGACCATGAGCACCGGCGGCGGATATCCGACGACCGTCAGCCCCTATTTCCCGGATAAGTTCCGGAACTACGGACCTTTCTACTATCCTGCTCCGCAGGTTCTGGCGCTTAACTACGTGTACGAGGTTCCGAACCTCGCGCAGAAGCTGAACTTTAAGCCGCTGGGATTTATTACGGACCATTGGATGGTCTCCGGCATTACCCAAATCCACTCCGACGTCAGAAACAGCATACCGGGTATTTCCTTCACGAATACCACTGCCACCAACCCGCAAATGAACTGGACCGGCGGTTACGAAGGGGCCAGGATGCTGGTGACGGGGAACCCGGAACTTCCGTCCGGTCAAACATCGTTCGCGGGCGCCACCCCGCTTGTGCTGGCGCCCGGCGCCAACGCCAACGGGACTCCCGGCAACCAGCTCGCCAATGAAAGCGCGTTCACCATTCCGTGGCCGTGCAGTTTGACCCCCGGGGCCACTCCGCAGCTAGGCATCGGAGAATCCTCGGAGTGTTATGGCAACGCGGGAGCGGGCAGCCTCATCCCGATTCAACACACGATGGAGAACAACTGGGACATGACGTTCTCCAAGTCGTTCCCGCTGAAAAGCGAGCAGCGGGTGATCATCTTCCGGGCGGAGATGTATAACATCTTCAACCACACGCAATTCAGCTCGGCCACCATCACTCCGTCGTACAGTTGGCCGCTTTGGCAGAATGGCGTGCTGGAACAGACCAACGCCGGCCTGGGCCGCTATACCGGGGCGCTGAGCCCGCGGCAGATGTCGATGTCGCTGCGGTTCCAGTTCTAGCGGCAAGGGGCCGGTTTCAAGAATCAAGCCGCCACGCTTCGGCGTGGCGGCTTGTTTTGTCTGCCCAGGCAAGAAGGCAGCCCAGGAGGGCCGCCCCACTAAATATCCGGGTTTGCGTAGCTTGATATACCGGTACGGATTGTCCAGATAGCAAACGTTTGCGGCGCCGGGCTTTTCGGCAGCGAACAGCAACAATAAACCTTGCTTCCTATCCTTAAGTAAACATTGCCCTTTCGTCGTTGTATCCGCCTCGCTACCGTAAAACCATTGTAATGTCCGCCGTCGCCGTGTATAATCTTCGAAATCTCCGCTCTCGCGCGGGTGTGTGAATGGACCAATGGGGATATTCGAAAATCGGGAGGATTAGTCATGATGTTTAAACGAACGGCGTGGATGCTTTGCTTCGTGGCGCTCTTGTGCGCCTGTGCTTTTGGCCAGTCGACAACGGGCAGCCTGCTGGGGACCGTGACGGACCCCGGCGGCGCCGCCGTGCCGGGCTTGCAAGTCGAAGTGAAGAACGCCGCGACCGGGGCAGTCACTACCACTACGACGGGGCCCGAGGGCATCTTCATCTTCAACAGTCTGGTGCCGGCGACGTACAACCTGACCATCAGGCCCTCCACCGGGTTCAAGACGTATGCGCAATCGGCCATCGCCGTTACGGCCAACGAAGAACGCGACTTAGGCAGAATCGTCCTGACGCTGGGCGCGCTAACGGAGCAGATTTCGGTGACGGCGGAAGCCACGCCGGTACAGACGGCATCGAGCGAGAACTCCAAACTGGTCGACCAAGCCCAGTTCGAGGACCTCACCACCAAGGGCCGCGATCTGTTCGCCATGGTGGTCACGATACCCGGAATGTATACGACGGCGTTCGAAGGGGAAGGCACGACCAACGAGAACGCCCTTGGGACGGTCCGCATCAACGGCGGGGCAACCGACAGCACGAACTTCACCGTGGATGGCATCGCGGACATGGATACCGGATCGAACGGGACGCTGCACTACGAGCCGACGATGGATACGATCGCCGAAATGCGCGTGCTGACCGCCAACTACCAGGCGGAATACGGGCGGAACTCGGCGGGGTCGATCAGCGTGGTGACGAAGGGCGGGAGCCAGGAGTTCCACGGGAGCGTGTACGCGAACAAGCGGCACGAGATGTTCAACGCGAACGGGTTCTTCAACAATTACAACGACACGGGCGACATTGGCAACGGTCCCCAGAAGACCGTATACCGATTCTTCGTGTACGGCTACTCGGTCGGCGGGCCGATCTACATCCCGAAGCATTTCAACACGCAGAAGAAGAAGCTGTTCTTCTTCTTCTCTCAGGAATACACGAAGCAGAAGCCGGGGGTCCAGAGCGGGTACATCAACGAGCCGACGGCGGCGCAGCAGGCAGGGAACTTCGCGGGCTACGCGGACCAGAACGGCAACGCGGTTTCGCTGACGGACCCAAGCACGGGACTTCCGGTGCCGAACAACAACATCGCGCCGCTGGTGCTGGTTCCGGCGGCGGCCAAGACCGGGCAGGCAATGCTGAAGGCGTTTCCGCTGCCGAACATCTGCGGCAACTCGGGCGTGGCGACGTCGGGCTGCTTCCAGTCGGGCACGTTCGCGAGCACGCAATTCCAGCAGAACTACTACTGGAGCTACAACGAGTCGCATCCGCGGCGCAACGATACATTGCGCATCGACTACAATCTGACCTCAAAGCTGACCAGTTGGGTACGGTACACGAACGACTACGACCAGGACACGACCGGCTCTGCGCCGGGACAGTTCCAAAACTCATCGGGCCAGTTCGCGCCGTTCGTGATTATCCACCCCAACCCGGGCCACGGCTACGGCGTCGGAATTACGTACACGATCACGCCGACGATGGTCAACGAGTTCACGTTCGGGAAGAGCTATAACACGTGGGATTACTACCCGCAGGACGACGCGCAGCTTGCCCGCTCGAACATGGGCAACCCGCCTTCGTTCGACAATTTCCTGACGGACCCGAGGTTCGTAGCGGACATGAGCAGCCCGCGGCCGACGCTATCGAACGGCAGCGCGTTCTTCCTGACCGGCATCCCGCAGGTGAGCTTCGGCGGCGGCCAGGAACCGGGCGAGACCAGTTACGGGCAGCCTTGCAGCGGAGTGTGCCCCTATACGAACTGGAACAACATCTATAGTTTCAACGACAACCTCAGCAAGGTGTGGGGCAAGCACAACCTGAAGGCGGGCGTTTACATCGAGCACACCGAAAAGGTGGAAGAGGATCAACTCGGCACGGCGTACCTGGGCGTCTACAGCTTCGCCAGCAGCTCCACGATGCCGGCCACGACGCAGGATGGATACGCCAACGCCTACCTGGGGAATTTCAACAACTACAACGAAGGCGGACGGATTATCGGGGACTATTGGTATTGGGACACCGAGTTCTTCGTCCAGGATAACTGGCGCGTGAGCCGGCGGCTGACCCTGGACCTGGGCGTGCGTTTCCTGCACCAGGTACCCACGATCGACACGACCAAACAGACGACCGAGTTTGTGCCCAGTACGTATAACAGGGCCAACGCGGAGCGGATTTATTACCCGTACTGCACGGTATCCACCGCGACGAAGGCCTGTCCGACGGCCGACAACAAGGCGTACGATCCGGTGACGGGCACGCTGACCTTCGCCGCTCTTCAAGGAACGCTGGTACCGGCGGCGGTAGGGGGTTACGCGGCGGGGACCTCGCCGCAACCGTTCCCCGGCATGCAGTTCGATGGAACGGCGAACCTTCCGAATACGTTGTGGACGGTGCCTTCGATATCGCCGATGTTCCGCATCGGCTTTGCGTGGGACGTCTTCGGCAACGGCAAGACGGCGATTCGCGGGGGCTTCGGGCAGTTCCTGAACCAGATTTCCACGCAGAAGGCGCAGAACGCCGCGGGCCAGCCACCGATTATCGACCAGCGGACGATCTACTACTCGACGATCGACCAGATTCCCAACTTTGCGAACACCGCGGCGACCCCGCCGGGGGGCGGTTTTACGATTACGGGAACCATCGGCTCTCAGGCTATTCAAGGGGCCTACAACGGGAGCTTCATGCTCCAGCAGAAGGTCGGCTTCTCGACGGTTCTGGAGGCGTCCTGGGTGTTCAATATGGGCCAACACCTCTCCACATCGTCGGCATCGTCGGGCCTGGGCGTCCACCAGATCAACGCGGTTGCGCCGTACTCGGATTACAACCCGGCGAACTACAACCCGAACGAAGGTTTTCTAGCGCCGGGCGCGACGGGAAAGAACCTCAATCAGAACTACTACCGGCCGATTCAGGGCTACGGCGCGATCGTCGAAGAGAACTTCGACGGGCACGCCGTCTACAACTCCTTGCAGGTGAGCCTCCGTCGCAACATGACCAAGCACCTGTCTTACGGCTTGGCCTACACGCTGTCGAAGACCATGAGCGCCTCCTCGCCGAGCCCCTATTTCCCGGATAAGTTCCGGAACTACGGGCCTGCTTTCCAGCCCACCCCGTCGGTTCTGGCCGTCAACTATGTGTACGAAGTACCGAACCTGGGGCAGAGGCTGAACTTTAAGCCGTTGGGATTTGTTACGGACCACTGGACCATATCCGGCATTACGCAGTGGCGTAGCGACATCCTGACATCCATCCCGGGCCTCTCCTTCTCCAACACCACTTCCACCAACCCGACGGCGGATTGGACCGGCGGCTATGAAGGGGCGAGGTATTTCGTGGTGGGGAACCCGCAACTTCCGTCGAGCCAGGTCTCGTTCGCCGGCGCCACACCACTGGTGCAAGCCGTGGGCGCTAATGCCAATGGGTCGCCGGGCAACCAGATCATCAATGCAAGTGCGTTCGTGATCCCCTGGCCGTGCAGTTATACGCCCGGAGCGACTCCGGAAAAAGGCATCGGGGAGACCATGGAATGCTACGGGAACGCCGGGACGGGCAGCATCCTCAAGGAACCCAATACGCGCGTGGACAACTGGGACGTGACGTTCTCCAAGAACTTCCCGCTGAAGAGCGAGAGGCGAGTGATCATGTTCCGGGCGGAGATATACAACATCTTCAACCACACGCAGTTCAGTTCGGCCGGCGTTACGCCGTCGTACAACTGGCCGAACTGGCAGAACGGCCTTCTGGAGCAGACCAGTTCCTCCCTGGGCCGCTACAGCGCCACGTTACCCCAGCGGCAGATGTCGATGTCGCTGCGGTTCCAGTTCTAACCCTTTGGACCGGGCAAGGCGGAGGCCGCGGCTTCCGCCTTGCTGCCCTCCTGGCGTCGTCCGGCGCCCTCCCACGAACCGATCCGTCATGGAGCTATAGTAGTTCCAGGTATTAAGAGAGGAGTCTGAAGATGTCCCTAGACGATCTTTCGGTGAACCGCAGAGATTTTGTGAGGAACGCGGCGGCCGTGGGAGCCGCGCTCGGAGCGGCCAAGAACCTCTTGCCGAAGTCCACGGCGAAAGCCTCCGGCAGGGTAATCGGGGCCAACGACAGGATCAACGTCGCCGTGATCGGTGGAAGCCGCGGGGCGGCGGACGCCCGCACGGTGGTCAGGGTCGCGCAGACTTCGAACGCGCAAGTCCTCGCGGTCTGCGATCTTTACGAAAAGCGCAAGAAAGCGCTGGTCAACCAGCACAAATGCGACGGCTACACGGATTACCGCGAGGTGCTCAACCGCGCCGACGTGGACGCGGTGGTGATCGCCGTGCCGGACCACTGGCATGCCCGGATGGCGCTTGAAGCCATGGACTTGGGGAAGGATGTGTACGTGGAAAAGCCCATGACCCATACCATTCCCGAAGCCAAGCAGTTGGTGGCCAAGGTGAAGGAGACCAAACGCGTGCTCCAGGTGGGTTCCCAGACCACTTCGGGGTCGCAGTGGGCCGCGGCGAAGCAAGCCATCGCCGAGGGATCCATCGGCCACATGGTCATGAGCCAGGGCTCCTATCACCGCAACTCCGCCAATGGCGAGTGGAACTACACCATCGATCCGAACGCCGGCCCGGACGGCAAAGGCGACGATCGTATCGACTGGAGCATGTGGATCAGCCCGGCGGCCAAGCGGTCTTGGGACGCCGACCGATTTTTCCGCTTCCGCAAGTATTGGGACTACTCCGGCGGAATCGCCACGGACCTGTTCTTTCACGTGGTGTCGCCGATGAATATTTGCTGGCCGGCGCCGGAATTCCCGACCAAAGTGATGGCGGGCGGCGGCATTTACGGCGGCCCCGCATTCGAAGAGAAGCGCGAAGTCCCGGACACGTTCCACTTCATCGCCGATTTCCCGAGCAAGCACTCGCTGGTGCTTTCCTCCTCGATGGCGAACTCCCACCACATCCCGGGCCTCATCCGCGGGCATCTGGGAACCATCGTCATGGTGGACAACGGCGAGTTTGAGAGCGCCACCGATCACATTACCTTGACCCCGGAAAACCGCGTCACGGATGCCGCCTACAAAGCCAAATTCGGAACCGTGGCCAAGGCGATACCGGTTAAGGTCATCGACGATGAAGCCGTCCACATGGCGAACTTCCTGGATTGCATGCGCACGCGCCAGAAACCGACTCTGGACGTGGAGACCGGTTACCACGTTCAAGTGACTATTTCGATGGCGGTACAGTCCTATCGCGAAGGCCGCGTGCTGTACTGGGATGCAAAGAACGAGAAGGTCGTTCCCAACAACCCGGCGAAGACGTAGCGTTCCCGGCACAGGGCCGCAGCGGATGTGTTTTCGCGCTATCGTATTCTTTCGTTGTTGAGAAGGATAAATATATGAAACGGAATTCAGCACTGATTTTAGCCGTCCTGCTGGCCGCGCCGGTTTTTGGGCAGAATGCCGGCAACCCCCTGGTGGGTCGTTGGGATTTCACCATGACTTCGCCGCGCGGCGGCACGAGCGCGGTTTGGCTGGGAGTGACCCAGAAGGCCGGCGCTTTCGATGTGTGGTACCAACCTTCGGGCGGCAACTGTTACCAGGTGAAGAATTTCAAGGTGGAGGGGTCGCACCTGAGCATCGTGATGAATCCCGCCACCGACACGCGGCCAGCCATGACTTGGGAACTAGACGCCGCCGGCGACAAGATTACGGGCGTCCAGAAGCGCGGCGAAGCCACCACGGCCTTGGCGGGGGTGCGCGCGCCGGAGTTGAAGCGTAGCGCTCCGCGCGCCTGGACGGACCCGGAGCCTCTCTTCAACGGCAAGAATCTGGACGGCTGGGAGCCCATCGGGAACGTGGCCAACAACCACTGGGTGGTGAAAGACGGCTTGCTGGTCAACGAGGAACACGGCGCGAATCTGAAATCGGTCCGTAAGTTCGACGACTTCAAGGCGCACTTCGAGGTCAAATGCCCGGATGGCGGCAATAGCGGGTTCTACTTGCGGGGCCGCTATGAATTACAGATCGAATACGAACCTCTCACCGAGAATCCGCCGGAGCGGCGGATCGGGTCGATCTACGGCCGGATCACGCCCAAGGACATTCCGCGCACGCCGGGCCAGTGGGAGAAGTTCGACGTCACGCTGGTGGGCCGCACCGTGACGGTGGTACGCAACGGCGTCACCACCATCGACCGGCAGGAGATCGAGGGCATCACGGGCGGCGCGTTGGACGCGAATGAAGGGGAGCCGGGGCCGTTCTACATTCAGGGCGATCACACCGGCGGCCTGTCATTCCGGAATATCACGATTTCCGAGCCGAAGCGGTAGCGCTACACTCCTTGGGCTCCGGAAGGCGCATGGCGCCATGAAAAACCGTCCGTCTGTTCGCCGAGCGGCAAATCGTAACGTGGCAGGGAGCAAAAGCCGCTCGGTTTCCGGACAATCCGCGAATTCGTTCCTCTCGAAACGTGTCCTTCTGGCGTGCCTGGTTCTGATTGCGGCGAGCGTGGCTGTATACGCCCCGGTGAGTCACTTCGGATTCGTAACGTGGGACGATCCGGAGTACGTCGTTGGCAATGTCCATGTTTCCCAAGGGCTGACATGGCAAGGCGCGCGGTGGGCCTTGACGTCCACGGATGAAGCCAACTGGCATCCGGTGACCTGGCTGTCGCACATGCTCGACGTACAGCTTTACGGAATGAACGCCGGGCCTCAGCACGTCACGAATCTGGTCATCCATATTCTCGATGCGCTGCTGCTGTTGGGCTTGCTTTACCGGATGACGGGGGCATTGGGCCGGAGTACGTTCGTCGCGGGGCTGTTCGCCGTCCATCCGCTGCATGTGGAATCCGTGGCATGGATTTCGGAACGAAAAGACGTTCTGAGCACGATGTTTTGGCTGCTCACCATGTGGGCCTATGTGGCATACGTCCGGAGGCCGGGGCGGGGACGGTACTTGCCGATGCTTCTTCTGTTCGCGCTGGGCCTGATGGCGAAGCCGATGCTGGTGACGCTTCCGTTTGTGCTGCTGCTGCTCGACTTCTGGCCCCTGCAACGGGGGCTGGAACTGCCGCGGCTGGTCAAGGAAAAACTCCCGCTCTTCGCGCTCGCTGCGATCTCGAGCGTAGTGACCGTTCTGGCCCAACGGCATGGGGGCGCGGTCGCCGGACTTGAGAGGCTCCCGTTGGGTATCCGGCTGACCAATGCGCCAGCGTCGTATCTGGCTTACATCGGTAAAATGCTCTGGCCGGTCCGGCTGGCGGCTTTCTATCCGCTCCATGCCTCGACGCCGGTTTTGCAGGTGACCCTCGGCGCCCTGCTGTTGATTGGAGTGACCATCCTGGCGTTTCGCGCGGGCCAGCGCCACGGCTATCTTCTGGTAGGCTGGCTCTGGTATGTGGGGACGCTGATTCCAGTGATTGGGCTGGTGCAGGCAGGAAGTCAATCCATGGCCGACCGCTACACCTATGTCCCGCTGATCGGACTATTTCTGATTGCCGCTTGGGGCGCGCCCGAACTTGTGGCTCGCTGGCGGTACGGCAGGGTAGCGATTCCGGTCGCGGCGGTGTGCGTCCTTCTCATGTGCACGGCGCTCGCAAGGGCCCAGGTCGGATATTGGAGCGACAGTGCCGCCCTCTGGCAACACGCGCTGGAGGTGACGGAAGACAATTATGTCGCGCACGCCAGCCTGGGCAAAGTTCTCCTGGACGAAGGAAAAGCCGGCGAGGCCATCCCGCACTTCACCGAAACGCTTCGCATCCAGCCCAACTACGTGGAGGCCAAGAACAACCTTGGAATGGCCCTGGCGTGGCGTGGAAAACTCGATGAGGCCGCCCAACAATTCGCCGGGGCGCTACGGATCAAGCCCGACTTCCCGGAGGCTCAGAGCAACCTGGGAATGGTCCTGATGTCGCAGGGAAAACTCGATGAGGCCGCACAGCGCTTCGCCGAAGCCCTGCGGATCAAGCCCGATTTCGTGCAGGCTCAGAACAACCTGGGAACGGTCCTGATGCGGCAGGGAAAACTCGATGAGGCCGCCCGGTACTTCGGCGCGGCCGTGCGGAACAGGCCCGACGTCCCGGAGCTTCAGAACAACCTGGGACTGGTCCTGATGTCGCAGGGGAAACTGGATGAGGCCGCACAGCACTTCGCCGAAGCACTGCGAATCAAGCCCGACTTCGCGGATGCCAGCAAGAACTTGAATCGGGCCATGGCGCAGCGCCAGCGGCGTTAGCGCCCCCACTCGCCGGTTTCGACGTCGAGGGTCCACTCCTTGGGCTCCGGCAGGTGGAGGGCGCCGCCGCCGATCTCCACGGGCATCCAGAGGTATCGGGAATCCCATTGCGTCCGCGGTTTCCAGATATCGCCCATGAAAATCACGGTGGTTGCCTTGGACCCCACGACCTTCAAGAGCATGGTGGATTGCGATCCATAGGTGTTCGTCTCAGGCGGAGCAATGTCCTTAAACTCGGACCAGGGGCCCTCCAGACTGCGCGCCGTGGCGAACTTGTTGGGATTGGGATTCCATCCGGTCAGGGCAGAGCCAAGCGCATAGTACAGGCCCTGATAATGGACCACCGCGCCGCCTTCCAGCGGGGCGCCGATCAGGCACACGTCCTTCTCGACGTCCAGGTAATCGGCGGAAAGCCTGGCGATATGAAAGCCCTTGGCGGGACGGTCTTCAAAGATCAAATAGGCCGAGCCATCGTCGTCGATGAACTGGCCGATGTCGCGGCTCTCCCGGCCCAGCGGGCGGAAACTGCGAAGATACCTGTAATCGCCGTCCACCGTGTCGGAGACCGCCACGCCAACTCGCGCCAGGGAGTAGCGGGCATCGTCGATGTGCATGTACATCACATACTTTTTCGTCTTGGCGTTGTAGAAGACTTTGGGGCGTTCGAGGACGAAGCGCGCGCCCAGGTCGCCCGGGTCGGCCTGTTTCAAGACCTGGTTGCGGAAGGACCAATGCACCAGGTCCTTCGAGGAATAGCAGCTCACGTAGTGTCTGGCGGGGTCCAACCCTTGCGAGCGATCCTCGCCGAACCAGTACCAGGCATCGCCGAGCTTGACGATTCCGCCGCCATGCGCCTGGATGTGCTGCCCGCGGTCGTCCGGCCACACATCGCCCGGATGAATGGTCTGGGGCCCGGCCGCGAAGAGCAAGGCTGCCGCGGCCAATACGATGAGTGCGCCTGTTCTCATTTGCATATTGTAAAACTCCGGGCAAGCGTCCCGAGGAGTCGGGACGCGGCAGACTGAGAGTCCGCGCCACGGGGGTACCATGGAAGCAGTGCTCCGCGGGCTCACCAGGCGATACTTCGGGCGGATCTGCGCGGTCGCCTTTCTGTTCGGGAGACGCCGTCTGGCAGCCGCGGAGAGCGATCCCCTCACCTGGGCGGCCGAGCCGGATCCGAGCACGGGTTCGGAACGGCGCTACCGCGCCGACGCGCAAGTCATTCTGCTATCGATCCCGCTGCTGCATCGCCAGGGTGTGGGCGACGGCTCGGCCATCTGGCGCGACTCGGCCGCGCAGGATGGGGCGGCCATGAGGCTGCTGGAATTCAGCGGACGGTCCGCGCCCGAACGCGCCGCCGGCTTGAACCGGTTCGGTTTTATTCAGGAACTCTCGCGCACCGTAAACCGGGAAATGGAATCGCTGTACTTCGGACTGATGACTGCGTCTCCCGAAGATAACGCCGCGGATGCCAAGAAGGCGCTCCATTCGACCTCGAAGGACGCGCTGTATTCCGCAATCGAAGGGCATCTTACGGCGGGTTTCGTAGAGACGACGGGCGCTCGATTCGTGGCGCCGGCGCGCACATGGCTGGCGGACCGAAGCGATTTGATCGGGCGCGCGCGTCAGGCGCTGTCCGGCGCACAGACGAAGACGGTGGAGTGGCATTCCACCGAGGGGGCGCCACTGCCATTTCTGCACGCCCTGGCAGGCCTGCTGAACCGGCCTGGCTCGTCGGATGCGCGGTGTGCGTACAACGGCCGCATGTACCACCTGCGGGTGGAAAGATCGCCGGACGCGAAGGCCGCGACGGTGTTTCGCGGAGAGCGCCTGATCCAGCCTACGGCGGCTGTGACTCGCATATCCGCGACCTTGCGCCGGGAAGAGGGTGGCGTGCTCAACGTGTTCCGGCTGTGGATTGAAGAAGGGTCGCCGCGCCCGCTGCCGCTGCGCATCGAGTATCAGCCAAAGTCATACCTGCGGCTGACATTCGAAGCTCAGGCGTAAGCAACGCAGATTGTGCCCGGCGCGTGAGAGATGCTAGAATCGCCCCCGTTATGACACGACTGGTATTGGGAGCCGCTGCCTTGGCGGCGTGCTTCACGGCGGCCGCGCAACGGCCCGCCAACACGAACTACGACGAAGCCAAGGTTCGGAAGTACACGCTGCCCGATCCGCTGGTGATGAAGAACGGCGAGCGGGTTCGCGACGCTAAGACATGGACCGACCGGCGGCGGCCGGAGATCCTTGAGATCTACCGCTCCGAGGTGTTCGGGCACAGCCCCGCCGCGCCCAAGAAGTTGGACTTCGAAGTCACGTCGGTGGACAAGGCGGCCCTCGGCGGGAAAGCGGTGCGAAAGCAGGTGACGGTGTGGTTCGCCGGAAGAAACGGCGGGCCGAAGATGGACATCCTCATTTACTTGCCGGCGGGCGCGAAGAAACCGGCGCCGGTATTCGCCGCGCTGGGTTTCACCGGTAACGACGGGGTGAGCCTGGACCCGGGCGTCAAGCCGGGCACGGAGTGGGCGCGCGATCCGGCCACCAGGCAGATGGTGAAGAGCGTGAATCCGGAGAAGAAGCGCGGCGCGGCGGCGTCACGGTGGCCACTGGAACTGATCCTGGCCGGCGGCTATGGGGTGGCCATCGTCAACTATGCGGACATCGAGCCGGATTTCGACGGCGGCATGCAGTACGGCATTCGCCCGCTGTTCTTCCATTCCGGACAGACGCAGCCGGCCGCGGACGATTGGGCGGCGATTGGGGCTTGGGCATGGGGCCTGAGCCGGATTATGGATTACCTGGAGAAGGATCGCGACGTGGACGCCAAGCACGTGGCGGTGATCGGGCATTCCCGGCTGGGCAAAACGTCGCTCTGGGCGGGGGCGCAGGATACGCGCTTCGCCATGGTGATCTCCAACGATTCCGGGGAAGGCGGGGCGGCCATCAGCCGTAGGAATTTCGGCGAGACCACCGCCGGTCTGAATAAGGTTTTCCCGCACTGGTTCTGCGCCAACTTCAGGAAATACAGCGACCACGAGGACGACATGCCGTTCGACTCCCACATGCTGCTGGCCCTGACCGCGCCGCGCCCGCTTTACGTGGCCAGCGCCGAGGGAGACCAGTGGTCGGATCCGCGAGGCGAGTTTCTGGCCACGGTGGCCGCCTCGCCGGTGTGGGAGCTTTTCGGGAAGCAGGGGATCGGCACGGACCAGATGCCAGGGACCAACCAGCCGATCCAGCACACCGTGGCGTACCACATCCGCACGGGGATTCACGACATCACCGCCTACGACTGGGGGCAGTACGTAAAATTCGCCGACGCGCAGTGGAAATTGAAATAGCGCGCAACGGGCGTGGGAGGTTCCACGAAATGAGCCTTCGATTTTCTTCTCTTGTCAATCTTGCGCTGCTGGCGGCGGCCGCCGCGGGCTTGCCGCTGCGGAGCCAGGAAACCACCGTCTGGCGGATCGGGACGTTCGACCACTCCTCGGCCGAGTTTGGCGGGCGCGTGGGCAGTCAGCCGGTGGTGGTGGACGCCGGCGCGCCGGATGCAGCACGCGGCTGGCCGGCGTCGCAAGCGGGCAGCCTCAACGCCCGGTCCGGCCCGCAGACGCACGCCCGCACGATTCGTTTCCGGATGAGTGAGGCTCCCGGCGGGTCGTATGCGTTGGATCTGGCCATCATGGCCGGCAATCCGCGCCTGCCCCGCCTGGAACTCGACCTGAACGGCGCGCAGGCCACGGCGTACATCGACCGGCGGCTGAGCTACCATGCCGAGGGACGGGCCGATTCGCCGATCTGCGCCGAAGCCAGAGAGCGCGTCCCTATCCCGGCGAGCACGCTGCGGCAAGGCGATAACGAACTGCGCATCACGGCCGTGGACGACGCGGCGGATGAAAACGGCGATTCGCAGATTAGTTGGGATGCGCTGGCGCTGCTGCGCACCGGTTCAACCGCCGCGGACCCCGCAATTTCCGTTGAACCGTCTTACTTTTTCGTCACAGAGAACGGCGCGCTACGCGAGCCGATCGCGGTGACGGTCACCACTGCGGCGGCGGTCTCCCGCGGGACGCTCACGCTGACACTCGCCGGCGCGCAATATCGCGCCGACCTGGCGCCCGTGCGGTTCGGCCAACAGCGTTTCGAGTTCAAGGTTCCGGAGTTCGCCGCCGGCGCCGAAGCGCGCGTCGCCCTGCTGCTCGACGGGAAGAGCTACCAGCGCGTCGAACGGATCTCTCCCAAACGCAAGTTCACGGTTTATCTCGTGCCGCACGCCCACCTGGATATCGGCTTCACCGACTACCAGCCGAAGATCGAGGAATTGCAGAATCGCAACCTGGACCGCCTGCTGGAAGAGATGCGCCACGACGCGGACATGCGTTTCTCGCTGGATGGCGCCTGGGTGGCGGAGCAATACCTCCGCACGCGCTCGCCGGCGGCGCGGAAGGAGTTTCTGGAGTTGGTGCGCGCGGGCCGTATTTCGGTTCCGGCGCAGTACGCCAACCTGATGGCCGGCGGCGCCAGCCTGGAGACGCTGATCCGCTCGACCTACGCCGGCCATGCGCTCAATCGCGCGGCGGGCGGCAAGAGCGACTACGCCAACATCACGGACGTGCCGGCCTATCCCTGGGCCTACGCATCCGCGCTGAGCGCCGCCGGCATCAAGTACTTCGCCGCGGGCGCCAACGACGACCGGGGCCCGCAGCCCCTTTATGGAAAGTGGCAGACCCGTTCGCCATTCTGGTGGCAGGGCCCCGACGGCGCAAAGGTGCTCATGGCGTACACGCGCCAGTACGCGCAGCTTTGGTTCGTCTGCGGCCTGCCGCCGCGAGAGGCCGGCTGCCGCGACGGATTGCCCACGTTTCTTCAGACCTTCGAAGCCCCGGACTACAAGCCCGACGCGGTTTTGATGTTTGGAAGCCAACTGGAAAACACCGATCTGATCCCCGGCGAGGGGGAGTTCGTCCGCGCTTGGAATGCCAAGTACGCCTGGCCGCGCCTTCAACTGTCGACTTTCCAAGAGTATTTCGAGATGGTCGAGAAGAAGTTCGGGGACCAGTTAGAGACTGTGCGCGGCGACTTCGGACCCTATTGGGAGGACGGCATCGGCACGGACGCGCAGTACGCAGCTCTCTACCGCGCAACCGAGAGCCGCGCGCTGGCGGTCGAGAAGCTCTCCTCGCTGGCCGCGCTCCAGCAGCCCGAATGGGCGCCGCCGCTCGAGGGACTGCGGAGTTTGTGGCGCGATTTGCTGCTCTACGCCGAACACACGTACACCTCCTCTGACGGTTACTCGCAGCCGGAGAGCGAACAGAGCGTGCGGCAGATCGAAACCAAGCACTTCCACGTCTCCGACGCCCGCGAGACGGCGCATTGGATCGCGCAGGAGTCTATGAGCCGGCTGCTGGACCGCATCCGCATCGAGCCGCCCGCGATTGCGGTTTTCAACTCGCTGGCTCACGAACGCAGCGGCCTTGTGGAAATGGATCTCGCGAATGGCGTGCAGTTGGTGGATACGGAAACCGGCCAGCCCGTGGCGCTGGAACGGCTGCGAGTGGGGGAAGGATACCGGCGCGTGCGGTTCCTGGCGAGCCGCGTGCCGTCGATGGGCTATCGCGTCTACCGTATGGAAAGCGGCCAGGCTGCGCCGGCGCCACCCGAGGCAAAACCCACGAACGCCATCGAGAACGAGTTCTACCGCGTAACCGTCGACCCACACCGCGGCGGAGTTTCCAGCGTTTTTGACAAACAAGCCGGCCGCGAGCTGGTCGATCCAAGAAGCCCGTACCTGCTCGGCCAATACGTGTACGTAGCGGGCGGCGACAACAGCCGCCTCATTCACATATCCGAGCATTTGCCAATCGCGAACCTGACGGTAAGCCCCGCCGCGGCGGCGACTGAGGCGACTGCGGTGGACACGCCGTGGGGAAAGACGTTGCAGTACCGGGTGAGCGGGCTGCACGCGCCCCGGATCGATGTGGAGATCCGGCTATTCCACGGCGAGAAGAAGATCGAGATTGTCAATCGCCTGCAAAAGGAGCCGGTGAACGTCAAGGAGGCCATCTACTTTGCGTTCCCCTTCGCGGCGACGCAGCCGGAATTCGAATACGAGGGCCAGAACGGAACGGTCGACCCGGCGCGCGTCGAACTGGCCGGCGGCTGCCGCGAGTGGTACTTGCCGGGGCACTGGGCGCGCGTGAGTGGCGGCGGGATCGGCGCGGCGGTGATCCCCATCGATGCGCCGCTGGTGACCTTCGGCGACATCGACCGGGGCCTGTGGCCCGAGAAGTTCGAGCCGAAGTCGTCCACCATCTTCTCCTATGCGATGAACAACTACTGGCACACCAACTTTCCGCGCGTGCAGAGCGGCGAGTTCACATTCCGCTACGTCATTACCAGCGGCGCGGCGCTCGACCCGGCGACCTTGAGCCGCCTGGGACGCGAGTCGCTGACGCCGCTCGAAACGGGCGAGCTGACCAGGAACGACAAAGTCGGACTGCGCGGCTCGCTGCCGGCTACGCCCGCGAGTTTCCTAAGCCTGGACGGCGACGGTGTCGAGTTGGAGACGCTCAAGCCGGCCGAGGACGGCGAGGGCTACATCGTCCGGCTGCTGGAGACCGCCGGCCATGCGGGCAAGGCGCGGATTTCTTCGCGTCTGATCGATTTCAGCCGCGCCTGGCTGTGCAACGCCGCCGAGGACAACCTGCGGGAGATCCCGTTGTCGAGCGGTGGGGTGGAAGTGGCCGTGGCGCCCTACTCGATTGTGACGCTACGGGTGCTGGCGAGCCCGGCTGGGCGGTAGGTGGGACCGGGACGGCGCTTCCCAGCAGGCGGTAAGCTGGTCACCACGGGATTTTGGACCCCAGATCGATAGCCTTGCGCCTCTAAGGCCATTTCCCTACAGTTCCCTGCAGTTTTGCCGATAAACCGGTTGTATCGCAGCGATTCTCGCGTGAATGTCATGTCAGCCACCGTCGAGGTGTTGTTCACTCCCGCCGCCCGTCGCCACATCGAGAACATGCTTGTGGCGGTTGCGCCCTCCGCGGATCTGCTTGATCGCCGCTTTCGCGCGACGCTGCACCGCCCCAGGATCGGCGGGGCCCAATTGCCGCCGCGCGAATATGAGCGCGCCCGCATTAACGCCCTCCTCGCGATCACCCCGGCGGCCGCATCGCGCCTGCGGTCCCTGGCCGGGTTTTTCGAGCAGGTCGATTACAGCGGCCGCCGCCTGGCCAAGCTGAATCTGCCGCCGGACCGGGTTTATGCCGCGCTCGACGGCTTCGGCGCGCTCCTCGGCCGTGTGCTGGGGGACAAGTTCCAACCGGCGCGCGAGCAGCTCCATCTTGCCACCGTCCTTGCGCTCAGCCACGCGTTTTACGAGGTCCGCGAGGCCGAGACCCAGGCGTTTTTCGGCCTCTACCGGGCCGAAGCCGAGGCTCCCAATCCGGAGGACATGCTGCGCCAGTTCGTCCGTGCCCTAACTCGGGCCGTGCACGCGCGCGCCGGCCGCTTGATGCCGGTCGATGGCGTAAACGCGAAGAATCTGGCACGCCCGCTTTATATCGAGAGCGGCGGCAAGCATGAGCGTCTGGTGGCCCGCGGCCTGTTCCAGCGCCGTTACGCCTCCTATTGGTCATACCCGGTTGGCGGCGCGGCCGTGCTCCAGTTCGCCTTCGCCACGCCGTATCCCTGGCTGCCGCGCGAGCTGACTCTGCTGGGCGCCGCTGCCAAGCGCTGCTGGGAGGCCATGGAGCGGGCCCGGTTGGAGGGCGAAGTGCGCCAATTGCACGTCGAGGCGTTGCGCGCCGAACAGGACGAGCGCCGCCGCATTGGCCGCGAGCTGCACGATGAGGCCGGCCAGAGCCTGTTGTTTCTGCGCCTGGAACTGGAAATGCTGGAGCGCGCAGCCCCCGAAGCCTCGGCCGCCCGCCTGCGCGCCGCGCGCCAGGTAGCGGAGCGAACCATCGTGGAACTGCGCCGCGTGGTTGCGGCCCTCAGCCCCGCCGTGCTGGAGCGCCTGGGCCTAAGGGCGGCGCTTCGTCACCTGGCGCAGAGATTCCTCAAGATGCACGCCTGTGAGCTGCGGGTCCGGATTTCGGGCGCCTGCGAGGGTCTTTCCCGGCAGCAGGAGGAAGCCGTCTACCGCGTTGCTCAGGAGAGCCTGCAAAACTGCGCCAAACACTCCCAGGCCACGCGTGTAAACCTTTCGCTCCGGTTGGCCGATAAGGGTATCAGGCTGCGCGTCGCGGATAACGGCGCCGGCTTTTGTACAGATAGCGCAAAGAATAAGCCGATGGCATTCGGCTTGGCGGGTATGCGCGAGCGGGCCGCGCTCATGGGCGGAACGCTCGCCATCCGCAGCGCCCCCGGCAAGGGCGCTGCGATCGTTCTGGATTTGCCGCAAGTCTCCGCGACGGTGATAGACCATGTCAAAAATTCGCGTACTGCTCACTGACGATCACGCTTTGTTCCGGCAAGGGATTCGCACCTTGCTCTCGCTGGAGCCGGATATGGAAGTCGCTGGGGAAGCCTCCAACGCGTCCGAAGCGGTCGCTCTGGCGCACCAACTCCGTCCCGATATCGTCCTGATGGACGTTGGAATGACAGGCATGAGCAGCTTTGAGGCTACGCGCCTGATTCGCAAGGACCGCCCGGAAACGCGAGTGGTCTTCCTCTCGATGTACGACGACGAAGATTACCTGGCGGAGTGCGTCGAAATTGGCGCCAGCGGCTACATCCTGAAGGAATCCCAAACCGATCAGCTACTCACCGGCATTCGCGAAGTGGGACGCGGTGGCAGCTATTTAAGCCCGCGCCTGCTCACGCGCCTGGTGGACGGTTACCGCGCCATGGGCCGTTCTCCGGTTCGTCAACCCCGTTTCGGCTCGCTCACCAAGCGCGAACGCGAGGTTCTCAAGCTGCTGGCGGAAGGCCAGTCGGTCAAAGAGATCGCCGGTAACTTCGATCTGAGCATCAAGACCATCGAGGCCCACAAATTCAACCTCATGCGCAAGCTCGACATCCACAACAAAGCCCAGCTCGTCCAGTACGCCATCCAGAAGAAGGTCATCAGGCTGCCGGAACTGATGAATTAGACTTCTTAGTCGGTTCGTTGCACATTACATCACCCTGTTATAAACTGGGCTTTGGTGAGAAAGGTCTCCAGCTCGTTAATGGCCGCCCTCGCGGTGGCCGCGATGCTCTGGGGCAACTGTCTCTCCTGTCCGGAAATGTTTTTGGCTGCGACGTCTCACCAGCCGGCGCATAACTGCTGCCATAAGCCGCAACCAGCCTCTGTCCGGTGCCACACGGAGGGCATGCAGCACTTCGTGAAGGCTGACGCACCCGCTCCCAGCGCGCCCATAGCTGCGGAACTGGCGGTGCTTCCGGCGCCGCACGCACTTGCGCCGCGGTGGCTCGCCACGCCACTTCCGAACTTGCACGCTCCCCCCGGCAGTCCAGGCGTTCCTGCAAACCTGCGAATCTAGATATCCCTTCACCCGGTTACGCCCGCAAGCGGGCGAGGCAAGCTAAGTATGCTCCGCCGCTCGCAGGATCGAGTTACTTGGGTAGGTTATCGGGCTGACGCCGTGCGCCAGCCGGCTAAGATGAGCAGGCAGGGCTCCGAAATGAGTACATCAAGATTCAGGATGGCGCCGATCATGGCACTGGCGGCCTTTTCCGCCGCCGCCCAAATGCCGGACGCGCGCATGAGCCTGCGGGATCTGACCGCCGAGGCGACCAGGAACAATCCGGCGATCCTCGCGGCCCAGAAAAAATACGAAGCCGCGCGCCAGCGTCCGACGCAGGCGAGCAGCCTGCCCGACCCCATGATCTCGCTCGGCTATGCCAGCGTTGGCAATCCTTTGCCAGGCGCGGGGCTAGGCAGTCAACCCCAAGCCAACGCCGGCGTGATGGTCTCCCAGGAAGTTCCTTTTCCGGGCAAGCTCAAGCTCAAGGGGGACATGGCGTCCATAGAGGCGCAGGCCGAGTTCCAACAGTATCAGGCCGTGCAACTGGACCTTGTCTCGAGGCTGAAGCAAGCCTACTACCGCTTGCAGTATTCGTACGCCACGCTCGATCTGCTGGCGCACCACCGCGAGTTGTTCGCCGCCCTCCTGCAATTGACCGTGGACCGCTACGCGGGCGGATTGGCCACCCAATCGGACGTCTTCAAGGCGCAGACGCAGATCAGCATTCTCGAAACGCGGGTAGTGAGAATCGAACAGGAACGCCGCTCGCGCGAGGCTGAAATCAACGCTCTTCTAAACCGCGCCGCGGGAACGCCGGTTGGCCGTCCGGAGGACTTGAAGCCAAAGGAATCCACGGTTGCCTTGGAGGACCTGCTGGCCTCCGCGCGGCGGAATTCTCCGCAGTTGGTGGGCCGCCAGAAGATGATCGAACGTTCGGATCTGGCCGTGAATCTGGCGAAAAAAGAATACGACCCCGACTTCACGCTCAACGCCGGATATTACAGCATGGGTTCGATGGGCACGATGTATGAGCTCCGTGCGGATGTCAAAGTCCCGGTCTATTTCTGGCGCAAACAGAGCGCCGGCGTTGCCGAACAGGCCATGGGCCTGTCCGCGGCCCGCCACGACTACGAGGCCGCGGACCAGTCGCTGCGTTTCCAGATCCAGGACGCCTTCCAGTCGGCGCAGGCGTCCGCCAAGTTGATGAAGATCTACTCCGAAACCGTGGCCCCTCAAGCCAGCCTGGCGTTGGAATCGTCGGTGCTGGCCTACGGAGAGAAGCGCGTGGACTTTCTCTCGGTGATTTCCGACTACATCGCGTCGTTCGATTACGCCATGAGCTACTACGACGAGTCACTGAACTACATGCTGGCGCTTGCCCGCCTCGAAGAAATGACCGGCCAGCCGCTTACGGATTGAATATGAAAACAGTTCGGACCATTGCAGTGCTGCTTTTGATCGCCGCCGCGTTCGCGGGCGGGTATGTTTACCGGGCCGTCAAGAGTAACGCGGCTGCCTCTGCTGAGAAGGGCGCGCGCAAGATCTTCTACTGGGTGGACGCGATGAATCCGGCGCATAAGTCGGACAAGCCCGGAATCGCGCCGGATGGCATGAAGCTGGTGCCGGTCTACGCCGATGACGGCGGCGGGCAGCCAGTCGCCTCGCCGGATGCCTCCGCGATGCCGCCAGGAACCATCCAGGTATCGCCCGACAAGCAGCAACTCATCGGTGTCCAGTTCGCCCAGGCGGAGATGCGCGGCGGCGCGCGGACTTTCCGCACCGTCGGCAGAGTGGTGATCGACGAATCCCGCATCGGCCGCATCCGAACCAAGGTGGATGGCTGGGTGGAAGAAGTGTTCGTGACTTACGTGGGCCAGAAGATCCGGAAGGACGCTGCTCTGATGACGCTCTACAGCCCGGAGATGCTGGCCGCCGAAAGAGAGTTGCTGCTGGTGGCCAAGGCGGCCGGCGGAATGAAAGACACCGCGCTGCCGGGAGCCTTTGACCAGAGCGAGGCGCTGCTTCAGGCCGCCACCCGCCGTCTGGAGCTGTGGGGTCTGACGCAACCGCAAATCAACCAGGTCCTGCTGACCGGCGAGCCTCTCAGAACCATCACCCTCCACTCGCCCGTGACGGGATACGTCACCGACATCAAGGCCACTCAGGGTTCCAGCGTCACGCCTGACACCGACCTCTACACCATTGTCGATACCAGCCAGGTGACGGTTGCGGCGGATGTTTTCGACTACGAAGTATCGAGTATTCGTCTCGGCGACAGGGCGCGAGTGTCTCTCCAGGCCTTGCCCGGGAAGGTCTTCACGGGGCGCGTTGAATACGTCCAGCCGCAGTCGGACGCTTCGTCTCCCACTTACAAGGTGCGTTTGGAAATGGGCGACCCTGGCCAGGCGCTCCAGCCCGACATGTACGCGGAGGTCGAGTTCACCGTGGAAGAGGCGCACAGGCTGACGGTCCCCACCGAGGCGGTGCTGGACGCCGGCGACCGAAAAGTGGTTTACGTCGACCGCGGTAACGGCTTCTTCGAGCCGCGCGAGGTGCGCACGGGCGCGCGCGACAGCGACCGCGTTGAGATTCTAGCGGGACTCAAAGCGGGCGAACGGGTGGTAGCCTCCGGCGCCTTCCTGATCGATTCCGAGAGCCAGTTGAAGGCGCCGGCCGCCAAGGGCATGCAGTAATGATTAACGCCATCATCGAGTTCTCCGCTCGGAACAAGGTCGTCGTCATCCTCCTGATCGGGGCTGCCGTCATGGGTGGGCTGTGGGCCATGCGCACGGTCCCGCTCGACGCGCTGCCGGATCTCAGCGACACGCAGGTGATTGTCTACTCGCGCTGGGACCGCAGCCCGGACATCGTGGAGGACCAGGTCACCTATCCCATCGTGACCGCCATGTTGGGCGCGCCCCGTGTCAAGGACGTGCGCGGTTTTTCGGACTTCGGCTACTCCTACGTCTACATCGTCTTCGACGAGGGCACGGATATCTACTGGGCGCGCTCGCGCACCCTCGAATATCTCTCGGCGGCGCTGCCGCGTCTGCCGCAAGGCGTCACCACCGAGTTGGGTCCGGACGCTACGGGCGTCGGTTGGGTCTTCGAGTACGCGCTGGTGGATACCACCGGCGCCCACAGCCTGGCCGATCTGCGCGGTTATCAGGACTGGTACCTGCGCAACTACCTCAAGTCGGTTCCCGGGGTGGCGGACGTGGCCTCGCTTGGCGGCTTCGTACGGCAGTACCAGGTGAATGTCGATCCCGAAAAGCTGCAAACTTACAACATTCCGATAAGCGCGGTGGTGGCGGCCGTGCGCGGCGGCAACAGCGACGTGGGAGGGCGGTTGCTGGAGTTCGGCGGCGCGGAATACATGGTGCGCGGCCGCGGCTACGCGCAGTCCACCGCGGATCTCGGCAAGATCGAAATCGGGAAGAATCAGTACGGCGTGCCCCTGCATGTCTCGGACGTAGGTGAGGTGACGCTCGGTCCCGATATCCGCCGCGGCGTGGCCGACTGGAACGGGACCGGCGACACGGTGGCCGGCATCGTCATCATGCGGCAGGGAGAAAACGCGCTCCAGGTCATCGGGCGCGTCAAACAAAAACTCAAGGACATCGAAGGCGGCCTTCCGCCGGGCGTCAAGGTGGTGACGGCGTACGACCGGTCCGATCTGATCTTACGGTCCATCGACAACCTGAAGAAGACGCTCACCGAAGAGCTGGTCATGGTGGCGCTGGTGATCCTGGTTTTCCTTTGGCACATTCCCAGCGCCATCATCCCCATCGTCACCATTCCGGTGGCGGTGATCATTGCGTTCCTTCCCATGAAGGGAATGGGTCTCACTTCGAACATCATGTCGCTGGGCGGAATCGCCATCGCAGTGGGCGCCATGGTGGACGCGGCCATCGTGGTGGTGGAGCAGACCCACAAGAAACTGGAGGAATGGGAGCGCACCGGACGGAAGCAGGACTACCACCGCGTAGTGATCGACGCCGTCAAGGAGGTTGGCGGCCCCAGCTTTTTCGCGCTGCTGGTGATTGCCGTGTCGTTCCTGCCGGTGCTCACGCTCGAAGCCCAGGAAGGCCGGTTATTCAAGCCGCTGGCTTACACCAAGACTTTTTCGATGATCGTCGCCGCGGTCTTGGCGATCACGCTCGACCCGGTCCTGCGGCTGCTCTTCACCCACATGAAGAACTTCGAGTTCCGGCCGCGATGGCTGGCGCGGGCGGCCAACGCCGTGCTAGTGGGTACGATCCATTCCGAGGAGACTCACCCCATCAGCAAGATCCTGATTAAGCTCTACACGCCGGTGTGCGCCTGGGCGCTGCGCTGGAAGTGGTTCGTCATCGCGGCGGCCCTGGCGCTGGTGGCCGTGACGGTTCCCGCTTTCCAAAAGCTCGGCTCCGAGTTCATGCCGCCGCTCGACGAGGGATCGCTGCTCTACATGCCCTCGACCTTGCCAGGGATCTCGGTCGCGCAGGCGCAACAGTTGCTGCAAACGCAGGACCGAATTCTCTCGCGGTTTCCGGAGGTCGAAACCGTGCTGGGAAAGGCCGGCCGCGCCGAAACCCCCACCGACCCGGCGCCGCTCTCCATGATGGAAACCATGATCGTGCTGAAGCCCGAAAGCCAATGGCGCAAGGTCGATACGTGGTACTCCGCCTGGGCGCCGTCATGGGCCAGGGAGGTCTTCCGCAGATTCACGCCGGACCACATCTCCACGGATCGACTGGTGGAAGAGATGGACCAGGCGCTCAAGATACCGGGGACCACCAACGCCTGGACCATGCCGATCAAAGCCCGCGTGGACATGCTGACCACGGGTATACGCACGCCAGTGGGTATCAAGGTGTACGGGGCCGACACCAAAAAGCTGGAGGAGATTGGCAAGCAAATCGAAGCCCTTCTGCCGAGAGTCCAGGGCACGCGCAGCGTGTTCTCCGAACGTACCGGCGGAGGCTACTTCCTCGATTTCAAGTGGAACCGGGAAGCGCTGGCGCGCTATGGCATTAGCATCGATAGCGCGCAGGAGGTGGTCACCAGCGCCATCGGCGGCGAGAACGTCACCACTACCATTGAGGGCCGGGAACGTTATCCGGTCAACGTGCGCTATATGCGGGACTATCGCAGCGACCCCACGGCGCTGGCGCGGGTGCTGGTCCCCAGCTCCGACGGGCGGACCCAAACGCCCCTGGCGCAGCTCGCGGAGATCCGCGTAGTGAGCGGTCCGGCGATGCTGCGCGACGAAAACGGCATGCTGAACGGCTACGTGTACGTGGATGTTGCGGGCCGCGACCTGGGCGGCTACGTGACTGAAGCCAAGCAGACGGTCGCGAAGAACATCAAGCTGCCCGCCGGCTATTCGCTCCAGTGGAGCGGCCAGTACGAAGCCATGCAGCGCGTGCGGGAGAAGCTGACCGTGGTGCTGCCGCTGACCGTCTTCCTGATCGTCATGCTGCTGTACGCGAACACGAAGTCCCTGGCCAAAACCCTGATCATCATGCTGGCGGCGCCGTTTTCCGCGGTGGGCGCCATCTGGTTCCTGCACTTTCTGGGATACAACATGAGCATTGGCGTGTGGGTCGGCCTGATTGCGCTGATGGGCGTGGATGCCGAGACCGGTGTGTTCATGATGCTGTACCTGGACCTGGCCCACGACAGCGCCAAGGCCGAGGGCCGCCTGCGCAGCCTGCGCGACCTGCAAGACGCCATCATGCACGGGGCCGTCAAGCGCATTCGCCCGAAGTTCATGACGGTGGCCA
>OBLW0100000449.1_pt1 | contig 35649 bp, 29 predicted proteins | sample 1520161 | NCBI WGS metagenome assembly OBLW01 (sample SAMEA3539309, study PRJEB22396) | soil metagenome | biome: tundra; feature: field; material: soil | place: USA | collected 2010-05 | depth 0.15 m
CCCTAAATCGACGAGCGTGATCTTCGATCACGCTCGCCCGATTTATTCGCCCAGGTTTGACCAAATCAGCGCTCACGTTCGTGAGCGCCGATTTAGCGCACGGCGACGATGCCTTCGCGAACGAGGTCGTCGAACAGATTGGATGCGTCGACGAGCGAGATGCCCGTTCGCGCGGAGATGGCCTCGATCGCCGCGTTGCCGTCGACGTGCTCGAGGAGCTGGCGCGCGAGCGGCGGAATGTCGAACCATTCGAGGTCGTCGCGGGCGACCGCGAGCGACGGGATGGTCGAGGCGTCGACCGCCCAGAAGACCTCCATCGTGCCGCTCACGAGCTCCGGCGCGTCGGACGGGGTTCTCGGCGGCGGGGGCAAGGTCGCGCGCTCGCTCTGACGTGCGAACTCTTCGGGATCGAAGGGGGGTCGCGCCGTGACGACATCGCCCGCACCTCCGCCTTCGCTCTCCTGGGCCGCGGCCATCCTGCGGATCGATTTGGGTCGTCTGTCGATCACTCGGGCGATGTTCTCACGATAGCCCATTGCTGACCGGTGTACATATTCCCCTGCTTGTCCACGCCTCCCACATCGAACCTCGGTCGCCGCCCCGCGCCTCGCTTACGAGGCCGGGGCCGAGGTAGCCGTGGCCGCAACGGCGCCGGCTCGGCGCCCGCCGCCCACGAGCTTGCGAAGCACGCCGCGCTCCGGGCGAGGCTCCTTGCCTGGTACGCGAGCGCGCGGCGCGATCTGCCCTGGCGGCGCACGCGCGATCCCTACGCGGTGTGGATCAGCGAGACGATGCTCCAGCAGACGCGCGTCGACACGGTCATTCCCTACTACGAGCGCTTTCTCAGGGACCTCCCGACCCTCGGGCATCTCGCGGAGGCGCCGCAAGAGCAGGTGCTCGGCTTGTGGAGCGGTCTCGGGTACTACCGGCGCGCTCGAATGCTCCACGCCGCAGCGAAGCAGGCGGCCGTGAACCATGCCGGCGCCGTGCCGAGCGAGGTCGAAGATCTCCGCAAGCTCGCGGGTATAGGGGCGTACACGGCGGGTGCCGTGGCCAGCATCGCCTTCGGGCGCCGCGCCGCGGTCGTCGACGGGAACGTGGCGCGCGTTCTCGCGCGGGTCTTTGCCATCGAAGACGACGTCAAGGCCGCGCGCGGCTCCGGGCTCGTCTGGAGGCTTGCCGAGCAGCTCGTGCCCGACGGTGACGGCGACCCCGGAGACTGGAATCAATCGCTCATGGAACTCGGCGCGACCGTCTGCGTTCCGCGCGAGCCGAGGTGCGATGGTTGTCCGGTTCGCGATCTCTGCGAAGGAAAGCGCAGGGGCATCGCCTCGACGCTTCCGCGGGTCACCCCGAAGAAGGCCCCGATCCCCGTGCGCAGGGTCGCGATCGTACTCGCGTCGGAACGGGCGGTGCTCCTCGCTCGACGGCGAGGCGACGGGCTGTTTGGCGGCCTCTGGGAGCCTCCGACCGGTGATGGCGAGATGACCGCGCTAGCGAGCCGTCTAGGGATCGACGCCGGGGCGCTCGAGCCGGCGGGGGAAGTGGTGCATGTCCTCTCGCACCGTCGCATGCAAATCGAGGTGGCGCGTGCGCCGCTCGGCCGGTGGGCGCGCCGCAAGCGCTGGCCGCTCCCTGGCCCCGAGTACGACGCCGTCGAGTTGGTCCGCTTCGAAGACCTCGCGAAGCGCCCCCAAGCCGCGCTCTCGCGAAAGGTTCTCGCGGTGGCCGATGTGGCGGCGCCGTTATAAGGTCGCGCACGAAATGCCCTGGCCACGGCGCGCATCGCTTCCTGTGCTGTCCGTCTTCGGGAGCCTCGTCGTAGGGCCGATCGCGATAGGCAGCGCGGTCGCGCGCGCCGGGAGCCCTCCGGCGCCGCCAGCGCAATCACCCCCGGCACCCCCGGCCTCGCCGGCCTCGTCGCCTTCCTCGCCGCCATCCTCGCCGGCGCCGGAAGACGCGGACGACGACGCCGCCGGCGGCTTCGGCGAACCGACCCACAGCGCGCCGGCCACCATCAGCGCGCACCGATACACACTGACGGAGTGCCTGGCGCTGGCCGACCGCAATTTTCCGAACCTCTGGGCGGCGCGAGCCCGCCTCGCGCTCGCGCACGCGCAGCTCGAAGAGGCCAAGTGGATCCCCTGGTTCCAGTGGTCCGCGCAGTCGACGTTCGGCGTCGCGCCGTCGTTTTCGGGCAGTGTGCTCTACCCTCAGGCGACGCAGCAAACCCGCAACATCACGGGCATCGGCAATGGCGGACCTCTCGGCTTGGGCCTCACCCCCTTCCTCGGGTTCGGGATCAGCGGCGTCGTACCGCTCTACACGTTCGGAAAGATCGAGTCGTCGCGCGAGGCTGGCGAGGCCAACGTGCGCGTCTCGGAGTGGGACATGGAGAAGGCGCGCCAGTCGATGCGCATGGACGTCCGCCGCGCGTACTACGGCCTCCAGCTCGCACGCGACGCGAAAGACGTCTTCTCAGACGCCAACGATCGGCTCGACAAGGCGGTGAAGGGCATCCGCGACAGGCTCGCCAAGGGCGACCCCAACGTGGGCGAGGTCGATCGGCTCCGGCTCGAGGAGTACAAGCAGGAGGTCATCGCCCAGGGCCTCCAGGCGCCAAAGGGCGAGTCGTACGCCATGGCGGGTCTCAGGTTCCTCACCGGCGTGCAGTCGAACTTCGACGTGCCCGACGAGCCCCTCAAGCGACCGGACCGGCCCCTCGTGTCGATCGCTCAGTACCTCGAGGCGGCGCGCGTCTTGCGGCCCGACGTGAACATGGCGCGCGCCGGCGTCGTCGCGCGGCGAGCGCTCGTGGAATACAACCGCGCGAAGCTCTTCCCCGACTTCGGGCTGGGCCTCGGAGCCGACTTCATCTCCACGCCGAGCGCCAACGAGCAACAGAACCTCTTCGCTTCGGATCCCTTCAACCACTTCTACTATGCCTTCGGCTTCGGCCTTCGCTGGAGCCTCGATCTGCTGCCGCAGGCCGCCCGCATCGACCAGGCCGAGTCTCAGCTCGAAGAGACCCACGCGCTCGAGCGCCTCGCGCTCGGCAACGCGATGCTCGAGGTCGAGAAGGCGTACGCCGACGCGCTCGAGGCCAAGTCGCGCGAAGAGGCCTGGGACAAGGCGGAGCACGTCGCCAAGCAGTGGATCTCGACGGTGCAGGATCAGATCGACCTCGGCACGTGGGACGAGCGCGCGCTGCTCGAGCCCCTCCGCTCCTACGCGAACGCGCGCGGCCAGCACCTGTTCTCGCTCATGGACTACAACGTCGCGATGAGCGCCCTCGCCCTCGCGAGCGGCTGGGACAGCGCCGCCCCGACGGGCGAATAGGCTCGAGGACGGGCTCGCGTGCTCACCAGGGACAGGTCGCGAGCGCGAGCTGGGCCAGGAGCCGCGCCTTGACGACGTTGAACTCGGCGAGCGCGAAGTTGAGCTCGGCCTGCCGATGCGCCTCGGACGCGGTCACGAGCTCGAGGCTCGTTCCCTGGCCCGTGGCGTACGCGAGCTGCGTCATCTGGTCGTTCTGCGCGGCGAGATCGCGCTGGTCCTTCGCCACGCGCTCCGACTCTTGGGCGACGACGAGCTGGCGCTGGGCCTGCTCGACCTGGATGATCGCCTGGCGGCGGAGGGCCTCGAGTTGCTGCGACGCGATGTCCTCGGCGGCGCGAGCGTTCCGGAGGTTGCCGTAGCGTGTCCCGCCGTCCCAGATCGGCACCTGCAGGATCCCCTGGATGCTCCAGACCGGGTTCGGCGCGCCAAAGGACGGCGGGGAGGTCGCGAGGACCGAGCTCTGCGCCGTGACCGTCGGCAAGAACGTGTACCAGATGTTCCGGAGCGTGCGCTTGGCCACGTCGAGCCGCAGCCGCGCGGCCGCCACGTCGGAGCGGTCGTCGACCGAAGCGACCACGCGACACGACGACGCGGCATCGAGCGCGAGGCCGCTCACGTCGACGTCGGGGGACACGCCGGTCTCCTCGGGGAGCCCGAGCGCGATGCCGAGCGCTTCGCGCGTCTCGCGGAGCGATTCGTCGCCAGTGACGAGCGTCGCCCGGGCGTTCGCGGCGTTCTGCTGCGCGCGAACCACGTCGAGGCCGTTCGCCGCGCCGAGCGCGCGCTTGCGGTTGGTGATCTCCGCCTGCTCGAGAGCGACCCGGAGGCCGACGCGGTTGATCTCCGCGTCCCGCTCGGCGGTCACCACGGCGACGATCTGGTTGGCGACGCTGAGCGCCAGCGTGCGCTTCTCGTCGTCGACCGAGAGTCGCGAGGCATCTTCGCTGAGCTCGTCGACGCTGATCTGATCGAACTCCTGCACGTTGATGATGTCTTGCGTCAGCTGGATGCCACCGTTGAACGAGTTCGGGTTCGGCACGCGGTTCGACGTGACGATCCCGTTAGTGCCCAGCGAGACGTCGCCCAACGCGCCGCCAAGCGCCGGGTTCGTGATCAGCTGGTGGGTATAGCCGCCGTTCCCGACGATGAGGGGGAGGTACTGCGCGAGCGCGATGCGCGTCTGGGCCTCGGCCTGGAGCACCTGATCGACGGCGATGCGGAGATCGGTCGAGCGCGATCGCAGGAGCTCGACGGCCTCCTTCCACGATTTCAAGACGCGCTTGGGGGTCGGTACGGGCGCCAGCATCGGGTCGCTCACGTCGGGCGGCGGCGGAACCGTGACCGGAGCGGCCGACGGCGACCCCGCTGCGGGACCGCCGAGCGCCGCTGGAGCCGCCGCGGAGCCCGGCGTCCCGGGTCCGACGGGCGCACGGGGCACGACAGGAGGGACCTGCGCGAGAGCAGGCAACGCGACGAAGGTGATCGCGAGCACGAAGGCGGCCGTTCGCATGACCCCATTTGGCTAACTCATGTGCCGCAACGATTGCACGCGAAAGCGAGCCAACCGTCACTACCCCCCGACGGTCGAGAGCGCTTTTCGTCTAAGTTCCTTGGGTCCGGATCGGCGCACGCCGCGCGGAGACGTACTTCCTGTACGTCGAGCACGGCGGGCGTCGAGACGGGCCCAAGGAACGACGACGAAAAGTGCTCTCCTCAGCGGCGGCGGAGCGTCGCGTACCGGGCGTCGCCCGGGAGGAGATCCAGGTGCGACCGGAGCTCGCCGAAGCGACCGCGGAGGCTCGCGACGCTGACCCGAAAGCAAGCGGCCACTTCTGCGTGCGTGAGGGGCACGTGGTCGACGTAGACGATCGCGTAGGCCACCGCAGCGGCGATCGCGTCGACGGATCCGCGGCCCGCGGTGGCTCCACGAGCGCTGCGCGCCGCGGGGGGCCTCGAGAGGTAACCGACAGCGTCGCGAGCGAGCGACTTCGCGCGTGTGCGCTGCTTTGCGTCGAGCGGGAGGCTCGCGAGGCCGCGCGCGAGCACTTCTTCGATCTCGCCGACCGGCGGTGTGCGCGCGGAGCGACGCGACGACAGCGCGCCCTCGTCTCGTCTGGTGGATGGGCGGGGCTCGGCGTCGCGGTCTCGCCGTCGGGCCAGGAGCTCGCCGCCCGCGGTGCCCGCGATGGAGTGGACCGGCGCGGGGCGCGGGAGCGGGTGATCCTTGTCGGGGGGGGCGCCCTGCTCGAGCCATCGAAGCAGCGCGGCGTGCTCGCGAGACGCTCCTCGCTTGGTCGCTCGCGTCAGCACCTTGCGCGCCTCGGTCAGTCGACCGACTCGCGCGAGGGCGTGCGCGTAGCTGGCCGCGACCTCGCCGCTCTCGGGTGCGCTCTGATAGGCCTGCTTCAACCAGGTGATCGCATCGGTCGCGCGGTCGAGCGCCACGTCGAGCAGGTGACCCAGGTTGTGCGCGTACCAGGGGTTTTTGGGCGCGCCGACGAGCGCGCGATGGTACGCGGTCACCGCGAATTTGTAGTTGCCGAGGAGGGTCTGGCAAAGAGCCAGCGTCGCCCACCCGCGGTCGTCTTCGGGGCGGTGGGCGAGGACGCGGCGGGCGAAGAGCGCTGCGCGCCACGGATCACGCTCGACCAGGAGCTCGGCGAGGTGCAGGTTCGCGAAGAGGCTGTCGTCGGACCCGGCTTGTGCGAGGCGCGCGAGCCGGTGGAGCATCGGGAGGACGTCGCTTGGATCGATCGCGCGGGCCAGCGTCCACTCGATCTGGCTGCGCAGCTCGTGCGCTTGCTTTCGACGCGCGTCCATCCTCTTCCCTTCAAGGATGTAGCTTCCAGAGAGTGCGCGTGCAACGCGCAAAACCGCCGTCGGTCCGTGTTTTCACGTTTGACTTGCGCTCGACCAGTTCTCGGTTAAGAGCCGGAGGCGACGATCGAGGCGGCCGAGCGCCGCACCGCGCGCACCCGGCGCGGCCGCGTCGTGTCGGCGATCACGAGGGTAGCGCGACGATCCTTTGCTGAACAAGCTCGTGGAGGATGCGCAGTGCGTCGAGTCTGGGCATTCCACAGACGTCGAGGATCATCTCGAGGGTCGAGGATCCGTCGACGAGCGACAGCACGAACCCCGCGCGGTGGTCGATCGACAGCCAGCGAAGCTGCGTGCGCTGTACGGCGACCGACGGTACGCGATCGAGCGGCCCGAGGCGCGCGGCATACATGCTCTCGAGCACGCCGCGACAGCTCTCGGCGCACGCCGCGGCTTCGGCGTCGGACGGGTCTCCCGTGAGGAGGAGCTCGGCCATCTCTAGCGCCCCGGTGTAGTCGCCGAGCGAAAGACGCTCACGCATCTCGGCGATGGGGTCCTCGATCGTGCGTTCGGTGATCTCGGGTCCGGGGTTTCCGATCGCCCCGAGCACGGCCGCTTCGATGCTCGACGGCGTGGGTATGCTCGCGGCGGGCATGTCGGTCACGCTCGGCGCCCGGGCGTTCGCGATCGAGAGGGCGCTCGACGAAGAGTTGCGGCGAAACGCGACGCGGACGCGGGGCGTCTCCAGGCGCTCGGGGCCCGTCGACTTGGCGAGCGCCCTCTCGAGCTCGACCTCGTTGGTGAGGGTGATCCGCTCGCCGCGCTCCTCTCCCGGGTCTGCGCTGGGTGGCGGCGGCCGGGCGGTGGGCGCGTCGGGGGCCTGGGCGCGCTCGACCGCCGGCCAGTCCGGCTCGCGGTGCGACGCGGCGGTCGCCCTGGCGAAGGCCTCGACGTCGAACGGAGGGTTCACCGTCGGACGATCGCTCGCCGAGTCGTCTCGCTCGCCCTCTTCGACCGCCGGCTCGGTGGGCGACGGGTGCAGAGGGGTTCTCCGAGGTGGTTCGTGGGTCATGAGGTCGGCCTCAATGCGTCTTGGCCACTACCCCCTTGAACATACGGTGGGTTCGCGACAGCCCCTCGATCTCCGTCTTTATCGCGGGCACGTCGCGCTTGGCGATCGCGCCTCGCGCCTTGGCCAGGATCGTCCGGGCCTTGTCGATGGCGTCGCGCCCGAAGTCGCTCGCGGCGACGATCTGCTCGACTTGCGGGAAGAGGCGCTCGATCTCGCCGATGAGGCGCTCAGCTTCCTGCTTGGACGCCTCGAGCTCTTCGGTCGAGCGGCGCTCGACCATGTAGTCCTTCGCCCCGTCGATCATGTTCTTGATCTCGTCTCGGGTCAGGCCGCTCGACGCCGTCACTTCGATCGACTGCTCCTTCGCGGTCTCCAGGTCCTTGGCGTGGACGCTCACGATGCCGTCGGCGTTGATCTCGAAGGTGACTTCGATCTCGACGCTGCCCTTCGACGCCCGGCGAAGGCCCGTCAAAATGAATTCGCCGAGGAGTTCGTTCTCTTCGGCGCGGTCGCTCTCGCCCTGCATGACGACGATCTTCACGGCCGTCTGGTTCTCGCGGCTCGTCGTGAAGATCTTCGTGCGATGCGTCGGGACGGTCGTGTTCTGCGGAATGAGCTCCTCGAAGAACCCCCCCTGCGTCATGATGCCGAGGGCGTGCGGAGTCACGTCGAGGAGCACCATGTCGTGCTTGTCGTCGACGAGCGCCGCGCCCTGGATGCTCGCGCCGAGCGCCACGCTCTCGTCCGGGTGAATGCCCTTCGACGGCTCGCGCTCGAAGAACTCTTGAACGGCTTGCTGGATGCGCGGCATGCGCGTCATCCCTCCGACGAGAATGGCCTCCTCGATGTCTTCCTTGCCGAGACGGGCGTCGGACAGGGTTTGCCGGCAGATGTCGATCGTGCGCTCGATGAGATCGGCCGACAGGTCTTCGAGCGTCTTGCGGTCGATCGACCGCTGGAGGTGCAGGGCCTCGTTGCGGCCGCTCGAGATGATGAAGGGGAGGTTCACCTCGGTCTCTTTCACGCTCGATAGCTCGCACTTGGCCTTCTCGGCGGCGTCCTTCAGGCGCTGGAGCGCCATGCGATCCTGGCGAAGATCGATCCCGTGCTCTTCCTTGAAGCCCTGGACCAGCCAGTCGATGACCCTGGCGTCGACGTCTTCACCTCCGAGGAAGGTGTCGCCCGCGGTCGCGATGACCTTGAAGACGCCGCTCGATCCGATCTCGAGGATCGAGATGTCGAACGTGCCGCCGCCGAAGTCGTAGACGGCGATTGTCTTCTCGACGTTCTTGCCGAACCCGTACGAGAGCGCGGCCGCGGTGGGCTCGTTGATGATCCTGAGGACGTCGAGGCCGGCGATCTCGCCCGCGTCTTTGGTCGCTTGCCGCTGGTTGTCGTTGAAGTATGCCGGCACGGTGATGACCGCCTTGGTCACCGGCTGGCCGAGATAATCCTCGGCGATGAGCTTCATCTCCTGGAGCACCATCGCGCTCACTTCGGAGACGCTGTACTCCTTCTCTCGGAGGACGATGCGCACGTCGTTGTGCGGGCCCTGCACGATGCGATAGCTCGACGTCGCCACCGCGTTCTTAACCTGGGGCGAGTTCCACTTTCGGCCGATGAGTCGCTTGGCCGCGTAGACCGTGTTCTCGGCGTTGGTGATCGCCTGGCGCTTGGCGATGTGTCCCACGAGCCGCTTGCCCGCCTCCGTGATGGCGACCATCGACGGCGTGGTCTTGTAGCCGCCGCGGTTTGGTACGACGGTGGGTACTCCGTTTTCGACGATGGCGACGCAGGAATTCGTCGTCCCGAGGTCGATGCCGATCACCCTCTCCATCCGCGCGCGTCTCCCTTCACCTGCAGGAGGTGTGACTTCACGCGGGCTGTCCTACCCGCCTGATCATGCCTTGAATGTTATCATCATGCGGGGCGAGCTGCGTGGCCGTATCGAGCTCTCGGCGTGCATTGAGCCCGAGGCCGGCAGCCGCGTAGCAGGTCGCAAGGGTAATTCGGTAGAGCGGATTCTTCGGGTCGATCTCGCAGGCGCGTTGCGCGAAACGGGCCCCGTCGTGGAGGTCGCCGCCGGCCTTCACTACGGCGTTTGCCGCGCGCTCGTGGGCGTTCGCGTCGTTCGGGCACACCTTGCACACGCGCGCCCACGATCGCGCCGCCTCGGGCCATTGGCCGTGGGTCTCCTCGTAGCGCCCTTGCTTCGTGTAGGTTTCGCTGAGCAAGAGGTCAGCCTTCACCTTCGCGCCGCGGGCCTTCTGGGTGAGTTCGACATCTTCCGGTGTCAGGCTGGCCGCGATGCGGAAGGCGTTGGCCGAAGCCACGAGATCGCCCGCAGTGAGCGCCGCCTCGGCCTGGCGCGCGAACTTTCGTGATTCGCTCGCCTTGGCTCCCGCGACGCGCTCCTCGTACCGCCGCTTGAGCGCGGTCATCGCGTCGGCGGTAGGCATCGGGGCTGGCGCTCCTGGAGTCCGTGACTCCCCGGGGGTCGACGCCTTCGCCGCGCGCATGGGCTGCGACGACGCCGGCGACTGATTTCCCCCGAGCAGGCGCCGGGCGAATGCATCGCGCCGGGCGGCGATGTCGATCTGGGGCGCCAGCGTCTTGTCGGGTGGGGTCGGCACCGCTTCGAACGTGATGGCGCCGAGGTCGGCGCTGATGGCGCGCTCGACGCTCTTTTCGACCTGCTGAGCCTGGGTGAAGCCGTTCGCCAGGTGCTCCTCGATGGCGAGAGAGATGCGTCGCTCGGAGAGGTAGTCATTGTATTCGCTGCGCTTCTCCTTGTCCGAGAGCGTGTCGTGCGCGAGCGTCAGCTTCGCGAAGACCGCCTCCATGCGAACCTTGAAGGAGCCCAGCCGCTTTCGAAAGTACCGGTCCGGGTGGAACGTGGCAGCGAGCTCGTAGTAGGCGCGCTTGACCGCCTTGCGATCGTCGTGCGCTCCGATCCCGAGGAGCGCATAGTAGTCACGCCGGTCGAGGTCTCGATACGCGTTGATCACCCGCTTTCGAAGCTCGGGGTCGAGATCGATGTCTTCGGCGAGGCTCGCCTGCTCCGATTCCGTGAGGGGTGCGGGCGCTGATGGCGGCGCCGGAGGCACGGCCTTCATCGAACCCGACGGCGTTAGAGTCGAGGCCGCCCGCATCTGGACCGACGAGGTACGCGCGGCTACGGCCGAGGCGCCGGAGACGGGCGCTACGCGCGTGGCGGGCGCGCCATCGAACACGATGAGCCCGAGCGACTCGAGCTTGGCGAGCGAGGCCTGCACTTGGGCCTCGGGAAGGCCGGTCGAAGCCGTGAGATCGGCCTCGTTCATGGTCCCGTCGATTCGCGACAAGACGTAGCCGTCGGTCGGCGAGAGCGGGAAACTTTTGGCGTCACGCCGCTCGGGCGACTGCCTGGGCGTGCGCTTCTGCGCCTCGGACAAGAAGACCTCCTGCGATCCCCGAAACGATACGGGCCAAGGCCCGGGACTCGAGCGATTATCGACTGAGTCTACCATCATCCTCTGCGGGGACCGGCCAGCGCTCGTGCATCCACACCCACGCATGGGGTAGGGCATGGATGCGCGACGAGAGCTCGCAATTGATGCGCGCCGTCAGCTCGAGGTCTGCCGCGGCGCGCGCGCTCCGCGGCTCGCTCCCGCTGGCGGCGAGGCCGTCCGTTGGGATCCGGGTCGCAGTGATGACGAAGCGGGCTCCGCCTGGCGGGCCTGGCGCGACCGTCCCGACGACGACCGCGGCGCCGGCGCGAAGGGCGATCCGCGCGGGGCCCACCGGCGTGGGAGCGATGTGTCCGAGGAACGGGGCGTCGCACGAGACGACGCGCGAGCGGAGGTCCATGGGGACGCCGAGGACGCCGCCACGACGCAGCGTGCGCAAGACCGCCGCCACACCGGCCGCGCCAGGCCCGCCGCCGTTCGACCGCCAGACAATCTGCACGCCGCGGCCGCCGCGGAGCTTTTCATAGAGGAGCGAGAACCGGGGGTCGTAGCTTTCTCTCGCCAGGGCAGCGAAGGGCAGACCGGCCGCGACCAGAGAGGCGGCCACTCGCTCCCACGGACCGAGGTGCGCCGAGGCGAAGAGGACGCCGCGTCCCTCGCGCCGCGCCTCTTCGATCACGGCGCGCGCCTCGGGAGTCAACTCGAGGAGGGCTCCGCTCTCGGCGGCCGGCCTGAGGAGCGCAACGGCATCGGCGAGGAGCTCTCCCATGGTCACGAACGTCTTTCGTACGAGGGCCCGGCGGGCGGCGTCGGGCATGTGGGGAAAGACGCGCGTCACGTTGGAGAGCGCGGTTCGCCTTGCCTTCCCGGCGACGGCGTGGACCAGCGCTCCGAGGCCGCGACCGACGACGTGAAGACCGCGGAGCGGCAGCACGCGCGAGAGCGCGAGCGCCACCGTGGCTGCCCCGAAGATGACGTCGTTCTTGATGCGCCGGCGCCGCGACCAAGCGCCGCCAGCGCGAAGATCGCCGCTCGTCGCCAGCGTCGACGGTCCAGTCATGTCCTCGTCTTCCGGCAAATCATAACGGCTCTCGAGGCCGGGCTTCAACTAGCGCCGTGCGGCGTTGGCGGTTACTACGTTGGGCCATGCGCCTGCACGTCCTCGTTCGCGTCTCTCTCTCCTTCGCGTCCGTCGCCGTGGCCTCGATCGCCATGCCGGCGCCCGCGACTGCCAGCGACGTGCAGATCCCGTTCACGAAGACGACGCTCCCGAACGGCATGGTCGTCATCTTGAGCGAGGACCACGCGGTGCCCCAGGTGGTCGTCAACGTCACCTACGGGGTCGGTTCTCGAATGGAGCGCGCGGGCCGCACGGGCTTCGCGCACCTCTTCGAGCACCTCATGTTCATGGGCACCCGCCGCGCGCCGACCAAGGCGTTCGACGCGTGGATGGAGGAGGCGGGCGGTCGCAACAACGCTTGGACCGCCGAGGACCGCACGGACTACTTCGACATCGCGCCGTCCACGGCGATTCCGCTGCTCCTCTGGCTCGAGGCCGATCGCATGCGCGATCTCGGGCCCCTCATCGACCAGAGCAAGCTCGATCTCCAGCGCGACGTCGTGCGAAACGAGCGGCGGCAGAGTATCGAGAACCGTCCTTACGGTGTCGAAGAGCTCACGTTGCCGCGTTTGGTCTGGCCCGATGCCCATCCGTACCATCACCCCGTCATCGGCTCGCACGAAGACCTCGAGGCCGCCAGCGTGGCCGACGTCAAGCAGTTCTTCGCGACCTGGTACGACCCCTCGAACGCGTCGCTCACGCTGGCGGGCGACTTCGATCTGCAGCAAGCGAAGGCGCTGATCGACAGAGACTTCGGAACCGTCCCGAGCCAGGGCAAGCCCGTGGATCCGGGCGCGCCCGGCTTCGACAAAGACGTGTCGGGCGCGACGGCCGACCGCTGGCCGACGACGCTCACGAGCGTGGTGCGCGAGACCGTCGCCGACAACGTCGAGCTCACGAAGATCACGATCGCATGGCAATCTCCACGCCACTTCAGGCCGGGCGACGCCGAGCTCGATCTCCTGGCGAGCGTGCTCGGGCAGGGAAAGGCGAGCCGGCTCTACAAGTCGCTCGTCTACGATCAGAAGATCGCGCAAGAGGTGTCGGCGCGGCAGGAGTCGCGCGTCCTCGGTTCGGATTTCGTGGTCGACGCGCTCGTTCGCCCGGGGGTCGATCCCGCCAGGGTCGAGAAGGCGCTCTTCGAGCAGGTGGCCAAGGTCCGCGACAAAGAGGTCACGAGCGAGGAGCTCGATCGGGCCCGTAACACCTACGAAATGGAGTTCGTCGATCGACTGCAGAGCTTGGAAGAGCGGGCGTCGCTCCTCAACATGTACCAGGCCGAGACGGGCGATCCAGGCTTCGTGCAGCACGACCTCGATCGGTACCGCCACGCCACCGAAAAAGAGGTCCTGGCGTACGCCAAGAGGGTGCTCTTGCCGGATGCTGCGGTCGTCTTGACCATCGTTCCCAGGAAAGAAGCCAAGCGATGAAACGGTCTTTTTCGTTTGCGTCCGCCATCGCGCTCGCGACGATCGGTCTCGGGTTGCCGCTGGTCGCGTGCGGCGGAGCGGGGGCGCCGGCGCCGGCTCCAGCCGTCGCGACGCCCGGCTCGAGCGCCTGGCCGGCCGCTGCCATCCCGGTGGATCCAATGGGACCTCGTCCGGAGCCGCTGGCGCCGCCGCCGTTCATCCCTCCGTCGGCCGCGGTCTTCGCGGGAGCAAACGGACTCACCGTCTGGCTGCTCGAGCGGCATCAGGTACCACTCGTCTCCTGTAGCCTCACTGTCCCCACGGGCGCGTCGAGCGACCCGAAAGACAAGGCGGGCCTCGCGTATACGACCGCGAACATGCTCGACGAGGGCGCGGGGAAACTCGGCGCCATCGAGCTCGCGCGCGCGATCGACGACATCGGCGCGCACCTCGGCACCGACGCGAACGCCGACGCGAGCTTCGTGTCGATGACGGTACTGAAGAGCAACGTCGAGCGCGCGTTCGCGCTCTTCGGCGACGTGGTCGCGCGACCGCGTTTCGAGCCGGCCGAGTTCAAGCGCGTGAAGGACCTCTGGACCAACGAGCTCCTCGCGCGCCAGAAAGACCCCGACGCTACGGCGCGGGTCGTTTACCGGGTGGCCCTGTTCGGCGCCGAACATCCGTACGGGCACCCGTGGGATGGCACGGCGCAGAGCGCGAAGGCGATCTCGGTCGACGACGTCCGGCGATTCTATGCCGCGTCGTGGCGACCCGACCGGGCGACCCTGGTGTGCGTCGGTGACGTCACCCAAGCTGAGCTGACGCCGCTGATGACGACTGCGTTCGGAGCGTGGAAGGCGCCTGCCACTCCGGCGCCCACCCCCCTCGTTCCGCCCGCTCCCAAGGGCCCCTGGCCCCGGCTCGTCATCGTCGATCGTCCCGACGCCCCGCAGGCGGTGATCGCCGCGCTCCGGCCTGGCGTCGGCGCGTCGGATCCCGAAGAGCCCGCGCTCTGGCGCGTCAACGACGCGATCGGCGGCAGCTTCACCTCCCGCCTCAACCAAGACCTCCGCGAGGAGCACGGGTACACTTACGGCGCGCGGTCGCGCTTCTCGCGTTCGCGCGGCCCGGGTCAAGTGGTCGCGTGGGCGAACGTGGTCACCGACAAGACCGGCGACGCGATGGCCGCCATGCTCGCGGACCTCAAGAAGTTCGCCGACGGCGGGCTGACCGACGGCGAAGTCGAGCGCACGCGGTCGCAGGCGCGCGGCGAGCTCGTGAGCGTTTATCAGTCCGATGAAGGCATCGCCGGGCACCTCGCCGCCGACGCGTCGCTCGGGTTGCCTCCCGACTGGGAGGCGAAGTCGAGCGCGAAGCGCGAGGGAGCGATGAAGCCCGAGCTCGACGCGCTCGCCAAGCAGTTCTTCGATCCGTCCGATGCCATTCTCGTCGTCGTCGGGCCGCGCGCGCGCGTTCAACCGATGATCGACAAGCTCGGCCTACCGCCGGCCGAAATCCGCGACGCTGACGGCAACGTCGTCGCCAGGTGAGACCGCGACGCGTCGCGGGACAGCATCACGCGTACGACGCCGCCGAGAGCGGTCGCTGCTTGCGTCCCGCGCGCTGCGACTGCGCGAGCTGCCCGAGCATCCGCTCGCTGGTCGACCAGTCGATGCACGCGTCCGTGATGCTCTGGCCGTAGACGAGCTCCGAGGGCGACGCGTCGTCTTCGAACTTCTGTTTGCCGCCGACGAGGTTGCTCTCGATCATGACGCCGAGAAGGTGAGGGGAGCCGGCCGCCACCTGGCGGCTGACCTCGTCGATCACGTCGGGTTGCTTCAAGTGGCTCTTGCCGCTGTTGTCATGGCTGCAGTCGACGAGAAGGCGCGGCTGGACGCCGGCCCTCTCGAGCGCGGCGGCCGCCGCGACCACGTGCTCCTGGGCGTAGTTCGGACCGGCGCTGCCCCCGCGAAGGACGACGTGACCGTCGCGGTTGCCGGCCGTGCGAACGATGGCGACGCGCCCCGCGCCGTCGATGCCCAGGAAACTGTGCGGGCGCGACGCGGCCATGAGGGCGTGAATCGCCGTCGAGAGCCCGCCGTCGGTTCCGTTCTTGTAGCCGACCGGCATAGAGAGCCCGCTCGCCATCTCGCGGTGGGTCTGGCTCTCGGTCGTCCGCGCGCCGATCGCCGCCCAAGAGATGAGGTCAGCGTGGTATTGGGGCACGATCGGGTCTAGCACCTCGGTGGCCGCGGGCATGGCCATGTCGGCCAGTTTCGCCATGAGCTCGCGCGCGATGCGCAGACCAGCTGCGATGTCGTGGCTCCCGTTGAGATGAGGGTCGTTGATGAGGCCCTTCCAGCCGGTGGTCGTTCGCGGCTTCTCGAAGTAAACGCGCATCACGACGAGCAGTTCGTCTTCGTAGCGGCTCCGCAGGCCGCGGAGGCGCTCTGCGTACTCGATCGCCGCCTTCGGATCGTGAATCGAGCACGGGCCGACGATCACGAGCATGCGCGTGTCGCGCCCGCGCAAGACGCTGCGGATCTCTTCACGCGTCCGGTACACGAGCTCCGAGGCCCCAGGAGAGATTGGCACGTCGGCCTTCAGCTCGTCGGGCGTGCAAAGCGGTTCGGTGTCGATGACGTTCAGGTCGTTCGTCGGTCGCATGCGGATCTCCAGAAACGAAAAACCCCTGGTCACTCGCGGCGACCAGGGGTTCGAAACCTCAGAGACAGTTCGTACTCTTATGAGGTCGACCTCCGGCGCCGCGTCGCCGCGAGCCAATAGAAGCGGAACCCATAAAAGCGCTGCGTCGTGCCCAAGGTTTTCTAGGCTTAGCGCATCGAACGCCGGTCCGCACGTAAAAAATAGCTCAGCGGGCCGTCGGGAACGGCCCACGTGGTACCGTGCCGCCGATGAGCCTCAGAAACGCGCGCGGCGGGGGGGGTGGTCGCGCGGGCGCGGGGACGGGGAGTCGGGGTGCCTCGGCTCCCCGCGCCCGTGCGGCGCTGGGGCTCGCCATGGTGTGGCCGGCCTTCGCCGCAGTCGCGTGCGGATCGGGCGACGACTTCGAGCAAGCCCCCGCTCCGCTCGCCGACGCGGCGCCGCGCGTCGACGCGAGCCCGCAGGTCGACGCGAGCCCGCCAGGCGACGCGCTTGCGGACAGCGACGCGGCGCCCCACGTCGGAGTGATTCTCCCTACGACGAACGGGCTCCAGTCAATCTGGGGGAGCAGCAACAGTGACGTCTGGGCCGTGGGCGACATGGGCACGATCGTGCATTTCGATGGCCACACGTGGGCGCTCGTTCCGAGCGGGGTAACGGAGAACCTCACGTGCCTCACGGGCACGGGGCCGAAAGACGTGTGGGCCACGGGCGATGGCGGCAGCGTCCTTCACTGGGATGGCGCCGCGTGGAGCGTCGCGTCGAACGTACAAAATACGGCGCTCCTCGGCGTGTGGGCCGGTGCGCCGGACGACGTCTGGACCGTCGGCATCGACTTCGACGGCGCCGGTCTCGGTGGTTCCGGATACGTGCGTCGCTGGAACGGCACCCAGTGGGACGACTCGGACGTGACGGGCACCGACACTCTATGGAAGGTGTGGGGCTCGGGCGCCACCGACGTCTGGCTCGTGGGTACCGCGCAGCAGCAAGGTCTCGTCTACCGAGGCGCCAGCACCTTCGACGTCGTCGCGTTCACTGGCGAGTCCGTGCACGGAATCTGGGGAACGGGTCCGGACGACGTGTGGGTCGCACCGGCTTCGGGAGCCCTGCAGCACTGGACGGGCAGCGCGTTCGCGGCGGCGCCGCCGGCCGCGGCCGATCAGGGCCTCCATGGATTGTCGGGCACGGGCACCGACGACATCTGGGTCGTCGGAAACAACGGAATCACCGAGCACTACACGGGAGGTACCTGGTCCGTCGAGCCGACCGGTTCCCTCGAGACCCTCTTCTCGGTCTGGACGCCGTCTCCGACTGACGCGTGGCTCGTCGGCAGCGGCGCGACCTTGCTCCGGTGGGACGGGACGAGCTGGAAGTAGCGGCTAGAACGCCCCGCTGAAGAGGGGGACGCTGACCATCGGGGCGGCCAGCGCTTCGGTGCGCGCGGCTCGGAGCACGGGCAAACGTAGCGACGGACCCAGCGCGATCGAGGGGGGCCGCAAAGCGAGACCCGTGGAGGTCGCGGGAGGCGTCTGGGACACGCCCGTGTGCGCGTTCGTTGCGATAAGGACGATCCCTCCTACGAGGGCTCCGAGGCCGATGGCCGCGATGGCTCCCCCGATCTCCTCGGCGCTGCTGCCGTCTTGTCGGGTGATTCCGTTGGATGACAAGGCGCCCTCGCCCTCGCCGACCAAGACGACGAGGAGCCCGATCGTCGCGGCGAGGGCGCCGACGCTCACGCCGACGATCCCGAGCGCGAACCCCGTCTTCGAGGCTTCGTCGACATAGAGCGTGTGTCGCTTTCCGTTCTCGTCGACAAGACCGAACGGCCGCGAGTTGCGAATGCCGGCGCCGCCGATCCGGTACGAGTACTCGAGGGGTACAGCCTGATCGCAGGGCGCCGAGCACACATTCTCCCAGCGACGGTGATCGCCGGTGTCGCGCTGGAGCTGCGCCGCGTCGGAGCCTTCGATGTGCACGTAGGCCGTGGTCTCCGCGCGCGCGGCCGCCGGCAGCGGAGGGGCCGACGCGGACGGCGACGACGTCGGCGCCCCGGCGGCCCGCTCGATGTGGGCGATCTCTTGCCAGGGGACGGTCGCGACTTCGCCGGTGACGAGCTGGATGCGTGCGTGGCCATTGGGAATCGCGTCGATGAGCGTCCCGCGAAGTACGCCTCCGGTCTTGAGCTCGATGACGTCGCCGCCGACGGCGGGAGGCGTCGCGGTTGTCGCGGTTGTCGCGGTTGCCCCGGGAGCGGCCCGGGTCTGCGCGTGAGCTGTTGCCGGCGCGGCGAACCCAGAGATCCACAGGGCGTGCGCCCACGCCGCGACCGTCGCGCCCTTCGAGACGACCTTCATCGAGCGGTCCCTCCCTCTCAGTTCCAAGGTGTGTATAGAAGCCAATCGCGCCGACGAAGGCGGGCCGAAGCCACGCACCCATCCACGATCCGCTAGGATGCACCGGCCCGTAGCCGAAAGGAAGTCTCGGTCCATGCAGCCGCCCTCGCAAACGAGCCTTTTGCGGAGACTTGCGGGCGTCTGGAGAGCCCGTTCTTCCCCGCCACGGCTACCGAACGCATCGGCCACACCGGCCGTGGTGGGCGCGCCGCCCACATCCTTCGCGCCGCGCGTTACTCTCGCCGCCAGCGCCGAAGAGAACGGCCTCGCCATCATGCTCGGCGACCTCGTTCGGCAGAACCTCGAGGCCAAACCCAAGAAAAAGGTCGACTTCGCGGCGCTCGATGGCCGCGTCGCCATCGTGGCCGACGACGCCGACGTCTCGCTGACGCTCGTCTTCGAGAAGCGCGGGCCGGCGGGGGACTCGAGCTCGATGCCCGCGCCGACGCTCACGATTCACGACGGCATCGAAGGCATTCCCGACGTCACGATCCGTGGTCCGTCGGAGGCGATTCTCGCGCTCTCGAACATGCCGCTCGCGACGCCGATGGGCCTCCCGCTGCCGAGCCCCGGCGACGGCGATGGCCTGAAGACCGTTCGCGAGCTCGCGCGTCTGATGCGCGAGGGCAAGCTTCACTTCTACGGCATGCTGCTGCACATGCCCCTCGTCATGAAGCTGACGCGCGTCATGAGCGTCAATGGTTAGTTCAGCCGGGGCACGGCGGGTGGGGTCGCCGCCCGTTCCCTACGCCAAAGGCGACTTCATCGCACCTCATCGCACCCGCCGCCCCGGCCCTCGCTTGCACTTGACGAGCGCCGCATCGGCCCGTACGTTTCCGCGCCTTCAGTCCCGCAAACGATCCCAGGGTTTTCTAGATGGCCGTTCACATTCGTCTTTCTCGCATCGGCGCCAAAAAGCGACCGTTTTACCGCATAATCGTTGCGGACCACCGCAGCCCGAATGGCGGTCGGTTCCTCGAGAACATCGGCACTTACGACCCGACCGGTGAGCCGACGAAGTTTTCGATCGACACGGCCCGTCTGACCTACTGGCGGGGTCATGGGGCGCTTCCGTCGGCCACGCTCGACCGCCTGATCAAGCGCCAGGCGCGCGAAGCAGCGGTCGCTCCGGCCGAGACCAAGTGAGTCAGGACGGGGCGGACGCGTCGATGCCGCTCAAGGACCTGATCCACGCGATTGCGGTCGAGCTCGTCGACCACCCCGACCAGGTCGACGTGGTGGAGATTCCTGGCGACAACAACAGCGTGATCGAGCTCCGGGTCGCGAAAGACGACGTGGGCAAGGTGATCGGCAAAGAGGGCCGCACGGCTCAGTCGATGCGCACGATCCTGACCGCTGTCTCGACAAAGCTCGGGCGCCGCGCGCACCTCGACATCGTCGATTAGGCCGGTCCGACGTTGCTCGCGGACGACGTCTGGGTTCCCCTGGCCGAGATCGCCCGCCCTCACGGGGTGCGCGGCGAGCTCCGGCTGCGCCTTTACAACCGCGACAGCGATCTCCTGCTGGATCAAGACGAAGTCTTGATTCGATTCCCCGACGGGGGCGAGCAAGAGGTCAGCATCGATGGCGCGCGCCGGGCTGACGATGCCATCTTGATGAAGCTCCACTCGATCGACGGCCGCGATCGTGCCGAGGAGCTTCGGGGCGTGGTCGTTTGCGTGCGGCGCGGGGCGTTTCCGCCGCCCGAGCCGGGTGAGTTCTACGCCTGCGACATCGAGGGTGCGCGCGTCGTCGTCGACGAAGACGGGGTCGAGCGCGAGCTCGGTCGCGTGGCCGCTCTCCGGCCCTATCCGACAATGGACATGCTCGAGGTGGCGGCCACCGACCAGGGCGCGCCATGGGAAGTCCCCCTCGTCGACGCCGTCGTTCGCAGCGTCGACATCGAGGCCGGCCTCGTTACGCTCTTCACGATGGTAGGAGTCGAGAGAGGTTGAGCGGCTGTCGTGCGCGTCGACATCCTGACCCTGTTCCCCGAGATGTTCACGGGCTTCGTCGCGACGAGCTTCGTTGCGCGCGCCATCGCCGGCGAGCAGCTCGCCGTTCGAACGCGTAGCCCCCGGGACTTCGGGCTCGGCAAGCACCGCAGCGTCGACGACACGCCCTACGGCGGCGGCAGCGGCATGGTCATGCGCGCCGACGTCATCGTGCCGGCGATCGAGTCGTTCGACGCCGACGCGCCAGGCGGCCTGCGAGCGCACCGCGTGCTCTTGACGCCCCAGGGACGCGTCCTCGATCAGCGCAAGGTGCACGAGCTCGCCGGCCACGACGCGATCATGCTCGTGTGCGGCCGGTACGAGGGCTTCGACGAGCGCGTGCGCGCGCACGTCGCCGAAGAGATCTCGCTCGGAGATTTCGTGATGACCGGCGGCGAAGTAGCCGCCATGAGCATCATCGAGGCATGCGCGCGCCTCTTGCCTGGCGTTCTCGGCAACGAGGCGTCGGTCATCGACGAGTCGCACAGCCCGGATACCGGCGGGTTGCTCGAGTATCCGCACTACACGCGGCCCGCCGAGTTCCGCGGTGCGCGTGTGCCGGACGTCCTCGCCGGCGGCAATCACGCCGCTATCGCCAAGTGGCGCCGCGAGCAAGCCGTGGCGCGCACGCAGCAGCGGCGCCCCGATCTCTGGGAGCGCTTTGAGAACGCGACCGAGGCCACCCACAGGGCTGACCCCAGCGGCAAAGGCCGTTCGTGAGGCGGCTCGCGATCGCGCTCGTCCATCACCCCGTGCTCGACGGAACGGGCGCGATCGTCACGACGGCGGTGACCAACCTGGACGTCCACGATCTGGCCCGGAGCGCGAGGAGCTACGGGTGCACCGACTACTTCGTCGCGCACCCCATCGCAGCGCAACGCGAGCTCGTGCAGCGAATCCTCTCGCACTGGACCGAGGGCTCGAGCGGGCGGCGGATCCCCGATCGCCGCGAAGCCCTCACCGTTCTGCGAATCGTCGATTCGCTGACCGCCGCGGTCGAGGCGCTCGGCGGCCGCGAGGCCGTGGAGATCTGGGTCACGGCCGCCCGCGCGTTGGGTCCAGCGCTGGCGTTCGGCGACGCGCGCGGTCGGCTGGAAGGCGAGGGAAAGGCCGTGCTCCTGGTGTTCGGCACGGGCTGGGGCCTCGCGCCCTCCGTCCTGGCAGACGCCGACGCCCTGCTCGAACCGATCCGAGCCGCGACTACCGACTACAACCACCTCAGCGTTCGGGCCGCGTGCGCCATCGCGCTCGACCGCTTGCGCGGCGCCAGGTAGGGCCCCGTTACTCGTTCGACAGCAGCGACTGCATCTCCGGCGAGTACCCCTCGCCGTCGCGCTCGACGAGCGGTGGCATCACGAAGAGGCCGCCCGGCCGCCCGGCCTGCGCCTCGACGAGCACCACGCGGGCCGGGGCGTTCGGCGTGCCGTGCACGAAGCGCATGCGCTTGGCGTGAAGGCCCTCGTTGGCCAGCGTCTCGAGCATCGTCCCCAGCTCTTGCGCACGATAAACGAAGCACACGCGGCCTCGCTTTCCGGCGACCTGGCGCGCGCCGTGCACGAAGGCGCTAAGCTCCCCGCAGCGGGCGGTGGCCTCGGCAACGGGGACCCGGCCGCGCCCGGGCGCCGTATACGGAGGGTTGCACACGACGAGCGACGCTTCGCCGCGGCGAGACCGCGCGACGTCCCTCACGTCGCCGCGGACGACCTCGCCACGGTCGGCCCACCCGTTCACGTCGAGGTTTCGGCGAGCCAAGGCGGCGGGCTGCTCGTCGATCTCGACGAGCACGACGCGCTGGGCCGCGCCGAACCGGAGCAGCGCGAGCCCGACCGCGCCGACGCCGGCGCCCAGGTCGAACGCGGTGGCCGCGGGCATGTTCGCGCAGCGCATCGCCGGAGCCACGGCGCCCGGTTCGGATGAGACGGGCCACGGCGTGGCGGCGAACCATGCGAGCAAGAGCGCATCGACGTTGGTCCGGTAGCCCGCGCCCCGCCGCGGCTGGAAGAGCACGAGTGAGCCGCCGAAAAGGGCGTCTTGCGTGGCATCGAACGGGCTGCTTTCGCCGAGTGCGCCTCCGCTCACCGTTGCCATGGCCGCGCGCTCGACAATACTCCAACGCGCGTCCGCGATGACGCATGCTGACCGTCTCATTTTCCGATCATGACGACGACCGACGACGAGGCGCGCGCGCTGGGCGAGAAGGTCCGCAGGCACGCGCGCGAGCTTGGTTTCGATGCCGTCGGGATCGCGCGCGCTGACGTGAGTCTCGATCGAGACATTGAGCACTACGACGCCTTCGTCGACCGTGGAATGCACGGCGAAATGGCATGGCTCGCTCGCCACCGCGACGCCCGCGCGCGACTCGACAGCGATGCCATTCTCGAGGGCGCGAAGAGCGTGGTCTGTCTCGCGCGGCGTTACCAGCGTCCGCCGCGGCACAGGCCAGGCGAAGGCAGCGACCACTACGGCGACGGCGGGACGAACACGGCAGGCACCATCGCCCGCTATGCACAGGGTCGCGACTACCACGGGTTCCTTCGCCAGCGCGTGCGCCGGCTGGCGGCGTTCATTCGTACCCTCGGCACGAAGGCCACCAGCACCTCGGCGGCCCGGCCCGCCGAGGCGCGCCCTCTCTGCGACGATGCTCCGGTGCTCGAGCGGGCCTGGGCAGCCCGGGCGGGCCTCGGGTTCGTCGGCAAGAACGGCCTGCTCATCGTTCCGGGCGTCGGCTCGATGGTCTTACTCGGCGAGGTCGTCACGACGCTCCGGCTCGACCTCGACGACGCGATGGTCGAGCGCTGCGGTTCGTGCCGGCGCTGCCTCGACGGGTGCCCGACGCAGGCCTTCGCGGCTCCCTTCGTCCTCGACCCGCGCCGGTGCATCTCGTACCTCACCATCGAGCACCGGAGCTCGGTCGAGCCCGCGCTGCGCGAAGCGGTGGGGGAGCACCTCTTCGGCTGCGACGATTGCCAGACCGTATGCCCGTTCAACGCCGGTGCGACGCCGCGCGCGCCGCTCTGGGCCGATGACGGCGACCCGTTCGCGCCCCTCGAGCGCTGGTCCCGCGTCGACCTCGAACAGCTGCTCACGCTCGACGAGCCTGCCTGGGAGGCCGTTTCGCAGGGCAGCCCCGTCAAAAGGGCAGGCCGCGCCGGCATCGCCCGCAATGCCGCGATGGTCCTCGGCAACACGGGCGCTCCGTCGGCCCTCCCGGCTCTCCGTCGGGCCGCCGCCGCCCACGACGACCCAACGGCGCGCGAGGCGGCAGCCTGGGCGATCGCGCGGATCCGCGCGCGTCACGACTCTCACGATTGAGAATTGAGAGAGGAGAGGCGGGGCCGAGAGCGACGAGAGAAGCTACTCCGCGTCGGCGATGTGGGCCGTGCCGTTGCCATTCACGGCAATGGCGGGAACGCGGTTGTCGCGCTCGTGGCGCACCGGGCTGACCGCGGTCGCGCGGCGCGTGAACATCTTGCGATCGAACTTGTCGATGTTCTTGTGGGCGACGAGCTGGAAGCCCTGGCCGGTGCCCTGGGCCGCGATACGCCACGACCAGCCGAGAAACAGGTGCCAGATCCGGAACCAGCGCTCCCCGTAGGACTTGAGGACCGTCTCGCGGTGCTTCTGCCAGTTGAGGTGCCACATCCGGATGGTGTCCGAGTAGTGGATGCTGATGTTCTCGACGCTCTGGATCTGGAAGCCCGCCTTCTCGAGGGCCTTGCTCATGTCGCTGAGCGGGATCGACGCGTCGGCGCCGGGGAAGATGTACTTGCTCATGAACAGCCCCCAGACGAGGTCTTCGGGGCGGAGGCCGATGATCGGCACGCCGAGATCGCCGCCGCGGCGCAGGCCGACCCACTGCAGGAGGAAGATGCCGTCGTCCTTGAGGCGGTCGTAGACGAGGCGGCAGTACTTCGAGAGGTTCTTCACCCCGACGTGCTCGACCATCTCGAGGCTCGAGATGCGGTCGTATTGCTTGTTCGGAATGTCGCGGTAGTCGAGGCACTCGATCTGCGCGCTGCCCGAGAAGCCGGCCTTCGCGATGCGCGCGTTGCCGAACGCCGTCTGGTTCTTGCTGATCGTGATGCCGGTAGACTTGGCGCCGAAGGTCTTCGCCGCGTGGAGAGCGAGCGTTCCCCAGCCGCAGCCGATGTCGAGCATCTCGTCGCCCGGGCGCAGCATGAGCTTCCGGCAGACGAGGTTCATCTTGTTGTCTTGCGCTTGCTCGAGCGACTCGTGCTCGTCGTGGAAGATCGCGCTCGTGTAGACCATGCGATCGCCGAGAAACGCCTCGAAGAAGTCGTCGCCGCGGTCGTAGTGCTCGCGCACGATGCGCTTGTCTTGCGACTTCGAGTGGATGGCGACCTCCGGGATCATCCGCGTGAAGAAGAACTCGAAGTGCTTCTTCGTCAGCGAGAAATCGACCAGATCGCGCCGTGCATCGAGGAACGCGTCCATGTTGGGGACGTCGACCGCGCCGTCGAGATAGGCCTCGAGGAGCGTCGCCATCGGGATCTTGCCGGCCGCGTAACGAGCGGCGAGCTGCTTGTCATTGAAGACGATGAGATCGGTCAACTTGGTCACGGGACCCTCGTAGGAGCTATTCGCTGTGTGGCAGAAAGGGACCACAACCCGCTCGCATGTTCAACCGGAACAGCGCGGACGAGCCTGAAATACAGGCCTGTGCTACAACGTTTCCTCATGGGAGCTGCGAAGCGCGCGACGATGTGCGTGCCTTTTTACGCAGCCACTCCAGCCCGGGCGATTTGCCAAGGGACGCAAGGCAATACGCCAAGGCGATAATCCAGTCCGTCGGTTTGGTCGCACCGAACGAGCTTTTTGGACAGTTCGAACATGAGGTTTTCTCGACTTTCGGTGCTCGTGCGCGCGGCGTATGCGGCCATGCTGGCGATCGCGATCGCGGCGGGGGGCGCGACCTGCAGGTCCGCGGCGGCGCAAGAGTCCAAGCTCGACGATTGTCGCTTGACGTCGAGAGCGAACCCTGGCGATCCGGCCGCCGCCCTCGCCTGTGGTCGCGCGCTCCGGCGCGCCGGGCATCCGACGGAGGCGCTCGCCGAGCTCCGGAGGGGCGTCGCCGTCGGTGGCGCTCGGCCCGACGTCGTCGCGGAGCTGCACTGGGAGGCCGCGCGGACGTACGGCGACCGCCACGATCTCCCGCGCGCCATGGCCTCGTGCAAGGAGCTCGAACCGCGTCGCGGAGCAGGCCCGGACGCGCTCCCCACGCCGGCGAGCCACGCCTGCGTCGCGATGGCCTATCTGAGCTGGCAGCGTGCCACCGAGGCGCTGTCCGAAGCCTCCGCTTCGCTCGCGAAGGAGCCTGGCAACTACGAGGCCAGGCTCGCCGAGGGGCGCGCCCACGAGCTCGAACTGAAACCGGTCGACGCGGAGGTCTCGCTCCGTGCGGCCACGGCGCTTCGGCCCTCGGCCCTCGACGGGGAAGAAGCGCACGTCGCCCTCGGTCGCGTCCTCTGGAAGGAGGGGAAGAGAGACGAAGGCGTCGCGGAGCTGCGCAAGGCTCTGCAGCTCGATCCGAGCGACCCCGACGCGCTCTTCGAGCTCGGCTCGGCTCTCGCGGCCGCGGCGCCGTCGGCCGCCGAGAGCTCGCGCGAGAGCCAGGGCCTCTTCGAGCGGGCGACGCGCGAACGCCCGTCGTTCGCCGAAGCGTGGCTCGCCCTCGGTTCTCTGCGCCTGGCCGCCGGCGATCTGAACGGGGGCAAGGCAGCCGCCGACGCGGCGGTGAAGAGCGACCATGCCAGCGTGGGCGCGCTGGTCTTGTCGGGAAAGATCGCCCTCGCGACCGATCATCCCGACGACGCGCTCCGAGCCGGGCAAGCGGCGCTCAAGATCGTCGCGAACAACGCGGCGGCGGTGCTGCTCGTGGCCGACGCCAACGCCCGCAAGGGCGAGATCGACGCGGCGCTCGAGGCGTATCAAACGGCGTGGGGTCTCGACCACGCCGATCCCGCACCCCTGGTCCACGCGAGCCAGGCCTGTCACGCGGCGGGGCGGGACACGAGCGCCCGCGCCTTCGGCGCCAAGGCCGCCCAGGAGTTCCCGAACTTCGCCCCGGGCTGGGCTGCCCTCGGCGATGCGCTCGTCGGTCAGAAGGAGATCAAGGCCGCCCGCGACGCCTACCGCAAGGCGCTCGGGGTCTCCGAGGGGGCCATCGATCGCGCCGCCGTCGCGCAGAGGCTCGCTGCCCTGCAATGACCCGCGGGCGTGAGCCGCCGGCGATCACCGTGACGTCCGTCGAGGAGCTCGTCGAGCGCGTCCTCAAGGGCGAAGCGCGCGCGATCGGCCGCGCGATGCGCCTCGTCGACGACGGCGCCCCCGATGGCTACGAAGCCCTGAAGGCCCTCTGGCCCCATACCGGCAAGGCGTGGGTGCTCGGCGTGACGGGGAACCCCGGCGCCGGCAAGTCGACCCTCTGCGACGGGCTTGTCGCCGCGTACCGGGCGCGCGGGCACCGCGTCGGAGTCGTGGCCGTCGATCCCTCGAGCCCCTACACGGGCGGCGCCATCCTCGGCGATCGGATCCGCATGCAGCGCCACGCGACCGACCCCGGCGTGTTCATCCGCTCGCTCGCGACGCGCGGACACCTCGGCGGCCTGACACGAAGCGCGCGCGACGTCGTGCGCGTGCTCGACGCCGCCGGTCACGACGTCGTGATCGTCGAGACCGTCGGCGTGGGACAAGACGAGCTCGAGATTACCCACACCGCGCACTCGACGCTCGTCGTGATGGCGCCCGGAATGGGCGACGAAGTCCAGGCCATCAAGGCCGGCCTCCTGGAGTGCGCCGATGTCTTCGCCGTGAACAAGGCCGACCGCGAAGGCGCCGATTCGGCCGTGCGCGATCTCGAGCTCATGATCTCCCTTGGCAACGAGTCGATCCGCGCTCTCTCGAAGACGCGCGGGCACGCGACGCACGCGGTCGCGGACGGGTTCGTTCCCGCCCTCGTTCCCGCTCGGAGCTCCGCGACGGCCGGACCGCTCCCCGAGCGCTGGACGCCGTCGATCACGAAGTGCGTCGCGTCGCGCGGCGAGGGCATCGCCGAGCTCGTCGTCGCGATCGACCGGCATCGCGCCTGGGTCGAGGGGACCGAGACCGGTCGCGCGCGCCGACGCTCACGCCTCGCCGAGCAGCTGCGCGAGTCACTCCGCGAGGCGCTCATCGCGGCGGCCGTGCACGACCTCGGCGCCGGCATCGACGACGCCGTGCTCGCCATCGAGGCGCGTGCGGTCGATCCGTACACGGCGACAGAGCGCCTCGTCGCGGCGTTCCGCGCTAGGTGACGCGAACGACCTCGTCGACGGTCGTGATCCCGGCCTGCACTTTGAGCATGCCCGCCCAGCGCAGGCTCGGGATCTTGCGACGCGCGTAGATCTCGCGGTATTCGCGCGCCGGCGCCTTCGCCTTCACGAGCTCGCGCAGCTCGTCGTCGAGCTCGACGACCTCGAAGATGCCCGTGCGACCGCGGTACCCGGTGCGCATGCATGCGTCGCATCCCGCGGGGCGAACGACCTCGGTTCCGGCGGTCAGGAGCACCTGGTCGCCGTCCCACACGTCGCGTTCGAGCTTCACCTGGCGCTGGCAGTTCGGGCAGACGATCCGCACCAGGCGCTGGGCCAGCACGGCTGACAGCGCGTTGGCCACGATCCAGGGTTCGATCCCGAGGTCCACCAGCCGGACGATCGTCTCGACCGTGTCCGAGGTGTGGAGTGTCGAGAGGACCAGGTGACCGGTGAGCGCCGCCTGCATCGCGATACCCGCGGTCTCGGCGTCGCGCATCTCGCCGACGAGGATGATGTCCGGGTCTTGCCGGAGAATCGCGCGGAGCCCGCTCGCGAACGTGAAGCCGGTGCGCACGTTCACCTGCCCCTGGGTCACGCCGTACAGCTCGACCTCGATCGGGTCTTCCAGCGTCACGACGTTGACCGCCTTGGGGTCGATGAGCTGGAGGAGCGCGTACAGCGTCGACGTCTTGCCCGCCCCGGTGGGCCCGCTCGTCACCACGAAGCCCTGGGGCCGGCCGACGACCTCGCGCAGCGTCACCTGCGCCTCACGTTCGATCCCCAGTCGCTCGAACGACGTGAGCTGCTGGCCCGAGAGGATCCGGAGGACGAGCTTCTCCCCCTGCGACGCCGGGAACGTGGAGGCCCGGAGGTGTATGCGCTTGCCCGGCTCGAGATCGAGCGCGATCTGGCCGTCTTGGGGCATGCGCCGCTCGGAGATGTCCATCTTGGCGAGGACCTTCACGCGCGAGACGACGTTGGTCGCGACCGTGAGCGCGATCGGCTGCACGTCGACGAGCGCGCCGTCGACGCGGAGGCGCACCTGCATGAGGTCGTGCTTCGGCTCGAGGTGGATGTCGCTCGCGCGCTGGGCCACCGCGAGGCGAACGAGCTCGTTGACGAGGAGGACCGGGTCGCCGGTGATCGGTTCGAGGCGCGGGTTGGGGCGGGAAACGGGCATCGAGACGCGCGGGGCTCCCGTCAGGCGGATTGTCCGGCGACGACAACGATACCTCCTGGCGTCGCCGCTGGCATTCGGCCGCGCGGGCGGTGCACTTCACGTGGCGGATCGCGTGGCGCGTGGCCATTGAACCGATGGGCGGAGGATGGCGATCTTTGGGGAAATCGGGCCTGGACGCGAGTGGCGACCGCGATGACATGCCGTAGACGACGCCATGCGCGCCGGTCGCGATCGCCACGAAGGGCCAACCCGGCGCGATGGGGCCTGGCGACGATCGCGACGACCGCCACCCACGCGCGGGGCGCGCGTCCGTGACGACCGTGACGAGCCCGCGTCACGCACGCCATGCGCGCCCGTGGCGCGCCGAAGGACGGAGATCGCGTGCGCGGCAGGCCCCCGTGACGGCCGCCATGAGCCCGGAGGGCGATGGCCCCGGGCGCCCGTGACGACGGCGACGCGCGGGGATCGCGCACGGCAAGCCCGTCAACGTCGCGCGTCACGTGTGCCGATTGCGCTCCGAGCCGTCGGGTCCCTAGCTCTTGGGTGTCCTCGGCGACGCCGTTGGCCGTCGAGCACCCGCGCGCTCCGGCGCCCGCCCACCTTGCTTCGGGCCCTCCTTGCGCGTGCGCGCCCGTTCCTGGTCGCCTTTGCGGCCGGCCTTCGTCGGCGGCGCCGTGGAGCCCGCGCGCGATCGCGTCGTCTTCGACGTCTTTGCGCCCGCTTTCTTGGCCGCGCGGGCCTTCAGGTCCCCGGGAAGGCTCTTGCGGCCGACGTGCTCCGCTTCGAACGCCGCGGGGCACACGTCGTTGACGCGGCATTCGGGACACGCTGGCTTCCGTGCAAAGCAGACACGGCGGCCGTGAAAGATGAGCACGTGCGCGGCGTGGTCCCACTCGGGGCGGGGGAGGATCGCGCACAGGTCGCGCTCGATCTTCTCCGGGTCGCGGTTCTTCGTCCACCCGAGTCGCTGACTCAACCGGATGACGTGCGTGTCGACCACGACCCCTTCAGGCTCATTCCAGAGGACGCCGAGCACGACGTTCGCCGTCTTCCGCCCGACGCCGGCGAGCTTCACGAGCTCGGCCATCGTCTGCGGCACTTCGCCGCCGTGCTTCTCCACGAGCGCGCGGGCGAGGCCCACGATCGCCTTGGCCTTCATCCGAAAGAAGCCGAGCGTCGCGACGTAGGGCTCGATCTCGATCGGCTCGGCGGCGGCGAGGGCCGCAGCGTCGGGGTACTTCGCGAAGAGCCTGGGGGTGGCCTTGTTCACGCCGACGTCGGTGGTCTGCGCGCTCAAGACGACCGAGACCACGAGCTCGAACGGCGAGCGGTAATCGAGCTCGGTCTTGGCGTTCGGATGCTGCTTGGCGAGGCGCGCGAGCGTCTTCGGCGCGATCGAGGGCGCTCGCCTCAGGCGCTCGCGTCGGTCGGCGCGGCCGATGACGGGGATCGCGGCGGGCTCGCTCAATTGAGCTCGCTCGGAGGCGGCGGCGGGACGCTCCCTCCGTCTGACGAGGGCGGCGGCGCGATCGAGCCGCCGTCGTCGACGACTTCGCTCTCGGCGAGCCGCTCGACGGCGACGATTCGTTCCCCGTCGGCCAGGGTCATGAGGCGGACGCCCTGGGCGTTGCGGCTCGTCTCGCGGATCTCGTCGACGCACATGCGGATGGTCTGCCCGCGATCGGTGATGAGCATGACCTCGTCGCCGTCTTTGACGAGCTTCACGCCCACGACGGGGCCGTTTCGGTCGCTGGCGTCGATGAGGATGATCCCCTTGCCGCCGCGGTTCTGGGTCCGGAACTCGTCGATGTGCGTGCGCTTGCCGTAGCCGTTCGCGCACGTGGCCAGCACGTAGGATCGGAGCGGGTCGCTCACCTCGAGGCCGACGACCTCGTCGCCCTCGGCGAGGTCGATGCCCTTCACGCCGTGCGTCGCGCGGCCCATCGGACGGGTTTGCTCCTCGGGAAAGCGAATGCTCTGGCCGCCCTTGGTCGCGATGAGGAGCTCGCTCGTCCCGTCGGTGACGGCGGCGGAGAGGAGCTCGTCGCCGTCGTCGACCTTGACGCCGATGATGCCCTTCTCGCGGAAGTTCTCGTACTCGTCGACCTCGGTCTTCTTGATCTGGCCGTTCTTCGTGATGGTCACGATGAACTTGCCCTTCTCGATCTTGGTCACGAGGGCGATCGCCTGGATCTTCTCGCCGCTCTCGATCCCGATGAAGTTCACGATCGCCCGCCCCTTGCTCGTGCGGGCCGCCAGCGGGATCTCGTACACCTTCTTGACGTAGACCTTGCCCTTGTCGCTGAAGAAGAAGACGTACCCGTGCGTCGACGACGCGAAGAGCTGCGTGACCCAGTCTTCTTCGCGCGCTTCCATCCCGATACGGCCCTTGCCGCCGCGCTTTTGCGCGCGGTAGTCCTTGGGGCTGGTGCGCTTGATGTACCCGGCGTGGGAGATCGTGACGACCATCTCTTCTTCTTGAATGAGATCTTCGTCGAGGATCTCGCCCTCGTCGGCGACGATCTCGGTGCGGCGCTTGTCGGCGTACTTCGTCTTGCTCTCCTCGAGCTCCATGACGATGACGTCGTCGAGCAGTTTCGGGCTCGCCAGGATCGCGCGGTACCGCGCGATGGCGTCGCAGAGCTCGGAGTACTCCTTCGCGAGCTTCTCCTGCTCGAGGCCCGTCAGCCGGGAGAGGCGCATCTCGAGGATGGCCTTGGCCTGCCGCTCGGAGAGCGTGTACGGGGTCTTGAGCTTGGCTTCGTCGATCTCGCGCTGCGGGCGGCCGGCGCGGCGCACGAAGGCCTCGAGCCCGGCGAGCGGCAGCGCCATCAGCGCGATGCGCGCGGCCTCGGCGTCGGCCGCGGCGCGGATCGTCTTCACGACCAGATCGACGTCGGCCACGGCGACGCCCAGGCCCTCGACGACCTCGCGCTGCGCCTCGGCCTTGTTGAGCTCGTAGCGCGTGCGTCGCGTGACGACGTCGCGCCGGTGCGCGATGAACGCCTCGAGCGTCTCTTTGAGGTTCAGGACCTCGGGGCGGCCGTGCGAGATGGCGAGGTTGATGACGCCGTAGCTCGTCTGCAGATCGGTCTGCCGGTGGAGCTGGTTCATGACCACCTGCGGGATCACGTCTTTCTTCAGCTCGACGACGAGCCGGATGCCGTCGCGGTCGCTCTCGTCGCGCACCTCGGAAATGCCATCGATCTTCTTCTCGCGAACGAGCTCGGAGATGCGCGCGGCGACGCGGGCCTTGTTGACCTGGTAGGGCATCTCCGTGACGATGATCTGCTCTTTTTCGCCGCGTCCCGGAGACTTCTCGACGTTCATGCGCGCGCGCATGATGATCGACCCGCGGCCAGTCCGGTACGCCGACTCGATACCCGAGCGCCCGAAGATGAGCCCGGCCGTCGGGAAGTCGGGGCCGGGAATGAAGCGAATGAGGTCGTCGACGCTGGCCTCGGGCGATCGCATCAGATGCACGGTCGCGTCGATGACTTCGCCCAGGTTGTGCGGCGGAATGTTCGTCGCCATGCCGACGGCGATGCCGTTGGTGCCGTTGACGAGCAGGTTGGGGACGCGGGCCGGGAGGACCGTGGGCTCTTGCAGGCGGTCGTCGAAGTTCGCGACGAAATCGACGCACTCCTTGTCGATGTCCTCGAGGAGCTCCATTGCGACCTTCGACAGCCGCGCCTCGGTGTACCGGTACGCGGCGGCCGGATCGCCGTCGATCGAGCCATAGTTGCCCTGCCCGTCGATGAGCGGGTAGCGCATCGAGAAGTTTTGAGCGAGGCGGACCATGGCGTCGTAGACCGACTGGTCGCCGTGCGGGTGGTACTTGCCGAGCACGTCGCCGACGATGGTCGCGCTCTTCCGGTATCCCGCCGTGGGGACGAGGCCCTGCTCGTACGCGCTGTAAAGAATGCGCCGGTGCACGGGCTTGAGCCCGTCGCGCACGTCGGGGATCGCGCGGCCGATGATGACGCTCATCGCGTAGTCGAGGTACGATGTGCGCATCTCGTCTTGGATCGAGACGGGGACCTTCTGCGACGGCGTCGGCGGCGTCGGCGGAGTGGCGGGAGTTTCGGCCATCTTGGGCCTGCTGTTTTAGTCCCTCGACGCCCCCGGGTCGAGCGCTGGCAGCGGCGCGATCTTCGGGGGAGAAACCGCGAAGACGCTGAGGCACGAAGGACCGATTGCGTCGAGAGGGGCCTCGCGTCGGGGCAGGCGGCTCCCCCCCTTGAACCACCCCTTGAACCACCCCTTGAACCTCCCCTTGAACCACCCCTTGAACCACCCCTTGAACCACCCCTTGAACCACCCCTTGAACACTACGCGCCTCAGCGCCTTTGCGGTTTCCCCCCGCTCAGAAGAAGTTGCCGATGGTGAACTCGAAGTCGCTGTGGTTCTCGTACGACAGGGGAGCGAGCGGGAAGCCCCACTCGAAGCGCAGGGGGCCGAGGGGCGAGAACCAGCGAATGCCGAAGCCGGTCGAGGTGCGCAGGTAGCCGAGGCTGCCGGGGAAGGTGAAGCAAGGCTGGACGACCTTGTCGAACTGCGGCGCCGGCGTGGTGCGGCAGAACTGGTCTTCGGTGTTCCACGCGTTGCCCGCGTCGAAGAAGACGACGCCGCGAATGCCGACCTTGTCGATGATCGGGAACTCGAGTTCGAGGTTCTCGTATGCCTGCAGGTTGCCGCCGATGTTCGCGCCGTTGGCGATCGGCGGGGCGTTCGGATCGAGCGTCGACGTGAGCGGAAGCCGCGGGCCGATGCTCCGCAGGAAGAAGCCGCGGACGTCGAGGATGCCGCCGAGGAAATAGCGCTGGAAGATGGGGACGCCCTGCGGGTCGGGGCTCGTGATGAGGCCCATCTCGGTGTTTAGCTTGAGCACGAAGCCCGAGCCGGGCTGTCCGGTGCCGCCGCCGAGCGGGTAGTAGAAGCGCGCCGTCAGCTTGTGGCGCAGGTAGTTGAACTCGCTGCCGAACCCTTCGGACGCGAGCTCCGTCGACGCCTGGACGTACATGCCCGACGTCGGAAAGAGCCGGTTGTCGCGCGTGTCGTACGTGATCGTCGGCCGGAGGGAGAAGACGCGGCCCGAGTTGAAGAGGTTCGCGAGCGGGAGCTGCTGGAAGACGCTGGCGAACCCGGGCGTGCTGGTGCCGAAGAGCGTCGTCGTCGACGACGTGTCGACCGAGTCCCACTCCGTGGTCGCCGTCACCGACAGGCGCAGCCAGGGTTGGATGAGCGCGTAGCCGAACGTGAGCGACCCGCCGACGGACCGCCGCGCGAAGTTCGGGAACACGTAGAGCGTGTCGTAGAGCTCGATGCTCGAGTTCCAGTCGCTGTCGAGGAAGTACGGCTCGAAGAACCGGAGCGTCACGAGCTGGCGGAGCGCCGAAACCTGGGCCTGGAGCGCGAGCGACTGCCCGTTGCCGAACAAGTTCGCCTGCTGCACCTGCGCGGTGGCGATGAAGCTCTCGATCGAGCTGAAGCCGGCGCCGACCTGGAACGTGCCGGTCGGCTTCTCGGCCACCTCGATGTTGACCAGGAGCTTGTCGGGCGACGAGCCCTGTTCGGTCGATACGTCGACCCGGTCGAAGTAGCCCAGCGCCGTGATGCGCCGCTTGCTGTTCTCGAGGCCCGTCTCGCTGTAGAGCTGGCCCTCGGCGATCTCCATCTCGCGGCGAACCACCTTGTCGCGGGTCTTGGTGTTGCCCTTGATCTCGATCCGCTCGATGTGCACCGGCGGTCCGCGCTTTATCGGGATGATGATGTCGACCTGCTCGTGCACCGGGTCGAGGTCCGTGGCCGGCTCGGCCTCGACGTTGGCGTAGCCCGCGTCGTGATAGAGCGTGCGCACGGCCTGCAGGTCCTTGATGAGCTGCGCGCGGTTGAAGTAGTCGCCCGACTCGGCGTGGAGCAGCTGTCGCAGGGCCCGCCGCCCGCCGAGCGGCTCGACCTCGCGGTCTTCGTTGTCGTGCTCGTAGATGCGAAGCTGCCGGATCTTGAAGCGCGGTCCCTCGTGGATGACGATCGCGATGTCGATGCCCTGGCGGTCGGGCGTGAGCATCACGCGCGGCGTGCCGATCTGCACGCTCAGATAGCCCTTGTCGTAGTAGAGGGCACTGAGCATCAAGACGTCGCGCTCGAAGACGTCTTGCCGGTACGGTCCGCCCGACCCGAACGAGAAGAAGCCGCCGCTGCCGGTCTGGATCTGGTCGCGAAGCTCGGCGTCCGACACGTGGTCGTTGCCGATGAACGTGACGCGGCGCACGGTGACCGGCTGGTGCTCGACGATCTTGAACTTGACGACGACCTCGTTCTCGCGCGCGCTCACCACGTCGTAGCTGACGTCGGCGAGGAAGAAGCCCTTCTCGCCGTAGGCGTCCTTGATCTTCTGCACGCTCCGGCGCACGGCGGGCACGCTCAGGATCGTGTTCGGCTTGATCTCGATGGCCTCGTTGAGCTTGTCGTTCTCGATCTCGTCGTTGCCCTCGAACGTGATCTCTTTGATGTTCGGGCGCTCGCGCACGACGAACCGGAGCACGACGCCGCGGTCGTTGGTGGTCAGATCGACCTGGACGTCTTCGAAGAAGCCCGAGTCCCAGACGGCGTGCACGTCGCTCGTGAGGTTCGCGACCTTGAAGAGCTGCGTCGGCTTCTCGCGCAGATAGGAGAGGACGTCGTCGCGCGATACGCGGCGGTTGCCGACGACGTCGACGGCGACGATCGGGAGCCCTTCGGCCTGATCGGCGACGGTGGGCGGCAGGACGATCGTCGGCTCAGCCGTAGCGGCGGTCGTGGTCGCGGGGGGGGCACCCGCGTCGGCCGCCGGGGCGGCGGAGGCGTCAGCACCGGGACTGCCCGCCGCGGCCGGAGCGGGGGTCGCTGCGGCCGTC
>OBLW0100000450.1_pt1 | contig 35574 bp, 34 predicted proteins | sample 1520161 | NCBI WGS metagenome assembly OBLW01 (sample SAMEA3539309, study PRJEB22396) | soil metagenome | biome: tundra; feature: field; material: soil | place: USA | collected 2010-05 | depth 0.15 m
TGTCAAACTTCTACTGCCTCCCCGGCAGAGCCGGGGGGTCTCCCGATTGGACTAGATATTGATCTCCGAAAGTCTGACCACCTAATCTCATTCCGTAAGTGTCTGCGGCTTCCCGGAAAACGCGGCGCAATGCCTTTATAAAGGGTTTGTCCACTGGTCGCAAGAACACCTTCGGGCGCTTTTGAACCGGAATTCCTGCTTTTTCCATCGCTTCGTTGATTTGTCGGTATCCGTAGAGGGAGCCAGATTGGCTCAGCCGATCAGGGGCAATCACCAATCTCCAGTCTTCGTACTCGGGAAGCTTGGCCCACAGTGCAACATCGGGGTTCTTCCCGTCTCGGTCGAGCGCCTCGATGACTTCTTTTCCGTTCTCGATGTCGAAGCTTACCAGCGCAACCTTATCCACGGGAGCAGCCCTCCGGTTCCATCCTCAACCGCTTCAAGCAGGTCCGTCGCCTCTTGGAGAGTCTTCCTCTCATAGCGGCTCGCTTCGGACCAATCTTGAATGGTATCTAGTATTGCCTTCATCGCCGGGTCAGCCTGAACAGCCTTGAGTTCTGCCAACTGCAACAGCTTTCCGAGATCATGCGTGTCGCTGTCATTTACCAACTTCTTCTCTGGAAAGTCATGCTCACGGGTGCGTTTTGAGATGCACGCCTTCAGTGCACATTCCACCGCATATCCTGCGAGATAGTATTCCCCATCTGGGAAACCCTCAGTGAGCAAAGTCTTGGATTCCCGAAGGCGGAGTTCGGCGATTTGCTGCAATTCGGCCCGATTCATGTTCCTGCCCTGGCTCGGCTACGCCCTGCTGAGGTAAGCACCCTCGCTCGTGTCCACCTTGATTTTTTCGCCTTGATTAATGAAAGGCGGTACCTGGACGACGAGGCCGGTCTCGGTTTTGGCTGGCTTGGTAACACTCGAGGCAGTGGCCGATTTGAGTCCCGGTTCGGTTTCAACGACAGTGAGTTCGACGGTGCCGGGCAGCTCGATGCCAACGGCCTGGCCGTCGTAGTAGCTGACATGGATCTGGAGATTCGGGGTGAGGTATTCGACGGCGTCGCCGAGGGTCGAGCCCTTGAGCACGGTCTGCTCGAAGTCGATGGGGTTCATGAAGTAGTAGTCGTCCCCGTCGGCGTAGAGGAACTCCACGAGGACTTCGTCCACGACAACGCGCTCAATGGCGTCGGCGGAACGGAAACGGTGCTCGAACATTGCGCCTGACTTGAGGTTGCGCAGCTTGGCCTGGATAAAAGCGCGCAGATTGCCCGGCGTGCGGTGCTCCACTTTGAAAACCAGGTGCAGCTGGTCGTTGTGCTTGATAATCATGCCCGGACGCATTTGAGTGGCGGGAATCGCCATAAGAAGAAAACTCCTTGCTGTGCTTGCGTTTTCCTACGCAAAATCGGCTGTAGCCCAACCTTCATTGTAGCTGAGCGGCGCATGGGAAAATTAGCGGCCCTATGAGGGTTGCAGGCGCGACCTCCGGCGGCTATCGTTTCATCCAGAGCATGAATGAGGGAAACCGCAAAGGGATTATGGACGCGGTGCCGGTGACGGCGCTGTTGCTGCTCTGTTTCCTCTGGTCGCTGGGCTCGCTGCGCTCCGACTTGTTGCCGACAATATTCGGGGCTGGTTTGCCTACCTTTGAGCGCGAGGCCATGCACCTTGGAGCGCTGGCAGGGGTGGCAGGGCTGATCGCGCTCGTGACCGGAGCGGCGTGGCCGCATGGCCGGCAAATCTGGGATGCGGTTCTGATCGGTTTGGGATTGTTTGCCGTGCCGGCATTTTTCGGCGAGGCCGCGAAAGACGCGATTCCTGACCTGACCCGCGTGGCGCTTTATTCGCTGGCTCCTGTCTTCGCAGTTGCGTTTGAACCCTATCTCGGACGCTTGTCGGAATCACAAAGCAAAGGTGGCTTGCTGGCAGCGCTGGGCTGCGTCATTGGAACACTGGGCGCCTTCCCCCTCCTGATTCCGCGCACGCTGGAAGGCGCGGGAGCCTTTTTTGCGGTCATTCTTGCCGTGGCCTGCGTGGCTGCTACAAATTGTCGGGCCGTGCGTTTCATGTCGGAGTTGCCTCTCAAATCCGGCGCGGCCGTGGCGGCCATTGCGGGGGCGACCGCGGCCTTAGCCCTGGCGGCGGCTAGTGCGATCAGCGAAAAACCGGCATGGAATGGGCCGTTGGTGGGACCGGAGATTGCCTGGACGACGGCCGTGGAGTTGCCGGCGTTGCTGGTGCTCTTCTGGCTCATGCGCCGCATGTCGGCGGTGCGCATGACCACGCGCTTTGTGGTCGCGCCCCTGATCGTCAACGTGGTGGGATTCCTTGTGCTGCGGCCGTCTCTCCGCTTGCGCGCCGGCCTCGGGATTCTTCTGATCGCAATTAGCGCAGGCTGGCTGCTGGTGGCGCACGAACAAGAAGAGGAAGCGGGGCCCCTGCCCTTGAACTTGAATCAAGGTTAAACTCGATCCCAAGCCCACTCTCAGGTCAAACGTTTTAGCTCCAATTTCCGAATTGGCGATCTTGTCGCTCATCCGCTAGTATTGCCTGCGGATTTTGTCGTGGGTTTGTTCCCGCGCCGAGGAGTTTTTTGCCGATGCGTTTCTGCCCCTTCAACGTGCGTGCGGTCGTTCTTTTCGCGATTCTCGTCGTCCTGGTTTCGGGTGGATCAATCGGACGAGCGCAGAACGCATCCTCGTCCGCGATCCCCGCGGATGCTCCTTACAAAAATGCAAGCTTGCCCGTGGATCAGCGGGTGGCAGATCTGCTGAAGCGGATAACGCTGGAAGAAAAGGCGACGATGCTTTCAGGGTCTGGATGGATGGAGTCTGCGCCGATTGAGCGCCTCGGGATCCCGGCAATCAAAATGGCCGATGGGCCCATGGGAGTGCGGTCGTGGGCCGGCAGCTCGGCGATTACGAGCGCAGCAAATCCGGCTGTGAAGGTGGAGACGACGTCGTTCCCATCCGGCGTCGCAATGGCCGCCACATGGGATATGGAGCTCGTTCACCGCGAGGGCAAGGCCATTGCGCAGGAAGTGAAGGCGCTGGGTCGCGACATGATCCTGGGCCCGACGGTGAATATCAATCGCCAGCCACTCTGGGGGCGTAACTTCGAGGGCTACGGCGAAGATCCCTATCTCTCCGGGCAGCTGGGCGTCGCGTACATCAAGGGTGTGCAGGGCGAGGGCGTGATCCCTTCGGTAAAGCACTTCGCCGCAAACAATGAGGAGTACGAACGCCATCGCGTGAATGCGACGATCGACGAGCGCACTCTGCACGAAATTTATCTGCCTGCGTTCAAGGCGGCCGTGCAGGAAGCGGATGTATGGAACGTGATGTCCGCCTACAACAAGGTGAATGGCGTGCACTGCGGCGAGAACGACTACCTGCTCGACCAGGTGCTCAAGAAGGAATTCGGGTTCAAGGGATTTGTGGTGTCGGATTGGGGCAGCACCTACTCGACCGCGCCGACGGTGAATGCGGGCATGGATCTCGAGATGCCCGGTGGTCCGCCGATGCAGAAGTGGATTGCGAGTCCGCGCACGGCGGCCTCCGGAAACGGCGATGGCTGGCTTGTTCCGGAGAAGGTGCTGGCCGAGGTGAAGGCCGGACACATCACCGAAGCCACAATCGATGACAATGTGGGACGCATTCTGCGCGTGATTTTCCTGAGCGGCATCTTTGATCATCCGCACACGGGCGGCGGCGAGGTGGACACTCCCGAGGAGCGCGCCGTTGCGCTGCAAGGCGCAACCGAAGGCATTGTGCTTTTGAAAAATGACGGCGGGCTGTTGCCGCTGGACGCGGCGAAGATTCACTCAATCGCGGTGATTGGGCCGAATGCGGCAGTGGCACGCACGGGAGGTGGCGGAAGTTCGCTGGTGCGGCCAAAATATGCAATTGCGCCGCTGGACGGGATAAAAGAAAAAGCTGGTGGAAAGATCCAGGTTACGTATGCGCTTGGCGTCGGGATGGAAGGCGAGGATGCCGCGCAGGACACACCGGATGCACGCGCCAAAGCTCTCAAAGACGCCACAGACGCGGCGGCGAAAGCTGATGTGGCCATCGTCGTTGTAGGCCGCTACAACAAGCTCGAGTCCGAAGGCTTCGACGTGAAGACGATGGATTTGCCGGCTGGGCAGGATGAACTGATCCAGGCCGTCGAAAAAGCGAATCCGCATACTGTGGTTGTGCTGAACACGGGCGACCCAGTGACGATGACAAAGTGGATCGACACGACACCCGCGCTGCTGGACACGTGGTATGGCGGGCAGGAAGGCGGGCACGCCCTGGCGGCGATTCTCTTTGGCGATGCAAATCCGTCCGGCAAGCTGCCGGTCACGCTGCCAAAGCGCTACGAAGATAACCTCGCGGCGGCGAATTATCCCGGCAAGAATCTTGAGGTCAATTACGCCGAGGGGATCTATGTGGGCTATCGCTACTACGACACCAAGAATGTGGAGCCGCAGTTTCCTTTTGGATTTGGGCTGAGCTACACGAAGTTTGAGTACAGCGACTTGAAGCTGCGGCAGACCGAATCCTTAGGAAGAAATTTTGTCCTTGATTTCACGATGAACGTCCGTAACACCGGGTCGCGCGCAGGCGCAGAGGTCGTCGAGCTTTACGTGCATGACGGCCACGCCAAGATCGATCGGCCTATCCACGAGCTGAAGGGTTTCCAGCGCATCGAGTTGCAGCCGGGCGAGACGAAGACAGTTACGTTCCCCCTGAATCGTGCGGCATTGTCGTACTGGGATCCCCTGACAAAGGCATGGCAGGCAGATCCGGGAACATTCGAAATTCAGGTGGGAGCGAGTTCGCGCGACATACGGCTAAGATCAAGTCTCGAGCTTGAGAAGTAGTCCGAGCATTCAGTTACCGCGGCGGCTCGTAAGGCTCAACCCGTAGCATATTGGAAAGAATCCCGCGCTCTTCGGGACTGAACGCATTCTGGTAGCGCGCGGAGTTCAGCACCGTCTCGCGCTGATCCGGTGGCACAGCACGCAGGTCCCTGAACGCACCTTTCATCATGGTCTGGCGATCGGCGGGCAGTGTAGTCCAGCGGCGCGCGGAATCCTGCACCTGCGCACGCTCCTGCGGCGACAAGCGCTCAATATTCTCGTTGCGCGCGAGTGTGCGTTCCCGCTGCGCCTCGGGCATCTGATTCACCCGGTTCAGCTGCTGCACCAGCCGTTGCTGCTGCGCCGGGGGCAGACGATTAAAACTCGGATCGTTGTGCAGCATTCGTTCCTGGTCCTGCGCCGGAACACCGCGATGCGCGTTCAGCCAGGCGCCGAGGTGGCCGGGAGGCGCATAGGCTGCGCTAGGGCTCGGGTAGGCCGGACGCGCATACCCCTGGCCTTGGTAGGTTGTGCCTGGATTGGCGGGGCGCACGCCGGTTGGGGGATTGACGGGCATGGGTCGATAGCCTCCCCCCTGTGGGCCAACGCCGCGATACTGCTGGTTGCCGTAGACCTGCGGTCTGGTCTGCGGTCGAACCTGGTTGCGGTTTGGCTGCATGCGAGGGGCCGAATAGCGCGGAGCCGCGGTGGAGCGCGGGGCGCTGGGACGTTGACCACGGGCCCACGCCGAGGGCAGGCACAGAAGCAGCGCAACAGCCAAGGTCAAAGCTGTCCCCTGCGCCCAACTTACGACGCCCGCATTTGTTGCCCCCTTCATGGAATTCCCCTAGCCCCTTCTCAGTCAATCAAATCAATCTTCAAATAAATAAACACCTCAGCTCGGATTTTGTTTTTCGAGCCTAGTTTTCGTTGTTATTGTCCGTGCTCGAAAGCGCCTCAAGCTGGTCGAGCAGCTGGGCGTTGTTGTCGAGCAACTGCAAATCGTGCACCACGGCGGCCTGTGGCGGAGCGGCGGCCGGCTGTTCCCAGTTCGTGATGCCCAGATACGTTCCACCGCCTAGCAGTAGAACCACCGTGAGCGCCATAGCAGCCAGAGGACGGGTGTGCAGATGGGGTCCGTAGGTGAAACGGGCACGCAGGTTCTCAAACCAGCCAGCGGGCGCCGCCTGGCGCTCCTCGTTGAGGCGCGCATTCAGGCGGGTCATGAAGTAGGGACTCGGCTCCGGCGCTTCCCACGTGTCGAGCAGCGCCATCGTGGCGCGCAGTTCCTCTAACTCGGCCGCGCACGGCTCACAGTCCGCAACATGAGCAGTCACCTTGGCAGGCACAGCATCAGAAGCCAGCAGAATATCGGCCAGCTTGGTCTCCACCGCAGAGCATTTTTTCATCTTCGGTTCCATTGTTACTACCCCACTCCCCGCCGGAATCACTCGGTTCTAGCTCAGCCTTCGCCCGGCTTCAATTCCTTACACAAAATCCTTCAGTTTGTCCCGCAGCGTCTGGTAGGCGCGAAACAGCAGCGACTTGGTCGCCGACTCGCTCAGCTTCAGCACGTCCCCGATCTGCCTGTAATCCATCCCCTGGTACTTGTGCATCAGCACCGCCATCCGTTGCCGCTCCGGCAGCGCCATCACATGCTTCTTAATCGCCGCCATGCGTTCATTGCGCAGAAGGTTCTGCTCCACGTTCGGCTCATCGTCGGCGACATCCGGCGTCGTACCCGTTTCCTCGTCCGGCGAGTCCAGATAAATCGTCGACGCCGACCGCTCATGCTTGGTGTCCCGTGCGTGATTCACCGCCAGGTTGGTCGCAATCCGGTAGAGCCACGTGGTGAACTTGGCCTCGGCCCGGTAGCTTTCCCGCGAGCGGTATACCCGCAGAAACACTTCCTGCGCTAATTCTTCGGCAACAGCCTGGTTGCGCACCATCCGGAAAAGAAAGTGAATCATGGCCCGGTAATGCTTTTCCACCAGATAATTGAAGCCCGACTCATCGCCCGCGGCCACGCGCAGCATGATCGCCGCGTCGCTCGACTCATCCGCGCCGTAATTCGGCATAACAGACGTCGCGCGGGGGTCCGGCCGTGAGCCAGTGCCCGCTCCCAGTGCCGGCTTGTCCAGGACCAGGGTTGCCATATCTTCACCAACCCCGTCGGGGTCCGAAGGTTGCGCTAAATGATCAGTTTCCTTAGCCGAATTCGCACTTTCGCGAGAGTCTTCTTCGGGCTCAGGACGGCCCTGGTCGCCAAGTCGATCGCCAGGTCGTCCACCAGCCCTGTTTCCGCCCGCCTGAAGGGCCGACATCGCCTCTCGATGCGTCCATTTGGAGCCGGCCGAGACAGAACCGGTAAGGCCCGGAAAGTCCCGCCCAAAGCGGCCTGATCCTGGCCCAAAAAGTCCGGGGATGGAACGGAGGCCTGCGTCGCCGTCCAATAGGGGATCGTATGCGGATCGGGGCGGTCTGGAGTTCCAGAACATTCGTGGCATTGCACAGGTGCAGAGCCCCGGCACCGACAGGCGGCACCGTTGGTCCCATGGCCTCGCTGGTGTTACTCTACCTTAGAGAGGCGGCTCCGCCTCGCCCGGGCGCTTAACTCAGCGGTAGAGTGTCACCTTCACACGGTGGAAGTCGTAGGTTCGAATCCTACAGCGCCCACCATAATCCCTTCAAAATCAGACGATTTAATTGGAACCGCACTGGACGCTCTCTCAACGGGAGGAGCAACATGTTGCGGCTTTTCCCGTACCCCCCGGTCGCGTAATTCCGCATCGAACATCAAAATGCGCGAAATACAACTTTGGTTCGATCCCCTTTTGTTTGAAATCCGCATCGCACTTAAACAATGCGCGGAATCCGTGTGGCTAGCCACGGGTTTCGGCGGCAGCCCGCGGCAACTGAGCGATGCGCTTCGCGCTCGTAAGGCACGCGAGGAAGTGGGTCCGTAGCCAGTTTGCGTTCTTCACACTGCTGTGAAGCAGGATCGACCTGCCCAGGAATCGAGAAGAACGGAGGGTCCATGCAAAGCGGTTCTGTGAGGATGGACTCAGGCTGGACACAAATTACTTTGAAGAGACCCGAATCTGGGTGAGCGCGGAAGCCGACAAACGAGTCGCAATCGGAGTAAGTAGGGGGGTCGGCGTCAACGAGTGGAACGACATTGCGCGCCGTGCCGACGATGCGAAGCAGGGCCATGAACAGGCATTGCGGAAGTATATGGAGCACGTGATCGCCTGCCCGGTGTGCAACGCGCACTTGCATGTAACTTCGGGCGAATACTTGTCACAGCGCCTTCACTCACAACGTAGCCGGCGACTCTTTCTACTTCACTGACTTCAGAGTGCCCCAGTCGTAAAGCTGGAACTCTCGAATATGCGCCTCCGAAGTACTCGAGAGAATGCTTAGACGGACGCGGCTTGCTGTCACCGGCGCAAATGAATCGATCTTCTTATGCCCAATCGCCTGAGCTATTGCGACGCGCATCCACTTCCCGGATTTCCCATCCCAAATCTCAATTGCATATTTCTCCACATGTTGGCCGTCGTTGAGCCATTCCATGGTGAGCGCATGGTCGAAGGTCACCGGCCTATCGAAGTCGACCTCAAGTTCGGAATGATGCGAGCCGAGAGGGGCTGACCAGAAGGTGTCTGGATCGCCATCGAGCGCTCCCTCGATTGCAGGCGAAGTAGGCCGATGATGCAATGCCAGGTTATTCGCTTCCCTCTCATGCAAGGCCGCACCGAACTCGGCGAGCCGCTTGGCATCGGAATCTGGAATCAGGCCCCGGTTGTCGGGCGCGACTCCAAGCATGAGCTGAGCTCCGCGGCCGACGGTAGCATCATAAGTGGCGAGCAATTCGTCCACGCTCTTGAGTGATGCTTCGTCGTTCGGGTGCCAGAACCAGTGCTCTTTGTGCAACGGCGTATCGGCCTCGACGGGCCGCCAGCGAAGGTAACCATGCCGGTCGATCACGTTCCAGTTCTCGTAATCGACAACTCCAGCCTCATTGCCAACCCAGCGCGCATCGCCGTACTCGAACAACGCCGTATCCGCGAAGACGACGGTATTCGGTTGATAAGTCCTGAGCGTCTCGATGATCTTCTTGAAGTTATATACGTGACCTTCCGATCCGGCTCCATCCAGCCAGAATTCGACAAGGTCACCGTAACTCGAGGCTAACTCCTCTAACTCGGCGTTGTAATACGCATCGTAGGCGGCGGAGTCCTTGTACTTTGGTTCATGGCGATCCCAGGGCGACAGATAGACTCCGAAACGCAGGCCGTACTTGCGTGCTGCGCGGGCCACATCGCCGACCACATCACCTTTGCCGTCTTTCCACGGGCTGCTGCGCACACTGTAGTCGGTCTGCTGCGTCGGCCAAAGGCAGAAGCCATCGTGATGCTTGGCCACAAGCACAACATATTTCGCACCAGACGCACGGATTGCCTGCATCCACTGGTCCGGATCGAATTGCGCTGGATTGAAGACCGATGGATTGGCGGTGCCGTCGCCCCACTCTCGGTTGAGAAAAGTATTGGTCGAGAAATGGAGAATGACGCCGAATTCCAAATCCTGCCACGCAACTTGGTACGGAGCCGGAGTGATATTTGCCGACGACTGCGCGACCGCCGAAGATGCCACAAGAGCGATCCCGAAAAGGAAAGCTGACCGCAAGTAATTCTTCACGATATTCCTCTTGCTGATTCAGATCTTTACTTGCGAGACGAGTCTAACTCAGCCGCTGCGAATTCTCTCAACTAACAAATATCCTTCATAAACCGGTGCATCTTGTCTTCCTGGCTTTCGATCGACTCAACGAGCTTGAATTGTGTCCGGCACCGATCAAGGTTATGGCCCTCGCGATGAACCTTGAAGTAAGTATCGCCGGAAAGATAATCGGTGAGAAAGCGGACGCCGATCTCGAAGGTGATAAGTTTCCCGGAAAAAGCCAGGTGCCTCTTTTCCGCATTGGTCAAAAAGGTACCGGCCGCATCGAGATAGCCGCGCACCAACGCTTCGAACATGGAGAAATTCATCTCCACTTTGGAGAGATCCTGCTCGTCTTCCATCGCCGGACTCGTGGTGGTGCGCACCATGTCCCCAAAATCGTAGGCCGCAAGACCCGGCATAACAGTGTCGAGGTCGATGACGCAGATGCCTTCGCCGGTGGCGTCGTCAAGCAGAACGTTGTTGAATTTCGTATCGTTATGCGTCACGCGTTCCGGCAGGTTCGCGGCCATCAAGACGCCAACAATCGATTCATGCGCAAGAGCGAAGTCGATCTCCGCCTTGGCAAGAACGGCGCGGTTGGCTACGTCAGCCGTAATGGCCTGTTGCAGGGCCTCAAATCGTTTCGGCGTGTTGTGAAAGTCCGGGATGGTATCGTGCAAGCGCGGAATGGGCAGGCCGGCAAGCATCTGTTGAAAGCGCCCAAATGCCCTGGCCGCCTGGTATGCCTGCTCCGGTGTTTCCACGGCGTCGTAGGATCGAGCGTTTTCAATGAAGCGATATGCACGCCAATAGTTCCCGCCCTCGTCCATGTGCCAGGCATTGCCGTCGTGGGTTGGAATCAGTGAGAGCACGCGGCGATCGCTATCCGATTGTCCATTGAGTTGTTGGGCCAGGTGTGCGGTGACGCGCTCGACGTTTTCCATCAAGGCAACGGGATTCCTGAAGATGTGGTGATTCATGCGCTGGACGATGTAGCGCACCAGTTTGCCGTTCTGATGAAAGACGGCGCAATAGGAATCGTTGATGTGCCCGCTGCCATAAGGCGCGGCGCCTGCGAAATTGCCATCGATTGCAAAATGGCGCGTCGCGGCGCCGACCGAGTCTTCCTGATTCATGCCCAGAGTCTTCGCGGATAGTAGCCGCCCTCCACGAGGCGGCGAATGCTCTCCAACGCGCGCGGGCGATCTTCCCGATACGTCACGCCAAACCAGGCTTCGCCGCCACGCAGCACTCTTACTCGGACCTGCCCGGCCGAAACAAGTTCATTCACCGTGTTGGGAATATAGCATTCGGCTTTGGGGTCGCCTGCATTCAATTGCAGAAATTCGTGGAAATGGTCACGGAGCAGCGGAAAAATCTGCGGAGTAAAGCCCCACATGTTCATGGAAACAGCTTCATCGCCGCTGAGTTTCGTCACTTTACCATCAGCATCGACATTCACAGCATGACCGCCGTCGCGTTCGATGCCCTTCAGTTCGACGATGTGCTCCAGGTACCCGTTCTCGTCGACAGTGCAGACTCCCCGGGCGACAGTACCGAAATCAGAGAGCGTGTTGCGCAAGACAAACGAAATCATCGCGTAATCGCGCGAACCCGACCGGAGATGAACCGCAAGCGCGCGAAAGCTCCCTGCGCCATAAAAGTCATCGGCATTGATCACGGCGAAGGGCTCGTGAATGGCCGTCTCGGCCATCAGGATGGCATGCGTTGTGCCCCATGGCTTGGTCCGTCCAGGAGGAATTGCATCTGCCGGCACAAGTTTGTCGACTTCCTGAAAGACGCACTCCACCGGAATGCGCTTATCAAATCGAAGACCGATGGTTTCCTTGAACTGCCGCTCGATTTCCTTGCGAATGACAAACACGACTTTGGCAAAACCGGCGCGCCGGGCATCGAAGATCGAGTAGTCCATCATGGTCTCGCCTTCGGGCCCGACCGGGTCGATTTGCTTCATGCCACCATAGCGGCTGCCCATGCCGGCGGCCAAAACAAGAAGTGTGGGAGCATTCATGGGTCACATCCTTTCCCGGCTGTTGTTAATGCGCGGAATCCCCAGGCAGGATGTCGAGCGTGAACACTTCGAACGGCGCGAGATGAAAGACATGTGCCTCGTTCGCCTGAAGCACAATCGCGCGGCGTCCTGCGTCGTCTTTCCACGGGCTTTGGGCATGATACACCTGTGCGGCATTCATAGGCAGTTCGAAAACATCTTGCAGTTTAATTCCAATATCTTGCGCGCGGTCGCTGGGGTTCCGCAGCACGAGGATGCCTTTGCGCGGCGTCCATGACGCCCAACCATAGACCTCCAGCCAGGAGGGATCGCCGCCAACCCAATGTGTGTCCTTGAGAACGTCCGCGTTGGCTCGTGACCAGTTCGCGGCCTCGGCCAGATCATCCCAATTGGCCTCGCTCAGCAGCGACGGCGTAATGTACATCTCCTGCAACTGCGTGCCGGTGCCGAAGTAAGAGCGGATCTCGTTGCGAAAATCGTTGCCCGGGTCCTTATCGAGCTGTTTGTGGTCCTGCGCGAAAATCAATCCGTGCAGCATAAGTGAATTCAGCGGATAGAGTGGGCCGTTCTGCACCACGCGCCGATAAGTCTCCGCGTCGCGATAGGTAATCCAGCGCTCGCGATATTGCCCAACGCCCGCAGTTGAATCATCGTCCCCGCCGCGCCAGATCGAATCCGCATATAAGAGCCAAAAGGGCGATGGCCACGTGCCGGTGGTCAGGTTAATGAAGATGTCTGGCTTGGCAGCGCGCAGTTCGCCGATGAGATGAATCGCCGCGGAAAAGTCGCTGTCGAACTGGCTGCCGGGAAAGACGGAATCGACGTTGCCGGTCCCATCAAACTTGAATTGATTTACGCCGTAGTCGCGCACCATCGAGAGGCAAACGTCGCGGAAAGCCGCGTAATACTTCGGTCCGGAGAGCGCGTAACCGCCATCGATGATCTCGTATCCAGCGGCTTTTCCGAACGCAATTCGCTCCTGCTTCGGCCCGTCATAGCCGCCCCATGGAGACATCCAGACGCCGGGGCGGGCGCCAAATTTGGCCGCTGCCTCACGAATCGGCAGGAATCCGTTGGGGAAACCGTCGTTGAATCTCCAAAGCGATTTGTGGTTGTCCCAGCCGTCGTCAAACAGAAAAGAATCGAGCTTGACGCCGCGCTTTTTCGTCAGTTCCCTGCCGAAGGTATTGACGCGGTCCAAAGCCTTCATCTGATCATAGGGACTGAAATAGCCGAGGTCGTACCAGGAGTTGTAGTGCAGAAATGTACGATAGGGATGGGCCCGCTCGCGCTCGAGATACGCAAGAAAATCGCGCCGCATCTGCCCCGCGTGAGCCACACCGATCACAGACGAGTAGACAATGGTCTGGCCTGCGTGCAGCGGCAGATCGCGATCGATCCACGCGGTGGCGCGGCCTCCGGTCACCTTGCTGTGCGAGAGTGGGTGCTCAAACCCGAGGAATAGATTTCCGGCAACCATGGGCGAGCCCTCCACCGAACCGCTTACATGCGCATCGAGAAGCGCCAAATCGATCAGTTCCACACGGCTGATCGGAGCGTCCTGGCCGATCGCCCTAATCTCCAGGAACTGCCGGAGATAAGTTGAGCCGTCGTGCAGGACGATCGACCACACAACATGCAACGAGTGGTCGGCGCTTTCCAGAGGAATCTCTATCTCGGCGCCTGCGATCTTATCCGATGCGCGCGACGCATCTGGCAACGGAACCGTCTTGGTTACGATCGGTTGACGGCTGGTGGTCAAGTCGTCTGCACGCCAAATCGATCCGTCTTTGAAGAGGATGGCGAAGGGTGAAGGAACGGGGATGGGTGTTCCGTGCAAATGGTCGGTGATCACGAGGCCTGAGAGTTTCCTATCCTTGATCGACATCGTTGCGCCGATGACCCGATTCTCCAACTGAAAGCCGCCGTCGGATGCGCTGATAGCAGCAGGCCCTGGATCGTCGACTTGCTGTGCGCGGGCTCGAATGCATGGCACAGCGAGAATCTCCAATGCAAGGACGCAGTAGGCCGCAACCCGAAACGCTTCCCGGCAGAACATGTTCCCGATCCTTTCAAAAACGAATTGCCAGTGTATCGCACAGAGCGTTCAACCAATGCCGCGAGACCGTCTCTGAAACGGGAGTCCTGCCAGGTTTCGAAAAGCACGCGATCCGCAATCGGCGCGAAGCGTTCTGGCCCGGGACACTCGCCCTATGGTATAAGCCAAAGCACCGCCGCTCGCGTTCGTGCAGATTATCCGAACTGCAAAGGAAATCCGGACCATGACGATTCCGTTCTCAAGAACAGGATCATGTTTTCTGCTGCTCTCGCTCGTCCAATTCGCTACTGCCGCTCCAGCCCAATCTCAATCTGCCACTTCAGCCCAGACTCAGCTTTCTGAAATACCGCCAGTGAGCATGGGGCTGTGGCAAACCGATACTACCTCGACGGTAACCGGACTGGAGAACACGCCGATGGCGGGCATGGCGAACGCTCTCGGGCGCGGGCATACAACGCAATCTTGCCTTACGCCTGAGAAATGGAAGAACGACATTCAAGGCTTCAATGCCAAGCAGCAGCATGGCTGCACCCTCTCGAATGTGAACCAGAGCGCGCAAGAAGTTTCGTTCGATCAGGTATGCGCATCTGGACGTGGCGGAACGAATAGTGCGCATGTCGATATTCTCATTGACAGCAACCAGCACGCGCACGGGACCGTGGTCATGAAGGTCACGGACCCTGGCCTTCCACAAACCATGACCATCAACGTGTCCATGGTTTCAAGCTACGTCAGCCCTGCATGTGGAGATGTGAAACCGGGTGAAGGAAAGATGATCAAGTAGCGCCGGAAAGAGGCACGCCCGGACATCATGCGCGGTGGCAATCGCGGCGGCGCGTTTGATGGCCACGACGGTGATGTCATCCTGCTGACCGAATCGCCTCGCCGCCTCCACAATATGCGCAGCCGGCTCGATTGATATTGCGCTCGCTCGAACCCGAACAGCTCTCCCCTTACGCTCTGAGCTTCAACCACACCATCGGAGTAAAAGGTAAGGCGGTCGCCCGGTGCCATCCGAGACTCCGTGGTCTGGTAGAGCGCACCGCTAGCCACTACGACTAACTCTTGCGCAGGAAGTCGCCCGGTTCAGTTCCGGCGATCTTCAAAAATGACGATCACTTGTAAAATGGATTCAGCGCGTTTCGCCAGTGCGCAGAATTGCATCGATGCGCCGGCTGTAATGCCCGGTGAGCGCGTTCCAGCGGACGATCACAAGTTCCTTGAGCATCTGCAGGCCGTCTCGCAGGTAGCTCATCCGCGAGCGCTCGTCGTGCGCCCAGCTCACGGGAACTTCCTGGATCCTGAATCCACGCTTAAGGGCGATAAAGAGAATCTCCGGGTCGAAGCCCCAGCGCTCGATGGTTTGGAGCTGAAAGACAGTCTGCGCCGCGGCGCGGGTAAACGCCTTGAAGCCGCATTGCGTATCGGCGAATGGAAGCCTCATCACCATGCGGCAAACCGCGTTGAAGCAGCGGCCAAAAAACTGTCGATACAGCGGCTGACGATGGGTCTGACGGCTGTTGGCGAGCCACCGCGAGCCAATGGCAATGTCGGCGCCACCGGCGATAGCGGCGAACAAGCGCTCTGCCTCGACGATCGGCGCGGACAAATCGGAATCGGTGAACATCACGATGTCGCCCAGCGCGTGCAGAATGCCATTGCGGACGGCGTAGCCCTTGCCGCGATTGCCTGGATTTTCGAGCAACCGGAGTTCCGGCGCTTCACGGGCAATATCGAGAACCAGTTGCGCGGTTGAATCCGTCGAGCCATCGTTGACCACGATGACTTCAGCATCCCAGCCTTTTTCCCGAATACAGGCGATGACCGACTGGAGGGTCGCAGGGATCCGCGCGCTTTCATTAAAAGCGGGAATCACAATGCTGTATTTCGGATACTGTGACAAGATCCCGCCCCCCCCCAGCCGCATCAGCCTCGATATTCGAGGAAGACAATGGCCATGATAACCCAGATCGTCAGCCCGCCTGGTGCGAAAAGGCCGAATTGCAACTTTTCAGCCATATTGCTGACTCTAAAGGATGAAGCTCGCGTGGCCCTTGATTTTTGGCGGTGGGGCGCGGACAATCCGGTTATGCTATCTGCGGAGGTTTCAACAACATGACAAAGGCAGATCTGGTAGAAAAGGTCACCCGGCTGGGCGACCTGACCCGCCGCGACGGGGAGGTCATCGTAGAAACGGTATTCGATTCTGTGATTTCCGCCCTGCAGAGTGGCGACAAGATCGAGATTCGCGGCTTTGGCTCGTTCCGGATTCGCCAGCGCAATCCCCGCATTGGCCGAAATCCAAAAACGGGCGAACGCGTCGAAGTCCCCGCCAAACGGGTGCCTTATTTCAAACCTTCAAAGGAACTGCGCGACCTGGTGAACCCCTCGGAGGCAGCGAGCGCGGCTTCTTGAAGCGTGAGGGCCGCGTCATCCCGATTCAGCGCTCATTTCAATTTCTGACGATTCCCGACGCTTGACCTGGGCCGTAAGCCGATGACACTCATCATCCGGCCGGCATGGCCTTGTGAGGCGCGGTGCGAGAAAAACAAGTCGGGTCTGCAGTTGGTGCATCCTCCAACCACACGGATGGCGCCGGGTTTTACACCGGCATCGAGTAGCTGGCGCCGATTTGCTTCAATCAGATCGAGATGCAAACTTGGGCCGATGGGCGAGTGTCCCGGTGCGCGCTGAGTAAGAAAAAGCATCGGGTACTTCGTGCGTACCGGGTCGGTGTCAAAAACCTCGTGAAAGAGTGCGCGCCCGTAAGTGAACTGCGACTCGAAGGCGGAAAGCACTTCTTCCCCTATTGCATAACAACAGGCACCGATGCCGGGACCAATGGCAGCGATCAGATCCCGCGGCTTGGAACCGAATTCCAGACGCATCTTGCCCACACCCAATTCGACGATGCGCTGGACAGTTCCACGCCACCCCGCATGAAAGGCCGCCACGACGCGCTGCTTGCGATCGGCCAACAGGACCGGAATGCAATCGGCCGTCTGAATGGCAAGAAGCAGGCCCGGCTCGGCCGTGATCAAGCCGTCTCCCTTACACCCCAGCGACGAAGACATGTCGCCAGGGGCCCCGTCCTTACACGCGACTTCCTTCTCATGTCCGGGAGCGGCAACCACAAGATTCGAGTGAAACTGGCGCACCGTAACCAGTTGCGTCGTGGGATCACCGCTGACGGCCGCTGCCAGGAGGCTACGGTTAGCGATTACGAGATCACGGTCGTCGTGAGCAGTGAACCCAAGATTCAGCTCGCCCGGTGCGCCCTCCGCACAATACGCGCGACTGACTCCGCCTCTGCGGGTGCTGAATCCGTGCCAGAGCCAAGGCAACTCGTTCCACTCCGAAATTTGCAGCAGATGCACGCCGTTGGGAGCGATCACGGAGTTCGGCGCGGGTTTCGCCAACTCCTCGGGCATGGCTCGGTCCATTCGCGCGGGCCTCGCGATCTTGACAGTATTGGAACGGCAGCTGCGCACCAGTCCCGCTTCACGGAAAAGGGCGTCAATCTGACCGAGATCGGTTTTATTCGGCGTTTCGCGTGGGGGATGCGACGGGGGCACAGCTTGATTTTAACGGGAGACGGCTCTCGAAGAGGAGGCACGAGCAGAGCGAATGGGCCTGCCTTCCGGCAGGCCCGCTCGAGAGGCATTGAAAGGGAGGGAATCCTGAGGGGTCAAGAGAAGGGGTCCGTTGAAGGACCGTCAAAGGGGTAAACCTTTCTTGGAAGGGCCATAATTCGGGGAAGCCTCTGCTTGTTAATTGATATGACGACACCTTCCGGGAAAAGGTTGCTAGAAGTAAGACAACTCTCGAAATAGTTTTCCACATCGTGCATGCGGTACCGCCAAATCCAGACAAATGCAGCCCTTCCCGCTCTTTGCGCGGGCACCAAAAACTTCGCTGATCGGTTCGCTTTTCTTCGGCAGGCTTTCAGCAGGAAATTCACGATCTGCTTCTGGATCGAAAACAGGTTCTTGGGCCCAAGCGGATCAGTCGTCAAGCCCGTAACGCCTTTTCACATTTTCCAAAGCTGTGGGGCTGATCAAACGGGCGCGCAATTCTGCTTTTCGTTTCTTGGCCGCCTCGATCGAGACAGGATCACTCGCCCCCCCATTGCGTAGCCGAGCAGAACCCGAAGGTTTAGATCGAACCTTCTGATTCTTCTCGACGCGCGTCTTCCACGCTGTGCGGAGCGCACCGACGAGCAGGTCCTCATTCGCCTCCGCGAGCCGAACATGCGTCGCGCCATTCTTGCCCCAGCCCCCCGCAATCGGGATAAAAAGATTCGGCTGCTCCGCGACAAACGCAGCTTGCTGCTCGGGAGTCAGCATCAGGATCCCTAACCCTTGTTTTTCTGAAGCCAGCGTTGCAAAAATACGCTCACCTACGCGGAAATCGACCTGGCCCATGTGCGAGCCTTCCTCCGCACCCTCGAGGCTAAGCGCAATACGGCGAAAATCGGATGTAATCATAGAAGTTCGTCATCTCACTTTTAACGTAAGATGCCAAAAAAGCCTAATTTGCTGTGCAAGGCCGGAAAGAAGACCAGTCAATTCTTCGCTGGAATTCTTCATCAAGCGGAAATATCCAGCTGAACGTGAACGCAAATTGCGATGGGCCATTGCCATCGAGGTGGGCGATGCGCCGCTTTGCTTCATCAATTCCAGGAATGTGACCGGCGGGCACCCACCACAGTGTCGCGTAGGCGCCGGCGAATTTCTCAAACCACGCGTACCGCTGCCGCACGAGTTCCACGTGCACGGTCCGGTAAACAAAGTGGCGCAGCGTCTCGACGGACTCCCACACCGACATGTTCAGCAGCGTGCGTTCGTCCTGGAACGGCCGTAGGTATGTCGCGTTGCCTTCGCCCGTCTGCAGGCGCCACACAAAGCCGGGGCTCGCATCCGCGAGCGCATTGATCTCGTCGAGCCTCTCAACGAAGCCGGACATGATGGGATCGCTGAGTTCGGCACGAATGCGGCCGATGTTGACCTGGGCAATATGATACTGGCTCATCGTCGTTCTCCTTGCGAATGTCTTGAGACTGCGTCTACGCGTGAACCCCCAGAAGCGCGCTCTCAAATTCTTCATTCAGCCATTTTGAAAATGCAGAAAACTCCTCATCGCGACCCAGGAAATCGCGTACCATCTGTCGTCCCGGTTTTGAGCCGCCCTGTTCCAGCACCGTTTTGCGATACTTCGTGCCCGCCTCGCAACCAAGCAAGTCGGCAGGATCGAATTGCGCGAAGAAATCGAGCGCGATCACCTTATCGAAGGCATAGGTGTAGTAGTTCGACGAGTAGCCCGTGAGATGGCCGAAGCTCGCATACATGCGATTGCCATCGATCCACGTCCACGGCTGCAAACTCTGATAGAGCCGCTTCGTCGTTTCATCGAGATCAATCGTCGCCGGATCCTGGTAATGCAGATCGAGCGACAGCGTGGTGTAATAGAGCTGCGCGCGCACCCAATCCGCTCGCCCAAACGACCCTGCCAATTTCATCTTCCGGATGATTTCGGAGGCGAGCACTTCGCCCGTCTGGTAGTGCTTGGCAAACGCCTGCAACAGCTTTTCATCGCGGAAGAATTCTTCCAACATCTGTGATGGGACTTCGATGAAGTCCCCTTCGGTCGCAAATCCCGAGAGCCCGGCCCACTCCGTTTGCCCGCCAAGAATCGCATGCATCAGGTGACCGAATTCGTGGAAGTAAGTCACGACATCGGAGTACTGCATAAGGCCCGGATCCTTATCGTCGCCTCCGGGGAAATTGCAAATGAGTGCGGCTTCAGGCAGATAGCGCCCCCGCACACCGGTGACCACAGGGGCCGCCGAGAACCATTTGTCCTTCCCTTCGCGCGGATGCATATCGAGGTAGAAACGGCCTACGATCTTGCCTCCTTCCACCACGTCGAACGCCGAAACCGCAGGGTCCCATGCGTGTGCTTCCGAGCGCCAAAACTCTACCTTGAATAGCCGCGCCGCAGTTTTCAGCACACCGGCTTCCACTTGCGCATACGGAAAGTAGGGCCGCACCGACTGTGAATCGAAATCGAACTCCGCTCGCCGAAACTGCTCGTACCAGTAGCCGCGACTCACAATGTCGATCTCTTTGACTCCTGGCTCTCGGCTGCGCGTGAAATCGAGAATCAATTCGTGCTCACGCACAGCGCCTTCGCGGCTCGCTTCATCGAGCTTCGCCAGAAACGTCCGTACGTTCGCCGCCGATCCCATCATCTGGTCAGCAGTGGCCAGGTCGGCCCAGCTGCGGAAGCCGAGGATCGTCGCAATCTCCTGCCGCGTGTCCAGTAGATCGAGCAGGATCTGTTTGTTTACCGGATACGCCCGCGTGTTGTACGCCAGAAACATCCGCTCCCGCAGCGGAGCGCTCGCCGCAAACGTCATCACCGGCTGCATATCAGGCGGATCGGTGGTGAGTGTCACGCTCCCCTCAGCATTGACCGGATGCCGCGCAAGATAATCCGCCGGCAACCCCTCCAATTCATTAGGCAAAGCATCGATAGTCTTCGCGCCCTCCTGAATGTTCCGGCTGAAATCGAGCGAGTGCCGCGTTGCCTTTTCGTGCAGAGCCTGCAACCGGTCTCGCGTCGCCTGATCCTTGTCGACGCCGGAAAGCCGATAGCTCAGCAGCGTGCGCTCCACGTAGTGTTTGGTCGCCGGATCAGCGCCTGTCAGATCAATCGCCGCCAGCGCATCGTACACCGCGCGATTCAGGCTCAGAGCACTCCCCGCCATCGAGACCCTCTGGGCTTCCATCTGCGCCTGGTCGCGCACGGCTTTATCTGCAGCAACAGAATTGAGAATGCCGGCCTGTGCGCCCGCCAGGCTCAACTGCTCGATCGCGGCGTCGTAGAGACGGAGCGAATTCTCAGGAGTGCGCGGTCCTTCAACCGCGAGCAGCGCGGCAAGAGCGGCTTCGTGTGCCGCCAGACGCGATGCGACCCAGGCGGCCAGCGCTTCGGCAGAACCAGCTCCCCCGGCTTCCCAGACATGGATTTTTTCGGTAACGGCAGCAGCGGCCAGGGTTCCAGCAGTCATGATCGACTCAGCCCTCCAAAGTCTAGGTTGCCACAAGGGTCGGATCCGCGTTTGCGAGATCGCTTCCGCGACTCTAAACCCGCACTTGGTTGCAGTGCGGTATAGAAGCCGCGAGGGTGAAGGCGGCGGTTCGAACTTCGAAGTCAGTTTCTTGACTCTAAGAGTAATGCGCACTGTTGTTTACGGTGTGTCCGTCTATGACTGGCCAAGCATCGCCGCAGTCGTCGCCACCCTCCTTTTGATCACTTTGGTTGCCACCGCTGTACCCACGTTGAGGATTGCCCCGATCGATCCGGCAAAGACGCTGCGCGATGAGTAAAACCGCACGGCGGCAGTACTTGGTTGCCCCGGCGATTACGAAAAGCGACACTCTGGTGCGCGGTTCTCTGGTTGCATCCGGCCCGCAACCCATCTAATATGCGTCAATTGAGCGGTTCTCCGGTCGGTGTACAGGCGACCGAGTTGGCTGAGCGGCTTTTTCCTCAAGAGAAGGCCACTTTGCACGATTGAAAGACTCCACGATAACTGGAGAACCGCTCTGAGTTATGCCGCAAGCTATTGCCATCGCGAGCCCTACCCTCGCCCCCGCCACTCTCCGGCTGCGGGTAGGCAAGGTGTGCGTCGCCGTTCAGGGTGGATCGCCAGCCGAGATGGTGGATCGCGCCGAGGCGGCTTTGAAGGACGTGCGCTTCTTCGAGTTCCGCCTCGACTCGCTGCCCAAGCCAGCCGTCGCAATTCCTTATCTGAAACAATTTCTTTCCGAGCACAGAGATGTGACGGCGATCGCCACCTGCCGTCGCAAGGAACATGGCGGCAACTTCGCGGGAGCGTTAGCGGCGGAGCTCGCCATTCTTTCAGACGCCGCGTTGGCCGGTTGCCAGATCGTCGACCTCGAAGTGGAATCTGCCGAAGAAGCCAAGCCCGCGCAGATCGGCAAGCTCCGCGCCTCAGGAGCGGCGCTGCTCGTCAGCTTTCACGATTTCACGCGCACGCGCAGCCTCGAGCAGGTGGCCGACCGCATCGAGCGCTTCAAACCTGAATACGTGAAAGTGGTTTCAACCGCGCGTTCCCTCGCAGACAATCTCGCCGTTCTCCGCTTGATAGAGGACCACTCGCTTTCATCCCATGTCGTCGGCATTGCCATGGGAGAAGAAGGCATTCTGAGCCGCGTGCTTGGCCCGCGCGCCGGTGCGGCCTTCACGTTTGCATCGCTCGCCGATGGCGTTGAGACGGCATCCGGCCAGATGGCGGCACGCACGTTGCTCGATGTCTATCGCATCGAGCATCTCGATCAGGCAACGCGCATCTTCGGCGTGGCGGGCAATCCGATCACACATTCGCTTTCGCCACTCATGCACAACGCCGCATTTCGGCGCGAGATCGTCAACGCAGTGATGCTGCCGCTGAAGGCGCGCTCGCTCGACGACCTGCTGACGGTAGTGCGCGAGTTACCGCTCGCCGGCGTCGCCGTCACCATGCCGCTGAAAGAGGAAGTGCTCCCCCATCTCGCCAACATGGACCCGCTCACGGCGCGCATCGGAGCCTGCAACACGCTGCGCACGGGGGCAGACGGGAAACTTTACGGCTTCAACACGGATGTCGCCGGCATCATTCGTCCTCTCGAGAAGCGTCTGCGCCTGAAAGGCACGCGCGTTGCTATCCTTGGCGCGGGAGGCGCGGCGCGTGCTGCCGTGTTTGCCTTGGTTGACCAGGGCGCCGAAGTCTTTGTCGTCAATCGTACGCATGAGAAGGCGGTCGCACTCGCGCGCCAGGCAAAGGCAAAATCGCTCAAGCATGAAGTCTTCGCCAAACAACGCTTCGATGTGCTGATCAATTCCACGCCGTGTGGCATGAAAGGGATCAAGCAGGCGTTGCCCATTGCAGAAAATGAGCTCAACGCCAGCCTGGTCTTCGATATGGTCTATAACCCCATCGAAACGCCGCTGCTGAAGCTCGCGCATTCACGCGGCATTGCAGTGGTCAGTGGCCTGGAAATGTTCGTGCAGCAGGGCGCGCGCCAATTCGAAATATGGACAGGCAAGCCAGCGCCCGAAAACGAAATGCTTCGCGTAGTGGAGCACGAGTTGCGTCGACGCGTTTAGCTCGCGACGAATTCATTCCCCCAAGTGGAAAGCGCTTCGCGCAAATCACATTCGCGCGTGATAAGCCGCCCCGCCGCAAGCCACGATTGCAAACCTACTCACTGAACTCCGCAAGCACACGAAGATGGCGTAGAATCGTTCCTTTCCGATACTCGCTTGCCATTTGTCCAAACTGCAATTGATTAATTATTCGACAGAAAGGTAAGCGCAATCGGCCCGCACAGGATGCTCACGCCCGCCACGTACCAGAAGGTCCTGCACGATGGAATCCCATTCGCCCCATCGATCGATGGAAACACAAACTTCAACTCTACGCGTGGTGGTCGTGGATGAAAACTCAGGTCGCACGGGATCGGTGACCATACCTTATGCGGCATTGAAGCGAGCACCTTAAGGCGCGGAAGAATCATTCTGCTGCGTCAGCTTCTCTGTCTGCTGCTGAATCAATTTCTTCACGCGGGCGACACCTCCATATTCGTGCAGAAGGTTGAAGCCAAATCCCGTGCCGAACTTGATGCCGTAGCCTTCGAACGATTTGCCCACCGAGACATTGCGTGCGGGCAAATAGGCATCGGCCAGCGCCGTCGACATCGCGTAGCCGAGCAGGACGGCGTAATTCGGCATCTGCGGTCCTCGATCGCTGAATCCTACAAATTCGCTGCGCAATGCCCACCAGATCCTTGACTTCCCCGTTCCGGAACCTTTGCGAAAGTAGCGGGGATCCTGGTGAAAAACCGAGGGCACAACAGCCTGGGTGAAAAGAAAGGTCGAGGCAAGGTTGGCAGCGTTGTACCCATAGAGTTGCGCGAAGCCACGCCCACCCGGTGCATAAAACGGACCCACGCCGAGGGACCTGTCGAACAAGGTCGTCACACCCGCACGAATCGGAGAAGACAAATCGATTGTCGAGCGATAGGCCAATTCGATTTTCTGCCTCGCGTGCAGCGGAGGCACGGCCGAGTCAGGATCGTGCACGGTGTCGTATCCGGCAAAGAGAATCAACGCGCGGTTGTGCGGCATAGGCGCCTCAGGCAGCGAAGGGTCAATCGGCGCCTGCGCCGATGCGATGTGCAGGCCAAGAAAACAGGCAAAAAAAGCGCACAAAACGAACGTTACAAATTGTGGATTCAAAAGGCACCCTCGGCATGGAACACCCTGTGAGCTTGAGTACCGCAATGATCGAGAGGTTGCACAAATCGCGAATAGGTCAAGCGCGCGGAAGGCGCAGTGTTCGATTGCATTGAACGGAGCGTTTGAATCGATACCCACGCATACAAGGTCCGCGCTTGTGTTGCAGTGCCAGAGTGCTAGACTTCCACTGCATTCAGTCCCAGCCAACTCCGTGCTCTGAATTCCTGCGAATTCAAGGCCGCCGACGGTCTCGGGACACTGGAGACAATCAATGGGCAACCTCCCAACTTCGTCCTTGACCCGGCGGCGTTTTTTGACAAACGCTGCTGCCGCAGTCGCTCTCGCGCGCAGCGCCTGGGCACATGGCGGCCGCGCATCCGCATCCAATCGCATCACCATCGGCGTCATCGGGTGGGGCATGATGGGACCGGCCAACACCAAGGCATTTCTTGCGGAGGGTGACTGTCAGGTAGTCGCCGCATGCGATCTGCACAAGAAACATCTGCAGATTGCCGTCGACGCCATCAACACCAGCTATGGGAACAAAGATTGCAAAGCCTATCACGACTATCGCGAACTGCTCGCGCGCGACGATATCGACGCAGTCATGATTGCCATTCCGGACCAGTGGCACGCCATTGTGGCTACAGAAGCAGCAGCACGCAAGAAGGATATCTACGGCGAGAAGCCACTGGCGCGTACCATCGCGGAACAGCAAGCCATCGTGAAAGCCGTACAACAGAATCACGTCATCTGGCAGACCGGCTCTTGGCAACGATCTCTGCCGCAATTTCACAAAGCGGCAGAGATCGTTCGCAACGGCCTCATCGGAACGGTCACACACGTTGAAGTGGGCCTGCCCGGCGGTCATCATGATTTTCCCGGCACCGTTCCCGCGCTGCTCCTGAAGCTATCGTCTCTTCCCGACAAGATCACAAGCCCCGCACAAATCGTGCCCGGAACGCCAGCGTGGGATCTGGCCGTCACCCAGCCGCCCGCGGATCTCGATTACGAGCGGTGGATCGGCCCATCCAAAATGGAGCCCTACATCGAAGCACGCGTCTATCAAAACTGGCGCTGGAATTACAACACCGGCGGCGGCCAGTTGATGGACTGGATCGGACATCACGGCGACATCGCGCATTGGGGCATGGGCTTCGATCTTTCCGGCCCGTCGGAGGTGGAAGGCCACGGCGAGTTCCCTGCCGCAAATGCAGTATGGAATACGGCGACCAAATACTCAGTCGAGTGCACGTACCGCAAGGAAGTCACGCAGTATCCCGCCGACGTCACAATGACCATTGCCGGCGGTTCTCCCGCGATCAGCATGGGCACTAAATGGATTGGCACCGATGGATGGGTGTGGGTCGATCGCAGCGGCTTCGATGCGTCCAATCCCGAGTGGGCAAAGGGCGATTCGTTGCCAGACGATTTACGCAAGCTGAAGTTGTACGAATCCCACGAGCATCGGCGCAACTTCCTCGACAGCGTGAAATCGCGCAAACCAACAATCGCGCCGGTCGAGGTCGCACACCACTCCACGATTCCGGGCCATCTCGGCCTGATCTCGATGCTCGTCGGACGCAAGATTCACTGGGATGTCGCACAGGAAACCATTCTCAACGATCCTGGCGCCAGCGAGTTGCTGTCGCGCCCTTATAGGGATCCGTGGAAGCTGGCCTAGGACTGGCCGTCCAGGCAGACGCGGCCTAACGGCCGCAACGGCTCACTCTCTAACGCGGCGCAACGCGTAGTCTGATGCAAAACCGTCGAGCCTACCTGTGCTTTTTGGCTTTCGCAGCCTTTGCCTTCTCGCCCTTTTCGCCGGGCTCATGCATCGTGGGGATCGGCGCCATGTCTGGCCCGATACGGCGCACCGACGTGTCGCGCATGGCATAGTGGATGGTCCGCGGGGCAACAGGCCGCGCGATGCCGGTGCCGGGCTCGATGGCGAGATCGGGCGAGCTGGAAACCAGGAAGCTGAAAACCGGCTCCGTCCCATTCGCCCCCTGCTCGGTGGTGACACGCACCGGCAGGAAGCCCTGGATGGGATGAATGCGAAATGCAGTTTCGTAGCGATGCTTCTTCACGCTCCAGGTAAAAACGCGAATCTGGTCGAAGTCGAAAGGCAGTCCCGCCTTGGGCGGGGCCAGCGCAGTGACGTACTCCGCAACCTCGTGGTCCGCCGTGTTCGCTTCGTCGTCGTGGACCTTTGCGAGCACATACGCGCCAATGATCCGCTGGCCTTCCGCGTACTGCGCCACGTCGTCGGGCACATCTACATCCACGCGGCTGCCGAGCACCCATCCGGCGCGTCCCTGGTTGTCGCGAATCAGCCACCAGTCTTCAAGCACGGGCGGCTCCGATTCCGGCTGGGGAGGCTTTGCCACGTTGGCCGTCGACTTGTCTGCGGGATTCCGTTCGACGCTCACGGGGGTTGCACTCATTTTCGTGTCTAAATTCTCTCGCGGGACAACCGAAACAGCAGAAGGAGCAGCCGCCTTCACCACCGAAGCGCGCACCAGCATTTGCACCTTGAGGTTGCCGGCTAGCAGGTAGAAGCGATCAGTCTCGCGGCCGGGGCTCACATGCAGATAAATGTCGTCGCGCAAAGTGCCGGTTGCGACCACGAGATCGTTCTTGTGCTGGTTCGCCAGTTGCACAAAAGCGTCGTAGGCCTTGGAGTCAATCACCGCGCGATCTGGAATCCAGCCAACTTCGTTCTTGGGCGTCTTCACCCGGTAGAAACGCCGTCCGCGCTCCAGCACCTCGAGAGGTTCGCCGTTCGTCACCTCACCTACGCGATTGGAAACAGCGGCAACGCGATCGCGCAGGTACATCTGACGGGTCCAGACGTAGACCGTTTCGTGCTGCTCCTGTCGAAGCTTCAGCCGGGAACAACCCACCGCAAGTGCAAGGAAGGAAAGGACCAAGATACAAACTAGCCTGGATCTTTGACTCCTGACGAGGGGGGCATCTGGAATCGGAAATCGCTTCAATGCGGCCACGGGTCTTCATCTTGAGAATAGCACCGCGCATCTGATGAAAGGTCAATCGGCAACGCATCGCAGCGTGGAGGTAACCCAGCATTGCAACGGCAAACTCGGCCGTCACCAGCAGGGGTTATCGCTGCTACCGCATCGAGCTTACGGCGCGGCCACAATGCCGCTCGCCTGCACGGGATCGGTCCCCGTAGCCGCGGAGACCACGCCGTCGAGGTAGCCTGCGTTCGTCGAGTCGAACGTATAGCCCTTCAAATCGGGGCTGCCACCGAAGTCCACAGCAAACACAAAGGATCCCGTACTGTCTTCGGCCAACGCAACGGGATTTGTTCCCACCGCAAAGTTACTTCCCAGAGCCGTCAGCGTATAAGTGCTGTTACTCGACGCGATCGAGTAGCCTGCGATCACGCCCGTGTTGCTGCCGCTCACTTGCCGATTGACTACATACACGTAGTTGCCCGTGGAGATAGGGAGGATTGAGTACGGCGCAAGACCCTGGCTGCCGAAAGGCGAGCCACTGATTTCCTTGAGCGTGCTGAAATTGAAAGCGCGCAACCCACCGGTGTTGGGGGCTGCGGTAGCCGCAGTCTCCCCGACGTAGAAGAGACGCGGGGTTGACTGACCAGACTGAAGCGGATCGACGGCCACTGAGATTGCAGCCCCGGCAGAATTCACAGGGGCTATGCTACTCACCGCACCGAACGGACTGTCATTCGACCCGCTGAAGGGAATGGTCGCCGTGCCGTCGGAACCCATGGCAACGAAGACATAGCTTCCGTCGGGCGAGATGGCGACCTGCTGCACGCTGCTGCTCGCGGGCAGTGCGGCGAATTGCTCTTTCTCAGTACTCGATAGGAGAGTGCCATTCGATGAGTTGATGGGGATTGCGTAGACGTAGGGTGCACCCGATTGGATCTCAATGAGCCAATTATTATCGGGGCTAACCTGCATGCTTATGGCTTGATCTTGGGTGATAGGAATGGAGCTGCCGAGCGTGAGCTGCCCGGTGGAAGAAACTGTATAGACATAGATCCCGTTGACAGTTCCGACATAGAGAAAAGCGCCGTTTGGCGCGATGGCTAACGCACCGCTAGGGGACGTTGGCGTGGCAGGCACGTTGTAGGGACTGCCCGAAAGCGCCGTGAGCGTGCTCGCATTTACGTAGTACCCCGCTATTTGTTTCGTTTCGACGTTCAACACGTAGAACTTTCCGCTGGTGCTGGCAGAGCTGGAGCTGCAACTGCCCGAGGAAGTTCCTACTGTGACGCAGGCCGTGGTAGTCGTCGTAGCACTGCCTGAAGTCCCGGTAACCGTAATTTGATAGGTTCCTGTAGTCGTAGTGGACGTGGTGCTCGCAGTGAGCGTAGCCGTTTGTGCCCCCGAACTGCTGATCGTCACCGAAGTCGGAGAAAGGCTGCACGTAACGGGGCTTGAAGCGCTCGATGGCGATGTGGTGACTGCGCACGTGAGCGCAACGGTTCCGGTAAATGAGCTCGATGGCGTCACAGTAATCGTGGAAGTATTGCCGGACGTAGCGCCCGCGCTCACACTGATGGTGCCGCTGTTGGTGAGGGTGAAATCGGAGGAGCCGACCGGGTTCCAAAAGCCTTTGCAGCCGATCAGCAGCAGAGGCATCAACAACGCTAACTTCACCCACGTCTTCGATCCCATTGCCGCTCCTTCTTGGGCCACACATCTGCCTACAAAGATTCTCTCAGGCGCACACGCAAGCCTGCGTGCCCATTCGCAGAGTATTCGATTCTCCGATAAAGACGCGAGGGGTGGAGTTTTCGCTTACGAAAGGAGCGAGCCACGATAGTTCAGTTCGGCCGATTGCTCGAATTCGACCGGCGGCGAAAGCGCTCGTCTACGGGCTGGCGTCCCTGAAAACCCGCTTCAAAGGTATGCCAGTGCTCGATCGCCGTCTCTCCCAAACGCCAGCACAGCAGGACAACTTCGTCGTCGACGCGGCAGGGAAAATCGAGGAGACCGGCATCGAGATCCTTCACCTGCACACCGATGGCATCGATCTCCGCCACGGTCTCCCGCATGCGCGTCGTGTGGCTCTCCACTTCCGCACGCTGCTTGGCGACCTTGCCGACATTCACATACATCCCGCCGGCAACATAAATGCGCTGTGCCAGCGCGGACAGTTCCGCTTCCACCTGCTCCGCCGCCTTTTTGCTTTCAAGGGCGCGCTTCAGCAAGGATTCCAACACGGGGAGCAGGGATTGCGCTTCGTCGAGGGTAAAGGTCTTCATGGGATTCGTTCCTCTCAGGATACGACGAAATGTGTCGTCGCAACCAGTGATTCTCCGCATGACCAGCAGTTACCAGCGATGGAAAACCAAGGTACTAAATGTGTAAAACAAGGTACGCAAGGGCTGTCGAGTCATGCCCAAGCGCCTTTACACGATTCTATGCAGATCGAAGGCGGCGCGTAACAGAATTTGCGCATGAACGATGCAATTCCGCGACGTTCCTACTTCCTTGCCCCACGAACAGCCTCTCTGTCGGCAGCAACCCAGGATGCCAAAGCACAGACCGCGATGATTGTTCCGATAATGGCAAGCGACAGCGTAATGGGCACATCGAGCCAGCGCGCGGCCAGCATCTTGAAGGCGACGAAAGCCAAAAGCACACCCAGACCGTAGTGCAGGTAGCGAAAGCGATCGAGCAGTGCCGCCAGCGCGAAGTAGAGTGAACGCAGCCCGAGAATTGCCGCGATGTTTGAGGTGTACACGATGAACGGATCGTGCGAAACTGCCAGCACGGCAGGGATCGAGTCTACCGCGAAAAGCAAGTCAGTCACTTCGACGGCAATGATCACCGGCAGAAGCGAGCCCTTCGCCGGCTGCAATCGGCGAATCCAATTCGGAATAGCCGCGTGCGCCGAACCGCCTCTGACCAGCCTCCACGCCGCAATAAGAAGAACCAGGCCAAAGACCCACGAAATCCAATGGAAGTGCGCAAGCAACGTGACCCCAGTAGCAATGAAGAGCCCGCGCAAAACAACAGCGCCGGCCACGCCCCACAGGAGCGCGCGATGCTGTCGCGCAGTATTGATGCGGAATCCCTGAAAGAGGACCAGAAAGATGAAAAGATTGTCGACGCTGAGAGACGTCTCGATGGTGTATCCGGCGACAAACTCAAGCGCCCGCTGCCTGCCCTGCACCACGCCGATCCAGGCGGCGAAGACTGCGGCAGCCAGGACCAGCACCGCCGTCCAAATCCATGCGGCCGTCTGGGTCTGCGGAACATCGCGCCGCCTGGCCGGCAGGTTCGCATCGACGACGAGCAGCAGGACCACGGCCACGTGGAACCCGAGCCACCAAACCCACGATGCGCCGGCAATCATTACTGAATGCTAATTCAGGAGACAAGGAGCGCTAAGTTCACAGTTCGTATTCATCGACTCCTATTTGGTTCGTTTGGAAATCTCGACGTGAGTCGCTGCGCACTCGGCAAGCCGAACCACGAACTTAGAACTCTGAACTGCGCCCTCACTTCTGATCGACCAACCGAATCGTCTCCAGAAACACATCGCCATCAATCGTCAGGCTCCGCGCACTCACTTTGTCCATCGTGTCCTGGACCGTGTGATGATAGCTGTTGTTCGGACCGTAGTCGAGATCGATGATGTCGATGGACGGCACGCCGCGTTTGACGAAAGGCATGTGGTCGTCGTCGACCGGCTCTTCCTGCTGGAAGAAATAGCGCTCGTAGCCGTATTTCTTCGCTGCCTGCCTCACGAGATCCACCAGCCAACCCGTCGAGCGGCTCTCGCGCTGAATGTCGAGATCCTTGTCACCGATCATATCGGCCAACACGAACGCCTTGATGTGCTCCAACGTTCCATCGCGACCCCACTTCGCCGCAAGATGCCGGCTGCCGTAGGTGGAGTCAGAGTCGGACCAGCTTTGGATCGCTTCCTCGCCATCGAAGAAGACCAGCCACACCGAGTAGCCGCCGAGCTTCTTCCCGCCAACCGTCTGCGTACGCAGTTGATCGGCAATCGCCATCAGCAACCCAGTCGTCGCACCACCGTCGTTGGCTCCCACAAAGTTGATGTTGCGCAGGTAGTAGTTGGTCTCGTAGTGCGTCGCCAGCACAATCACGCCGTCTTTCTTGCCCGGGAAGCGCACGATGAAGTTGCGCATGTTCACCGGGCCAATGGGCGTGTCGGCCGTGAAGGCATCCTCTTCAAGCTGATCGTGCTGAAAATGCGCGCGAAGAAACGTCTCAGCCTTCGCGTGTCCGGGACTCGTAGGCCAACGCGGGCCAATGGCCACAAAGTCGCGTGCATACTCATAAGCCCGTTCGCCATTGAAAACCTGCCCTGAACCTGTCGAAGGGTGCCGTGCGTCCGCGCCAAGCGCTGCAAAGAGCGCCAGCACAGCCACAGAACTCCCCCAAAACGAGGACACTACGAAGTAGCCTCTTTGGCCTTGCGCCGATCGGGATGTACCCACCACGCCACCGCAATGCCCACCAGATACAGGCACAACATCGGGACCGCGTAGATACACATCGTCCATGGATCAGGACTGGGCGTGATAATAGCCGCCACCAGAAACACCGCCAAGATCGCGTAGCGAATGTTCTTCCATAAAAACCGCGGGCTCACAATGCCAAATAGAGCTAGAAAGAAAATCAGAATCGGCATCTCAAAGCTGATGCCCAGCCCAAGAATGATCGACAGAAAGAAGCCTGTGTACTCCTCGATGGTGATGATGGGATTGAAATTCTTGCCGAAGTCCACAATCAGGATCTTCAGCGCACCGGGCAGAACAAAAAAGTAGCCAAACGCCGCGCCCGTCAAAAACAGGCCCACAGTGGCCGCCATAAACGGCACAACAAAGCGACGTTCCTTCTGGTAGAGGCCCGGCGCAATAAAGAGCCACACCTGGTACAGGATGAAGGGCGACGCCAGAATCGCCCCGCCAATCAGCGACACCTGCAGGTACAGGTTCAGCGCATCCATGGGGTGCGTGTAGTTCAGCTTAATGTGCAGCCGATCAAGCGGCTGTTGCACAAGGCCGTACAACCTCTCGTGAAAGAAATAAGCGATCACGAATCCCGCGCCGAGATAAAGCGCCGAATGCACAATGCGCCGCCGCAGCTCGTCCAGGTGCTCCATCAGGCTCATGCCCGGCAGCTCTGCGCGCTGGGTCACCGCCTGCCGCGCCTTCCCGATAGCTTCCGAGGGATCAACCATTGGGTCTTGCCACCTCGGCCGCCGCAGAATTCTCATCCTCCGCCGGACTGGCCGTCGTCTCGCCCGTAATACCTGTTGCCGTAGCCGATGCCCCATTGGAAGACTCAACGGCCCGACCGCGATCCGGTCGCTCCGCCAGACCCACGGGTTCCGCTACCGACGAAGAATCCGCAGCAGGCTCCGTCAATTCCGCCAACTCCGACCTCCGCGCAGCCGCCACCGGCTCTCCCGTAGCAGGAGGCAAAATCCGCGGCGTCGCCTCTTCCGACCCCGTCGCCTCCGAAACTTTCACTTCGGAAACAGGCGGGTAAACCCCTTCTCCGGGATAAGGCGACTCCATGGCTTTCACGATCGCCGGCGTAGCCGACACCGACTCCTGCGCCAGTTGCTTCCGCTTTTCCTCTTCCTTCTTGCGTCTCTCTGCGTCTTCGGCAAGCCGCAATTCTTCTTCCATCTGAAATTTAAAGTCATTCGAAGCCTTGCGGAACTCGAACATCAGCTTGCCGATCTGGCGGCCAATCTGCGGTAACCGTCGCGGCCCAAACACCACCAGCGCCAGCACCATCAGGATCAGCGAATCAGCCATCCCCAGGCTGCCAAGTTCAATTGGTGGCGGAGTTCCCATGAAGGGTAATGATACCCGCCTGATCACCCCAACGACAAAGGCCTGTCGTCGGGGACCCGCCTGCGCGCCGCTCACAAATGCCCCGCAGCCCCTCCCGCCAGCTTCTTCTCCCCACATCCCTTGGTCCCCGTCCGGATTCCTTGGGCGAATCCCCCGCCCGATGCCCGACATCTATAATTGCGAAAGGGCAGCAACAACCCCGTGGGTGGTTTTTTCCCGGCAATTGGATCAATGTTCGGCCGGAAAAAGGCGCATCCACTGCGGCCCTGGCAGAAAGAAAGACTTAGCTTTCAACATCCCCGTCCGGCGCGCCCCAAAAGGTGAGGCTGAACTGAAGGCGGAATACAGTGAATCCGGTTATCGACGACGTATCGGCGGTCTCGCCGCGTGAGGCCGCGCAAACCTGCAGCCTCGAAAACTACCTCGCACTCCCCGACCACACCATGGACGCGCGCATAGCCGCAGCTCGCGCGCAACTCGGCTCGACGACAATCCTCCTCGGCCATCACTACCAGCGCGATGAGGTCATCCGTTTCGCCGACCACACCGGTGACAGCTACAAGCTCTCCAAAATCGCCGCCGAAACCGATGCAAAGTACATCGTCTTTTGCGGAGTGCACTTCATGGCCGAGAGCGCCGATGTCCTCGCCCGTGAAGGCCAGCAGGTCATTCTCCCCGACCTCAATGCAGGCTGCTCCATGGCCGATATGGCCGAAATCTCGCAGGTCGAAGACTGCTGGGAGGCGCTCACCGGCCTTGGCCTCGCCGCCGACACTATCCCCATCACCTATATGAACTCCGCCGCCGCCATCAAGGCGTTCTGTGGCGAACGCGGCGGCCTGGTCTGCACCTCCTCGAACGCCAGCGCCGCTTTCAAATGGGCCTTCGCACGCAGTAAGTCGGGGCCCCCAACGACAGGTCCTCATCGTTGGGGTGATAGGCGCATTCTGTTCCTACCCGACCAGCACCTCGGCCGCAACACGGGATTCGCCATGGACATCCCTCTCGATCAGATGACCGTCTGGGATCCCTGGGCCTTGCAGGGCGGTCAAACCAAGGCCAGCCTTGAGGCCAGCCGCATTCTGCTCTGGAAGGGCCACTGCTCCGTCCATCAGCGCTTCCTGCCCGGTCACGTCGATCAGGTGCGCGCCAAGTATCCCGGCATTCAGGTCATCGTGCATCCCGAGTGCCGCTGGGAAGTCTGCCAGAAAGCCGACGCCCTCGGCTCAACCGAACAACTGATCGCGCTCGTCGATCAGGCCCCGTCCGGCAGCATGTTCGCGGTCGGCACTGAGATTCACCTGGTCAATCGCATGGCGCGTCGCTTCGCAGCAGTAGGTAAACGCATCATCACCCTCGACGACACAGGCTGCCTCTGCACCACCATGTATCGCATCAGCCCGCAGCACCTCGCGTGGGCCCTCGAAAATCTCATCGAAGGCCGCGTCGTCAACCGCATTCAAGTGCGCCCCAGCGTTAAGCACTGGGCCAAAGTTGCCCTCGACCGCATGCTCGAAATTCGATAGGCGTGCAGAGCAGTTTCTAATTCTCTTCTAGAGGTTCGGTGAATTTAAGTTCGTTTCCGAATTCGTCCTTGACGCGAAAGTCCCTGTTGCCCCAGGGCTTTCGCGTGATCCCTTGCGTCACGAACGCGCCGTTTCGCTGTAACTCCCGACAAATCACATCGAGTTCTGCGCAGAATAGGTGAATCCCGATTGGCGAATGCTGGCCGCTGCTATCCAGAAAAAGATGGAGGGCAACGTCGTCTCGTTCGATGATTGCGTAGTCGGGCATTCGCATGGCTATATGAAAGCCAAGCTTCTGCTCGTAATAAGCCAACGCTCCCTGTAGGTCAGCCGACGGAATCTCCGGCGCAACACGCGTTATCTTCGCCATCCTGCCTCCTTTTACCTGCGACTGAATATCGCAACTAATGCGCGGGCATATCCATCTTCTCTTTTTTCTCGGTCTTCGTTCCGGCATCCGCAGAGCCTCCGCCCTCGACCCCGCCCGCCGAAGTCTTCCACGCAGCCTGCACCGCCGGCGGCAGCTTTTCCATGTGGCTCAGGAAGGTCGTCACCTGCCACATTTCCGTCGCTTTAAGGCTCGCCTTCCACGCCGGCATCCCGCTCATCCGCACGCCATGCTCGATGATGTAGAAGTTCTGATTGTCCGGCATATCCGGCGCGTCCTCTGCAAACTGTGGCGCGCGCGGATAGAACGAGTCGCCGAAGGCTGTATGCGTGTGAACCACATCCCCATGGCAGCCCGCGCAAGCCGACTGGTAAATCTTCATCCCCGCCATCAGATTGTCGTCCGTGGCCTGAATCGGATTCTGCACACTTGGCGCACGCCGATCTACGGAGGCGTCTAGCGCCGGCATCGCAATCTTCATTTCAAGCGCTCCCATCTGTGCATCTGCGCGCGGATCAACAAACCCAAAACGCACGTAGCAGAACAGCGCCAGCGGAACCAGGACAACGGCAGTGACGAACCCAATCAGAAACCTGCTCATGGGGAATCTCCTTCTCTCGATCTCCGACGCACGAAACTCAACGAACGAAATGCGGAGCCAGAGGATTAACTCTAATTTCCAATTCTGCGATCCGCGAGGTTTAATTTGTTGGCGCTTTTGTTCTTGCTCTGCGTCACGGCGCGACCTTCTGGGTCTCGTGTCCTATATGCCTCCGAATAAAAGCAGGCATAACCGGCCAATCTCTGCCCGTTTTAAGGGTGTGTAAAATATTGTGATTTTTCGG
>OBLW0100000451.1_pt1 | contig 35550 bp, 40 predicted proteins | sample 1520161 | NCBI WGS metagenome assembly OBLW01 (sample SAMEA3539309, study PRJEB22396) | soil metagenome | biome: tundra; feature: field; material: soil | place: USA | collected 2010-05 | depth 0.15 m
GGAGTGGCGCAGACGCCACGAGAATCTTCCGTTGAGTGAAAGTTTTTGAAGTAGGGCGAAGGTTAAGAAGCACGCGAAGAAAGCAGTGGGATAGCTCGCCAGTCCCGTGCGGCAGACCGGCCCGAAGTCACGCGGGGATAAATTGATATGGAGTACAGCGTGGGCTCCCGCATCCGGGTCCGCCTCTACAGCGGCAAGGAAGTCGAGGCTGAACTAACGGCGATTCACGAATCAGTCCGCTGGCCGGAAGGTGCAGATCGTCTATGGCAACGTGATGGCGTCGATCAATCCAGCGCAGATTACCGGGTCCTCTGTTAATTGGCCGGCAAAATAAGCGCCCTGCTGCCGTTATCTTCGAATAACAGATAAACCGTGACGTTCTGATTGGCGCTCAGTGTGGCCGTCACCACATCGCAATTTGGGTCGAATCCGCAATTGAGACCTGCTAAGTAAATGTCGTACGTATTTGGCGGTATGGTGAGGTAACTTGACGCAGACCCAACCCGTACACCGCTGATCGTCGGATTGCCGCTCGGTGTGGTTCCAGTAGGTACAATCCAAACTGGCATCGTCGGGACATTGTTAGAGACGTCTGCAAACCGGACTTTGACTAAGTTCGCAGCCGGTACATCGTCATCTTGAAACAAAACAGCGTCGGTGGTGGTATCGATTGAGCCTACGACAAAACTGTTCTTGGTGTTCGCTTGTAAGTTAACATTCTGGAATTGAGGCGGTACGAGGTTGGTGGTGGTGCCTTCTTGTTGGACAGCGAAACTCACGCCCCCGGATTTCACGGGCACATAGCCGCCAAGTGCGGTACACACACCAGTAACGCACATGGAATAAATAACAGTGCTGACCGTCGTTCCATCGATGATATGGAAGGCCATAAAGTTCCTTAGAAATTCGTCGAGGTTGTCCCTAGACCCGCACTGGATTGAGCGACATCGAGAAACGCGCCTGGGTCAACCACGACTTTGACGTACCATTGCTGGGTGTAGCAAATGCCGGGCACGGGCCGTACCGCAAAGGTGGGCTGTAAAGTTGTCGACGAAGGTCTCGGAGTCCACCGGGCCGTATATTGGGTACGTCATATGTGGCCCCGGGGCATCCAACCTAGTTTATGTTAATGCTTAAATACCGATCATTTTTCCCATAGAAACTAACTGACCACATGTGTAGTCTTGGTGTTTTCACAATGCCGTTCATTTACATCTCTCAGAGTTACACCCTTGAAGTCGATGGATACACGCGGCCCAGCTTCCTCGCCAATTCCTGACACCAACGATTCGATGCTTCGTTCGGTCACGCCAGTCTTGGCGGTCCAAGCTTTTACTTCGGGAAGGGCGGTGATCGCATCGCGAAGATTATCTGGACCGGAATTGGTCACTCTAAAGTGCGCTATTTGCAAATCTGACAGCCCGCTAGTGCGCTTTTTGGGCATTACATTAACGACGCCATCCGCTTCAACCCAATTATAGCCCGGAGCGGATTTCATGATTTCGTTCACCAGATCCGTTACCGTTCCGTGGGCCATCTTGACAGCAATGCTGTGGGTCGCAGGTTCGAGACATTTTGATTAGCCACAAGCTGCGGCGGTGGTCGCTCATTGCCCAGTTCCCGTCCGCGTACCCGCAGTATTCGGCTTCGAAGGCGAGGCGAAACTTCCTTAAGCTGCTGGGAAAGTACCCAGAAATCGCAAGGCGGCTCAACCTCGAACTTAAGTCGGCATACCCGCGACTTTAAGCCTCGGAGGAGTTCGACATGATGGCATTGCAAGACATGGACGCAATGCTCTTGTCCACAATAAAGCCCGTCTACTCAAGATCAGAAATGAAAAGAGTATGGCTGAGACTCGCGGCATTTTTCCTTGTCCTCTTCACGAGCCATTTTCATATGCTGTGGCTGCATCCAATGGGAGCGCATGCATTTTTCTGGAATCTGGCGCTCGGCGCAGGTATCACGTGGCTTGTCATTAGTCATCTACGGCACGCCCTTAGACGGAAAACGTTCAACAGCGCGTCCGCTAATCCTTGAATTAAATCAGGTGCGACACTAGTTTTGCGAGTGGTTTCACTTTTCCGATTACCGCGTTTATCAGGACTCAGCTCAGTCTTCGTTCAAACTCCGGCAGAATCGAGTCATCAGCCCTCAATTGGCTGATTACCAACGGCAGTCAAGACGCTCCAGCAGCGCGCCGCATAGAGTGCATACATCATCGTTGTTGGCAAAGGCACGTGTGGTTGCCCGCTGTGTTAGGCTGAGTAGGAAGAAGCGGGAAGCCACGCATGGTATCGATAGTTTGGACCTGTTTGTTCTACGCATGGTTCGTTGGGGAAATCGTTATCGCTATTGCCACGCGCACCCGGCAAAACAGCGGTAAAGTCCGCGACCGCGGTTCTCAACTTATCTTATGGGTTGTGATTATCACGTCAGTTACAGCTTGCGAGGTGGTCCGGCATCTCCTTGCTCCCAACATCTTTGGCAATCCGCCTTGGATCGGGCCACTCAGCCTATTTCTAATCGCCACTGGTCTGGCGATTCGTACTGTGGCCATCCTCACCCTGGGAAAATCCTTCAGCGCCAATGTGGCCATTAAAGATTTGCAAACCGTTTTGAGGACCGGACTCTATCAATTTGTCCGCCATCCTTCCTACGTCGGCCTGCTCATCATTTTTCTTGCTATTGGGCTGCACTCCCGCAACTGGCTCTGCCTTGCGTTGGCATTTGCTCCAACCAGTGCGGCCCTGCTCTACCGAATCCACATCGAAGAAGCAGCCTTGCGCGATGCATTCGGCGACGACTACGTCGCCTACAGCAAGACCACTAAACGACTCATACCTGGCATCTACTAACCCACGATGCAACAGACCTCGTACTGTCCGGATTTTTGCGCTCGAAGAGCCAATCTGTGAAGCTCGGAATCCGAACCGGCAATGACGAACACCTTTAGTCCCTTAGCTCGATGGCCGTCCACTTCTCTCATATGGGTAATAATTCTATCGGTGCGACGACAATGAGTTCAACGACTGCCGACACGGCGACGCTAAAGCGTACACAGAACCCGCCAAGTCCTGGTAAGTCGGGTAACCGGTAAAGTTCCCTGCGCCCAGATCAACTTCGGCGGTAACGGCATTTATCAGGAGTTGACGCCGCAATAGACAGCCTGCCAATTGGATTCCCTCACGAATCGGCATAGAGTGGTGACGAAGAGGAGCTAATTTGACCGCGTTTAAAAAAACGGTTATCAGTCTTGGCCTTGCAGTTTTGCTAGTTGTGATTGGGGTCACACTTCGCTGGCATGCGCCGCCTTTGCATCTAGTACGTGCACCCGGTCAGATTCTTGTGGATGTTCAGACTCTAGGCGAATATCAGACGACTGTCACTCGTGTCCGGCTAACGGACTTGAATCATGCAACCGTCGTTTGGGAAATTACAGCAGGCAATGGCGGCGCTCAAATTCACGCCCTCACGCTTAAAGCAGGTGAGAACCTTGCGAAAATCGATGCAGACTTCGGGACTTATCGCGTTATTGTTCCTGAGGGCGCAGACCGCTTTGTCCTTCGCAGTGGCACTAAATATCGCATCGAGCTATGGGGTGGTAGTTCGGTGTTTACCAGGGACTCTGCCACGTTCGACCTCGGCAGCTAATGTCATTCCAGCGGATTATTGAGAGTGGTGCTATCTGCAACTCCTGGTTAGTCGCATTACCGTACATGTGGTTTTTTGGCCTTGATTTCCACTTCTCCGGTTACCGCGTTTACCAGGCTGGCATTTGCCGCGAGTTGTCCTATGGTGGTTGGACGCTCGAAAGCGCTGCTCCCTGATCTGCGTCAGCGCGCGTTCTATTCAGTTCTTGCGTAGTTGGAAGACTACACTGACGATCGTATCGGCCTCAGTCGGATTACCTGCGATAATTACAGGGTTGTAGCGCCACCGCTTCACACCTGCCATCGCTGCGTCTACAAGCAATGGATCACCCTGGATCAATTCCAGTGTCTTCAAGCCACGCCGTGAAGTATGGCATTCTCGACCAGAGGCTGCAGAACCAGTTGCGGAACAAGAACGGGGCGCGTGTCGGGGCTAATTCGCCAACGGAGTTGCAACCGATTTTCGAGACGCATCTTCTCGAGGTCTAGATAGTCGTCCACAAATTTCAATTCTTCATCGAGCGTGATCAGGTCGGCGTTCCCATACTCAAAAGCAGTACGGAGCAAACTGGAGATTTTGACAATCAACGTTTTCGCGCGAACCGGATCTATGTCGATCCAGGCCGAGATTCCATGGAGCGTATTGAACAGAAAATGCGGATGAAGCTGGCTCTTCAACGCTTGTAGCTCGCTGGCGGCGAGTGCCTGTTCTAATTGCGCGCGTTCAACCTCTTGATCTCGTGTCCGGATGAAGTACCAGTAGGCGTGCGCTGCAACGAAAATCAAAAAATACTCCATGGTAAGTTCAGCGAACACAAACGTGCTATGCACCAGTCCGTCCAACGAGCGATGACCAAATCGTTGGTGGGGGATATCCCAAGGCGGCAACAGCAACCACCGGATACAGGCTGCCGCAACTACCAAGGGAATGCTTCCTAGAATGTAGCCCGTGACCCGTGCGAAGCCGGCGGGTTTGCCGACTGGATAGCAGCGGACGATGGCGAAAATTGGCGGTGTCAGAAGAGCGACGGCCAGTAGCCACACGCCGTTCACCATCAGCAGCATCCAGTACGCCGTATCCAAGCCTCGCTCTAATAGCCGGACCTTGTCTTCGGCCGCAGCCAGCGGGGCAAACCCCAGCGCAACGAGAATGGACCATAGGTACGCGCGTGTGATTTTCGTGACTTTTTCCCACGCAGTCTGCATAGACAAAATTGTATCTGGAATCCCCTATGAATGCCGGATTTGGGGGCGACCCTACAATGAATGGATTCCAGTAGGCACAATTCTATGACGAACTGGGCTTCCGTCGTCCTCGCGGAGAAAGCCAGGGCCTTCCACTCTATCCATCTCCATTTCGAACGTTAAAGTCCACCGTGAAATGGAATATACAAATTCCTGAATCTCACCAAAGACATTCCCCATGGCGTGCCCAATCCACATCGACGAGTTACCAAGTGACTAAGACGTAGTGCCAGAGGCCAACAACTAAGTGTCAAGGAGTTTGCGCTCGCTACACTAATTCATAGTTCGAAAAGAAGATATGACCCGCAAACCTTTGACAACGGAAGTGAAGCGCGTGCGGCTCCAAGTGGAATCACGCTTGCACGGGTGAACAATTCCTGTTCCTCACAAGGAGGCTTTCATGCACCGTTCCAGGTCGGCGGGTGTTGCTTTTTGTGTGATGTCCAGTCTCGGCTCTCGGCTTTTCTACCCGTCCTTGTTTCTCGCTTTAGCGCTAACGCTCGGCATGATTCCAACGCCCGCCATGCGTGGCGCTGGGTCATCCATAGCGGATGATCTCAACACAGTGGCTGCGCTAGACACTGAATACCAAGCAGCCGTAAAGGTAAACGATGCATCCACGCTGGGTCGCATTCTAGCGGACGATTTCGTTCTGGTGACCGGCTCCGGTAAAACCTACACCAAAACGGACATGGTCAAGGATGCACAAAGTGGCGACACAAGCTACGAACGGAATGACGAGGATGTCCAAACAGTTCGGGTCTGGGGTGACACGGCGGTGGTAACAGCAAAGCTCTGGGAAAAGGGTACCACCGACAAGAGGTCGTTTGATCGCAGGTTTTGGTTCAGTGACACGTACGTTCGCACGCCAGCCGGATGGAAATATGTGTTCGGCCAATCTTCATTGCCGCTACCAAATAGCGGCCATTGAGGTGATGAGGTCGTACGGTCTAATTGTTGCGGGCCATACCAATGAAGGTGGCGATGACGGCGCTGGGCGGCTGCCTAGCCCAACCGCAATCTGGATTTCAGCCGAACTCGCCTGCGAAGTCGTCAAAATATCCCCGTCTCTAGCGAATCGGCTCAACCACGCCGACTTTATCCACGCCGCTGCACGCGATGTACAGCCGACCATCCGGCGTGGCCGCCATGTTGCGCACCGTACCGCCTCCAGAAGGAATGTTCGCTCGCGCAAAGCGTTCCGTCTTCGGATTAAACTGGATAATCGTATTCGGCTTCACTCCCGATTCGCTGTACCACACCATTCCATCCGGCGTGATCGCGATTCCATACGGATCAGACTTTGCGCCTCCCGGCGACGGCCACATCTTCACCGTTCCAGACGCCGGATCGAGCCGCCCGAGGTTTCCGCCATTGAAATCCGTGAAGTAAATAAGGTCCTGGGCATCGATGGCCACGCGCCGTGGCCGCGCGTTTTCTGGCAGCGTATATTCCGTAATCTCCATTGTTTTGGGGTCGATTCTCGCCATCTTATTGGTTTCGAATTCGCAAAAGAAAGGCACTCCCTTGCTGTTAATCGCGATTCCGTACGGATGCGAATCCTTGGTCGGTACCTTTTTCAAATCAATTTTCCCGGCGCGTGGATCGAGCCTTCCCACCACATTGGCAACCTGCGCCGTGAACCACATCGTCCCTTGCGCATCAAAAACCGCGGTGTGCGGATCATCCACCCCTGCTTCCGGCATTTTATATTCCGTTACCGCTCCTGTCCGCGGATCGAGCTTGCCGATATATCCCGCGAAATTTCCCGTGAACCACACATTGCCGTTCGCGTCGGCGACCAAACCATGCGGTCCCGAATTCTCCACCTTTAGCGGGTATTCCTTGAACGTTCCGCTGGCCGGATCCAGCCGACCAATCTTGTTCATCATTTGCTCGGTGAACCACAGTGCGCCATCCGCTCCTACAGCCGGATCATGGGGATGCGCGCCTTTGGTCGGCACCGCCCATTCGCGAATGCTAACCTTCAACTCGGTAACGTCCGCGGCAGCCCCCGGCGACCCCGATGCAAACTCGCGACCGAGCGCGCAGCTCAGCATCACTGCCCCCAGAATCGCAACATTCCGTACTTTCATAAATTCCTCCAGCGCCAGCCCGCCACGACAGCGGCGCGAATCGACCAGCTTCAGCGACATCTATGTGTTTTTTCAGATGCCGCCCTCCGTTGAAGTAATCAATGGCCGGCAACAGCATTTTATACACTGCAATTGAGTCGAGCAATGCTTGGGCTTCTCCTAGCCTGCCATTAGCAGCTCAATTCCTAATCTTTGAAACGCGTCGCTGAGGTCAGGAGCTAGGGCTTCTCCCGCACTACCCGCATCTGTTATCCCGCGTAGAGCGAGGCGAAGGCGACGAGAAGCATGTCCTGCTGAGAGCCGATGATCGTAGCCAGGCCCTCGCGGAAGACCGGATGATCCTCTACGCTAAGGATACGAATTGGCTTAGGCTGAACCACTACCATGGCCTCATTTCGGCGATTGTAACAGTGTTCAACGTTCGAGCATTCTCCGTTGCCTAAATCGAGTCTCGTAGGCGTACAAGATACACCCGCGCGGGCACGAACGTCACCCAGGAGCACGAGACGGTCTTACTTCATCATTAGCCGTGTGGATCTGTGGCACGCGCCCCAAATCGTGTCTGGACTTCGATACGTCATTGTTTCGACCTTCGATACTAATGGTCGAGATTGAGAGGGCGCACCAGTCAACGAGAACGGGACAGCGGGGCAACGCGTAAAGTAAATTACATGGCGCAGCCTCAGCCGGCTGGATGGAAAGGCATACCGGGATGCCCCACACTTGCTGGTTCTGGCGTTTCTACCTCAAGATTCACGACAATCGGGTCTTGCCCGTTTCGAACCACCACTGCTTCGCAAATCTCGTTCGGACTGGCATTGATCTCCTGATGCGGCACATAAGGCGGCACATAGATGAAATCTCCTGGCTGAGCTTCTCCGCTTAGTTCTAGGTGATCTCCCCATCGCATGCGTACTCGGCCCCTTACAACATAGAGCACGGTCTCTAACTCCCCGTGATGATGCGGTCCGGTCTTGGCATCAGGTCGCACCACCATCCTGCCGGCCCATAGTTTGTTTGCGCCTGTGCGTGCATGCGTGATGGCAGCCGCCCGCGTCATGCCAGACGTCTGTGGCGTGTTCGCTTCGAGTTCGCCAGCCCGTACGATCTTGACTCCGTGTTCCTTCCAATCCATGTCCATCACCTCTGTCTCTCTCGACCGGTCCTACTTTTCGATGACGCCACAGGCGATGCGAGCCCCAGAGTTCCCCGCCGGATCCGTCTTATAATCGTCAGGATCTGCGTGAATCACCAGTGAAGTGCCGCCGTCGTGAAAAATGGAGTTTGAGCCGTCGCCAAGTGTAGCGTTTGGGTCCAGCAGCGACGCCTTGCCGGTCCCGTCTGCGCCCACTTTGAGCATGAGCAAGTCTCCAGCGTGCGGCCCTTCTGGATTATCTTTTCCGTGATGTTTGGAAGTCGGATTGAAATGCGGACCGGCACTGGCGAAAGCCGGACCTTCACATTTGCCGACGTTGTGGACGTGGATGCCGTGCGTGCCGGGCGTCAATTGCGACACCTTTACGTCAATGCGAACCCCGCTGCCAGATGGGCGTATCTGTGCGGTCCCGATTTTCTGTCCCTGGGCGTTGGCGATATCCGCGTGGGCGGACTGCCTAAACCCTGCGGTGGCCCACAGAAGACCTGCTATGAGAGCCCAAATGCGCATTGACATGAGAACCTCCCTTTTCACTTACGAATCTGGCTCAACTATACATTCGCCCAGCCCAACCAATTTCCTTTGTAGCTGTGTTGGACTGCCCGAGTGAACGAAGACCCATACTTGACGCTGTAACGGCATAAGCGCGCTCATCGAGAATTACCGATTAATTCCGATTGGGCGATGTGCGATGGCTCGTGGCCCACACATACGCTGCGAGCGCTGACACCTGGGCCGGTGTAAGTTGCGCTCCACCCATCGGCGGCATAGGGCTGCGATATTGTTTTGGTTGCGAGACACCGTCGGTTATCGTTTTCGCGATTCCGGCATAGCTACCATCGCTCCATAGCCATTTCTTGCCAAGTAGATCGGGGCCCAAAGGGGTGCCCTGACCGCTATCCCCATGGCAGCCCGTGCACGCCGCTCCGCCAACTTGGCCGCGGTAGATTCGTTCACCGAGCGCAACCATTTCTCGCGTTGCGCCTTCAGGAACGGGAAAATTGCTCGCGGCCGCACCAGCATCCGGGTGCGTGCCCTCCGGTGGTTGGGCGGCTACTTCAACGGGACTGCCGGCCGGAGCGGTTAAGCCCGGGCACGCCCTGACGTTCGCGGCACCGCCCCCGGAGCCGCCATGATAAACAATCCGGTAAATCCGTCCGCGTATGTCGTCGGAAACGTAGAGCGAACCGTCCGGTCCCACAGCCAGGCCACTGGGACGATGTTCGGCTCGGGCTGGCGATTTCACTGCTCCCGCGAAACCATCCGCAAATATTTCGCACTGGCCGGATGCGTGATCACCAGCGAGGGGCTGAAAAACCACGTTGTAGCCACCTTGCGCATATGGCGCCCGATCCCATGACCCGTGGAAGGCGATGAAGACGCCGTCACGATAATGCGCCGGAAATTGCTTCTTGTCGTACCGCACCATGGCATTAGGCGCCCAATGAGCAGGAAATGCCGCGATGGGAGCAATCTTGTTCGCGCATACGCCCATCGTTTTGCCCCCGTCACCACCGTATTCCGGTGCCAGAACCAACTTTTGCACAAACGCATCGTAATAGCACTCAGGCCAGCCGTAGTCCCCCTTCGCCTTCAAAAGCAACAGCTCTTCAGCCGGTTGTGTCGCCTCCTGATCAGGTTTATATAGGTCGGGCCAATTCGCGCGTAACTGGTCGCGTCCATGTTGGGTTACAAACAGTCGCCCACTTGAGTCGATCGCAAAACCCTCGGCGTTGCGGATTCCGGTAGCGAAACGCTCACCTGGGGAGAAGGTTTGATTCGTCCTAGTGGCGTCGTAGCGCCAGATGCCACCACGGGTCTCAAGTTCCGTGCAGGGGGCCGCGCCGGGCGACTTGAGTGTCCGATTTTTCAGCTGGCAGGCATTGGTCGCCGTGGCCACATCGACGTACATCGATCCTTCGGCATTGATGATGAAGGGATGCATCGGATGGTCGCCGCCTAGAGGCAATCCGGCGACGATAGTGTCGGCAGAGCGACTCGGCACGATAGAGCCGGCGGGCAGTGAATAGCGCACGATCCGATCATTGATCTCGGCGTAGACCGATCCTTTATATAGGCCGATGCCTGTTCCGCCTGCTCCGCCGCTTTGGACGGTTTCGCCAAAGCGCTCAATGACATCGGCCTTTCCGGCACCGCTCTTGTCTTCCATGGCTACGAGGAAACCGCCGGCATGCGGTGTGTCGTCGCCGTAGTACCTCCCCGACCAGGTATTGACGTATAGAACTCCGCTGGGCGCGACAACCATGTGACGGGCGTGACCAATGTCGTCAGCGAAAACCGTTGCACAGAAGCCGGCGGGTAACTGCAACCCGGTATCATCATTCAAGCATGCTTGGCTCTTGGCTTCTGCGGCTGAATTGGATTGATTCTGAGCCGGCGCCAATAGACTGCCCAGGCACACTGCGACCGCCGCAACAAGGGCCGCCAACACAGTTTTATTTCTTACGTCATTCCGCATCGGATGTGTCCTTTCCCAAACTGGAGCATAAAGGCGCTTTTCGAAAACTTTGTCGGATGGACTCGATCAAGTCGCCGTCAGAGACCTTGCACGATTTCCGACAGGAACCACGTCCGCCGCTCGGTTTGGTCAATCCAGACCTCGATCAAACTGGCGGTCGCCACATCATTGTATTTATCGCAAGTCTCATGCGTAGAACGAAAATAACGCGTCAGCGCCTGATTATCGGCGCTGAGCTCCGCGAGCATTTCTTTCGGGGCAACGCTCTCATCGTTGTTGTCCTTCAGGCGTTGATGCCGTGAGATATCGCTGATCGAGCGCAATGTCGTTCCTCCGATTTTGCGAGCACGCTCGGCAATTTCATCGGTCATAGCGAACATCTGTTCAGCGTGTTCGTCGAGCAGCAGGTGATAATCGCGAAAGTGTTGCCCGGTCATGTGCCAGTGGAAATTCTTGGTCTTCAAGTACAGTGCGAATGCATCGGCCAACAATCGACGTAGCTCGGTTGTGATCTCGGTGACGCCTTCGCGGTTAAGGTCAGTTGGCATTTCGTGAGTTGCTTGCGGTGTTTCCCTGGTCTGCGTTGCGGCTTCCTTTGACATTATTTGTTTCTCCTTCATTTGGTTTTAATTCGATGTGGCTGACCGACGCTCGTAGCCCCTTAATTTGCAGAAGCCTTTCAGTCGCTTTTACCTTCATCGGAGGTTCCTTCCGTCGATTCTCCGAATCGGAAACCCAGCACCTGTTTAGCTTTGGCCAGTCCGGCAGTCATCCGGCTGTACGCGTCCACAGCTTTCTCAAACGGAACGATCTCAATCGCCGGTGGTTTCAAAGCCCCCGTTTCAAAAGCGCGATGGAGCTCGGCGGCGATATCCCCTACCTGTTGCGCCGTCAGCCCATAACTGTCTACTCCAAGCAGACGGGAGAAATTGTGATAGAAATCGACGAGGTTGAAGCTGACGCGCGGCTCTCCCCTGCTTGAGATAGCCACTTGTCGCCCTCCCAACCTGAGCGATCGCGACGCAGGCTCGAAACATTAAACCACCCACGGTGTCGAAGACAGCATCGACTCCCCTTCCCGCCGCTAAGTTGAATCTTCGCCTGACGGTCTGCCGGTGCGGATCAGTGCCACGGCTGACCGCTACGGACACAACTGTGGGTGGCTACGTTCTTATCAGACCTAAGAACGGAAGAACTTGTTCGACCCATCGCTTCGGGGACCGGCCGGCTGCGCAAGTCAGCAGCGCCGCGCCTCACCCGGATCGGCCGAGCAGCCTCTCCAGAGCAGCCCAGCATTCACTGTTCGACGTAACTTTCGGCGTCCTTGGAAGACGCGTGCTTTCACAGCGCCAATGGAGGTACCCAGAATCTGAGCCGTTTCCTCGGCTGATCTTTCTTCAATGTCGCGGAGTAAGATCGTACTTCGAACCCTTGGCCTCAGGCGATTGATCGCCGCAGTCAAGAGTTGCGTTCGCTCGCGCCTCCAACAGGACTCTTCGGGATTGGGGCTCTGGTCAACGAATGCCTCCGAGTTGGACTTCGCACCATCTTCAGGATTCTCTGGCAAGACTTCGACAACTCCTCGCCTGCGGCGGAGCAACATGAACGCTTCATTCATAGCGATGCGCGTCAACCATGTAGAGAATCGCGATTTTTCTTGAAAATCGCCAAGATGAACGAATGCCTTGTGTAAACTCTCCTGCGCCACGTCTTCGGCATCCTCGCGATTATTCGTTATCCGTTGCGCCACGGCGAGCACTTTCTGCTCGTGACGTAGAACCAAAGTCTCGAACGCCTGCGTACCTCCGCGCTTTGCCGCAGCTACCAACGCCTCGTCGGAGTCTTTATCTGTACCTTCCGCGTGGAACGTTTTCATGAATCTGATCCTCCGGAGCCACTGCGACGCAAAGTAAGAGAAACTAACTAGCGCACCAGCCAGAGCGCATATCGAACGGCTTGAAATATCGTCCACTGATGCTGCACGCGCAGAATGCGATACCAATCGAGAATGGATAGGAATTTCATGATTGCATTCCTGTCTGCGTCCCCGTCTTCCAGTCTGGCGTCGCTGTGACGTGGACGCTTACTCCAAGGTGCGAAATCCATTCACTGCGAAAATGCTAGCCGCGACTGAAGTGTGCAATCTGTGTGCCAGTGAGTGTGCGCGAGGAACTCAACTTGGAAGTGGCTGGCAGCGTGGAAGATACGCCGAATCAGGGGCGCATTGGCGCCGTTAGTCGATGTGCAAAGCTGTCGGAGTGTTGGCATTCCGTCCATTGGGCTGGATGAGCCAGGGGTGCCACTCGTCTACGAGGAGCGGGTGTAACGTGGGTCCGGTGTAACTGACCTAAGGGGTTACAGCTCAAATAGGATGGCTTTTTGTGACCGGAACGGATCAATGTGAGAAATAAGTTCATGGGAGATCGCGTGCAATTGCAGCAGGTCATGATGAACCTCATTCGATTAACAGCATCGATGCGATGAAGAGTGTGGACGGGACCAGGGAGCTTGCCATCAAGTCGCAGAGAGCGGAAAACGAGCAACTTCTGGTGTCCGTCAGCGATACCGGAGTGGGACTTCCCACGCAACAGGCGGACCAGATCTTCAAGGCGTTCTTTACCACCAAGTCTCACGGCACGGGTATGGGACTATCCATCAGCCGCTCGATCGTTGAGTCGCATGGCGGCCGCTTGTGGGCTGGCGACAACTCTCCGCGCGGCGCGAGCTTCTATGCCAGCCTGCCCACCAAAGTTGAGACACGTGAATGACCTCCGCAGGTGCTCCCACTGTGTTCATCATTGACGATGATGCCGCCGTAAGGGCGTCCATCCAAGACCTGCTGGAGTCGTGCGGGTTGCGTTCCGAGTCTTTTGAGACGGCGGAGCAGTTTTTACGAAGCAAGCTGATCGGATGGGCCAAGTTGCCTGGTCCTGGACGTGAGCCTTCCCGGGATCAGCGGTCTGGACTTTCAGCGTCGATTGGCTGACGCAGGTTTCCACATTCCCATTATCTTCAATACCGGGCACGGAGACATTCCGATGACTGTTAAGGCGATGAAATCCGGTTGCGGTGGAATTCCCGACCAAGCCCTTCCTAGACCGCGACTTGCTCGATGGGATCCACCAGGCTTTTGGAGCGCGACCGGGCGACGCGCCAGCAGCAGAGCGATCTTGCCGAATTGCGGGAACGCTACGAGACGCTGACCGCACGCGAACGCGAGGTCATGGGCCTGGTGGTTTCGGGCATGCTTAATAAGCAAATAGCAGCTGAGCTCGGGAACAGCGAGGAAACGGTGAAGATCCAACCGGACGCGTGATGAAGAAGATGAAAGCTGGATCTCTGGCGGAATTGGTGAAGATGGCGGGGCTATTGGGGGTTCCGCCGGGCGCGAAAAGCATAATACCAACGTGTGATTGCGCCACTTTCCGCGAAGCTGATAGTTTTCTGGGATGGTCAATCAGAACAAGGCCAAGTTGGTCGTGGTTGTCGATGACGATGATTCGATGCGTAGCGCAGTGCAGGACTTGCTGGAAGCAGTTGGGTTGCCAGCAAGAGGCTTTGCATCCGCCGAGGAATTTCTCAGCTCCGGCAAACAGCACGAGACTGCATGCCTGATCACGGATATCCGCATGCCGGGAATGTCCGGTCTCGAACTGCAGGCGCAGTTGAACGCCGAACGTTGCAGGATTCCGATCATCTTCATTACCGCACATGGCGACGAAAAAATGCGGTTGCAGGCGCGGAGAGAAGGCGCGGTAGAGTTTCTGTCAAAACCGTTCGACAACGAAGTCTTGCTCGATGGTGTTCGAGCCGCTCTGGAAAGCTAAGCCCCCAGGTAGAGTTGCGCATCAGTGCGCACAGGAGGTCTTACGTGGCTGCTGTTGTAAGATTCGGATCCGCCGACCAGGACGCCAATCCGCGCAGATTCGAGCAGATCATAGGCAAGAGTGCTGCTCTGGAATCCGTGCTCGAACAAGTTGAACAGGTCGCGTCCACGGATTCCACCGTTCTTATCCAGGGAGAAACAGGCACGGGCAAGGAGCTGATCGCGCGCGCCGTCCACGACTCGAGTTCACGATTCGGTCGTTCTTTCATAAAGCTGAATTGCGCTGCCATCCCGTTCGATCTACTGGAAAGCGAGCTTTTTGGCCACGAACGAGGCGCATTCACCGGAGCCATAGCGCGAAAAATTGGCCGTTTCGAGTTGGCCGACAAAGGGACACTCTTCCTGGACGAAGTAGGAGATATTCCACCCGCCCTGCAGCCCAAGCTGTTGCGTGTCCTGCAGGAACAAGAGTTCGAACGCTTGGGCAGCACTCGCACCCATCGAGTGGACGTTCGCCTGGTAGCTGCGACAAACCGGAATTTGGTGGACATGGTGAAGCGCAACGAATTTCGCAGCGACCTGTACTACCGATTGAATGTGTTTCCGATCTCGCTGCCGCCGCTGCGGGAGCGCCGCGCAGACATTCCGGCGCTGGTCACGCATTTTGTGGAGCTATATGGTCGCCGGATGGGCAAGCAAATCGAACACATCCCTCCAGACACGATGTCCGCGCTCTGCTCGTATCAGTGGCCAGGGAACATTCGCGAGCTTCAAAATTTCATCGAGCGGAGCGTAATCGTTACTTCAGGCAATGTCCTGCACCCCCCTCTCACGAGTTTGAAGAGCGCCGCCGCGGCGGATTCGATCGGGGCAATTACCCTGGAGGACGCGGAGCGCGACCACATTCTCAAGACTCTCGAGCACACCCGATGGGTGGTCTCCGGTCCCAACGGGGCGGCCACACGTTTGGGAATCAAGCGGTCCACCCTTTACTTCCGCATGCAGAAGCTTGGCATCTCACGTACCAACAGGAATCCCCTTTCCTTGTAGCAGAGTCGCTATCGTCCGGGAATCGGTTCTCCAATCGATTGACCGTGTCCATGCAGCAGCCACAACGCACCAGCACTTGCCTGCCCAGCCGACCTAAGTCTGAAGCTGATTGAAATTCAACAAATAAATGATCTCACCGAACCTGTCGGCTTGACGGACGCCGTGTATAGCGGGCTGGCATCGCATGCCGCGCTATTGCTTGAGTGGGTCTCTACTTTCAGTCACTTACGCAATCAATATGTTTGGCAACCCTCTTGCTTTTTTTCAGTTGTGTTACACGACACACCGAATCATTTCGTGACGAGTCGAAGAGGAGGGATTGTGAGATTTAAGGGAGCAGTGTTCGTTTTGATGGGAATGATGTTGTTGTTCGCAGGCAAGTTGTTCGCACAGCAGGTGAAGACCGATTTCGATCGCAACGCCCACTTCGGCCAGTACAAGACCTACTCGTGGGAACAAGTTAAGACGAAGGATGCTCTAGACATTGATCGAATCAAATCTGCTGTCAACGCCGCCTTGGCAGCGAAAGGCTGGACGCAGGTGGAGTCTGGCGGCGATGTTTCCGTCATAGCCATCGAGATGACCCACGATCAGCAGACCTTGAACACCTTCTATGACGGGTTTGGAGGGGGCTGGGGCTGGCGACGCTTTGGGGGTGGAGGTTTCGGAGAGGAAACTACCACGACGGAAACATATAAGGTAGGGACGTTGGTCATCGATCTCTTCGATAGCAAGACCAAGCAACTGATCTGGAGAGGCGCATCGAGCGACACACTCTCCAACAACTCCGACAAGAACATTAAGAATCTGGATAAGGGCGTGGAGAAAATGTTCAAGAACTTTCCTCCAGGCTCTTCGAAGAGGTAACGGGCGCGACGATGATACGGCAACTCTGCATCGGTTCTTGTCTAGCGCTGGCTACGGGGGCCATTCCATTGCGTGCGGGCAACAGGCCGAACGCAGCGACGGACCGCGAGAGCAAGGTGGTCTGGACCCAATGACGACCTCGACGAGCTGCACCGGCTTTCAACAGGTTGAGGACAACGTAGCGGCATTGCGGATCCTCGAGCACGAAGCTCAGGTTCAGGACAAAGCCGTCACGGCAGCTCAGAAGTATCTGGAACTCGCCGTCACGCGTTACCAGGGCGGCGTCACCAGCTACCTCGAAGTGACCACCGCTCAGAGCGCGGCTCTCTCCGACGAAGTCACTGCGGTTAATATTCTCGGCCGCCGCATGGAGTGACGCTCGCCCAAGCGCTAGGCGGCGGCTGGGATCGATCCGCGTTGCCCGAACGCCCGGAATGCTGCGGCAAACTGACCAGCAGCTCAAAGTAATTTTCTCCTGCCTTCGGCAGCCTGAAATCAAGTAAAACTTCTTTGCATGAATATCCACTTTTCAGTGACTCTTCGCTTCGTACGCCTTCTCTGAACGCATTTTGACTGCGAAGCTCGCCGTGAATCACAGTTCCGACAAAGAATCGAACAACTGAGAATGCCGAGCGATCCGACTCGCACGCAAAGGAACCTGTTGGGGGATGGGGCTTGAATTTGGACAGGTGTCTGACATTCTGACACTTGAGGTGGCTCCCTTTCTCTCCTTCTGGTCCGAACTCCTGCGATCTCGCTAAGGATGAACTCCTTATCGCCTGCCTCTTTCATCTTGAACCTCAAACCCTTTTGGCAGAGCCCTTGCAGTAGATAAAAAAGAAAATTGCGTTTCGAGAAGCAAGGGGGGCGATGTGGGTGACGGGCCAAATTCGAATTCACGCCGAAACTTTTTGAGGTCAGGCCTAATCGCGATTTCGACTGCGACGTTGGCAGGAGAGGCTCCCGCGCTACTCGGCAATCCCCGTTCCGAAGCAACCCCTCGCTTTCTCAACGAGTCCGAACGGCGATTCCTTCAAGCGGCCGTGGAACGCCTGATCCCCGCGGACGAAAAATGGCCGGGCGCCGCGGAAGCGGACGTCGTGAACTACATCGACCTCCAGATGGGCGGTCCGTGGGGCAAGGGTGAGCTGATCTATCGTCACGGACCTTTTCGAAAGGGCACCCCTTCGCAAGGCTATCAACTCGAGTACACGCCAGCGGAATTGTTCCGTCGATCGATCGTCGCCATCAATGCGCATTTCTCGGCCCAGGGCAAATCATTTGATCAACTGCCCCCCGCGGAGAAAGATGCTTACCTTACCAGTCTCGAAAAGGGAGGTATCGACCTTGATGGCGTTCCCTCCAACACATTTTTTGAATTCCTCCTGAAACACACCGTCGAAGGTTTTTTTTCTGATCCTATCTATGGCGGAAACAAAAACAAAATTGCCTGGAAGATGATCGGTTTTCCCGGAGCCTACTCGGACTATTACGACCTGATCGACAAGCACGGCGTCGAGCTGCGTCGCGAACCATTGGGTATCGGCGACGGCGCCAGCTCGCATTCCATGAACGCGATGCGGGAAGAGAATTGAACCGTGCCGCAAACACTCAAAGAAGTCGATGTGGTCGTCATCGGAGTCGGATTCGCCGGCTCCATTCTTGCGAAAGAGCTGGCGGCGACAGGTCTCAAGGTTGTTGGACTTGAACGCGGCAACGCACGCCACAGCGTCCCAGATTTTCAGGCACCGGCGATCCATGACGAACTGAAGTACTCGGTTCGCAAAGGCATGATGCAAGACGTCACCCGCGAAGCGATGACCTTTCGCAATCAACACCGAGGGGTTGCTTTACCGATGCGACAGTGGGAGGCCTTTCTGCCAGGCACTGGCCTCGGTGGGTGTGGAGTTCATTGGAACGGCCAAGCCTGGCGGTATCAGGTTGCCGATTTCATTTACAAATCTCACATCGAAGAGCGTTATGGGAAAAAGTTCCTGGATCCCGACCTGCGCATTCAAGACTGGGGCGTGACCTACCAGGAACTCGAGCCATATTACGACCGCTTTGAATATCTGCTTGGAGTTTGCGGCAAAGCGGGCAATCTGAACGGCAAAATCGAACAGGGTGGCAATCCTCTCGAGGCGCCTCGCTCGCGCGAGTATCCCAACCCTCCAATGAAGGAACAATACGCCGGGGCCCTCTTTCGGAAGGCGGCGTCGGACATGGGTTATCACCCATTCCTGCAGCCGTCGGCCAACATGACGCGCCCGTATACGAATCCAGAAGGATTAACGTTGAATCCCTGCGCGTACTGCGGATTTTGCGAAAGGTACGGTTGTGAGCACTTCGCTAAAGCGAGCCCGCAGACAGTGATCCTGCCGGTGCTCATGAAGAATCCGAATTTTGAGCTGCGCACGGAATCTCAAGTTCTGCGGATCAACCTGGACAGTTCCGGGAAAAAAGCGACTGGCGTCAATTACATGGACGCGCAAGGACGCGAGTTCGAACAACCGGCCGGTCTCGTGCTGCTCACCGCGTTCGCCTTGAACGATGTCCGGATGTTATTGCTCTCCGGCATAGGGGAGCCATACGACCCCGTGGCGGAAAAAGGTGTTGTGGGGCGAAACTACGCCTACCAGACGCAGAGCTATGTTCCAGCTTTTCTCAAAGAAGACATTCACTTGAACTCCTACATGGCGGCCGGCGCCAGTGGGACGGTCATTGACGATTTCAGCGTCGACAATTTCGATCATACTGCACTCGGATTTATTGGCGGCTGTTACGTCCTGTGTGGCAGCACAAATGCCCGGCCGATCGAGTTCCATCCAACACCTCCCGGGACTCCTCGTTGGGGACGCCAGTGGAAGGAGGCCGTACGTCGCCACTACAACCACACTGCGATTTTTAATTTGTCGGGTACTTCCAGTGCTTCGCGCTGGAACTACCTTGACCTAGACCCAACCTACCGTGACGCATGGGGACTGCCGCTCCTCAGAATGACCTTTGATTTTCCGCAAAACGACCTGCGCATGAGCGGATACGTCACGAACAAGGCGAGCGAAATCGCGCGGCAAATGGGCGCCACGGTAGTCGTGGATGAACCGCGAACAGGGCCCTTCACGACCACCACGTATCAAAGCACTCACAACACGGGCGGAGCCATCATCGGAAGTGACCCGGCTACAAGTGTCGTGAACCGCTACTGCCAGACTTGGGATGTCCCCAATGTCTTTGTCGTTGGAGCCTGCAACTACCCGCAAAACTCCAGCTACAACCCCACGGGTACTTTAGGCGCGCTAATTTACTGGACTGCAGACGCACTGAAATCCCGGTATCTCAAGCATCCCGGACCTCTGGTGTGAGTGGATGACTCGAAACCACATTCTGCGTAAAGCTGCGTTGGCCATCCCCTTTGCTGGAGCTTTGCTCGTGAGCTATTCCACCGCACGTCCTGCCCCAACGGACCCGCCGCAACTAGGAGCTCAAATTGTGGCGCAAGGCACAACCAGCGGGGCAATCGCTTGCGCTCGTTGCCACGGATTCGACGGACAAGCGGACGGGAGCGGCGCCTTCCCCAAATTGGCGGGACAATTTCCGCAGTATCTCGCAAAACAATTGCGGGCCTACGCTTCCGGGGCGCGCCAAAACGCGCTCATGCAGCCGATCGCCAAGGGATTGAAAGACGCCGAAATCGATAGTGTCGCGAAATATTACGCTAGCCTTAACCCTTCCACGTTGCCGTCAGGCTCCGCGGCTTCGCAGCTCGTCGCTCGCGGGGAACAGCTCGCCAAATTAGGTGATTTGAATTTGCGTGTTCAAGCGTGTGAGAGTTGCCACGGGCCCAACGGCCAAGGTGAGCCTCCTGCAGTTCCGTACCTCGCTGGGCAATACGGTCACTACATCACCTTTCAAATTCAAATGTTTCGCCAAGGCAGTCGAAAGAGCCAGCAAATGCAGGATCCCGCGCATGACCTGCGCGAACAAGACATCGCTGCCGTCGCGGCCTATTTCGAGCAAGTTTCTCGCCCCGCGCCAAAGTGAATCGATCGGGAGGCTCAACATGCCGGAAGTTGAATATCACTACACCTCAGCGAGCAAGCCGGAGGGCGTAGCCCCCTGTATCGCGCGCGAATCGGCCATGGCAGCCCTGACAGATGGTCCCCGCGGAGCCCTGATTATTGCTGCATTTGCGGTCGGGCTGCTCTTTGCAGGTTGGTTGTTTTTTTATTTCGTGCTGTTCATGAGCAGGGGGTCCGTTGGCTAACCAGCTTAATAACGAAAATGCTGCGGGACTCGTATCGGAACGAGTCATCGACAAGACGGAGCGCCGCTGGCTCTTTGTCATGGCCGGCATGCTCGGCGTGATGCTGGCGGTGATCGTGCTCACTGGCGTCTCGCAAATGTTGCATCCCTTGAGCGATGTAGAAACCATCAACCCGGCTACCCTGCACCTCCAGGGCGAGTTCGTCGAAAGCAACCTCGGCTCCGCCGTCGAGCCTGATGGCTCGATCACGGTCCGCATTATCGCCGAACAGTACATGTTCGTTCCTCAATGCGCCGTCGTGCCAGCTGCTACACCCGTTCGTTTTCGGCTGACCAGCGCCGATGTGACACACGGTTTCTTCGTCCAAAGCACAAACACCAACGCCATGGTGGTGCCTGGCTACATTAGCAATGTGATGACAAGCTTCGCGCGCCCGGGAAATTACGAAATGCCTTGTGACGAATTTTGTGGTTTCGGTCATCACGCCATGGCCGCGCGCGTCCTGGTCTTGCCCAAAGATCAATTCAAGAACCTGCCGCCGAACGAAAGGATGAATTGTGGAGCGCAATAAATTACTTCCTCTCGCCCACTTGTGGGCGGCGTTTTTATGTTTTTTGCCCGCCGTTGGACTGGGTGTCTGGCAAATGCTGATGCGCAGCCCGCTTCCCGCTCCCGTCGACGACCCCAACATCTACTACGCATCAGTGACCGCGCATGGTTCCATCATGACTTATGTTTTTCCGACGTTCTTCGCAATGGGATTCGGCTACGCCATCGCCCTGTCTGCTCTTGGAAGGCCGCTCTACGGAGAAAAATGGGCCTGGGTCGGTTTTTTCCTCGCCCTCATCGGCACGGTCATGGCTCTCGTGCCGGTTGCCGCCGGCCGGTCCTCCGTTTTGTACACCTTTTATCCGCCTCTGGTCGGAAGTCCCTGGTACTACTTAGGAGTCGCGCTCGTCATCATCGGATCTTATTTTTGGATCGCGTTGATGCTAATCAATTTCCGTGCATGGAAACGAGAGAATCCCGGGAAACCCGTTCCGCTCGCCATGTTTGCTATCACGGCTTGCGCCCTTCTATGGGGGTGGACAGCGCTCGGAGCGACCAGCGAGGTCCTCTTCCAAATTCTGCCTGTGACGCTCGGGTGGCGCCACACCATGGACGCCGGCTTGGCCCGGACGCTCTTCTCCTTAACCCTGCACGCGATTGTCTATTTCTGGCTCATACCGGCGTACATCGCTTACTACACGCTAATGCCGCAAGCTGCCGGCGGACGGCTCTATAGCGACACCATGGGACGCATAACGTTTGTGTTGTTCCTGGTTTTTTCTCTCCCCGTCGGTTTGCACCATCTCTTCATGGATCCAGAACATGGAGCGGGTTTCAAGTTCGTTCAATCCGTCCTCACTTTTATGGTCGCGCTGCCCACGTTGCTCACGGTGTTTACGATCACTGCCTCCCTGGAGATAGCGGGGCGCGCGCGAGGAGGTAAAGGGCTATTCGGATGGATTCGGGCGTTGCCATGGGACGAACCTATGGTTCTCGCGGTCGGTCTTTCGCTGCTTCTGTTAGGCCCCGGCGGTTTCGGTGGACTCATCAATATGAGCTTCGCTATGAATGCCATGATTCACAACACCTCTTGGGTCACCGCCCACTTCCACCTCATTTTTGGAGGCGCCGTTGTAATCGTCTACTTCGCGATCGCCTACGAATTGCTGCCCCGGCTTATTGGGAGGCCTCTCGTTTCAAAGCGCCTGGCTTGTCTCCAGTTGTGGATTTGGTTCTGGGGCATCCTGATCACCACGATACCCTGGCACATTGCGGGACTGATGGGCCAGCCGCGGCGATACGCCATCTTTGATTATTCGGATCCTGTTGTGGCGAAGATGGCGCCCCTCGTCATCCTGTCCGTGATTGGTGGCCTCGTCGTTCTCGGCTCAGTACTCCTATTTTTTTATGTCCTTGTTCGAACAAGCTTTGCTCCCGTGACGGAATCCATGCCTCCTATTCGTTATGCTTTGTCGGTCAATCCTCCGGCCACGGTGCCCCCGCTCCTTAACGGGTTTGCCTTCTGGAACGTCATCCTTCTAGCACTCGTCTTGATTGCTTACGGCTATCCCATCGGCCAGTTCTTTTTCCTCCACAATCAAAATGCGCCCGCGTATTCCTTAACCCCGGAGATCACGAAATGAGCCGGGGGAACGATCCGTCTCGCCTTCACAATCCATGGCGCTTTATCGCTTTCGCTCTTGTTTCGGCAATCGTCGTGGTTGCGTTCGGATTGGGCTTCTTACTCTTGCCGCGTTACCAAGGGCCGCACGCGCCGTCTTCCGAGAAGGACTCGGTGTATCACGCTCTCGGCTTTCACACGCATGGCAAGGCCTTCAACACCATTCAGCCTCCGCTTAAGGTCCCCACTTACATTGCATGGACAGAGACGACCATTCATCAAGCTGCAAACGGCGATCCGAAGCGCGGGGAGGTCATCGCCCAAGACTGCACGGCATGTCATGGTGAAAAGGGACTGAGCACGCAAGCCTGGATTCCAAGTCTGGCAGGGCTCGATCCGCTCGTGCTGTACAAACAAATGGATGACTTTCGCTCTGGAACGCGCTTGTCGGCTCCAATGTCCGCGATTGCGCAATCGCTTACGGCTCAGCAGTACGCTGATCTGGCTGCCTATTTTTCATCGTTGCCGGGGTTGCCGGAAAACCGCGGCGAACGCCCTCTGCGTCCCCACAGCAGCTACCGCAACCGCGATCCCGTGCAAAGGTTACTTTACGCTGGCGATCCGAAACGCGGTATCGCCGCATGTGCCTCCTGCCATGGCCCTGGCGGCTATCGGATCGGAGCGCCCGCCTTGACCAAACAAAATGAACTATATATCGATCAGCAGCTCCACGCGTTCGCACAAGGCACGCGCGCCAACGATATGAACATGCCCATGCGGACGATCTCCGCAATGCTCACCGAATCCGAGATGCGAGCTCTCGCGCAGGCATACGCAAACGAGAAGCCCCAGCAACCATGAAAAGAACATTAGTCAAGTTACGGTCATACGATGTCACGACCATGTGATCGAGGAACGGAAAGGACGCTCCGATGGGAAAACTGATGGGCTGCTTGCTTGTAACTACCTTGTTGCTATTTTCCGCACCCACGGAAAAGTCCGTCAAGACTCCCGTCGGCACGGAACTGGTCCCGGCTAGCACGCTCTATAGTCCGGGATTCTTGGCTACTGGAACTCTTTACGTTTCGGGTCTGCAGGGGACGGACCCGGAAACCCATGCATTGCCAAGCGACTTTGGGCAAGAAGTTAGAAATTGTTTGGAAAATGTAGGACACGTTTTGAAAGATGCACACATGAACTACTCCGATGTCGTTTCCGTTCAGATCTTTCTGGCCGATATGTCTCAGTTCGACCAAGTGAATTCCCTCTACAAAAACTATTTCACGAGTCCTTATCCGGCGCGCACAACTGTACAAGTCGCGAAACTCTCTCTGGGTGCGCGCATCGAGGTCGCGGCTATTGCGCACAAATGATGCTGAGAGTTGAGAGCCGACTTAGGAACCAAAGACGGATCCGAAGATTGCCAGAAGCATGCCTTCCGAATTAGCGGTGATCCCAGCAATGGAGACGTCTACGTCGCCGACGGCTATGGCAACAGCCGCGTAGCTGTTTTCGAATCGATCGGGAAAGTTCCTTCGTCAGTGGGGGCACCAGGGGACAAAAGAAGAAGCAGATGCGGGTGTGGGTGGTGCGTTCATACAGGTTGTACATTGCGTTGCCTTCGGCAACGAAGGCCTGGTCTACGTCTGTGACCGGCAGGGCGACAGGATCCAAGTCTTCGACAAGATGGGAAACTTCAAAAACAATATCTGGCTCAAGAGAGGGAGCAGTTTTCCCGATAATTGGGGCACCGCGTGGTGGATCGGCTTTTCTCCCGACCGGGAGCAGAAATATATGTATGTGGACGGCGGAGGCGATGAGCAGATCAAGATTCTCATCTAGGGTCACGACGCAGCGAACTACCCGGCGTTTGGGCATTGCAAGCTGGTGAACCGTGGATGGCACACTATTTTCACGGGAGGGCAGTACGATTCGTGCTTGGCCGTTCCGCTTATCGATGCTGGAAGGCGATAAGCAACCCGAATTTTGCTGGAACTTTGTCGCTCCGCTGATTAGGCCTCAACCAGCGGACAGTGGCTGTGGACGGATAGTCGGCAAACAAGAAGTAGCTTGTTGTTTCCTGTTTGCCCGTAATCCGACCAGAATCGATGGCAAGTGCGGAGATCACTTCCTTCAAGCCGACTCGTTACCGAACCTTCTTTGCTTCACGCTGATTCGCGCCGGAGACGACAATACAGCGGTCAACAGTCCCTCCGCTTGTCTTTTCAAAGCGAAAGCTCGTGTCTCCCGTCAGCAGTGTGAAGTATTGCTGCTGTGTCTCAGGCAGTAGTTCTACGGGTTCTGAGATTGCGAAGTGATAGGTCGAACCGACGCTGTAGCTTCCAGCAAGGTAGGGCCGCCCATTTCGGACTGTGACCGTGACTTTATCCTGGCCGTCTGGGTCGGCCTGGTCATACGTCCCTTCCATATCCTTGAGTGAAGCCGAATCGAGTTTGACCAATGCGTGTTGCGCAGGATGAAAGTCCGGCCACGCATATTCATGGGCTACCGCGCGCAGAATCTCAGTGATGAGCTTCTCGCCCTGCTGCGCATTCGTCATAATCACGATGCCTTGTCCCTTATCTCGATACGCCTCCACCACGGAAACGAAGCCGTCGTTCACACCGAAGTGATCGAAGCGCGGCGTTGCGCCTGACTTTTCTAACTCGAACCCGAGGCCCCAGTTGTCTTTCTGGCGGGTCAGCATCTCCTTCGCCAAAGCTCGTGAAAGAACCATGTGCGAGGTCCCGGCATACTCCCTTTGCACTTCGATCGCTGCCAGCGCAAGGTCGGAAGGCGTCGCCCACAGGCCGGCTGCCGCCATCTCAGGATAAACATGAAAGCCGCCCGGAACCGGATCTTCATTCACTCCGTATCCGTGCGCTGCGGCACTGCGGAGGCTGAGAGGCAGCGGCTCCTCGTATGTGCTGTGAGACATGCCGACAGGGCCGAGAACCAGGTCGTGCATGAGTGCCGGGAAGCTCTTGCCCGTCGCCTCCATCATCATCAACTGCATAATCGTTATGCCACCGCCGGAATAACTCCACACCGACCCAGGCACGGCTTCAACACGAACAGGTGGCGAGTTCGCCGGCTTTGCGCCGTCGAGAATTTGCACAATGGAAGGCACCGGCTGGCTCAACTCATAGCCGCCAAAGCCGTGGACGGTAACTCCTCCGCTGTGACTGAGAATCCTGCGAAGGGTGACCTTCTGTTCCGCCGTAAACTCGTTCTCCGGAAGTTTCCACGAGGTTAGTTCGTCATTCACGTTCTCATCGAGTTTGAGTTTGCCGTTTTCTACCAGCCTGAGAGCGCCAAGCGCGGCGACGGGTTTACTGATCGAACCAGCTTGAAAGAGCGTTTCCGGCGTGACAGGTCGTCCTGTTTGTGTATCGGCTACTCCATAGCCTTCCGCCCACGCGATCTGTCCATCGTCGAAAAACGCGATACTGACGCCGGGCACGTGGTAGTACTGCATCCTGTCGGTCAGCTTCATGCCCGGCAACGATTCGCCTTTGATGGCGACCGAAGGCAATAGCCCGTTTTGGACACGAGCAATCCGCGTCTGCGTCGTAATAGACGAAGCAGGCTGTTGTGCTTGAGCCTGAAACGACATCAAGACTACAACCGCAGCCATTCCGCACATGCACGGACGGCGATGCAACAGACTCTTATGCATACGACCCTTTCATCGAATAAGCAATCTCCTGACTGAAAGGCATACGCACGGCGACAGAGAAGAGTTCCGTATCTTCTTTCCAGGAGTTCACTTCACAAATCCCGGAAACGTGTTTGTGGTCATCGACGGACCGACTCCCGGATTGTCGGCAACCCTTCCCTCATCGGATTATGGAAGGGTTGCCCGTCATCCACCCCGGTTGGTTTTGGCTCGATCACTGCGTCGCCGCGCCCGCTGAAAACAGCTCTCAGCATGAAGAGGCTGAAACCTTTGGCCCGCTCGAGAGTAACGGTCGGTGGCATTGAGAGTTCCTGCCGATGTTAGGGCCTCCTTCAGCTCAAAGTTCTCCAGTAACGAATTGGGCGCGGCCGTATCCGAAAGACCAGTCTTCATCAGCATTCTGAGTAATTGAAATAACGACGTCCGACGCCTTCACCCCACAACGCTGAACCAGTTCCTGGCACAGCAGCTCGTAGAAATTCTGTTTTTCAAGCCGACTCCGCGGACGGGTCGTCACCTGCACCATGACGATTCGTTCGGTGCGAGGAATGCCCAGTCCTGTGTCCTCAATTCTCATTTCTGCCGCAGGGTGTTCATACACGATCTGGTAGCGGTCACGTTCAGGTACTTTGAACGCGGCAAGCATCGCGCAGTGGATTGCATCGAGCAATTCCTTCAACTCTGCTTCGCTGCGGCCCTTGATCACATCGATTCTGAGCAGTGGCATTGAACTGTCCTTTCGTCGTCGGCGAGTTACCGTAAGAGATTGACTTTTGCCAAATCGATGATTTCGTCGCCGCGCCCGCTCAGAACTGCCTTCAGCGCGAATAGACTGAAGCCCTTTACCTGCTCTGCGGTGATCGTTGGTGGCATGGATAGTTCCTGCCGGTCTACGAGAACTTCGACCAAGGCTGGGCCGTCATGCTTCAAAGCTTGGGCAATCAACGGTCGAACCTGAGCGGGCGTTTCCGCTGTCAGTCCCAGCAGGCCGGCGCCTTCCGCCATTTTTGCAAAATTCGGATTCTGGAGATCAGTTCCGAAATCCAGAATGCCGGCCGCTTTCATTTCCAATTCCACAAAAGCCAGCGAATCATTCTTGAAAACGATGATCTTCACCGGCGCGTTCAATTGCCGGAGTGAGAGCACATCGCCCATGAGCATCGCCAGACCGCCATCTCCGGATAGCGATACCACTTGACGTCCGGGATGACTTACCTGCGCTCCAATGGCCTGGGGCAGCGCGTTCGCCATTGACCCGTGGTTGAAAGATCCGAGTAACCGCCGTTTACCGTTCATCGTCAAGTAGCGTGCTGCCCAGATGGTTGGCGTACCGACATCGCAGGAAAAAATGGCGTCCTTGGCGGCAACCTCGTCGAGCACCCGGGCAACGTACTGAGGATGGATCGGCTTCTTGCCGGATCCCTCGGTCGCGAGTTCGTCGAGACCCTTACGCGCCTTTTTATAGTGTTCGAGCGAGGCCTTCAGATGTTTGTCGTTACCGTTTTGGCTTAGTCTTGGCAGCAAAGCCCGGAGCGTCGTCTTCGTATCTCCTACAAAGCCGTAGTCAACCTTGGTGCGCCGACCTAACTGTTCTCCACGGATGTCAATCTGGACGATCGTCGCATCTTTGGGGAAAAACGGCTGGTACGGAAAATCGGTCCCGATCATCAGCAAGAGGTCAGAGTTCATCATCGCGTGATAGCCGGAAGAAAATCCAAGCAGGCCGGTCATGCCCACGTCAAACGGGTTGTCGTACTCGATGAACTCCTTTCCGCGCATCGCATGGACGATCGGCGCCTTCAGCTTGCCTGCAAGTTCAATCAGCTCCGCATGAGCTCCCGCGCAGCCCGCTCCACCCAGAATGGTTATCTTCTTCGATTTACTGAGAACCTTGGCCAACGTCGCGATTTCCTCATCAGAAGGGCACACCGTTGGCCTCGGTGGCGGAAAATGCAAGCGCGGCTCCCCTTCAACCGCATCGCGCATGGCCACGTCTCCGGGGATGGCGACCACCGAAACGCCTCGCCGCGACAACGCGGTCTGAATCGCGATGTCCAAAACGCGCGGCATCTGTTCTGGCTGCGAAACTAGTTCGCAATAATGGCTACATTGCGCGAAGAGATATTCCGGTTTGGTCTCCTGAAAATATCCGCTCCCGATTTCATTGCTTGGAATTTGCGCCGCGATAGCCAGGACGGGAACCCGGCTTCGGTGACAGTCGTAGAGCCCGTTGATTAAATGCAGGTTCCCGGGACCGCAGCTTCCGGCGCAAACCGCTAGCTGTTCAGTAAGATGAGCTTCCGCTCCAGCAGCAAACGCAGCCGTCTCTTCATGTCTCACGTGAATCCACTGAATCTGCTTCTTTGCGCGAATCGAGTCCGTAATGCCGTTAAGCGAATCGCCGGAAACACCGTAAATTCGCTGAACTCCTGCATCCGCCAGCACATCCACCAACAATTCCGCTACTTTTTTCTTGGCCATGACGCCATCCTTTCCGAGGACTGAAGGGAGAATTCCATTCTTCCTCGATCGCGCCTAGCGCGAGAACAAAATACCGGAAGCAGTGCTCCCACAAGTCCGCCGACATTCATGAACGATCCTCTTTCCGTATTGGCTTCCCGCCTAGAACTCCACCTTTGTTCTGAATCCGAAGACAACAGCGCGATTCGTGGCTCCGCCCACGTTGGCGTAATACTGGATCACCGGCTGCAAAAGCAGCATTGGTGCAATGTCCAACAGAGTGTTGAACTCAACGCCCTGCTCGGTCTTCCAAGAGGACATTCCAGGAGGGAGGAAGTCTGGGCTCAGACTGTTTCGCACACAGCCCAACGACATGGTGTTGTGAATGTGTAGTTGCAGCGGCTCATTGAAGCGCAGCCCGGCCGTGAGCAGCGTGTTGTTGCGATTGACGCTGGAAGGACTCCAGTCGTATGCAAGGGTCGCATCCAAACCTTTTCCCTCTTTCGGGTCGACGCGCCAAAGAGCCTGGCTCGCCATCCAGTACAACAGGTAGTTCCCCGACCGAGGTGTCGCACCGACCGGTGCAGCAAATTCTCCCGGAGTGTAGGAGGCGCCGAACTGATAGAGGCCGGAATATCCCTTTCGGCCTTCAACGTTGTCAAAGGCCCGGACAGACGATGCCTTCTTGCCGGGAGTAAACCCAATTTCCGAAACACTCATTGGAATTCCATTGAACTGCGGGACCAGGCCGGTTGGATTTTGTGAAAAGGGTGAGCGGACCGCGGCCAGCACCATCGATTTCACATAAAGGTTGTGGAGAGGTGCGACGCGTATTTCCATCGCGGGCGTGGAGGGAGGATCGAAGGACTCGAAATCTGTGAACAGATTGCCCAACGCATAGCCCATCGGCTCGAAGATGAAGGACGCCGCGTAGTGCTGAGCTCCATAGAAATCTTGACCTGCGAACTGGCCAATGCGTACAGTGATCCGCTCATCCAGCCATCGCTTTTCTATCCACCAAGAATCGAGACGGCACGTATTCATGCTGGACATGCCGCTCGGACTTGTCAGCAGGCCCAGATATGCTCCGAGATTGCCGCCGCCCTGCCAGAGAGCCGTTGCGTGGAAATACAAGTCGTGTTGGCCGATCAACTCACCGAGATCGATGTCTACAGTTCCCCGGAACCTGTTCCAACTCGCAAACCGCTCTTTCTGCTCGCTCTTGAGGTTCCACAGGGAATCGCTGACATACTGAAAATCGAATTTCACACCGCGTTCTAGCAGGCGCGTCCGCTCGCCGCCCCAGTCCCCGAAGAGGTGGCCGTGCGGGCCCTGACCCGTCTCGTGGCTGTCCGGGCCGGGGAGCGGTTCCTGCGGTTCCATTTGTACGGTCTGGGAATCGACCGGAAATTCAAATACATAAAGTCCGCACCACAATAGAAACAGAAAGCGGGGCTTTCGGCCATACCTGCAAAACCTTTTTCGTGGCCTCTGGTTATGGATACCACGCTGCGGTGACGGAAGCTCCCCTCCACGGTTGAGGTTAGAAAGCTGGATGGCCACCGCACACGTAACGCCATCGCCCCATCCAGCTGCCGATCGACTGGTTGCTAAGGCATGCCGTCTTTCTAGGATCCACAATCTGATCGATTGTCTTCTCACCCGCTCTTGAGAGCGGCTTTGTTCGGCGTCGTCCTGTTGTTCATTGCCTCGCGGACGATCTTTGAGGACTTGTCCCAGCCAATCACGGGGCGTAGCGAGGTCAGGAGAATCTACGAGTTCTGCACAAATTCCGCGATCCTCTTTTCGTTCAGCGCGACGCCATCTAAACACGCACTGACCAATCACCATTGCGAGTAACAGGAGCGCGGCTCCGAACACTCCTGGCGCTCCAAACCAAAACACCATAGCGGCTCCAACCGTAGCGCCTAAGACGAAGGCCAACCATATTCCGCCGAGAAGGCTGACCTTTTGATCAGACGCTAGCTTGTCGTCACGCGCTGTGGTTTGAGAACGTTGTCTTTCGGTTTTGGTTTTGAGCAGGGAAGTGATCATTCCCGTGAGGTAGGTGGTGTGGACGCTGACGCCTCCCGCCTGACTGAAAGCCCCATTTTGAAGGCCCAGTGCGAGAGACATACAGCCAACAAATAGTCCAAACTTGGCGGTCAGATGGGACGTCAAGGCGAAATACGCGGTCGAAATAAGAACTACCTGTGCGCTCATCACGACAGGAAGTAGAAACCGAGACGACGCCCTCGCGATGAACCGTTCCGAGATTAGGATCGAGACAACTCCGGTCAGGAAAAGAGCGATTGCTAAGAGCTGCCGTAGAAAAGTTCGCCAATCGTGACCAGCTACACTAATCGCCGCCAGAACAAGTGTGCCCGTGATGTGGCCTGTAAAAGTCTTGGCAAGGATGTAGCCCGCGGCATCGCAATATCCGCCAACAAAGGCGAGCCCGAACGAAAGCCAAGAATCAATCTGCTGATTTTCTGACATAAAAACCGCTCATTTAGAGTTATGCGATTCTGGTTTGCGCCTGTTTCATTGTTAATCAAGGAAGCGCAGGGAACGACCACGGAAGCGCTGTGGACGGCGCACTCGCCGTCCGCAGCCGACTGGGTCTGCCTTACACTCACTCAACCAGCTTCTCAAGCGCCCGCGCCGACCCGGGTTGCCTTTGTTTTGTATTCCGGCTTGTAGACGTGCTCGTTGATAAACGCCACCATGTCAGCCGGACGAGCTACCCGGGCCAGCCCGGAGTCGAAGACGAGCTTCGCCACTCGCGCGGCTGTCTGGATTTCGTCCTCAAGAATATTCGACTGCAACGGGTATAAGAGACCCTGTTTGAGGAGTTCGGATGGCACCTGATCCGCCACCGCCTGCCCAGCCTCAATGAACATCTCGTCCGTGACTCGCTTCGCTTGCGTAGCGAAGATCGCCATACCGACCGCCGGGAATATGTAAAAGTTGTTCGCTTGCCCCGGCATAAATGTTTGGCCGTTGTAGTGAACCGGGGCAAACTGCACGCCGGCTGCGTAGATCGCCTTGCCCTTCGACCATGTGTAGGCTTGCTCGGGCGTGCATTCTGCATGCTCGGTGGGGTTCGATAGTGCAAGGACTACAGGGCGCTCGTTGATGCGCGACATACTCTCGATGACCTTCTGCGTGAACGCGCCACCGATGGTGCTGACGCCAATGATCGTGGTCGGCTTGATGCTCTCAATAGCAGCGACGAAATCCCTCGTTGGCGCGTGCTGGTGAGCGTACTGCTTCTGGAAATCGACGAGGTCCTCGCGGGACGCCTCCAGCAGACCGTTGATGTCGAACATATAGACGCGGGACTGCGCTTCCTTGAGGCTCATGCCCTGCCCAACGAGCGCCGAACAGAGCAGGTTGGCAAGGCCAATACCCGCCGAGCCGGCGCCGAGGAACAGATACTTTTCGTCCTTCAGTTTTGTACCTTTGATCTTGGCGGCGTTGATCATCCCTGCAAGGGTGATCCCCGCCGTTCCTTGCACGTCGTCGTTGTAGACGCAGTACTTGTCGCGGTAGCGCTGGAGCAAGTGCACCGCGTCCGTCCCCGTCCAATCTTCGAAGTGAATGCAACACTTCGGAAACACTTCCTGCACTGCTTCGACAAACTCGTCGACAAAAGAATAAAGATCCGCAGTCTCCGGGCGTTTCTTGCGCATTCCCAGATACAAAGGATCGTGCAGGTATTGCTCGTTATTGGTACCGGCGTCGAGGTACATAGGCAGCAGGTATTGCGGCGGCACTCCGGCGCAGGCGGTGTAGAGCTGCAGCTTGCCGATGGGGATGCCCGCGCCGTTTGCGCCCAAATCACCAAGTCCAAGGATTCGGCCGCCGTCCGTGACGCAGATGAACCGAACGTCTTTCTGTGGCCAGTTTTTGAGAATCTCCTTCACCTTGCCGCGCCGCGTGATTGAGAGATACATGCCGCGCGCCTGGCGGTAGATGTGGCCGAACTTCAGGCATGCCTCGCCGATAGTTGGGTCGTACACAATCGGGAGAAAGCGGGCGGGGTCCGACATCACGGTTCGGTAGAAGAGTGTTTCGTTATGGTCGAGCAGATTCATGAGGTAGATATAGCGATCGAGGTCCGTGTTTTTCTGCCCCAGCTGCATCGTCACGCGTTGCAACTGGAGTTCCTCGGTCTCCGTTACGTCAGGAACGAGCCCAACAAGACCGAGGACTTGTTTTTCGGCCTCAGTAAAGGCGGTCGACTTGTTGAGCGATGGATCATGGAGCAATTCGATTCCGTACTTTGCAGTGCTAACCATTTTGACTACCTCTCTTTCATTTTTGTTCAAGTTAGGATCTATAGTTCTCTACCGCACTCTCACGCAGCAGCGGTTGCCACGTAGGGTTTGACCATTTTCTTTGGGTCGACAACTCGATCGAATTCGTCTTCTGTGACGAAGCCGAGTTTCAACGCGGCTGCCTTCAGCGTGAGGTCGTTGTCCAACGCATAGTGCGCAATCTTCGAAGCCTTGTCGTAGCCAATGACCGGCGAGAGCGCCGTCACGAGCATCAGCGATCGCTCGACATATTCGTTGATTTTCTTCAAATTGGGCTTCGTCCCCTCGACCAGGAACTTGCGGAAGTTGATGCACCCATCGGTCACGATAGTGACGGAGTGAGTCACATTAAAGATGATCAAGGGCTTGTAGACATTCATCTCCAGGTAACCGCCGGCGCCGCCGAAGCCCACCGCCACGTCGTTGGCCATCACCTGCACGGCGATCATGGTGAGGGCTTCTGCCTGGGTGGGGTTCACCTTGCCCGGCATGATCGACGAGCCCGGTTCATTCTCCGGAATCTTAAGTTCGGCGAAGCCCGCTCGCGGGCCGCAGGACATGAGTCGGATGTCGTTGGCAATCTTGTAGAGTGAGACAGCCAAGGTGCGCAGTGTGCCGGAGAGCTGGACCTGAGCGTCGTGGGCTCCCTGCACAGTGAACTTATTCGGTGCAGTGACGAACGGCAGCCCAGTCAGTTTGGCGATTTCGGCCGCAGCTGCCTCAGCGAATCCGGGCGCTGAATTGATGCCGGTGCCAACAGCGGTTCCGCCGAGCGCAAGACGATACACGCCCTTCAGCGCATCTTCGATCCGGTCGAGATCGTCCGAGAGCATGCCCTCATAACCTGACCACTCTTGCCCGAGAGTGAGGGGGGTGGCATCTTGCATGTGTGTGCGGCCGATCTTGACGATGTCCTTCCACTCGTCGACTTTTGCGGCGATTGCAGCGTGGAGCGCCTTCACTGCGGGCATGAGTCGCTGCTTCACATTGACCGCCGAGGCGATGCACATTGCGGATGGAAACGAGTCGTTCGACGACTGTGCCATGTTGACGTGATCATTGGGATGGACCGGCGTCTTGCTTCCGAGCGGTGTACCCGCGATCTGGCAGCAGCGGTTGGAGATCACCTCATTCACGTTCATGTTGAACTGCGTCCCGCTACCGGTCATCCATACATGCAACGGGAACATGTCGTGATGTTGGCCTGCCAGGATCTCGTCGCAGACTTGAACGATCAACTTATGATGCTTGTCGTCGAGCCGTCCGCTTGCATGATTCGCATTGGCAGCGGCCTTCTTAAGGATGGCGTAAGCGGTAACCATTTCGCGTGGGATCAAGTCCTTGCCGATACTGAAGTGCTCAAGGGAGCGCTGGGTCTGCGCGCCCCAGAGTTTGTCAGCCGGAACATCTACTTCGCCGAGGCTATCTGTTTCCTTACGAATGTCTGTCAACTTTGTTTCTCCTTTCTTTCTAGAACTCCACCTTCGCCCTGAAGCCGAAAACGACGGCGCGCTGAGCACTTCCACCGCCGTTCGCGTAATACTGAATGACCGGCTGTAGAAGCAGCATCGGTAACGGACCCAAAAGCGCGTTGAATTCATTCACCGCGAGCGAATATGGTCGCGGCAGTTACAAAATGCTGCCCTCGTACACTTGCTCGAGCAACTTTACGTTTGCTGGTAGTTTTTTGCGATCCCGCGTCAAACAAATGCAATCCAGGTGCCAGCGCAATCCGCTAATAACGCGGCGTTTAGTATTTCGGTGTCTGGCGAAGTTGGCGTATGGTGGACACCCTGTCAACGGGTTGGACATGCGCACCCGGACTCTAAGGAGACGCGTGGCGGTTACCCCCAAGTGAGCAGAGACGCATTCTTCGTAAACGCACACATGTTTGTCAACGGTGCCCGGTGATAGCTTTCGCTTCTGAGACAACTCGGCTTGGTTGAGCGGCAGGTTCGGATGTTTCTCAGAACGGGCCTTATACGCGCTTGTAACCCTCGTCTTCGCATAGTGTGAGAACAAGATACCTGTGAGCTTTCGTTCGTCAGACGAGCACGGCCTGGACCAAACTGCGTGGACTGGCGCGTGCCGACGGTGTGGGATAGCCCATATAGAAAACCAAGTTGGCTACCACGCGGAAGCAGTTGGGGAGGTTATGCGTGCGCCGCGACCGTGACGGGCAGGGTGAACTGAAAAGTTGCGCCGCACCCGGAGGCGCCAGCGACCCACAGGCGGCCGCCATGCGACTCAACGATCGAGCGGCTGATGGATAGTCCCATACCCGTG
>OBLW0100000452.1_pt1 | contig 35489 bp, 27 predicted proteins | sample 1520161 | NCBI WGS metagenome assembly OBLW01 (sample SAMEA3539309, study PRJEB22396) | soil metagenome | biome: tundra; feature: field; material: soil | place: USA | collected 2010-05 | depth 0.15 m
GGGCTCGGTGGCGGCGGCGGGTCCGGTGGTGGTGGCGGCCCCGGCCACTGATAGAGAAAAATCGGGCGGCGCCCGAGTCGCGCTTTACAGAGGCTGACCCAGCGCGGCATCGATCTCGGCCGGGTTGAAGCCGATCATGACTTTGCCGCGCACGTCGATGACGGGGATGGACCCCTCGTGCAGGCCGTTTTTGGCGAGCTTCTGCTGCATCTCGGCAGCGGCGCCCGGGTCCTTCTCGACATCTTTGTCGACGTAGGGGATTCCCTTGCTCCGGAGGTACTTCGCGGCCTCGTGGCAGGCGCCACACCACTCTGCCCCGTAGATCACGACGACCGAGCGGGCGTTTGCTTTCGAAGGACCGGCGCCGGCAGCCCCCGCGGTCGGGCTGCCCGGAGGAGGCGCGGCCGCAGGCCCCACGCTCGCCAGGGTCGGGCCCGCCTTCTCCCTCCGCGCGACGGCCATCGCCTCGAAGTCCACACGAGACATCGCCCGCACGGGGTAATTTCCATCGGCCCCCGTCTGGCGGAGATCGACGACGGCGACGGTGTCCGGGGGCGCGCTGTCGTCGTGGTTAGGGTCGACCACGCGGACCGCGTCGCGGCCCATCATCGGCACGTCGCCCACGCCCGTCTCGACGTGGAAGTCTCCCTTGTCGTCGATCCACGTCAGGAGAAGACCCACGCTCTCGGGCCGCACGAACATACTCGCCGCAGGATCCGGCGCCGGCGACGCCGGGCTGCGGTGGCATCCGCTCGCGCCCGCCACCACGAACACCGCGGCAAAGGCAACCCCCAGGGCCACTGGAAAGCGACCGAGCGCCCGGAGGACGGCCGTCACTTCGTCTCCTTTGACAGTCGTGCCCACTCGACCAGCATCGTGTCGACCTTCTTCGCAAGCGCCTGCTCTTCGCGCGCCATCGTCGCAAGCTTCTCCCAGTCTTCGCCCGGGCCCTCCCTAAGCTTGCCACGGAGTCGCTCGAGATCCTTCTCGCCCGTGGCGATCGTCGCCTCGAGATCCTGGATCCGGCGCTTCCTCTTCTCGAGGGTCCTCGCCGCGTTCCGCTGCTCCTCGTATTTCTGCTTGGAGTCCGCCTCGGGTAGCGCAACGCTTTTCGCCTTCGATTCCTTCCGGGTGGCCGGCGCGGCTTTCTGCGGCGGTCGGGACGAGGGCTGCGACAGACCCCGCGACGCCTTCTCGTAGTCCTTGAAGCCGCCGGGATAGACCTCGGCGCGCCCGTCACGCACGTGCACGATCCGGGTGGTCACGTTCTCGAGGAAACGCCGGTCGTGCGAGACCAGAAGAACGGTACCTTCGAAGCCGATGAGCGCCTCTTCAAGGATCTCGGAGGCCGGGATGTCGAGGTGGTTGGTCGGCTCGTCGAGGAACAGGAGGTTCTTCGGCTCGAGGAGCAGCTTCGCGAGAGCCAACCGGGAGCGCTCGCCACCCGAGAACCCGCTCACGACGCGTAGCGGGTCGTCGCCCCAGAAGCGAAACCGCGCGAGGTACTGGCGCGCGGCCTCGACGGTGAAGTCGCCGCGCACGCGCCGCACGTTGTCGACAGCCGTGAGGCGCGGGTCGACGTCGCCGAGGTGCTGATCGAAGTACCCCTCTTGCAGATTGGTGCCTCGCTTGACCGTCCCGCGGTCTTCGGGCCCCCCCCGCCCCGCCAGGATCTTGATGAGCGTGCTCTTGCCGGCTCCATTCGGGCCGACGATGCCGATGCGCTCGCCGCGACGCACGAGGAGGTCGACATCGGCGAAGAGCCCGCGACCCCCGCGATCGGCTCCGAGCCCTCTCGCGTCGAGCACGATGTCGCCCGTCCGCGCCGAGGGCGCGAATCGGAAGGCGATTCGCTCGGCGGTGGCCCAGACGTCTTCGGGCCGCTCGATGCGCTCGAGCTTGTCGAGCATCTTCCGGCGGCTCTGCGCCTGCTTCGAATTCTGTCCGGCGCCGTTCTTCCGGATGAAGTCCTCGGTCTTCGAGACGAGATCTTGCTGGCGCTCCACCAGCGCGCGCTCGCGCACGAGGTCGTCCTCCCGCGCGAGCACGTATTCCGAGTAGCGCATCGGATAGATGCGCAGGCTCCGGCGCCCGAGCTCCATCGTCGACCGGCACACGTTGTCGAGGAACGCTCGGTCGTGACTGACGACGAGGACGGCGCCGCGAAAGTCTTCGAGCCACTCTTCGAGCCACCCGATCGAGTCGAGGTCGAGGTGGTTGGTGGGCTCGTCGAGGAGAAGGACGTCCGGCTGCTGAGCGAGGACCACGCCGAGCCGGAGCCTTCCCCGCTCGCCCCCCGAGAGCGAGGCGACCGGTCGCGCCAGATCTCTCCCCGAGAAACCGAGATGGCTCGCGAGCGCGGCGACCTTGTGTTCGAGCTCGTCGCCGCGAGCGAGATGGTAGCGGTCGGTCACGTCAGCGAGACGATCCAGCGCCGCGGCCTCGCCGCTGGCCGCCTCGTATTGCACCCGTTGCAGCTCGGCGCGCAGCGCGACCACTTCGCCGAAAGCCTGCCATGAACGCGCCGAGGACGTCGCCCTCGGCGGCGATCTCGTGGGACTGCCGGTAGAAGCCGAGGGTCGCGTCGCGTCGAAGAACCGACGACCCACGATCGGCGTCGATCTCGCCGGCGAGGATGCGAAGCAGGGTCGTCTTGCCGGAACCGTTGGGAGCCACCAGCGCGACCCGGTCGCCGATCGAGAGCGAGAACGTGACGCCCTCGAAGAGCGTGTCGCCGGCGTACCCGAACCGCAGATCGGCCACTTGAAGGACGGTCATCGAACGCGCAGGACCTAGCACGTCGCGCCAACGGCGATCGGCCGAGCCGTCAAGAGCGCGCGAAACGGGCGACGCCCGTCCGACCTGCGCGGCGGACTTCGTCTCGACCTGCGCGGCGGAGCCGGCGGAGTATCGTGTTCATCCTCGGAGGTACGCACATGATCGCATTTTTCGGAATGGGACTCCTGGGCTCCAACTTCGTTCGTTCGATGCGCCAGCGCGGCATCGACGTGAACGTCTGGAACCGCACGCCGGCCAAGGCACACGCCCTTGCGGCCGCCGGCGCCCGCGCCTTCGACGACCCGGCCGAGGCCGTGAAGGGGGCGACCCGGCTTCACACCACGCTGTCGGACGACGCGGCGGTCGACGACGTGCTCGAGCGCGCGAGGCCGGGTTTCGGCAAAGACCTCGTGATCGTCGACCACACCACCACCTCGCCCGCCGGAGCCGCGGCCCGGGTCGCTCGCTGGGCCGAGCGAGGCCTCGGGTTCCAGCACGCGCCGGTGTTCATGGGCCCCCAGAACGCGCTCGAAGCGTCGGGGATCATGCTGGCGTCCGGCGACCGCGCGCGCTTCGATGGCCTCGCGCCAGAGCTGTCGAAGATGACCGGCAAGCTCGTCTACGTCGGTCCCCAGCCCGATCGCGCTGCGGCCTTCAAGCTCCTCGGCAATCTGTTCCTGATGGCGATGACCGCCGGCATCGCCGACGTCCTCGGCCTGGCGAAGGCGATGGGCGTCGGGTCCAAAGAGGCGGCCACGCTCTTCGACACCTTCAATCCGGCGGCCACGATGGGCGCGCGCGTGAAGCGCATCGTGACTGGCGACTACGGCAATCCGTCCTGGGAGCTCTCGATGGCGCGCAAGGACGCCCGGCTGATGCTCGAGGCCGCAGAGAGCGGCCAGGTGCAGCTCGCGCTCGTTCCCGCGATCGCGCGGGAGATGGACCGATGGATCGAGCGAGGCCACTCGCATGACGACTGGACGGTCATCGCCAAAGACTCGCTCGGATGAGGCGTCAGCGGATCGCGTCGGTCAATGCCTTGAGCGTGGCCGCCAGCGGAGACACCTCGGCGACGTCCTGGCGGAGGAACGCCTCGATGGCGGGCAATCGCGCGAGGGCCTCATCGAGCGCCTTGTCGCTGTTCTTCGTGTACGCTCCGAGCGACACGAGGTCGCGCTTCGCCTCGTATGTCGCGATCAGCGCGCGCAGCCGGCGCGCGGCGTCTCGATGGTCGGGCGCGACGATCGAGTCCATGACCCGCGACAGCGAGACGGTCACGTCGACGGCGGGATACCGCCCTCGCGCGGCCACGGTGCGGTCGAGCACGACGTGGCCGTCGAGGATGCCGCGCACCTCGTCGGCGATGGGCTCGTCCATGTCACCACCCTCGACGAGCACCGTGTAGATCGCGGTGATGCTCCCGCGCGCGGACTGCCCGGAGCGCTCGAGCAGGCGAGGCAGGGCAGCGAAGACGCTCGGTGGATAGCCGCGGCGGACGGGCGGCTCCCCTGCCGCCAGGCCGACCTCGCGCTGCGCGCGCGCGAAGCGCGTGATCGAATCCACGAGCAGCAGCACGCGTGCCCCTTCGTCGCGAAAGTGCTCGGCGTAGGCCGTCGCCACCTGCGCGGCGCGAATGCGCTCGAGAGCGGCGACGTCGCTCGTGGCCACGACGACGACGCTCTTCTTGCGGGCCTCGGCGGCGAGCGATCGCTCGAGGAACTCGCCGACCTCCCGACCGCGCTCGCCGACCAGCGCGACCACGACCACGTCGGCGTCGGCGCCGCGGGCGATGGCACCAAGGAGCGTGCTCTTGCCGACGCCGGACCCGGCGAAGAGGCCTATGCGCTGCCCTTCGCCGAGCGTCAGGAGGCCGTCGATCACGCGAAGCCCGGTCGTCATGGGCTTCGCAACGGCTCGGCGCTCGAGCGCGCGCGGCGGATCGCGGTCGACCGGCACCGCGCGCCCCTCGATCGCGGGGCCTCCGTCGAACGCGCGCCCCAGTCCGTCAACCACCCGCCCGAGCAGCTGGCTGCTCGCCACGACGACGAACGGCCCGCCCGTGGACTCAACGTCGTCGTGCGGACCGACCCCCGTCAGGGGGCCGAGGGGCATCGCGATCGCGTGACCCCCTTCGAAGCCGACGACCTCGCACGCCAGGGGCTCGCCGCGGCGCGTGACGCGAACGACATCGCCGATACGCGCGCCCGGCATCGCAAAGCGCAAGCGGAGCCCCGTGACTTCGGTGACCCTTCCCGTCGCCCGCACCGTGCTCGCCTGGGCGAGCTGGCTCTTGAGCGCGTCGACGTCGACGGGCATCGCTCGCTACTTGCCGCCCGCCGCCCGCTTTCCTTCGGACTCGGCGTCGGTCGACGCACGAAGCTCGGCCCGAAGCTGCTCGAGCAGCTCGCGCGCGCGCGTCGTGAGGACGGTCGGCACTTCCACCTGCACGATGACCACGAGCGACCCGCGACCGCGCCCATCGAGGCGGGGGATGCCGCGGCCCTTCACCGTAAACATCGCGCTCGACTGCGTACCCGCCGGGATGACGAGCGGAATCGCGGCTTCTTCGTCGTCGGCCTCGAGGGCAGGCACGCGCAGCTCCGCGCCCAGCGCAGCATCCGTCAGCGAGACGTGGACGCGCGTGACGAGGTCGGCGCCGTCCCTCTCGAACCGCGGGTCGTCTTCGACGTCGATCTCGACGTAGAGATCGCCAGGGGGCGCGTTGCTCGGCCCGGGCATCCCCTGCCCGGGCACCCGAAGCCTCTGACCCGCGTCGATGCCGGCGGGGAACGTGACGTTGACCTTGCGCGCCCGCTCGACCGCGCCGTGTCCGGAGCACGTCGGGCAGGGCTGCTTGATGACGCGACCCGCGCCGCGGCATCGCGGGCACGTCGACGTGAACATGACGAAGCCGCGAGCGTTCGACACCTGCCCGGTGCCTCGGCATTGCGCGCACGCCTCGGGCTTGCTTCCGGTCTTCGCTCCGCTGCCAGCGCAATCGGTGCAAGCGGCAGGCACGCGGAGCTGCACCTCGCGCTTGCAACCGAAGGCCGCCTCGCGAAGGGTCAGCCGAGTCTGTACGCGCATGTCGCTCCCGCGACGCGGGCGCGTGTTCCCACCGAAGCCCATGCCGCCGGAGAACATCTCGGCGAACAGGTCCTGCATGTGGGAGAAGACGTCACCCATCCCTTCTCCGCCGCCACCCATCGACCCGTCGAGCCCGGCGTGCCCGAACTGGTCGTAGATACGGCGCTTCTGCTCATCGGACAGGATCTGATAGGCCTCGTTCACGTCTTTGAACTTGGCCTCGGCCGCGGGATCTCCCGGATTTCGGTCCGGGTGATGCTTCAGGGCTTCGCGCCGATACGCCTTCCGCAACTCTTCACTCGACACATCCCGCGTGACGCAGAGGACTTCGTAGTATTCGCGCTTGGAGGGCATCGGGAATCAGGTCTCGCAGCGTACTCGGACGCGCGCGATACGCGCAGTCGCCCTAGAAGGCGGCGCCTGCTCGGACAGAGCGCCGGCGCTGAGCGCAAATTAAGCCTCGACCGCTTGGTGTCAACGCGAATCCTCGTGCGACCCGGAAGGGACACCGGCGGCGACGGAGAACTCACCCGACCCGGCGAGATGCCGCGAGGCTGACTCGCGCGCGAGCTGCTCGAGCAAGACCGCTTGCCGTTCGATTTCCGCGCGGGCGCGCGAGAGCTCTTCGCCTGATTCGGCGCGCGCCCGCGCCTCGTGCTCTTGCGACAGGGCGGCGCGGAGGGCGCTCAGTTCGTCGAGGGCCTGGGCGAGCTGGCGATTGGTTTGGGGGGAAAACGCCTCGGCGGGCGTCTTGGCTTCGTTTCGCACTCCCTGCTCGAGCCGGCGCTCGAGCTCCACGATCTGCCACGTGCTCGCCTGCGCCTCTCCCTCGCGTCGAGCGAGATCGAGGGCGAGCGCGTCGAGTTGAACCCGGAGGTGCGCGTTGTCGTCTTCGACGGCACGTATCCGTTCGAGCGTGCCGGGCACGTCGCCCGTGACGACGGCCTCGACCTTTGGCTCCGGCGACATCGGCATCCCCTCGATGTGCACCTCCTCGAGGCTGCCAACGAGATCGCGGACGATCTGTTCGCGACGCGCCAGCTCTCCCTCGAGAAGGCGCAACGCCTGTGCGCGTTCACGGAGGCCCTCTTCGACGCGGGCGAGCTCGACCGAGTGGACGTCCCCGCTCCGCGCCACTTCTTGCGAGAGCGAGTTCACGGCGCTCTCGAGCGACGCGACGCGTCGTTCCGCGCGATCGGCGCGCAAGGCGACCTCTTCGACCTGAGCGGCCGCGATGCGCCCGGCTTCAGCGGCCGCTCGCATCTCTTCGACCTCGCTCGAGAGGTCCGCGAGGTCACGACCTCGCGCCGCGAGCGCCTTCTCGAGCTCGGCCACGCGGGCGGAGCGAACGCGAAGCGTCTCTTCGAGAATCGACGTCTCGTCGGCGGCGCGCTCACCTTCGGCCATCCGGGCGCGAAGGTCGTCGAGCTGGCTCGCGAGGAGTTCGGCCCGGAGCTCGGCCCTCGCGAGCGCCTCGAGATCCGCGGCGTCGTTTACGACGTGCCCGCGCGTGTCGGACGGAAGCTGCACGATCGAGTACGGCTCGAGGCGCGCGCCCCGCTGGCTCGCGACCACGACGAACGCCTCGGGCACCCGTCCGCTCTCGGCGAGCTGCGTGTCGACGTTGACGGCGGGGGATTCGTCTTCCTCACCCAGCTCGACGAGCGCGATCCCGTGGAACGGAAGTTGCGCGACCATGCGCACACTCTCGAACTCGGGCGCGACGAGATCGAAGAGATCGTAGTAGTCGAAGGCGCGGCTCCCCTCGGGCTGAGCGACCTCTGCGCTCCTGGCGGCGATCATGGCCACGCCGTCGATGCCGACCACTCGGCGAACGCGCCGCAACACCGCGGCGGGGTCCGCGAACTGGCCGAGATCGATCACGAGGGCGAGGTCGAAGCCTCGCGTGTCCGATTCCGATTCCGCGTACGGGTGGACGCTCACGCCACGCGGCGATTGATCGGCCTCGGTGCGAGCACGCGACGGTTCGGGATCCCACACTTGAACCGAGCGCGCGCCCAGCTCGACGAGGCGCGAGCCGAGGCCGAGCGAGGCGTCGCCGAAGACCGCAACGCGCGCCCCCGCGACCAACGACTCGGCATAGACGGCCAGGGCCTGCTGCGGATGGACGCTGGGAGCGTTCGAGTCCATGCGTGAGGGCGGGGGTTCTAGCACGCCTTGGACGCCGCCATGGCCGGCGAGCGCGCCGGACGCGGCGGCGAAGGCGCAGCGCCGGGATCGGCGACGCGGGGCGCCGGGCAGGCCTGCGGGACCCGCCGCTCGACCGGGCCTTGCCAGAGCGGGGCGGTTGACGCGGCCCGGCGGTCGGTCAGCGCCTCGACGAGCCATCGGGTCAGGGCGACCGTGCTCGCCCGGGTGCTCGCGCGGGGCCGCAAGCGGACGACGCGCTCGTCCGGGCGGCGCCCCGGCAGGGCACGCGCGTTCGGCAGGACGAGGGCCAGCTTGGCAGCCGCGGAGCTTCCGTCGAGGACCCGCACCAGCACTTCCGGGGTCGCGGCCCACCCGACCGGCGTCGTGCTCCACGCGCACCCGACCTCGACTCCGACGACGCCGGGCATGACGACACGCGGGAGGACCAGCAGCCGGAGTTCGTCTGCGGCCGTGCCCCCAGAGAGAAATCGTGCCCACGGCGCGACCCGCACCGACGTCATGGCGCGGAGCTGAGCGTAAACGGGCGCGAGCCACGGGGCGGCTCCGCGCGCGCCATCGGGGGCGGTGTCGCATGCCCGTCCGGTGGCGAAGATCGGGACCAGGACCGCCGCGTCAAGCGCGACGAGCCACGGCGCGTGGCAGTCGATCCGGCGCAAGGCGAAGGCGACTCCGACGGTGGCGAGGCAGGCGATCGCCGCCGAGACGCAGCCCGTCCGGGTGCTCCCGTCGAGCCAGTGCCCGGTCCGGGACGGGCGCTCGAACGCCTCGTCGGGTCGAAGGGCGAGCCAGCGACCCGGACCGCGCGCGGCGTGCTGTGCCGCCGGGGGTCGCAACGCCGCGACGACGATCGCCGCGGCCACGAGGGCGGTGCCCGCCGCCAGCACACCGGAGCTTTGAAGACCGACGCCGCCCGCGAACGCGACGCCTGCAGCCGTCGCGCGCAGCCCGTCGGATAGCGGAACCGGGGCGCGCGGCCGCACACCTCGACCCGCGCAGAGCGCCGCGAAGGCCCGCGCCTTGTGCGCTACGAGGATGCCGAAGGCGAGCGCGAGCGCGAGGAGCGACGCCGCGAACGACGCCTCGCGGACGCGATTGGGCTCGGGAGCCGCGCGCGGCGCGGGCACCGGCCGCACGCGGGGATCGACCACGGCGGCCAGGGCGTTCGGGTCGAGCCGGACCGTCCAGGCGACGGACTCGCCGCGCGCGACGTGCGGCCGGACGAGTTCGAGGACGTCGGTCGCAGGTTCGCGGTGCAAAGTGGAGAGCGCCCCGGGGTCGACGGCGCCGGTGTCCGCGAAGATGGCCAGCGGTGCGTCGCGCGCGGCCGGGACGTCGAACGTCGTCCGTGCCATCTCGAAGCCGTCCGTCGCGAGGGGCGAGGACCACGCGAGGCGCCAGGCCGCGCCGTCGCGAACGATGGCCCCCGACTTCAACGCGTCGAAGCGCCAGCGCACGTCGAAGGCAAACGTGCCACGCGCAAACGACCGGGCGTCGTCGACTTCGACGCGGACCACGTTGCCCTCGCGCCGGACGGCTCGCGCGGAGAGCGTGCGCCCGTCCTCGGCGGCGACGGTCACGGAGGGGTCGACGACCGCGGTCGCCTCGACGTTGGCCAGGTCGATCCAGTGGAGCGGCCCGCGGACGACGTGCCAGCGAATGACGTCCCGGACGGACACGATTCCGGTCGGGTCGGCGTGGACTTCGACGTCCCCGCCCGTCTGATGCGCCTCCTGCCACGCGCTCGCACGCGCCGTGGCCGCGAGCGCGCAGAGCGCTACGGCCAGGGCGATCGCCCTTCGTGGGTACATGTAGGACAATGAATACGCGGACTGTCCAACCGCGGCCAATTTCCGGCGAGGGCGTTCGGCTCGCTCGTCAAAGGCCGTGCTTGAGCGCGACCACGAGGAGGTCGTCGACGGTCGCGCGAGGCATCTGCAACGTGGCGACGACGCTCGCCTGAGTGCCCTGGACAGCGGCCGGCGCCGTCAGCGAAAACGGGATCGCCGTCGTTCCCTGGTGCGGGACTTGCGCGGCGGACTCGAAGATGTCGGTCCCGTTGGCAAAGCCGCCCGCGTCGCCCCCCGTGAAAGCCGACATTCGCTCGCCCGTCTCGGCGACGCCACGGGCCGTGAGGAAACCACCGGCCCCGACAATGGCATCCTTGAACGCCGCCAGCTCCGGGCGCGCGCGAAGGCCGCCGCCCGTGCTGGCGAGCGCAGCGGACAGCTTCTGCGTCACCAGCCCGGGATCGCCGCCGATGCCGATCCACGACCGGGCGCCGTCCGGCACGACGAACACGTGGATCACGAGGGGCCTGGGCGGACCCGCCGGCTTCTTCGACGGTGCCCGATCCCCCGCGACGGGCTCGACGACGGGCACGTCGATGGTGAAATGCTGCGCGTCTTTCGCCAACGTCGTGTTCTTCGGCAACGGTACGCTGTGGAATTGGAGAAAGCGGTCGGGCGCCTTCTTGTAGGCGGCCGTGACGCTCGGGCGACCCCAGGCCGCCACGAGGCCCTTCATGGCGTCGAGGCGCGCTGCGGCGGACTCGTCGGCCTCGATGACATGCCAGCCGACGAGGGCCTGCGTGGCGATGCGGGTCGCCTCCCGCGCCTGCGTCTTGTCGGCCGTGTCCGGCAGGGCCTTCACCGCGGCTAGCGCCTTGCGCACGGCGTCGGGATCGACGCCACTCGCATAGACCGTGGGCGCGGGCGAAAGGAGCTTGCCGAGCGCGTCGACGAACGCGTGGCGATCGGCGTCTTTGACTCCGTCTTCGGCTAGCCCGTCGCTCACGACCTTGAGCGCCAGGTCGCGCCCACGAGCGAGCACGTTCGGATCGATCCCGCGATCGAACACGGCAAAGTCGGCGTCGCTCGGCATCTGCCAGAACGCGGCGGGCGGCGGCCCGTTGCGATCGGCGTTCGCGGTCGCGAGCCGTGCCAGCGCCGAAGTCTCTCCCGACAGCTTGAGGGTGAGCGTCGCTGCGACGCCCGGATCGCTCAACGCCACGTCGAGCGACGCGCTGTCGAGATCGATGCCGAAGTCCGCGAGGTCGCTGGCGACCGCCGTGACGAGGTCGCGCGCGCCGGCGATTCCGGCGCCAGGGCGCCCGCCCAGGGCGGTGCCGATCAGGAGCGAGAGGAGCTTTCGTTCCTCGGTGATGGTCGGCTTGAGAGGGTCCATTCGCAGCTCGACGTGTGCGTCGGCGGCTGGCGGTCGATCGCGCGTCGCGCCTCGCGTCAGCCACGGACCGAGCGCGGCGAGCGATTTCGCGTCCCAACCACACACGAGGCGCATCGCGGGAGCGCCGTACGAAGGCGCAATTTCGCACGCGCGCGGGTCTTCGTCGTCCGAGCCTCGGTCGTCGTCCGGCGCGTCGGAGGCGCGAGGAGGATGCCCGAGCGACTGGATGACGAGCGCCCCGTTGTCGCCGGGGGTGAGCTTGTAGCGAGCGGCGAGAGCGGCCTTGGCCGCGTCGACGTCGCGAATGCCGGCGGAGATGGCGATGAGAGGCGTCAGACGAACGCCCGCGCCGGCAACCGATACGGCGACGTGGATCGGCTGGTCGAGGTCGATGATCGCGCCGAGGGGCTGACCCGAGACGATCTCGGTCACCTGATCGGACTGCGGCATCGGCAGCTGAATCCAGCCGTGCACGGTGGCCAGCGACCCGCCGAGCTTGGTGAGGGTGCCCGTCACGATGAGGCCGGGGGGCGCAGGAACGGGACCGAGGTCGGGCGACGCGGGGATGACCGCGCCGGCGACCGGCGCCGACGACGACGCGGGCGCCTGCGGCGCGGCAGGTGCTCCACCACAGCTCACGCCGCTCATGCAAGCGGCTGCGACGGCCGCGGCCATCGGTGCGCGCCCGGTGAAGCGCGCGAGGCGCGAACGATGGCCAAGTACGTCAAGGCCGGTGGGGCGCGGCGTCATGATCTTGTTGCGGCCGAGCATACGCCAGCAATTCGAGACCGCGGGAGCGGTTTTGGGATGCCGCTCGGCCCGGGGCCCGGTAGATACGGCTCCTCGGCTTTTGCCGGCGCTTGCTGGAGTCGTCAACCGGATGTCGAGCCGATGCGTTTGAACAGCGCGCAGACCGAGGCCGTCGAGCACGGAGAGGGCCCGCTCCTCGTCCTCGCCGGCGCGGGCTCGGGCAAGACCCGCGTCATCACCCACCGCATCGCGCGCCTGGTCGAGCGCGGCGTCCCGCCGAGGGCGATCGTCGCGCTCACGTTCACCAACAAGGCCGCGGGCGAGATGCGCGAGCGCGTGTCGAGCCTCATGGGCGGCACGCGGACCATCGAGGGCCGCGATGGCGGGGAGCGTAGAGCCCGCTCGTCGGGTAGCGCGGGTGCACGATCGCTGACGGTGTCGACCTTCCACTCCTTCGGCCTGAACGTGCTCGGCCTCGAGCGCGAGGCCGTCGGCGGCCGCTTCACGATCTTCGATCAGGGCGACCAGACCGCGCTCGTCAAGCAGCTCTTGCGCGACGCCGGGGCCGACCGTTCGTACGACGCCGCCGCCGTGCTCGCGCGCATCTCGAACGCAAAGAACGCGTTTCAGTCGGTCGACGAGCTCCCGCAGCGCGAGGGCGACGCCTACGACGAGATCGTGAAGGTGGTCTATCCGCGTTACCAGAACGCGCTCAGGCAATACCGCGCCTTCGATTTCGACGACCTCGTGTGCGAGGTCGCGCGGTTGTGGCGAGACCGCGAAGACGTGCGCGCCCGGTGGCAGAGCGAGTTCCTCCACGTTCTGGTCGACGAGTACCAGGACACGAATCGCGCGCAGCTCGAGATGCTGCGGCTCCTGTGCGGCACGCGCCGCAACGTCTGCGCGGTGGGCGACGACGATCAGGCCATCTACGGCTGGCGCGGGGCCGACGTGCGCAACATCCTCGATTTCGAGCAGCACTTCGAGTCAGCGCGCGTCATCAAGCTGGAGCAGAATTACCGCTCGTATGCGCCGATCCTCGCGGTAGCGAACGCGGTGATCGCGAAGCGCACCGACTCGAAGTGGCGCAAGGAGCTCTTCACCCAGCGAGCGGGCGGACGCCCGGTTCGCGTCGCAGTCGCGCCGACGCCCGAGGTCGAGGCCGCGTGGGTGGGGCGCGAGATCCGGCGGCTCCTGCGCGACGAGAAGGTCCGCCCGCGCGAGGTCGCCGTGCTCTATCGCTCGAACGGGCAGTCTCGCCTCATCGAAGAGACGCTCCGCGAGCAGGGGGTCGCGCACCGCGTCGTCGGGGGCGCGCAGTTCTTCGAGCGCAAGGAGGTCAAGGACGTCCTCGCGTACCTGAAGCTCGCGCTCAACCCGGCCGACGAGATCAGCCTCCGCCGCGTCGTCAACTACCCTGCGCGCGGGATCGGCGAGACCACCCTCGATCGGCTGGTGTCGCACGCCTACGCGCGAAACTGGACGCTGTGGCAGGCCGTCGAGCGCGTCGACGCCCTCGACGACATCCCCCCCGCCGCGCGCGAGGGGTGCCGCGCGCTCGAGCGGATCATCGTCGACGCCCGCAAAGAGCTCTTCGGCGCGAGCAAGCCGCCGAGCGAGGTGGCGCGCGCGATCGCCGACAAGGTCGCGATGAAGGCCGCGATCGACGTGGGCGCGCCGACGCCCGACGTAGCCGTGAAGCGATGGGCGAACGTCGAGAGTGTCCTCGGGACGCTCGCGCGGCGCGAGGCGAAGCAAGACAAGCAAGGCAAAGGCAGCGGCACGGGGAGCCTCGAAGGTCTCGCCGCGTTCTTGCAGATGCTGACGATGGACATCGAGGTCGAGACGGACGACGCGGCCGACGTCGTGACGCTGTCGACCCTGCACGGGAGCAAGGGGCTCGAGTTCGAGGTCGTGTTCCTCATCGGGTGCGAAGAGGGCTACCTGCCGCACGCCCGCACGCTCGACGCGCGAGCGACCGACGGCGTCCCGTCGAACACGCGCGACCACGCCTCTGACATCGAAGAAGAGCGACGCCTCTTCTACGTGGGCGTCACGCGAGCCAAGGAGATCCTGACCCTCTCGCGAGCCCGCAACCGTGTCCTCCGGGGCAAGGCGGTCGCCCGCACGCCCAGCCGCTTTCTGATGGACGTGCCCCCCGAGCTCCTCGAGGAGGCCACCATCAAAGACGAAGCGCCAACGACCGCCCGCGAAGCCACGGCTGCGGCGGAAGCGATCCTGGCCATGCTCGCCCAACCGCCGAAGCCCCGGCGCTGACGAGAAGGAGATGGCCGCAGAGGCGCCAATCTCCAATCGCGCGCCCGCGATCAGGCGGAGAGGGCCTGCGCGAGGTCGGCGACCAGGTCGGCGGCGTCTTCGATGCCCACCGCGAGCCGGATGAGGCCGTCGGCGATGCCGATGGCTTCGCGCTGCTCGGTGGTCATCTCGTAATAGCTCATGACGGCGGGTTGCTCGATGAGCGTTTCGACGCCGCCGAAGCTCGGGCCGATCCGCGCGAGCTTGCATGCGTCGACCATGCGGCTGGCTCCCGACAGGCCTCCCTTGACGATGAAGCTGACGACGCCGCCGAACCCTCGCATCTGCGCGCGCGCCACAGCGTGGCTCGGGTGCGACGAGAGACCCGGGTAGAAGACGCGCTCGACCCGCGGGTGCGTTTCGAGCCACTCGGCCACGGCGAGCGCGGTCGCGTTCTGGCGTTCGACGCGGAGGCTCAGCGTCTTCATGCCCCGGCCGACGAGGAACGCGGCGTGCGGGTCGCAAACCGCCCCGAGCACCCCGCGAAGGTCGCGGATCATCGAGAGCAGCCCGCTCGGTCCGCAGACGACGCCCGCGAGCACGTCGTTGTGGCCGGCCAGGTACTTCGTGGCGCTGTGCACGACAAGATCGATGCCGAACGACGCGGGCCTGCAGTTGACCGGGGTGGCGAACGTCGCGTCGATCATCGATTTCACCGTGCGCCGCGTCTTGCAGGCCGCCGCGATGCGCTCGAGGTCGACGCAGGACAGGTACGGGTTCGTCGGCGACTCGCTCATGACGAGGCGCGTCTCCGGGCGCAGCGCATCGGCGAGGCCCGCCACGTCGCCGGCCTTGAGCAGGGTGTGGTTCACGCCGAAGCGCGCGAGCACGTCGGTGACGAATTCCAGCGTTCGCCGGTAGCAATCCTGGAAGAGAACGATGTGCTGCCCGCTCTTGGTGAGCGCGAGCGTGCTCGTGGTCACCGCGGCCATTCCGCTCGAGAAGAGGACGGCGTCGTCGGTTCCCTCGAGTGCGGCGAGGCGGCGCTCGACCGCGCGCACGGTCGGATTGCCGTAGCGGCCGTACTCGCCTCGCTCGCCATCCGCGTGGCGGCCCTCGGTGTACGCGACGATCTCGGCGGTGTCGGCGAACGAGTACGTGGACGTCGGCACGATCGACATCGGCACGGCGTCGTACGGCTTTCGCTTGTCGTCCCCGGCGTGGACCGCGTCAGTGGATGTGATCGTTTTGCGCTCGCTCATGGGGAGACGACCTCGGGAACGATAACGGGCAACGCCGCCTCTGCCATGGCGCGCCGCGATTTCAAGAAGTGATGATCGAAGCCCTCGAAGACTCGCAGATCGGAGCCCAGCTCGTCAGCTAGCGCGCGCGCCTCTTCGACGTCACAGAATTCGTCGCGATCGCCTACGAAGATCGTCGATCGCGGCGGCCGGGGGAGGGAGCCGCCGTCCCGCGAGGCGAACCTCACGCTCGGCGCCAGCAGCAGGACGCGATCGACGTCGAGCGCGCGCCCCGAGGCCAGGAGCGCGACCCAGGATCCGAACGAGTGCCCGCAAAGGGTGAGCCGCGCGCCCGGCGCGGCGCGGCGGAGCTCGGCGAGGACGGCCAGGACGTCGTCGACCTCGCCGCGGCCCTGGTCATACGTGCCTTCGCTCGGGCTCACGCCGCGGAAGTCGAAGCGCGCCCACGCCACGCGATCGGCCACCGTGTCGGAGAGGATGCGGGCGAGCGAGAGCGGCACCGGGCTGTGCATGCTGCCGCCGTAGAGAGGATGGGGGTGGCAGAGGATGACCGCTCGGACGGCGCCCGCGGGGGCGTGCATGCGGGCGGCGAGCGCCGGCCCCCCTAGGAGGCCTGGTACGCGGAGCTCGACCTCGCCGGCCACGTCCACGGCGGGCGAGCGTACCGGCGCGGCCGGCGGCGGGGGCAGACGATCGATGCGGAACAACGGAGCCTTTCAGCTTGCTAGCACGCGTTCGAAGCGCGCGGGACCGGCCCGCCGGCTAGGAGGCCTTCGCGCATAGCGCGACCGCCTCCGTCGTGACTTCCCAGGACGCGGACGGCTGCGCCGCCGCTAGACGGACGGCCGCGCGAGGGCTGCCGGCACGGCCATCGCGGCGCGGACGCGCGCGGCGATGACGTCGGCGGCGGACGCGAGGGGAATGAGCTCGGCCTTCTTCGGGTCGGGCTCCGTGCGCGGCTTGAGCTCGACCTGTCCCGCTGCCAGGCCCTTGGCGCCGAGCGTGATCCGGAGGGGGATCCCGATGAGGTCCGCGTCTTTGAACTTCACTCCGGGTCGCTCGTCGCGGTCGTCCCAGAGAACCTCGACGCCGGCGGCCTCGAGGGCGTCGTAGAGCGTTCGCGCCGCGGCGACGAGCGCGTCGTCTTTGCCCAGCGTGACCAGGTGCACGTGGTACGGCGCCACGCTCATGGGCCAGCGCATACCGTTGTCGTCGTGGTGCTGTTCGATGGTCGTCGCGACGAGCCGCGACACGCCGATGCCGTAGCACCCCATGACGAGCGTGCGCGTCTGCTGCTTCTCGTCGATGAAGGTCGCGCCCATCGGCTGCGAATACTTCGTGCCGAGGATGAAGATGTGCCCGGCCTCGATGCCCTTGTAGCTCTCGAGCTTCCCCCCGGAGCGAGGGCAGCGGTCGCCGGCCACGACCTGCCGCACGCTCAGCACCTCGCCGCCGAAGTCGCGCGCATACCAGACGTCTTTGAGGTGAAACCCGGTCTCGTTGGCGCCGGCCACGCCGCCTTCGACGGCGGCCGCGTCGCGATCCACGAAGAGCCGAGCGGCGTCGAAGCCGACCGGCCCCGCGAACCCGGGCTTCGCCTTCGTCTCGCGCTCGACGTCTGCGTCGGTCGCCGGCAAGACTTCGCTCGTTTTCAGCGCGCGCGCGAGGGCGAACTCGTTGAGCGCGTGGTCTCCGCGGACCACCGCCATGACGACCTCCTTCGCCCGGGGCCCGTCTTTGGCAACGTAGAGGAGCGCCTTGAGTGTGCGAGCCTTGTCGATCGCCAGGAACGCCGCCACTTCGTCGATCGTTCGCTGCGTCGGCGTCGCCACGCGCTCGGGCTTGCCCGCGGGCTGCGTCGTCGGGGGCGCGGCGCTGGCCGGCTCGGCGGCCTCGACGTTCGCCGCGTAGTCGCAGTCGTCGCACGCCACAATCGCGTCTTCGCCCGATCCGACCAGGACCTGGAACTCCGCGCTGGTCGACCCGCCGATCGCGCCCGAGTCGGCTTGCACCATGCGGTACGTGAGCCCGAGGCGATCGAAGATGCGAACGTACGCCTGTCGCATACGCTCGTAGCTCTCCGCCGCGCCCTTCTCGTCGGCGTCGAACGAGTAGGCGTCCTTCATGACGAACTCGCGACCGCGAAGGAGCCCTCCGCGAGGCCTCGGCTCGTCGCGGAACTTCACCTGCACCTGGTAGAGCGTCTTCGGAAGGTCGCGCCAGCTCTTGATCTCGCGCCGCGCGATGTCGGTCACGATCTCTTCGTGCGTCGGGCCGAGGTGGTAGTCGCCACCCTTTCGGTCACGCAGGCGCAAGAGAACGTCGCCGTAGAGGTCCCACCGGCCCGTCTCCTTGAAGTACTCGGCGGGCAGGAGCGCCGGCATCAGAACTTCGAGCGCGCCGGCGCGGTCCATCTCCTCGCGAACGATGGTCTGGACCTTGCGGAGAACGCGATAGCCGAGGGGCAGGAAGTCGTAGATGCCGGCGCCGACCCGCCGGATGAACCCCGCGCGCGAGAGGAGGACGTGGCTCGCGTTGGTCGCGTCGGCCGGGGCCTCTTTCGACGTGGGAATGAGGGCGTGAGAGAAGAGCATTCCGCCGCGCGTTTAGCACACGAAGGGGCCGGCTTCGACGGCCGGCCCCGGGCGGCGGCACGGATGCCGGCGCGTTTCGGCTCAAACCAGCTTCGAGAAGTCGGGCGCGCGCCGTTCGAGGAACGCCGCGAACGCCTCTTTGGCCTCGGCCGACGTGAGGCTCTTGGCGAAGGCGAGCGCTTCCTCGGCGATGCGCGCGCGGACGGCGCTCGGATCGCCCTTGAGGAGCGCGCGCGTCGCCCGGAGCGCCTGCACGGGGCTGGCCGCCAGGTCGCTCGCGCGGGCGCGCGCGAACGCGATGAGCTCGGTCGCCGAGGGGAAGACGCTGTTGACGAGCCGGAGCTCCAGTGCCCGCCCGGCGTCGACCCAGGCCCCGAGGAGCAAGATCTCGGCGGCAACGGCGTCGCCCACCCGACGCGGCAGGAGCAGACTGGACCCGGCCTCGGGAACGAGGCCCAGGCTCACGAACGGCATCCTCAGGCGTGCGGTCGTCGAGGCGTAGACGAGATCGCAGTGCAAGAGCATCGTCGCGCCGATGCCGACCGCCGGGCCGTGGACGGCCGCGATGAGCGGCTTGTCGAACGCGACCAGCGCCTCGATGAAGCGAGACGGCGGCGCGGCCCCGAAGTCGGATCGAGGCGTCATGAAGTCGGCGATGTCGTTGCCCGCGCAGAAGGTCTCGCCGTTCCCGCTGATGAGCGCGACTCGAACGCCCGCGTCGGACCGCGCCTGCAGGAGCGCCGAGGTGAGCGCCTCGTACATGGCGAAGGTGAGGGCGTTCTTCTTGGCCGCGCGGTCGAGCCGGAGCTCGAGAATCGGCCCGCTTCGGGAGACGACGACTTCGGTCATGAGGTCTGTCTAGTCGGAGGGGCAGTTCGCTGAAAGTCGTACACCGAGCCGAGCTCGAGGAGCTGTGTGAGCTCGTCGAGCGCGCGCATGCCCTCTCGCGCCAGCGCGGGGTCGGCGAGATCGGGCGGGCTCAGTCGATCTCGGTAGTGTCGCTCGACCCACGCGCCAAGGGCCGCATCGAGGCGTTCGTCGAAGACGACGCGCGCTCCGAGCGCCCGGAGCTCGTCGGTCGTGAGGGGGACGCGAAGCCGGAGGCACGCCGGACCGCCGCCGTTGCGCATGGATTGCCGGACGTCGATGTAGTGGACCGCACGAACGGGGCCGCCCTCGGCGGCGACCCGCTCGAGGAAGGCGCGCGACGCCGGGTCTTCGCGCGCGTCGAGCGGCGCCACGATGGCCATCGACCCGTCGGGTAGGGTCAGCATCTGCGAGTTGAAGGGATACGCGGTCACCGCGCGCTCGACCGGCAGCTCGTTGTTCGACGCTCGAAGGACCACGAGATCGGCCCCGAGCGCCTGCTTCAATGACGCGACGAGCCGATCACTCTCGGCGAACGCGAGCTCGTGGAGCATGAGGATGCGACCGTTGCCCACGGCGAGGACATCGGTGTGGAAGGCGCCCGCGTCGATCCCGCCGGGATGCTGCTGCGGAAAGAACGTGAGAGCCGGCTTTAGAAGGTGGAGGCGTGCGAGGGCGACGGACGCTTCGTGGGTCTGGCGAGCCGGGTGCAGCCGCGGTCCGTCGAATTCACCCCACTCGCGACGGCCCCAGGCGAACACGTGCGCGGCGCCGCGTCCCGTCTCGAGGCGCAGGTGGTTGGCGGCGCCCTCGTCGGAGAGCTGCCCTCCCCCGGGGAGCGGCTCGTGAACCGCGAACCGCGACGCGTCGCCAAAGATGACGCGGAGAACGCGCGTCGTCGTCGGCGCCTCGATGCTTCTGTGGAACATGCGCTGCAGGTTCGCGGGCGTCAGGTGGACGCGCCCGTCGGCGGTGTCCGTCGATGGCGCGATCGTCGCGGTGTTGGCCGCCCACATGGCCGACGCGCTCGAACACGCCCGAAGAGCCCATCCGTCGCCGGCGGCAGCGGCCGCGAGGACCTCTTCGTCGCTCCCGTGGAAGCCGAGCCGGCGCAACGTGACGAGGCTCGGACGGTCCTGCGGCGGCAACACCGCCTGGGCCGCGCCGAGGCCGCGCACGAAGCGCATCTTCGCCAGCCCCTCGCGGGCGGCCGCGCGCGGATCCGACACCCTCCCCGCGTGCGCGGCGCTGGCGACGTTGCCCGGGCTGAGCCCCGCGTAGTTGTGGGTCGGCCCGACCAGGCCATCGAACTGCATCTCGGGCATCGCGTCACACTTTCGCCGACTCTAGAGCGACGAGCAACGGGGCGACGCCGTCGGCGCGACCAGCCCTGCGGATAGGCGAGTCCCTCGCGCTCGTGGGCGCTCCCCGTGAAAACTAGAGCCGGCGGCGGCTAAGTGGAACGGGCCCGGCTCGGCGGTCGCGGCGCGCAGGCGTACTTCCTGTACGTCGAGCACCGCGAGCGTCGAGACGGGCTCGTTCCACGACGCCGGCGCCGGCTCTACTAGGGCGTGTGCGCCGGGTCGGGTCCGCCGAACGTGGGGAGCGGCGCCGGTTCGGGCGGCGGGAGCGAGTCGCTCGGGCGCATGCCGGCCAGGTCGCCGATGACGACGTCGTCGTCGTCGGCGAACACCGTCTCTTCTCCGTAGAAGGTGTAGACGCGGACGTTCTTGCCCAATGACGGCTCGAAGCGGTCTTCGTTTCGCTCGAGCGCGGCGATCTCGACGCCTTCGATCATGTTGCGAAAGTCGAGGACCAGCTCGTCGGTCTTGTCCCTGACGCGGAGCTTCGCGCGCTTGAGCCAGACCGTCAGGACGCCGCGGCCTGGACCCACGACGGCGCCCACGCGTGAGCCTTCGGGGACCGTCATCCGGCCGCCGGGCAAGAGGTGCTCGAGCGTCACCGTGGCTGCGGCGTCGCGTTTCTTGATGAACACAGCGCCCGTCCGGAGCTCGTATCGTCGCGTGTCAGCGTTCCCGTCCGGCCGCTGCGAGGCGGCTGTGGTCATTCGCTTCCACGCCCAGAGCGGCGTCAAATTGCCGTCGTACCGAACCTCGACGTCGCTGATGTCGAGCGGCCACTCTTGCCGGCTGCGGAACGTGTACCCGCACGACGTTCTACGGAGCTCGAACCGCTCCGAGACGTTCTTGTCGTTCGACAGCGGGCCGGCGCGAACATGCCCCTCGGCGACGAGCGCCCCCGCTTCGCCGGCGCCGCCATCGGCGCAGACTGGGTACCCGAGTTCGGGCACGGAGTCGACGACGACGTGCTTGTGCTTGCAGCCTGCGAGACCGGCGACGCCGACGACCGCGAGCGTCGCGACGAGGGCTGCTCGTCGCGTGCCTCGCCCGGCCATCGGGTGAGCTATTCCTTCTTCTCGCCGCCGGCTGGCGTGGTGGCCGGCCCCGCCGGCGGCTCGCCCTCGACGTCGTTGATTGTCGCAGTGGTGGCAGGCAGCCCGCCCGGGGCCGCGAGGCCCGTCTTCGGGTCGATCGTTCCGCCGTAGTCGTTGTCGATCTGACCGCGCCGGCCGAGGTCGTCGTACGTGAACACGATGAAGATCGCGAGGAACAGGAACGCCGCCAGGAACGTCAGCGTGTTGAACAGCTTGTCGTGCCGGAGGTGCATGAAGAACGTCGCGACGAGCCCCGCCTTCGTCGTGGCGATGAGCAGCGCGACGATCACGTTGGCTGGGCCGAAGTCGTAGTACGAGACCTTCACGGTCATGATCGTGAGACATACGAGCGCGACGAAGATCCCGACGTAGAACTGAGTGCTCGCGATGTGAACGTGCACCGCGCCGTCGTCGTCACCGTGGTCGTGACCGGCGTCGTGACCGGTGTCGTGACCGGTGTGCGCATCCACGGCGCTCGCGGAGGGCGGCTGATGGGATTCGGTGGCCATGGGTCAGTCCGGCTTTCCGACGAGATAGAGGAGTGGGAAGAGATAGATCCACACGAGGTCGACGAGGTGCCAGTAGAGGGCGCCGAGATCGACCGGGGTGAAGTACTCCTTCGAGAAGCGGCCCCGGGTGTTCTTCACGAGAACCCAGGTGAGGATGCTCATTCCGATCACGACGTGAACCGCGTGCAGACCGGTCATCACGAAGTAAATCGCGAAGAACATGTTGGCCCGCGGCGGCAAGAGCTGCTCGTGCCCCGACTCGTCGATCGCGCGCACCCAGAGCGGGCTGCCGGGCATCTCGTCGGAGTGGATGCGCAGGCACGTGCCGACCTCGTGGCCGTTCTGGATCGCCGCGCTGAAGTACGGGTGGCCGAAGCAGTGCCCGGGCAAGAGGCCCAGGTGGAACTTGTGCGCGTACTCGAAGTACTTCACGACGAGGAAGACGACCGCGCAGAGGATGGTGATGACGAGATAGATCGACGTCTGATCGCGCTTGCCGAGCTGCGACGAGCGAACCGCGAGGGCCGCAGTCAAGCTGCTGAACAGGAGGACGACGGTGTTCGTCGCGCCCATGATCTTGTTCAGGAAGTGGTGCGACTGGTCGAAGATGTCAGGCTCGAGGCCGCGCCATATCGCGTAGGCGCAGAAGAGACCGCCGAACATCAGGATCTCGGTGGCGATGAAGATCCACATGCCCAGCTTCGACGCGTTGAACTGCTGCGCCGGCGTGTCGAAGTGATGCTGCAGGAACGAGGGGTGCGCGTGCGCGTGCTCCCCGTGACCCGCCTTCTCGGGCAAGCTTTCGCTTACGTTAGCCATGAGCTTCTCTCAGTCCTTCTTCGTCGCTTGCGAGGTCTTCTTGGCGGCGGGCTTCTCGGAGATCTCGTCCCAACCCGTCGCGAGCTCTTCGGGCGTGGCAAGGTGGTAGTCGTACGGCCCGCGGGTGATGACCGGCGTCTGGCGGAAGTTCGCCAGCGGAACAGGGGTCTCCGTCATCCACTCGTAGCCCGCCGAACCCCAGGGGTTGCGCGGCGCGCGCTTGCCCTTCCAGAGGGCCTCGAGCAGCGTGTAGCCGGTGGTGAAGAGGCCGACCGCGAGGATCCAGGAGCCGATGGTCGACGCGCGGTGGAACGGCTCGAACTGCGGCAGGTAGTCGTAGTAGCGGCGCGGCATGCCGCGCGAGCCCATGATGAACTGCGACATGAACGTCAGGTTGAAGCCGATGAACACGAAGACGAAGCCGATCTTCGCCTTGAGCTCGTCGTGCATCTTGCCCGTCATCTTGGGCCACCAGTAGAGGAGACCGCCGAGGAAGGCCATGACGGTGCCGCCCATCATGACGTAGTGGAAGTGCGCGACCACGAAGTAGGTGTCCGTGAGGTGCACGTCGACGCTCAGCGTGCCGAGGAAGAGGCCCGTCAGGCCGCCGATCGAGAACAGGAAGATGAACGACATCGCGTAGAGCATCGGCGACGCCCAGACGATCGATCCCTTGTAGAGGGTGGCCGTCCAGTTGAACATCTTCACGCCCGACGGGATGGCGACCAGCATCGTCAACGCCGAGAAAAGCATCGTCGAGAACTCGCTCATCCCCGCGACGAACATGTGGTGACCCCACACGAGAAAGCCGAGGATCGCGAGGCCGATGGAGCTCATCGCGACGGCGAAGTACCCGAAGATCGAGCGGCGCGAGAAGGTCGCAATGAGCTCGCTGTTGATCGCCATTCCGGGGACGATCATGATGTAGACCGCCGGGTGCGAGTAGAACCAGAAGAAGTGCTGGAAGAGCACCGGGTCGCCGCCGAGCTTGGGGTCGAAGATCCCGATGCCGAAGAAGCGTTCCGCGCCGAGTAGCAGCAGCGTGATCGCCAGGACCGGCGTCGCGAGCACCTGCATCAGCGCGGTCGCGTACATCCCCCAGACGAAGAGCGGCAGACGCGTCCAGGAGACGCCCGGCGCGCGCAGGGTGTGCACCGTGACGAGGAAGTTCAGACCCGTGAGGATCGACGAGAAGCCGAGGACGAAGACGCCGAACGTCATCGAGATGACGCTGTTGGCCGTCTGCACGCTGTACGGCGTGTAGAAGGTCCACCCCGTGTCGACCGAGCCGCCGATGATGCTCGCGAGGAGGATCACGACCCCGATGCAGTAGAGGTAGAAGCTCAGCATGTTCAGGCGCGGGAACGCCACGTCCTTCGCGCCGATCATGATCGGCAGGAAGAAGTTCCCCAGCGCCGCCGGGACGCTCGGGATGATGAACAGAAAGACCATGATCGCGCCGTGAAGCGTGAAGAAGCGGTTGTAGGTCTCCGCATCCACGATCGTCTTGCCGCGCGAGAAGAGCTCGAGCCGAACGAGCAGCGCGAAGGTGCCGCCGGCGAGGAACGCGATGGAGACCATCATCAGGTACATGAGACCGATGCGCTTGTGGTCTACCGTGTAGACCCACGACATGATCCCGCGCTTGGCCGTGAGGTACGGCGCGTTCCCGTCGCCGTGCGCGTCCGCCTCGTGCCCGCCGATTGCGGGGATGTCGACTGCTGCCATGACGATAGCTCCTGTCCGTTCCCTTACTTCAGCGACTCGATGTACGCGATGACCTCGTTCAGCTCCTGATCGGAGATCTGACCGCGGAAGGTCGGCATCACGGGCCCGAAGCCCGTCACGATCTTCGCCTGCGGATCGAGGATCGACTCGCGAATGTAGTTCTCGTCGATCTTGACCTTACCGACGTTGGTGGCTTCTTCCTTGCCCCAGATGCCCTTCCACGAGGGGCCGACGCCCGGAACCCCGGTCGTCGTGTGGCAGGCCAGGCAGCCCTTGTTCGAATAGATCTTCTGCCCCTGCTCGGCCGCGATGTCGGCGGGGCACGGCTTGCCGGTGGTGGCGAACTGATCGCACTTGTCGCCGATGCTCTTCAGGAACTTGGCGTAGTCCTCTTCGGTCTCCGAGAACATCATCCCGTGCATGGCCCAGTGGCCGGTCGCCTGACCTGCCGGGTACGGATTGCGCGGGTCGTCGGACGGCTCGTACGGGAGCTCGCCGTTCGCGCCGGTGCTACGGCCGCCGCAGTACTCGGCGCAGGCGATGTCGTCGTGACCGACGTGGGTCGTCTGGAACCAGACCGTCGTGAACATGCCCGGCACCACGTCGCGCTTCACGCGCAAGGCCGGCACGAAGAAGGAGTGGAGCACGTCGGCCGAGGTGAGAACGAGCTTCACCGGCTTGCCCTCCGGGACGTGCAGCTCCGGGCTGCTGCCGCCGTTCGGATAGACGAATTCCCAGCTCCACTGCTTGGCGTTGACCCGGATCTCGATCGAGTTCGCCGGGGCGACCGCGAGGTCCATGTAGCCCTGGAAGCCCTTGTGGAAGAGGAACACGAGGATGAAGATCGGCGCGACGGTCCACGCGATCTCGAGGGGCATGTTGTGCCCGGTCGGCGTCGGCTTGTGGCCGGGTCGCTCGCGGTACTTGATCGCCCAGTAGATCATCGCCCCGACGATCGCGACGAAGAGAACGACGCTCGTCCAGTAGATGAAATAGTAGAGCCAGTCGATGTCTCCAGAGACAGTCGACATCTGCTCCGGGAGCTGGTAGGTGGCGGGTGCGTTCGACTCGTTCATGGCGACTCAGGAGGTGGGGGTGTTCCGCGGAGTGGGCCCGAGAACGGAGACCGTTGGAGCGCGAGTCTCGTCGGCCCCGGCCGCGAGCGAGGGCGGGGAGGAGGCGTCGCCGCTCGCGGTCGAGGGGGCGGGGGACGCGGCGGTGCGGCCCTTCTTGTGCCGCTCGCGCATCCACATGATCCCGAGGAAGGTCGCGAAGAAGGCGAGCGTGACCGCGCCTCCGAGGCGCATCACGTTCATGGCGACGATCGAGTAGTGCTTTCCCTGCGGGTCGTAGTGGTAGCAAAAGAGCATGATCCGCTCGGTCGTCGAGATCGACCGGCCCTCGGTGGCCTCGAGGAGCCCGAGACGAACGTCTTTCGGGTCGTACGAGATGCCGTAGAGGTAACGGGCCATGTGCCCGTCGGGCGTCAGCAGGTAGATCGCTGCGGGGTGCGCGTACTGCTTTTGCCGCGCGTCGTACCGGTACTCGAAGCCGACGGACTCGGTCACCTTGCGGATGTTGATCTCGTCGCCGACGAGGAAGTGCCAGCCGGTCGTGTCGCCTCGAGCTCGCGTGTACGACTGGACGACCTGGCCTCGCTTGCGCGTCGCCGTCTCGGGGGTGTCGTTCGGGTCGATACTGATGGAGACGACGTCGAACTCGCGGCCGACCGTCCACTGCACGTCGTTGAGCGACCGCACCGTCGCGTCGAGCACGAGGCTGCAGAGCATCGGACAGGTGTGGTACGCGAACACCAGCAGCGTCGGCCGCTTGTGGTCGAAGTAGTCGCCCAGGTGAACCGCCTTGCCCTCCGCGTCGCGAAAGGCGGCGTCGGCCGGGAGCGGCCCCTTCAGGTGCTCGACGATGTCGACGCCCGTCAGCTCCGGCGCCGGTGTGTTCGGCATCCCCTCGCTCGTGTCCCGCCACGCTTGAGCGCGCGCGTTGCCGGCGACGACGACGAGGCAGATAGCCAACGCCGTGGCGGCCAGCAGCCGGGGGACGTGTCGAGCGGGGATCAACGTCACTTCGTTGCCGGCTTCTTGGGCGGGCTCGGGGTGATGGGGCCGTTCACGGGGCGAACACCAGGGCTAACACCAGGGCTAACACCAGGGAGCGTGCCGTGGAGAGCAGCGGGAGCGCCGGCGTCGACGCTCGTGGAGGCTGCCGGTGCCGCGGGTGCGCCCCCGTCATCTAGCGCCGCCGCCATCATCGGCGAAGGGACCTCGTTCGGCATCTTCATCCAGCCCTGCATCGGGCCGATGTCCTTCGAGGCCGAGGGCATGATGTCCGGGCTCGCGCCCATGCGCCCGCGGGCGACGATGGCCTCCATGGCCTTGTCGACCGGCATCGGGCCGCTCTTCAGGCGCTGGTCTTCGTCGGCTCGCAGGTTCAATAGCGCCGCGGGGACGACCATCCCGATCTTCCGGTGCTGTTCGCCGCTGGTGATGCTGTCGAAGTACGGGATGAGTACGCCTCGTATCCCGACGAGGCAGACGACCGCGAAGAGTCCGATCTGAAAGATCAGGCCGGACCGGGGCTCCGATTTATCAAAGGCCATGTTGCGTTCCGTCCTCTAGCGGCTCTGGCGGCAAGGCCGTTCGCGCGGGAAAGTCATGCGTTCTCGAAGTCGAGCGCGCGCCCCAAGCGCGGGTCGCCGATCGGAACGAGCGAGTAGTCCTCCATGCCTCGGAGGACGGCAGCCAGGTACACGCCGAAGACGCCCAGGAGGCACCCGAGGTCGACGATGCTCGGCTCGAACGGCCCCAGGTTCGGCATGATGATCCAGTAGACCTCGATGACGTGCATGAAGACCATGCACCCGGCCCCGATCGCGAGGAGAGGCAGCTTCCTCTTGATGTTGCGCGACATCAGGAACCAGAACGGCACGAAGAAGTGCATCAGCACGAGCGCGATGCTGAAGTTCTTCCAGGTGCCTCCGTTGTCGTGCCAGCGCTTGTGGAACCAGGCGACTTCGTCGGGGATGTTCGAGTACCAGGTCAAGAAGAACTGGGCGAATGAGATGTACGACCAGAACACGATCCAGCCGAAGAGGAACTTCCCGAGGTCGTGATAGTGCTCGACGGTGACCGCGTTGCCGAGGAGACCGCTCCTTCGCAGGGCCAGCGTCAGCAGGATGAGCGAGGCGATCTGGAAGAGCGCGCACTGCGCGAAGATCTGGACGCCGAAGATCGTCGAGTACCAGGTGCCGTCGATCGACAAGAGCCAGTCGAAGGCGAAGTACGTCAGGCTGAAGCCGAAGAGGAGTATACCGGCGGGCGCGAAGCGCTGACCTGCGGCGGTGTTCTCGAGGGCCTTGGTCTTGTCTTGATCCGTCGACCACCGGAAGTATTTCTGAGCGAGCCAGGTCCAGATCAAGAGGTACGCGATGAGCCGGACCAGGAAGAACTGGCGGTTCAGGTAGCTCCGCTTGTGGTTGATGATGTTCTCTTCGGCCCGCTCCTCGGCGTGCTCCATGCGCTTCGTGCTGGCGACCGGCAGGTCACGGAGGGCCGCCGGCTCGCGGCTCTCGAGGCCGCGCGCCTCGGCGATCGGGCTCTCCGACGACGTGTCGTTCTCGGGGGGCGCGGCGTGCTTCGCGCCGAGCCACGGGAAGAGGTGACCGATCGTCAGGACGAGCGGAATGACGAGGACCGCGAAGATCGGCATCGGCCGCATCAAGAGCTCGGCGACGCGCCGGACGGTGACGCTCCACGACGACTTGGTGATGTACTGCACCAGGACGAAGAACAGGCACCCGAGCGGCAGACTGATCGCGACGAAGAACGCGAACAGGTACGAGAAGGCGAACCGATCAGGGTCCATCTTGTAGCCGTACGCGGCGATCCCCAGGCCCAGCGCACCGACCCCCGCGGGGTACTTCCATGCGCCGTTCCAGGACGACTTCGCCGTGATGCGGTAGTCGCGCGCCGCGGCAGGCTTGATCGAGGTGCTCACTTCTTCGGCTCCGTGGGCTGGCTGGAGTCCGCCATCTGGCTCATCTCGAGCGCGCGGACGTAGCTGACGATGGCCCAGCGATCGGCCACCGGAATCTGAGGGCCGTAGGCGGGCATCGTGCGTACGCCGTGGGTGATGGTCGCGAAGAGCTGCCCGTCGGGCATGTGCCGGAGACGCGGATCCTCGTACGAGGGCAGCGGCGCGAAGCCGCGCGACTCGCACGGGTCGGTCACCTTCTGGCGCTTGCAGACGACCATGCCCTTGCCGTCGCCCGTTCGGCCGTGGCACGGGGTGCAGTAGATCGTGTACCGCTCCTGGCCTCGGGCGAGCAGCTTCTCGATGCCGCCGGCGCGATTGATCGCCGCGGGCGGGACCGTCATCGCGTACCCCGACTTGTCGGGCAGGAGGCCGGTCGCCACCTCGGGATCGTCTTCGTAACGGTCGCGCGCGATCGTGCCCTCGACCGGGGCTCGCATCGTGCGGTGGTCGGCGAAGAACTGGGAATACGACTCGGGGTTGTAGCGCTCGGTATCGTACATGTTGCGCTCGAGGAGGATCGGCGGATCGTCGCTCGTCTGCCCCCGGCAGCCGGCGACCCCGCCCGCGCTCAGCGCCACGCCAAGCGCGATGAGCGCACCGACCGCGCTCGACGCGCGAACCGTAACTGCAGCCGCGTTCACGCCGCTCATGCCGGCTCCTCTTCGATCACTTCGACGTGCGCCGCGTGGAAACCTTCGAGCAGCTCGCGGGTCCGGACGACGTCAAACTTCGGGTCCTCGGCCTCGATCGAGATGAAGAACTTGTCGTCGGTCGCCGAGCGGAAGCGGTCGGACGCGAACACCGGGTGGTGGTGGCGCGGCAGCTTGTTCAGGCCGAACATGCCGAGCACGGCGCCGAACGCCGACAGCAGGATGGTGAGCTCGAAGAGAATCGGCACCATCGACGGCAAGGTCTGCGGCGCTCCCGGCGGCTTGTCGCCGACGACGGTCACGTAGTCGACGCCGTTCATCCAGTGCATCATCACGAACGCGCCCGTCAGGCCGGTGAGCGCGAACGCGAGCACGATCCAGCCGAGGCGCGAGTCCCTGAGGCCCATCACGCGGTCCATGCCGTGCACCGGGAACGGCGTGTGCGTGTCCCAGTGCCTGTAGCCCGCGGCCTGGACCTTCTCGGCCGCGTGGAGGACGTCGTGCGCGCTCCCGAACTCCGCCAGGATGACGGCGGGGACCGCCGCGCCGGACTTGGCAACTTTCGCGTCCATCACTCCGCTCCTCCCGGAACGAGCCCGCCGGCGACCGCCGCGTCGGGCACGTGGTCCGGACCGTGTGGCTCCACGTGCTCTTCGCCCGCGTGGGCCAGGTGCGGATCAGCCTGCGGCATCGTGCCTTTGACCTCGGCCACCGCGACCATCGGCAGCCAGCGCATGAAGAGGAGGAAGAGCGTGAAGAACACGCCGATCGTTCCGGCGAAGATCCCGACGTCGATGATCGTCGGGCGATAGTAGCCCCACGAGCTCGGCAAGAAGTCTCGGTTCAGCGAGAGCACGATGATGACGAAGCGCTCGAACCACATGCCGATGTTGATGAGGATCGAGGCGACGAACATCACGGGGATGTTCGTGCGCATGCTCTTGAACCAGTAGATCTGGGGCACGAGCGTGTTGCAGCTCATCATCCAGACCCACGCCCACCAGAACGGGCCCATCGGCCGGTTGTGGAGGAAGTGCGCCATCTCGTACTGGTTTCCCGAGTACCAGGCGACGAAGAACTCCATCGAATACGCGTAGCCAACGAGGAGCGACGTCAGGAGCAGGAACTTGTTCATCAGCTCGAGGTGTCGCATCAAGACCACGCGCTGGAGCTTGAAGACGCTGCGCGCGACGAGGAGCACCGTCTCGACCATCGCGAAGCCGCTGAAGACGGCGCCGGCGACGAAGTACGGCGGAAAGATCGTCGTATGCCAGCCGGGGATGACCGACGTGGCGAAGTCCATCGAAACGACGCTGTGCACGCTGAGCACCAGCGGCATCGAGATGGCGGCGAGGATCAGGTACGCGCGCTCGTAGTTCTGCCAGTGGCGGTTGCTGCCGCGCCAGCCGAGCGCGAGGAAGCCGTAAACGCGCTGCCGCCACTTCGTCATCGACCGATCGCGCTGCGTCGCGAGGTCGGGGATGAGGCCCGTGTACCAGAAGAGGACCGACACGGTGAAGTACGTGCCGACCGCGAACACGTCCCAGAGGAGCGGCGACTTGAAGTTCGGCCACAGCGTCATCTGGTTCGGGAACGGGAAGACGTAATAGAGCAGCCAGGGTCTGCCGACGTGAATGCCCGGGAAGATGAGCGCGCAGATGACGGCGAAGATCGTCATCGCCTCGGCGAAGCGGTTGATCGCCGTGCGCCACTTCTGCCGGAAGATGAAGAGAATGGCGCTGATGAGCGTGCCGGCGTGGCCGATGCCGACCCACCACACGAAGTTCGTGATGTCCCACGCCCAGTAGACCGGAGCCGTGTTTCCCCAGACGCCGACGCCCCGATAGAAGAGGTAGGCGACGCAGACCGTGAAGAGGCCCGTGAGCGACGACGCGATGCCGAACAAGATCCACCACCCGCGCGGCGCGGCGGTCTCGGTGACCTTGACGATGTCGTCGGTCACCTCGGCGAGGGTGCTCCCCTCTTGAACGAGGTGAGCTTCGCCGAGCTCAGTAATGGGCTTCCAGTAAGCCATCAGACCATCTCCGGATTCGGGTTACGGACCTTGCCCAGGTACGTCGTCCGGGGACGCGTTCCGAGCTCCTGCAGCAGGCCGAACCGGCGGTCGGTTCGCGTCCACCGGGTCACGATGCTGTTCGGGTCGTTGATGTCGCCGAACACGATCGCGTCGGCGGGGCACGTCTGCTGGCAGGCGCTGCGGATCTCTTGATCCTTGAGCTCGCGGTACTCGCGCTTCGCGCGGATCTTCGCGGCCTGGATGCGCTGCACGCAGTAGGTGCACTTCTCCATGACGCCGCGGAAGCGCACGGTGACGTTCGGGTTCTGCTGCATCTGCAGCGATTCGGGCAGACCGCCCGTCTCTTTCCACACCGAGTCGTTGTGCCAGTTCAGGTAGTTGAAATGGCGCACCTTGTACGGGCAGTTGTTCGCGCAGTAGCGCGTGCCGATGCAGCGGTTGTAGGCCATCTCGTTGAGGCCTTCGGGACCGTGCGTCGTGGCGTTGACCGGGCAGACGTTCTCGCACGGCGCTTCTTCGCAGTGCACGCACGCCAGCGGCTCGTTGATCGCCATGGGGTTGTCGGCGGTGGCGCCGAGCTTGGGGTCCTCGACCCAGTAGCGGTCGATGCGGAGCCAGTGCATCTCGCGGCCGCGCCACACTTCGAGCTTCCCGACGACGGGGACGTTGTTCTCGGACATGCAGGCGATGACGCACGCGCCGCACCCGGTGCAGGCGTTCAAGTCGACGGACATGCCCCACTGATGGCCCTGGCTGTAGTCTTGCTGGGTCCACATCGGGAGAGCGCGCTGGGGGGCGTTGTCGAGCTCCGCGAAGTTCGGCTTCAGCTTGTAGTCCGCGAGGGTCGCCTCGTGGGCGATGGGGCGGCCTTCGGTCGAGTCGTGCTCCTGCGTCTGCGCGAAGAAGTACGGCTCGCCGCCGGCCTTCGCGATCTGCGCGCCGACTGCGAAGCCGAGCGCCTGCGTCGTGCGGAGCGGGTACACGTCGAAGCCGCGGCCGTTGCCGATACGACCGGCCCTCTTTCGGCCCCACCCGAGCGTCAGCGCGATGCTGTTGTCGGCCTGGCCGGCGAGCACCCACGCGCCCACCGAGACCGACTGACCGTTGACGGTGAGCTTGATCAGGTCCTTGCTCTCGATGCCGAGAGCCTTGGCCGTGGCCGGCGAGACGATCGCCGCGTTGTCCCACACCAGCTTGGTGACGGGATCGGGCATCTCTTGCAGCCAGGTGTTGTTCGCGTGCGCCCCGTCGACCATCTTCGGACAGGGCGCGAACGTGACTTCGAGCGACTGCGGCCCGACGCTCGCGGCGACGACGCGCTTGTCGATCGCGGCGGCCACGTCGACGCCGCGTAGGACCGGCGGGGGCGGCGGCTGCTGCGGGCGCGACGAGACGCCGAGGGCCAACGCGCGGTTCCACTCGCGCTCGAGGTCGGTCGCGTGGACGGGCACGGCGTTGCCGGCCGCGTCGTGGCATTCGACCTTGCCGTCGGTCAGGGGACCACAGCCGTTGAGGCCGTGGGCGCCGAGGACCGCGGTCCGGACCGTGCCCCGAACGGCCTCGTGCGCCGACTTCTCGGGGGCGTTGGCCATGAAGGCGAGCAGTTCGATGTCCCCGCGCCCGTCGTAAAGGGGCGCGATGAGCGGCTGCCGGACGCTGGTGCTGCCGTCGAGCGCGCGCTCGTCGCCCCACGACTCGTAGGCGTGCGCGCGGGGGACGTGCCAGGTGCAGTTCTCGCTCGTCTCGTCGACGAAGAGCGAGGCGTGGACGCTGAACGGGACCTTGGCGAGCTTGTCGGCGAAGCCGACGTCGGCGGGCGCGTCGTAGACGGGGTTGCCGCCGAGGATGACGAGCGCCTCGACCTGGTTGGCCGCGATGGCGTTGGTCAGCGCCTTGATGTCGGTGACGGCGTCGAGCTCGTCGGGATCCGCGGCCGGAGCGCGCGAGAGCGAGGCGCCGACCGCGCCGAGCGCCGCGTTGAGCGCGTGCCCGAGGGCGTGGAGCGACGCCGGCTGGCGAGAGCCGACGACGACGACCGCTCGGCCTCGGTTGGCCGCGAGGTCCTTGGCGAGCGCCCCGAGCCACTGCGGCGGAATGCCGTCGCCCGTGGCCTTCGACACGCTGCGCTGAACGTCGTCACCCAGGGTGACGCCGTTCTTGGTGAGCTCGGTGGCGAGCGCGTGGGCGAAGCGCTCGACGTCGCTGGCCGCCAGGCGCAGGCGATGGTCGGCGTTCATGCCCGTCACCGTGCGCCCGGGCTCGACCACGTAGAGCCGGCTCATCGTGTCTTTCGAGGAACGCAGGCGGCGCCCGGAGGCGAACATCTTCGTCGAGCGAACGCTGCCCGACTCGGTCTGCAAGAAGTCGCTGTCGAGCGACACGATGACCCGCGCCCGGTCGAACGAGTAGAGGGTGGTCAGCGGCTCGCCGAACGCGATGCGCGCGCCTTCGCGCGCGTTGCTGTCGCTGACGGCCGACCACGTGTGAACGCGCGCCTTCGGGAAGCGCTGCGCGAGCGCGGCGCGCATACGGATGACCGTGGGCGACAGGGTCGGCGGCATGAGGAGACGAAGGCGCGTGCCCTGGTCCGTGTCGAACTCGCCCAGCTTGGACGCGAGCGCCGCTTCGAAGTCGGCCCAGCTCGCGGGCGCGCCGCCCTTGCGGGGACCGGTTGACCGCTCCGGATCGTAGAGGTCGAGGATCGTGGCCTGGGTGACCGCGTCGGTCGCGCCGAGGCTCGATTGCTGCGACTCGTTGCCCTCGATCTTGGTGGGCCGGCCCTCGTGCGATTCGACGATGAGCCCGATCGCGTCGCCGCGGCGCTGGATGACCGTCGCGTAGTGCGACGGGACGCCCGGGATCACGTCTTCCGGCATCTTGGTGTACGGGACGATCTTCTCGAGCGGGCGGCGGCACCCCTCGGCGCCGACGAGCGCCATGGTCGCCGTCATCGCGCCCAGCAGGCCGCGCCGGCTGACGAGCAGCGCCTCTTCGGCCGGCGGCGTGGTGAAGTGCCCCTTGTTGGGGAACTCGGCGGCGTTCTGCTCGGCGACGGTCTCGTCGGAGCGGCCGCGGTCTTCGAGGTTACGCCAGTACTGCGGGGACCCGGGGTAGGGCTCGTGAACCGGATGCGGGGCTCGCTTGCTCATCGGTGGCACCCCGCGCAGTTCTCGGGCGGATTGAGCTTGCGCGGCGGCTCGACGTGCGCGTCGTGCGTGTACGCCATGTTCGTGATCTGGCTGACGGGACGAATGAACTCGCTGTCCCCCTGCTTCACTTTCACGTCGCGGTGGCACTCGAGGCACCACCCCATGCTGAGGGGCTTTTCCATCCGCACTTGTTCCATCTGGTCGATGCGGCCGTGACAGGCCGCGCAGCCGACGCCCGCGGTCACGTGGACGCTGTGGTCGAAGTAGACGTAGTCAGGAAGCTTGTGGATCCGGTTCCACTCCATGGGCGTGCCCGTCTGCCAGCTGACGCGGATCGGCTCGAGGAGCTTCGAGTCGGTCTTCACGACCTGGTGGCAATTCATGCAAGTTTCCGTGGGCGGCACCATCGCCAGCGGGGCTCGCTCGACGTTCACGTGGCAGTACCGGCAGTCGAGACCGAGTTGGCCGACGTGCAGCCGGTGCGAGTAAGGCACCGGTTGCTTGGGCGAGTACCCAACCTGCGTGAAATACGGCGAAAAATAGTACCAGATGAAGAACACCACGCCGACGAGTCCGGCGGTGGCGCCTGCGCCCACGACCAGCGGGAGCTTGTTGAGTGAGCGAGGGAAGATTTGCATGGGGTCGGGAGCCTGCGCGGCCAGTCGCGGAAAGCGCGACGCTACCCAACGCGGGCGGGCTCGAGGGTCACTTGTGCGAGGAGACGAACAGGCCTGAGCCGCGCGCGCTTATACGAAATCAGGCTGGCTGAGACAACCGGTGTTTTGCGAAAGATCTGCGCGACTTGTCACGAGCGGGAGGCGTGGGGCACGGTTATGGGCACGCGCACGGGGCGCCGCGCGGCGCGGACGTGGGCACAGGTTCGGGATCGGGATCGGGAGGAGCGAGCGCGGTCGACGCCTTCTATAGGCTGGTCTTGACGGAGTTGCTGGACTTTCCGGTGGGGCGGCCCCGTGAGTAGGGCCAGTTCGATTTCAAGGCCAACACTTTCGTAGAGGCGTGGAGCTGCCTACCGCTGCGCCCGAAGCTGAACGCTGAATCAGACCTGAAGCCGTCATGCGCCCCGCCTCGCCCTCGCCCTCGCCCTCGCCCTCGCCCTCGCCCTCGCCCTCGCCCTCGCC
>OBLW0100000454.1_pt1 | contig 35312 bp, 39 predicted proteins | sample 1520161 | NCBI WGS metagenome assembly OBLW01 (sample SAMEA3539309, study PRJEB22396) | soil metagenome | biome: tundra; feature: field; material: soil | place: USA | collected 2010-05 | depth 0.15 m
ACACGTCGACCGGTGTCGGAGGGGCCGGCCGGTTGTAGGCGCCGACGAGTGTCGCCTCCCCGTTGGTGAAGTTCACTTCGTCGTCAGTGAGCAGCGAGTCGAGGACTTGCGCGCTGGACTGGGCGGAGGGCGAACTCACGACCACGGTATCGAGGGGAATGAGCCAACTCAACGTGGCGACGTCGCGCGCCGCCAACTGTGCCGAATAGTCATCCGAGATAACGAGCCAGACACCGACTGGACGCGTCAGTCGGTCGTGGAGCGAACCCAGGGTGATGATCGGTTCGGCGTCGGACACGGACACGACGACGTGATGGGCGTTGGCGTAGCCCACGAGCGCGTCGAGGTCGTCGAAGCGGACGTCGAGTCGGACCAGCGCCATGGCCTAGGGCTGCAGGTCCTCTTTGGGCAACTTCTCGATGTTGACGTCACGAAAGGTGAGGACGCGCACCGACGGGACGAAGCGGGCCGTACGGTACATGTCCCAGACCCAGGCGTCGTTCAACGTCACTTCGAGCAGGGTGGGCGTTCCCGTCGAACGGACTTCGATAGCGACGTCGTTGGCGAGGTAGAAGCGGCGATCGGTCTCCACGGCGTAGTTGAACGTCCCGACGACCGCTTTGTACTCCTGGACGAGCGCGAGCTCCAGCGTCGACTCGTAGTCGTCGAGTTCCTCTTCGCCCACGCGCTACTGCGCGCGCTCGGTGACGCGCAGCTCCTTGATCTTGGCGGCTTTTCCACGCAGATCGCGCAGGTAGTACAGCTTGGCGCGACGCACGTCGCCATAGGATTCGACTTCGATCTTGGCGATGGTCGGCGCGTGCACGGGAAACGTACGCTCGACGCCCACACCGAAACTGATCTTTCGTACGGTGAAGGTTTCGTGAACGCCCGATCCCTGACGGCGAATGACGACGCCCTGGAAGATCTGGACGCGCTCGCGCGTACCCTCGACCACGCGGACGTGGACCTTCACGGTGTCGCCGGTACGGAACGAGGGGATGTCATCGCGAAGGGAGTCGCGGTCAATGAGGTCGGTCGGATTCATGGGAGCGGTCCCTTTCGGATCACTGAGGCTTTAGAAGTTTAGCCGTTTGGCGCGTTCGCATCCAACACTGGGAATTCCGCCAGTATCGCGTCGTCCTCGTCGCTCAAGCCGCCGCGCGCCGCGATCAGGTCGGGTCGGCGTTCAATAGTGCGGCGCAGCGCCTGCGCGCGTCGCCAGCGCGCGATCCGGGCGTGGTCGCCCGAACGAAGTATCTCGGGCACCGCGAGACCGCGCACCTCGGCCGGCTGGGTGTAGTGCGGGTATTCGAGCAGTCCGTCACTGAACGATTCGTCGAGGCTGCTCTCGTCGTTACCCAACGCCCCCGGGCGGAGGCGCACGACGGCTTCGATCACGCACAGCGCCGCGAGTTCCCCGCCCGCGAGCACGAAGTCCCCGAGGGAGAGCTCGTCGTCGACCACGAGGTCGAGCGCGCGCTGGTCGATGCCCTCGTAGCGACCGCAGAGGAGCGAGAATCCGTCGAGGGTCGCGAGATCTCGGGCGACCCCGTGCGTGAAGGTTCGCCCGGACGGCGTCAGCGCGATCAGCGGGCGCGCGATGTCGGGGTGCTCATCGATGGTGCGAAGGATCGGTTCGGCGCGCAGCACCATCCCCGCTCCCCCACCGAACGGTGTGTCGTCGACGCTGCGGTGCACGTCGTCAGTGCCGTCGCGCAGATCGTGCAAGTGGAGCTTCCACACGTCGCGCTCGAGAGCGCGTCCGAGGACCGACGTCGCCGAGTAGTCGGCGATGGCGTCGGGGAACAAGGTCAGCACGTCGACGCGCAGCGTCATTCGAAGAGTCCTTCGGGTGCGTCGACGTCGATTCGGACGTTCGCCTCGAGCGACGTCACGAACGTGAGGGGCACGAGCGCGCCGTTGTCGAGTACCAAGAGGTCACTCGCCGGATTGGCTTCGACGCCGACGACGACGCCGCGTCGGACGCCGTGTACGTCGTAGACCTCGGCGTCGTAGAGCTGGTCGATCCAGATGACGCTCTCATCATCGAGTCGCGGCGCCGACAGCACGACACCGCGTAGGTGTTCGGCCTTCTCGCGCGAATCGCATCCCTGGAAGGTCACGATGAATCGTTGCTGGTGCGCGATCGACGCCACGACGACCAACGGTCCGCGGTCACTCAGGAGTTCGCTGCCGGGCGCGAGTCGCTCCGTGCGGTCGCTCCAGAGGTCGACGAGGACCTGACCCTTGAGGCCCTGCGCTTTGATGATGCGCCCGACTTCGAGCGTGGGGCGCTCTTCGGCGCTCACGATTAGTCGACGATGTCGACGGAGGTCGTCACGCCATCGCGCGCGCCGGCGGCGCCGACGAGGGCGCGAATGGCCTGGGCCGTGCGGCCACGGCGACCGATGATCCGGCCCATGTCGTTGGCGCCGACACTGAGTGACAGCACGACCTTGCCCTGGCGCTCGCTGACGTCGACCGACACCGCACTGGCGTCTTCGGCGAGTGACGTGGCGATGAACTGCAAGACGGCGGTCGCGGTGGCCGCGTTCTCGACGCCGTCACTGCTCTCGTTGCCGTCGTCGTCTTCGTATCCGTCGTCAATCGTGTTGACGTCGCCGGCCACGTAGTCGTTGACGTCGCTCATTGGGCGGCCTTCGCGGCTTTGGCCGCCTCGAACAGGTCCAAGGCACCACTGGTCTTGAGCAACTTCGCGACGCGTTCAGTCGGCTGGGCGCCCTGTTGGAGCCAGCGAAGGACCTTCTCGTTGTCAATGAGGGTGACGGTCTCGGGCTCCGCGGCCGAAAGCCCGCGGGGCTGGTAGGTGCCGAGGATCTCGAGGAAGGCGCCGGAGCGCGCTCGGCGGCTCTCGGCCGCCACGACGCGATAGGTCGGCTGCTTCTTCTTACCCATGCGCACCAAACGAAGTTTCACTGCCACGACGAAATTCCCTTCAAACCTTTTGTCCCGGTCCACCGGAACTGGGCGAGATACCCGAGCGTCAAAGTTTAGCGTTGTTTGGGGGGTGTAACCCTCCCGCCTTTCTTCTTCTTGTTTTTGCCACCGCCGCGTACCGGCTGGCCGGCTTTCATTCCCGCGCCGAGCGCCTCGAAACCCGGGGGTAGCGCGTCACCGCGCTGCGCTTTGGCCGCCATGTTCGCCATTCGTCCCATGCCGGGCATCGACGGCATCGCGCCGCCACTCATCTGTCGCATCATCTTTCGCATGTCGTTGAACTGCTTCAGAAGTTGGTTGACCGCGCTGACGCTCGTACCCGAGCCGCGTGCGATGCGCGTTCGCCGAGAGCCGTCGATGATCACCGGTTCGCGGCGCTCGCGCTTGGTCATGGAGCGGATGATCGCCTCCACCTTGTTCAGCTCGCCCTCGTCGACGTTGTTGGCCGCACTGCGCATCTCTTTCGTCACCCCCGGCATCATCTTCATGATCCCGCCGAGCGAGCCCATCTTGCGAACCTGGTTCAGCTGCGCGAGGAAGTCATCGAGCGTGAAGGTCCCGCTCATCATCCGTCCGGCACTCTCGGCGACGACGTCGGCGTCCATCCGTTGCTCGGCCTGTTCGATCAACGAGAGGACGTCGCCCATGCCGAGGATCCGTGACGCCATCCGGTCCGGGTGGAAGAGCTCGAAGTCCTCCATTTTCTCGCCGGTGGAGGCGAAGACGACCGGTCGACCGACGACGCCGCGTGCCGAGAGCACGGCGCCGCCGCGCGCGTCGTAGTCGAGCTTGGTGACGATGATGCCCGAGAGCGCCAGCGTCTCGTGGAAGGCGCGCGCCGTGACCACGGCGTCTTGGCCGGTGACCGCGTCGATGACGAGGAAGGTGTAGTGCGGCGAGGTCGCCTTACTTATGGCGCGCACCTCGTCCATCAGCGCTTCGTCGATCGAGAGTCGACCGGCGGTGTCGATGATCACGACGTCGCGTCCGAGTCGAGTCGCTTCTTTGAGTCCGTGGCGCGCGACGTTAAGAGGACTCGAAGGCTCGGAGAAGACGTCGACGCCGACTTGGGAGCCGAGGACGCGCAGTTGCTCGACCGCCGCCGGTCTCTGGAGGTCGGCCGCGATCAAGTACGGCTGGCGACCCTGTTGCTTGAACCACGCGGCCAACTTCGCCGCCGTCGTCGTCTTACCGGCGCCTTGGAGGCCGGCGAGGAGGATGACGGTCGGGGGCTTCGAGGCGTAGGTGACCTTGAGGGCCGATCCCCCGAGCACCTCGATCAGTTGTTCGTGGACGGCCTTGATGACTTGTTGGCCGGGCGAGAGGCTCTGGCTGAGCGCATCGCCGCTGAGGCGCTCGCGCACGGCGTCGAGGAACGCGCGAACGACACCGAGTTCGACGTCGGCTTCCAAGAGAGCGCCACGGACTTCGGCCAGCGCCTCGTCCAGGTCGGCGTCGCTCAGGCGCCCGCGCGATCGCAGCGACGTGCCGAGTCGCTCGAAACGTTCGCTGAGGGCATCAAACATGTGATTCAGGCTAACGCTATATAGCGAGAAGTGAATCGACGAAGTCGCCGGGATTGAAGGCGATCAGGTCGTCGACGCCTTCGCCGATGCCCACGAACTTGACGGGAATCCCGAGATCGCGTTCGATCGCGACGACGATGCCGCCGCGCGCCGTGCCATCGAGTTTGGTGAGCACGATGGCCGTGACGTCGGCCGCGGCGAGGAACTCTCGCGCCTGGCTCAACGCGTTCTGTCCGGTCGTCGCGTCGAGCACCATGAAGGTCTCCACGACTTGACCGGGCTCGCGGTCGGCGACGCGTCGCACCTTGCTCAGTTCATCCAACAGGTTCGTGCTGTTCGAACGTCGACCGGCGGTGTCGGCGAGCACCATGTCGGCGCCGCGCGCCGCGGCGCGCCCGAGGGCGTCGTGCACGACCGATCCGGGGTCCGCGCCCTCGGCCGATCGCACGATGTCGGCCCCGGTCCTCGTCGCCCACTGTTCGAGTTGATCGGCCGCGGCCGCGCGAAACGTGTCACCGGCCGCCAATACGACGCTGCGGCCCTCGTCGATCTGACGCTTCGCCAGTTTGCCGATGGTGGTCGTCTTGCCGACGCCGTTCACCCCCACGAAGAGCCAGACCGGCACTCGACCGTTCTGCGCCGTGGTCGTCACCGAGCGATCCGCGGTCAATGAATCGAGCAGTGACGCGCGAACGGCATTCGCGACGCCATCGGGCGCGCCGTTAACGCGCAGGTTGTCGAGGATCATCGTCGTCGTCGCGACGCCGACGTCACTGCGCAACAGCACCTCTTCCACCACCTCGAACTGCTCGGCACTCAACGCGCCCACGCCCGAGAGCGAGCGCACTCGTTCGAAGACGCCGCGCGATGAACCGAGACGTTGCGCGAGGGTCGCGACGTCCAACGAGGGCCGCTCGGTCAACTCGGTGACGAGCACCGTCGGCATCGCCGCGCGTGGGGGCGACGCCGACGCGACTCGGCCACGGCGCCGGCGACGCGCGACCACGACAGTGATTCCCACGACGAGGACCACCGCGACGACGATGATGGCGACGATCACGCCGTTTCGACCTCACGAGAACGCTGCGCGCGTTGACTGATCACCTTCGATGAGGCACCCGGCCCCATCGTCACGCCGTAGAGGGCGTCGGCCGCTTCCATCGTTCGCTTCTGGTGCGTCACGATCAAGAGTTGCGCCTCGTCGCGGAACTCGTCCACGAGGCTGAGGAACCGTTGCAAGTTCACGTCGTCGAGCGCCGCTTCCACCTCGTCCATCATGTAGAACGGCGAGGGCCGCGAACGAAAGACGGCGAAGAGGAACGCGAGCGCCGCCATGGAGCGCTCGCCGCCGGAGAGCAACGAGAGACGCCGGACGTTGCGGCCCAACGGTCGCACTTCGATCTCCACGCCGGTGTTGAGGGGATCGTCGGGCTCGGTCAAGATGAGGCGGCCCTGTCCCCCGGGGAAGAGCATCGCGATCAGCGCGGAGAAGTGTTCGTTCACGTCGGCGACGGCGCTCGAGAACGTCTCCATGATCTCCTGGTCGAGGGCGCGAATCACCTCTTGGATCTCGCGACGCGCGTGACGTACGTCGCTCACTTGCGCGTCCAGGTCCTTGTAGCGCTCTTCGAGTGAGGACAGTTCGTCGAGCGCGAGCGGGTTGATCGGGCCGAGCGACGTGATCCGCGCTTCGAGCTCTCCCACGCGTGCCTCGAGCGTCACGCCCTCGGGCAGTTCGGGGTGGACCACGTCGCCGAGGTCGGCCGGTTCGATGCCGAGGTCGTGGCGGATGAGTTCATTGAGGTTCGCGATCTTCACGACAATCTCGGCCTGTTCGATCTCGCTTCGTCGCCCGGCGTCGCTCAGCTCCGCGAGTTTGGCCTCCGCCTCTTTGCGTTCACGCCGGACCTCTTCGAGCCGTTCGGCGCCGGCGCGCGTCGCCTCCAACTGTTCGCGGTAGGTCGAATCCATCGCCTCTTGGGCGACGCGAATCTCGTTGGCGCTGCGCTCGACCAGTCGCGACAAGCGCTCGAGGACCTGGAGGTCGAACTCCAACTTCTCGCGACGACCGGCCGCTTCGGCGCGCTCACTCGTTCGACCCTCCAGCCGCTGCTCGATCTCTGAGCGACGCTGTTCGAAGAGTCGACGCCGCTCGGAGAACTCCGCTTCGCGACGCGAGAGCGCCGTCGCCTCCTCGTTCACTCGATTCTTCAGGGACTCGAGTTCGCGGCGTGCGTCGGCGACGCGCGCGTCTCGTTCGCCCGAGACCGCGACGGCCTCTTCGAGGGCCGGGAGTTGCTCGCGCAAGACCAGCAACTCTTCGTCGTTCGTGACGATCTGTTCGACCAATTCGGCGAGGTCGTCGTTCAGTGACTCCTGGGCGTGCTGCAGCTGATCGATCACTTCACCGAGTCGGCGCTCCTCGCCCTGGAGTCGTTCGGACTCCGCGAGCGACTGGGCCTCGTGCGACGTCGCGCGGTTCAGCACTTGACGCGCCTCAACGGCCACCGTGTCGGCGACCTTGCGACGCTCGCGCACGGGCGCCACGGCGGCCGTCGCGTCTCGGGCGGCGGACTGCGATTCTTCGACCGCCGAGCGAGTGACGACGGCCCGGCCCGACGCGATGCGCCATCCCGATGAGGCGAATCGGTCACCGTCACGGGTCACGATGATCAGGTCGGGGTTGGCGAGCGCGACGTCCATGCCCGACTCCCAATCATTCGCGATGAAGGCGCGCGAGAAGAGGGCGTCCAGTACTCGGGTCACGTGCGCCGGCGCCTTGCGACGAGCGCGCACCAGTGGACGGAGCGCTTCGCAGCCCTCGGGCGTCGCGGGCGCGGCGATATCGCCTTCGGCGACGGGCAGGATCAGCCCCGCGCCATTTTCGCGTCGGAGGGCTTCGAGGGACGCGCGCGCCGAACGTCGTCCGTCGACGACCATGGCACCGACCGAGGCGCCGGCGGCCGATTCCACGGCGCGCTCCCAACCGCTGTCGATCTCGATGAGATCCAGGAACGCACCGAGGACGCCTTCGAGATCGCCGATGATGGCCCGACCCCCGGCCCCCGAGAGCTCATCGAGGGCCCGCGCCAGCGCCTCGGCGTGCGCCTCGGTCCGGGCGGCCCAGTCGGTCGCCTCGCGGAGCTCTTCGTCGCACGACGACCTCTCCACCTCGGCCTGATCGGCGGCGTGCTGGGCGTCCAGTCGTTCTTGTCGGGCCTTCTCCACGCTGGCGCGCGCCGTGACGAGTGCGTGTCGCACCACTTCGAGATCCGACGTGCTCTGGGTGACGCGCGCGCGAGAATCGCCGAGTCGGGTCGTGGCGCGACGTTCGCTCTCACGCAGCGACGTGAGAGAACGCTCCAAGAGCGCGACGCGCTGGCGCGCCGCGATGAGCGCGGCTTCGTCGCCCTCGCTCGACGCCGACCCCCACGTCGCGTCGAAGGTGACCTGGGCCGCGTCCAGTTCGTCCTGGGCCACGGCGACGGCTTCGTGCAGGGCGTTGAGGGCGAGGCTCTCGTCGTCGACGCTCTGCAGGTCGGCGGTGAGTTTCGCCGCGTCGGCTTCGAGGGTGGCGATGACGTTCTCGTCGGCGGACGCGATGAGCGCTTGGCGCAGTGAACGTTCGCGCTCCTCAATGATCGACGAGGTGCCGCGCGCTCGCTCGGCCAGTCCCTGCAACGTGCCGAGCGTGGACGCCAGCATCTCCTCGCGGCGACTCGCCATCTCGGCGGCGGCGCTGGACGCCTGCGCGTCGAGCGTCACGAGTTCGAGTCGCAGTTCGCGCTCGCGCGACGACGAGCCGACCAACTCGTTCTCGAGCGTCGTGCGTCGACTCTCGAAGCCGTGCAATCGAGTCGAGAAGAGCGCGCGGCGCGCGGCGCGGAGTTCGGATTCGACGTCGGAGTAGCTGCGCGCCGAGACCGCCTGTCGCTCCAGCGGTCGCATCTGGCGGCGAACTTCGCGCACGAGGTCACCGAGGCGTTCGATGTTCTCCTGGGTCGCGCCGAGACGTCGTTCGGCTCGTTCCTTGCGGCGGCGATGCTTCAAGACGCCGGCCGCCTCTTCGATCACCGCGCGACGATTGTCCGACGAGGAGTTGAGTATCGAGTCCAGCTGTCCCTGACCGACGATCATGTGCTGTTGGCGTCCGACGCCGGAGTCGCTCAGCAGCTCTTGCACGTCCAACAGTCGACAGGTCGTGCCGTTGATGGCGTATTCGGAGTCGCCACTGCGAAACAGCGTGCGCGAAATGGTGACCTCGGCGCCGTCGATGGGGAGCTTTCCCGAGGAGTTGTCCAGCGTGAGGGCGACTTCGGCGCGGCCGAGCGCCGGACGGTTCGCCGTGCCCATGAAGATGACGTCGTCCATCTTCGAGCTGCGCAGCGCCCTCGTGCTCTGAGCGCCCAACACCCAGGTCACGGCGTCGACGACGTTGGACTTGCCCGAGCCGTTGGGACCGACCACCGCAGTTACCCCAGTCTCGAATTCGAGCACGGTGTTGTCGGCGAAGGACTTGAAGCCCTTCATGGTCAATCGCTTAAGAAACACGGAACGACGCTAGCAACGTTCCAGAGGGAGTTCGTTGGTTACGACTGGCATTTCGGGCAGTAGAACGTACTGCGCCCTCGAACCGTTTCTCGCAGTATCGGTTGACGGCACTGGAAGCACGCCTGACCCTCTCGGTTGTAGACCTGATGGAACTGTTGGTAGGTGCCGGGCACGCCGTCGGGGTCGACGAACTGCTCGTCATCCAGCGTCGAGCCGCCGTGCTTGATCGCCTCGGTCAGGGTCTCAGATATCGCACGGTGCAACCGTCGGATCTCGATCGTCGAGAGCGACTCGGACTCGCGGTCGAAGCGCAGCCCGGCCGCGAAGAGGATCTCGTCGGCGTAGATGTTGCCGATGCCCGCGATGATGTCCTGGTCGGTCAGCACGACCTTGAGTGACGTCGAGCGGCTGCGCAGTATCGCGGCGAAGCGGTCCCAGCCGATCTGGTCCTCGAAGGGATCGATCCCGAGGTGCGCCAGTTCCGGCACCGTCTTTCGCAGGGCCAATCCGTCACCACCGATCGAGAGACGCGCGAACTTCGAGATCTCGACGGGCTGGCCCTCGGCCGGGGGCGTCGAGATGTAGAGCTCGCCGAAGGTCCTCGGGTCGACGTAGCGCAACTCGCCGCCCTGGACGAAGGTGAAGACGACGTGCGTGTGTTTGGGCTTGGGGTCCTTCGGGCCTTTCGCTCGTAGGAGCTGGCCGCTCATGCCCAGGTGGATGACGAGGTGCGTCCCGTTTTCGAGCGCGAAGACGAGGTTCTTTCCCAGCCGCTGAGCGCTGCGGATCGAGTGACCCTCGATCATCGCGCGAAAGTCCTTCGCCGTCTTGTGTCGACGCACGAGTCGTCCGTTCGTGACCGAGACGGACTTCACCTTCTTACCCACCAGGTCGCGCGCGAGCGAGGCCCGGACCGTCTCTACTTCCGGGAGCTCAGGCATCGCGCCGCCCCCAGGCGTCTTCGGCGGCGTTGGCTTCGGCGACCTTCTTGGAGCGTCCCTCGCCCGTTCCCACGGCCCGGTTGGCGATCCGCACGAGCGCCGAATACGTGGTGTCGTGGCTCGGGCCCGATGACGTGACGTCGTAGTCCGGCGTCCCGAGGCCGTTCGCCTCGGACCACTGGCGAAGCCGGGCCTTGGGACCGCTGTCGCCGGGGCGCGACTCCGCGTCGGCGACGGCGTCGCCGAGCGTCTCTTGGACGAAGGACTTGGCCGCGTCGTAACCGTTCTCCAGATAGACCGCGGCGACGACGGCCTCGAAGGCGTCGGCGAGCAGTGACGGGCGCTCCAGCCCGCGTTCTTTCACCACGCCGCGTCCGACGCGCATCGCGCTCGCCAAGTCCAGACGCGTCGCGGCGGCGGCGAGGGAAGATTCATTCACGACGCGAGAGCGCACCAGAGTTCCGGAGCCCTCATCAAGTTCCGGATACGCGGTGATAATCAAGTCGGCGACCGCGAGATCGACGACGGCGTCGCCGAGGAACTCGAGTCGCTCGTTGGACTCGCACTCGTGTTCCGAGGCGTAACTCGAATGGGTCAGGGCGACGCAGAGCAACTCGCTCGAGCGCGCGAGTCCCACTCGCTCGGCTAACGCATCAAGTGGCGACCGCAACAGGCTCACGTGCCTCGTTAGGTCACCTGCAGCTTGTCGGCGACGTAATTGACCGCGTCGCGGACGCTCAGGAGACCTTCGAGGTCCTCGTCGTCGATGTGAAAACCGGCGGAATATTTGGCCAGGGACTCTTCGAGCGCCTCGACCAGCTCGATCAGGGCGAGTGAGTCGGCGCCCAGGTCGGTGAACGCGACGTCCTCAGGGATCTCCTCGGGGCTCTTCTCGAGGATTTCGGCGAGTTGATCACGCACGATGCCCAAAATGGTGGCCCGATCCAATGTTGTTGGAGGTTCAGCGTCTGCCATTGTCCACTCCCTTGTTGTTGCTGTTCAAGTTTACCGAACGAACAGGGATGTGGTCCCGAATATTAGGCCTGAACAGGTCGGATAGTGAGACGGAGTTTCTCGACGACATTCGCCGCGTCCATCTCAGAGGCCACGCGAAGCGCGTTCTTGATGGCGGTCGCGTTGGAGGACCCGTGGGAGATCACGCAGATGCCGTCGACGCCGAGCAGCATCGCCCCGCCCTGGTTCTCCGGCGTCAACTCGGCCGCGAGGGGCAGCAGGTACTCGAATAACACGTCACCGGCGGCCTTCGTCTCGTCGTTCGTGGCGACCGCCGACAGGACCGTGGCGAAGATGAACTTCAACGCGCCCTCGAGTGTCTTGAGGGCCACGTTCCCGGTGAAGCCGTCGGTGACGACGACGTCGACGGGCGCGGGCACGAGGTCGCGGCCCTCGACGTTGCCGACGAAGTTGAGTCCTTCGAGGGCGGCCAAGAGTTGGTGGGTCTCTTTCACCAGCGGCGTTCCCTTGGTCGACTCCTCGCCGATCGAAAGCAGCCCGACGCGTGGGCTCTCGACGCCGTAGTGCGCGGTGACGAACGTGCTCGCCATGAGCGCGAACTGCACCAGCATCTCGGGCGTGCACTCAGAGTTCGCGCCGGCGTCCACGAGCACCATCGGCGTGTGACCGGGGTTCGGGATCGGCGTGGCGATGCACGGACGAATCACGCCCGGCAGTCGACCCATGCGCAGCAGAGCCGAGGCCATGGTCGCCCCAGTGTTGCCGGCCGACACCATCGCGCAGGCCTTCCCGTCGCGCACCAGTTCGGCGGCGCGCACGAGCGAGGAGTCCTTCTTCTTTCGCACGCTGGCGGCCGGGTCGTCGTCCATCGCGATGACCTCGCTGCAGGGAAACACTTCGAGTCCGAGGGTGTCGTCCAGGAGTTCCGGGACACCAACCAGGATGACGGAAAGCCCGAGTTCATCGACCGCGGCGCGGGCCCCGGCGATGATCTCCTTGGGAGCGAAGTCGCCACCCATCGCGTCCAGGGCGATGGGCAGGGGCAACTTAGTTGACCTCTACGGCAACACGGTTCTTGTACCAGCCACAGTTGGGGCACACGACGTGGGGCAGTTTGGAGGTCGCGCACTGCGGGCAGACGCTGCGCGCGGGTCGATCGAGGGTCCAGTTGGCCGCACGGCGGCTGCGGGTCTTCGCTTTGCTGGTCTTGCGCTTGGGGACGGCCATCGATCTTCTCTTTCAGTCGAACGGGGCTGCGCCCGTCACACTTCTTCGGATTCGCCGGTCTCTAGGTCCGTGAATCGGAGTCCGTCCAGTGTAGCCCAGCGCGAATCGATCGGCGCCTGACAGTCGCAACTCGCCTCGTTGCGGTCGATCCCGCAGAACGGGCAGAGTCCCTTGCAGTCCTCGCGACAGAGCGGCGCGAGCGGCAGGTCGAGGAAGATCGCGTCGTGCGCGAGCGGCGCCAAATCGATGAAGTCGTCCTCGATCAAATAGGTCTCCTCGTCGCCCGTCAGGCGATCGTGCACGAATCGCTCGTCCACGCTGACGCTCGAGACGCCCAACACCGGCGTCGAACAGCGTCGACAGACCCCGTGCCACGGCGCCTCGACCTGGCCCCGGGCGCGCAGTCCCCCGTTGAAGCTCTCCAGTCGCAACTGGAGCCGGACCGTGGCTTCGGGGAAGACGTCCGTTTCGGCCGGTCCGCGCTGGATGAACTCGTGGGGTTCGTCAAAGAGCGCCTCGAAGGCGACCTCGGCGCGCGAGGGCACGTCGCGCAACAGTCGCGCCACCGGGACGAGGTACGGCGAGGACACTGGCTAGAACGCGTCCTGGTCGAAGAATGACGTGGTGTCCTCGAGTCCGGTCGGCTCCTTGAAGTCCGGCGCGATGCCGCTCAACTGCTCGTCCGTCGCGACGTCTTCGATGAGCGACGTCGGCAGGCCCTGGGCACTCAGACGCTCGCGACCGGAGTGCGTCGTCTTCAAGAGTCGCTCGAGCACGATCTCGAAGCTGCCGAGCTTGCCGTCGATGAAGTCCTCGGACTGATTGATCATCTGGCGCGACTGGGCGTGGGCCTCGGCGACGATCTGTTGGGCCATCAAACGGCTCTGTCGCACGATCTCGGTCTTGTCGACCATCCGGGCGGCCTCGGCGCGGACCTGGTCCATCAGTTGCTGCGCCTTTTGCAACTCGGCCGCCATCAACTCCTCGCGGTCGCGAAGCGCCCAGCGCGCTTCGCGGATCTCTTCGGGCAGGCTGCGTACGGCTTGCTCTAGGAGTCCGAGCACGTCGTCGCGCGAGATCAGGGCCGAATTCGACAGGGGCATCTGTTTGGCGTTGGCGACCAACTCGATGAGGTCGCGCAGGTCGGACTCGATGTCGCGGCGCGCGTGGCGCCCCGGTGGCTCCTGGAACTCTTCGGGGTCGTCGTATCCGTCAAAGGACGTCATTGCCCACCTCCTGGAAACTTGCCGATCAGGCGTTTGGCGACCGCGGCGGGCACGAACTGCGAGACGTCGCCGCCGTAGCGCGCCACCTCGCGCAACAGGCGCGAGGCGATGAACGAGTGGTTCGAGCTGGAGGGGATGAAGAGGGTCTCGACGCCCGAGAGCGATCGGTTCATCTGGGCCATCTGCAGCTCGCTCTCGAAGTCCGAGACGGCCCGCAGGCCCTTCACGATCGCGGTCGCGTCGACGTCCTTCGCCACGTTGACGAGCAACGTCGAGATCGAGACGATCCGCACGTTCTTCACGTGCGCGAGACTTTCGGCGATCATGTCGCGGCGCTCGTCGAGATCGAAGAGCGCCTCGGACTTCTGGGGGTTGCGAATGGCGGCCACGACGATCTCGTCGAAGATGTGTGACGCGCGCTCGACGACCTCGAGGTGCCCGTTGTGGAAGGGATCAAAGGAGCCGGGGATGAGACCAACCGTCATAGTCCACCTTCGTCCGGTTCCAACATCGTTACGAGCGTAGTGCCGTAACGCTTGGTTTTGGTAACGATCCAGCCATCCAATGGCTCCATATGACGATCGTTCTCGACGATGACGCGTCGCGCGACCACGCCCCGTAACACGCTCGACAGGTCGAGCGGGCCGTAGGGCGGATCGGCGAGCACGAGGTCGAGGTCGTCCGGCGCTGACCACACCGGCAACGTGGCGCGCACGAAAACGGCCTCGGACTCGAAGCCGAGGGGCTCGAGGTTCTCCTTCACCGCCGCCAGACAGGCCGGGTCGCCGTCGACGAAGTAGACCTTGGCGGCACCGCGGGACATGGCCTCGATGCCCATGGCGCCCGATCCGCAGTAGAGGTCGGCGACGACGAGGTCGTAGAGTCCGCCGCGACTCTCGAGCATCGAGAAGATCGCTTCTCGTGCGTAATCGGTCGTCGGGCGCACCGTAGAAGGGAGTTTCGCCTTGAGCGGGCGCCCCCGAGCCGTCCCACCAATTACCCGCATTCTTCAAGGGTAGGTCGTGCAATCGTCGCTAATGGTCCATTTCGAAATCGTCAAATTACTGGCTATCTGAAGAAGTATTTGGCCGACCTTCGTATTGGGATATGGCACAAGAGGGTCCCCGCTATCGCACGTACCGCTATCGCCTTCACCCGACCAAACTTCAGCGCCTACCCCTTGAACAAGTATTCGGCTTCATCGTCGTCGATGAAGAGGCGCAGTTCGTCGACCATCTCGGGCTCGGCATCGAGGCCGTCTTGGCGCACCATCGCGGCCGCCACGCCCTGCGCCGCGATCAATAAGTCCTCGTCACGACGGAGCGACGCAAGGCGGAGGTCGCTGCGGCCCCGCTGGCGCGAACCCAACAGGGTTCCCTCACCGCGTAGATCGAGGTCGATCTCGGCGAGGGCGAAGCCGTCGTTCGAGTCCACGAGCGCCTGCAGGCGGATCGCGCCCTCGTCGGTCGGTGACGTGCCGAGCAGGTAGCAGTAACTCTGCACGTCGCTTCGTCCGACCCGGCCGCGTAGTTGGTGCAACTGCGCGAGACCGAAGCGCCACGCGTCCTCGATGACGATGACGCTCGCTTCGGGCACGTCGACACCGACCTCGATGACGACCGTCGCGACCAGCACGTCGAGCTCGCCGGCGCGGAACTGCGCCATCACCTCCTCCTTCTCCGGTCCCTTCATCTGACCGTGCAAGAGGCCGACGGCGAGTCCGCGCAACTCGGCGAGCGCGAGGCGTGTCCGTTCCTCGACCGCGCTCGTCGCTTCGACCCGTTCGGAGTCCTCGACGAGCGGACAGATCACGTAGGCGCGTCGCCCCAGCGCGACCTCGTCGCGCACCCGCTGCCAACAGGTGGCGACCTCCAGGTCACCGGTAGCCCACATCGTCAGAATCGGCAATCGCCCGACGGGCATCTCGTCGAGTACCGAGAGGTCCAGGTCGCCGAAGACGACCATCGCGGCCGTTCGAGGGATCGGCGTCGCCGTCATCACCAACAGATCCGGGTCGGCCGCCTCGTCCGAACGCTCGCGTCCCTTGTCGCGCAACGCCGCGCGCTGCTCGACACCGAAGCGGTGTTGCTCGTCGATCACGATGACGCCGAGCGCGCGAAAGCGCACTTCGTCACTCAATAACGCGTGCGTGCCGACCACGATGTCGACCGAACCGTCGCGCAGACCCTCGAGAACGCTCTGTCGGTCCTTCGCTCGCACCCGACCCGTGAGCAGTTGGATCGACAGCGGCCGTTCACCGCCCAAGACGGCGGGGTCCAATCTCGTCAGACCCTCGAGGTCCTTGCGCAGCGACGCGAGGTGTTGTTCGGCCAGGACTTCGGTCGGAGCCATCAACGCACCTTGTCGATTCCCGTCGATCGACGCCAACAATGCGGTCAATGCGACGACGGTCTTTCCCGATCCGACGTCGCCTTGTAAGAGACGATGCATCGGCAGCGGCGAGGCGAGGTCGGCGGCGATCTCGGTGAGTACGCGCCGTTGCGCGTTCGTGAGCGCGAAGTGGTGACCGACCAAGAAGCGACGAACGAGCGAGGACGTCGAATCGGCGAGTGCTCCGGGACCGACGTCGAGGTCCTCGACATTTATCGGGTGGCGGATGCCGGCTGAGGACGCCTCGAGGCGCCGACGTCGCAGCGCGAGCAGCAACTGCAGGCGCAAGAACTCGTCGAAGGCGAGTCGTCGACGAGCCGGCGCGGTCTCGCCCAGGTCGACGGGCAGGTGGATCCCCCAATACGACGCGGTGCGGTCGACGAGTCCGAGTTCTTCGCGCACGGTGTCGGGCACCGGATCGAGGAGCGGCCCGGCCCGGCGCAGGCTCTCGTCGATGAAGCCGCCGATCTCCCAACTGGTGAGTCCGGCCTTGCCCGACGCCGGATAGATCGGTACGACGCGACCGATGCGCGAGGCGTCTCGTTCGTCTCCCGAAGCGCCGATGATCACGTCCACCACGGGATTGGTCATCTGACGTTGCCCCTTGTAGTCAGTCACCTTGGCGAAGAACAGCGCCTGGACGCCGACCGGCAGCTGGCGTTCGCGCCACGCCTGGTTGAAGAAGACGACCTTGAAGGACCCGCTGTCATCGCTCACGCTCGCCTCGACCATGACGCGGCCGTTCTTCGTGCGACGTCCACTGATCTTGGTCACCTCGCCGAAGACGGCGGCCTCCTCGCCGACCGTGAGGTCCGAGAGGTCGACGCGCTTGGTGCGATCGATGTAGCGACGGGGATAGACGGTGAGGAGGTCAAAGACGTTCTCGATCCCCATCGACGCGAGCGCGGCGGTGCGCTTCTCGCCGATGTGGCGCAGTTGACTGACGGGTATTTCGCCTAACTGGCGTAGCCGGCGCGGCGCCGTCTCGCTCACTCGACGCCGAAGTAATAGGGGTAGAGCGGCTGGCCCCCGTGGTGGACTTCAACGGCGAGAGCCGGGTACTCGTCCGCGAGGAACTCGGTGATACGCCGAGTGTTCGCCGGCGAGGACCCTTCGCCTTCGATGATCGTGAGCAACTCGTGGTCCGGAGTGATCAGTTCGCTCAGCAGGTGGTTGCTGGCCCCGGCAATGGAGTGGTCGATCGAGCGCACGCCCTGGGAGGAAAGTCCGATCCAGTCGCCGACGTGCACCTCACCGAGGTCGGTCGTCGTGTCGCGCACGGCCTGGGTCACTTCGCCCGCCACGACGTTGCAGGCCGAGGCCGACATCGCGGTCGCGTTCTGCGCGGCCGTCGCGTCGGGGTCGTATTCGAGCAATGCCGCGAAGCCCTCGACGATCGAATTCGTCGGCACGACGGTCACCGTCTGGTCGACCAACGCGTTCACCTGTTCGGCGACCGGTCGAATGTTCTTGTTGTTCGGCAAGAGCACGACTTGGTCCGAACCGGTCGCCTCGACTGCCGCGACGAGGTCGGCGGTCGACGGGTTCATCGATTGACCGCCGGCCACGAGCACACGAACCCCGAGGGAGCGAAAGATGCGACCCACGCCGTCGCCGACCACGACCGCGACCACCGACGTCGCCGGCGCCGCGTCGGGCGCTTCGTCAATCTGTACGGCGCTCCCCTCGCGGACCCATCGCTCTTCGATGACCTGCTCCGAGAGGTCGGTCACGCGGATCTCGCGCGGTCGCCCGGCGTCGAGCGCGGCCTCGAGCGCGCCGCCGATGTCGTCGGTGTGGATGTGGCAGTTGTAGAGACCGTCGCCGCCGACGATGACGATCGAGTCACCGATGCCCGACCAGACTTCGCGAAAGCCATGCATCTTGTCATCCTCGGCATCGAGGAAGTACATGACCTCATAACGCAGGTCCGCGATCGTCGACTCGCGGGTCTCGGTCTCCTCGTGCACGTGCACGACGATGGAATCGGCCGAAGGCGCGATGGGCAGTGGATCGTGCGCGACGACGCTACAGAGCGCGTCGAAGAGCAACAACAGTCCCGTGCCCCCGGAGTCGACGACGCCGGCCTGTTTCAACACCGGGAGCTGCTCGGGCGTGAAGGCCAGCGCGTCCTTCGCGCGGTCGCGCGCCGAGCGAACGAGCTCGATCAACGTCTCGCAGTGGGCGCGCGCTCCCTCGGCGGCGGCGCGCGCGATCGAGAGCATCGTCCCTTCGACGATGCGAACGACGGCCTGGCGAGCCAGGACGTCCGCGTTCTCGAGCGACTCGGCCAAGAGATCGGCCGACACGTCGCCCTTGATGGGAAACTTCGCGACGAGGCCCCGCAGCATCTGGGAGAGGATGACGCCCGAGTTGCCGCGTGCGCCCATGAGCGACCCGTGGGCGATGGCCTTGCAGACCTCTTCCATCTCGGCGTCGTCGGCGAGCGGGCCCAATTCGGCCGCGACCGACTCGATCGTGAGCGTCATGTTGGTCCCGGTATCCCCGTCGGGCACCGGGTAGACGTTCAGGCGGTTGATGACCTCCTTATGGGAACGAAGGAGGTCGGAGTAAGTGGCAATCGTTGAGCGCAGTTCGCGCGCGGACAGCGTCAACGGAGTGCTCATTGCTGGAAATGCTACTGTGGTAGTTCGGTTTAGTCCGGTGGCGCCAAAGGGTGCCCGCGACCAAGGAGACGTTCATCATGGCATCAGTCTGCGAAATCTGCGGCAAGAAGCCGTCCTTCGGCATGAACGTCTCGCACTCGCACCGTCGCACCAAGCGTCGCTGGAACCCGAACATCCAGCGCGTGCGTGCGCTGGTCGGCGGCTCGCCCAAACGAATGAACGTCTGCACCGGCTGCATCCGCTCGGGCAAGGTCACCAAGCCCGCTCGTCGCATCGTCGAGGTCTGACCTAGAGCTGGTGCTGCCAGCCCCGTCGTTCGAACTGATCCCCGCGTAACGTCCTCGTCGCGTGGTCCGACACGACCACCCCGATGCGCAGTGGCGCGCGCAGTCCGCGGTCCAGGAAGACCAATCGCAGACGCGCCGCGTCGTCGGTGGCGATCAACAACTCGTAGTCCTCTCCCCCGCTGATCGCCTCCTCGAGCGTCGCGCCCTCGGCGACCGGCACGTCGTCCAACGCAAAGCCGACGCCCGACGCGTCGGCGAATCGGTGGAGATCGAGCCCGAGTCCGTCGCTGAGGTCCATCATCGCGTGCACCCGCGCCCCGCGCGCGGCCATCCCTTCGGCGAGTCGGGGCCACGGTCTGCGGTGCGCGACGACTAACTCATCGGAAAGCGACGCGCCGGCGCGGCGGCGGCGAAGCCCGGCCGCCGAGCGGCCGAGCGGCCCGGTGACGAGGAGTTCGTCACCGGCTTTGGCGCCACTGCGATAGATCGCGCCGCGACCGGGGCACTCACCGAAGACCGTCACCGCAACCGACACGTCGAGGCCCTGCGCGAGGTCGCCGCCGACGATCGGACAGTTCGTGACGATCGAGGCGTCGGCCATCCCGCGATGCAGCTCTTCTAAGTCCGTGCCGGGCGGCGCGGTCACCGCGACGACGCAAGCGCGAACACGAGCGCCCATGGCGGCCAGATCCGAGACCGCGGCGGCGACCGCTTTGAAGCCGAGGTCCTCTAATGGGAAGTATTCGGAATCGAGATGGACGCCGAGCACGGCGACATCGGTGCTGATCACGGCCTGTCCGACGAAGGGCGCGAGTACCGCGGCGTCGTCGCCGATGTGGCGTTCTCCCTCAGGAATATTGCGCTGCCCCACAATCTGGGCGATACGCTCAATGACGTCATCCTCGCGCCGGGGGTAAGCCCCTATGGGGACTGTTGGGTCAACCGGCGTGGGCATGGACCTGGTTCGCCAGGTGTATGTCGCATTGTTGCGATGTCGTTCGAGCGGAGGAACCCAACGTGTCGTACCCAACCCAACACCAGAAACTCATCTCGTGGGTGGAAGAAATAGCGCGGCTCACAACCCCCGATCGTATCCACTGGTGCGACGGTTCGGACCAGGAGTACGACGAACTGTGTCAACTCCTTGTCGACCAGGGAACGTTCATACGGCTCTCGGAGACGAAGCGACCCAATTGTTACTACGCGTCCTCGGACCCGAGCGACGTCGCGCGCGTCGAGGACCGTACGTTCATCTGCTCCAAGGACGAGCGCGACTCCGGTCCGACGAACAACTGGCGCGAACCGAGCGAGATGCGTGAGGTCCTCACCGACCTCTTCGAAGGTTCGATGAAGGGTCGCACGATGTACGTCGTGCCCTTCTCCATGGGGCCGCTCGGATCCGACATCAGCCACATCGGCGTCGAGGTGACCGACTCGGCCTACGTCGTGGTCAACATGAAGATCATGACGCGCATGGGCCGCGGCGCGCTCGAGGTCCTCGGCGAGGACGGCGAGTTCGTGCCGTGCCTGCACTCGGTCGGGATGCCGCTCGAGGAGGGCCAGGTCGACGTCAAGTGGCCGTGCAACGCGAACGACAAGTACATCGTCCACTTCCCGGAGACCCGCGAGATCATCTCCTACGGCTCGGGCTACGGCGGCAACGCCCTGTTGGGCAAGAAGTGCTTCGCGCTACGCATCGCGTCGGTGCTGGCGCGCGAGGACGGTTGGCTCGCCGAACACATGCTCATCTTGAAGCTCACGAACCCGGCCGGTGAGTCGCGCTACGTGACCGGCGCGTTCCCGAGCGCGTGCGGCAAGACCAATCTCGCGATGCTCGTTCCCACACTGCCGGGCTGGAAGGTCGAGACGGTCGGCGACGACATCTGCTGGATGAAGCCCGGACCCGACGGACGACTCCACGCCATCAACCCCGAGGCCGGGTTCTTCGGCGTCGCGCCCGGAACCAACATGCAGACCAATCCGAACGCGATGCTTTCGATCGAGGCCAACACCATATTTACCAACACGGCCCTCACCGCGGACGGCGACATCTGGTGGGAGGGCATGGGCGAACCACCCGTTGGGCTCATCGACTGGAAGGGCCAACTCTGGTCGAAGGACCTCGGCACGCCCGCGGCGCACCCCAACTCGCGCTTCACGTCGCCGGCGTCCCAGGACCCGGCGATCGCGCCGGAGTGGGAGGACCCGGCCGGCGTGCCGATCGACGCCATTCTCTTTGGCGGACGACGCGCCAGCGTCATCCCGCTGATCTTCCAGTCGCGCGACTGGGACCACGGCGTCTTTTTGGGGTCGATCCTCTCCTCGGAGACGACGGCCGCGGCGACCGGCACGGTCGGCAAGCTTCGACGCGACCCCTTCGCGATGCTCCCATTCTGCGGGTACAACATGGCCGACTACTTCGCGCACTGGCTGACGTTCGCCGAGCGCTTCGACGCGGACAAACTGCCGAAGATCTTCTACGTCAATTGGTTCCGCAAGGGTGCCGACGGTCGTTGGCTCTGGCCCGGGTACGGAGAGAACAGTCGCGTACTCGAATGGGTCTTCGAGCGAACGGCCGGACGCGGCGACGCCGTCGAGACGCCCATCGGCTTCGTGCCCACGGCGACGGCGCTCAACGTCGAGGGACTGGACGTTTCGGTCGCGGACATGGCCGAGCTATTGACGGTGCACGACGAAGAGTGGCGCCACGAGGTGCCGAGGATTCACGAGCACTTCGCGGAGTTCGGTGAACACTTACCGGCGAAGCTCCACGCCGAGGTCAAACGCCTCGAAGCCACACTCGGCATGGAGACCTTCGTTCGCTGACGCGATGGCGACGCCGTGCTAGACAATTCGGACGCTCGCACGCGTCACGACTGAGGAGGTCACGGTGATAACGGACCGTTTTCGCATCGACGATCAGGTAGCGATCATCACCGGCTCGGGTCGCGGCATCGGGGCCGCCAGCGCTATCGCTCTCGCCGAATGCGGCGCGCACGTCGTGATCGCCTCTCGAACTTCATCGGACCTCGACGAGGTCGCCCACGAGGTCGAGGCGCTCGATCGCCGCGCCGTGACGGTGCCGTGCGACCTCGCGGACTTAGAGAAGATCGCCGAACTCGCCGCGATTGCGAAGCGCGAGTTCGGTCGCGTCGACATCGTCGTCAACAACGTCGGGGGCGCGGTCCCGTTGCCGTTTCTTATGACGACACCGGAGTACATGGAAGAGGCCTTCCACTTCAACGTCGCGACGGCCCACGCGCTGAACCTCGCCGCGGTGCCGATCATGCTCGAGCGAGGCGGTGGCTCGATCGTCAACATCTCGTCGGTCATGGGCCGCGTCGCCGGCCGCGGCTACGCCGCCTACGGAACGGCGAAGGCCGCGATGGCGCACTACACGCGACTCAGTTCGAAGGACCTCGCGCCCAAGATTCGCGTGAACGCCATCGCCGCGGGCTCGATTGCGACGTCGGCCCTCGAGATCGTGATGACCTCGCCCGAACTGAAGCAGATGATGGAAGAGATGACCCTGCTCGGACGGATCGGCGACGTCGAGGAGATCGCGGCCGGCGTCGTCTTTCTCGCCTCGCCGGCCGGCGCCTACATCACCGGCAAGATCTTGGAGATCGACGGCGGCATCGACGTCCCCAACCTGGACTTCCAGCTCCCGGATCTTTGATCCTTCGGCGTCAGTCGACGGTCTCGGCGTCGGCGACGATGAGTCGCGGCCCCGAGGGCCAGTCGAAGTACCGCCAGGTCCAGTTGATCAAGACGCGTAGTCGATTGCGAAACCCCACCAGGTACCACAGGTGCAGGCCGAGCCACGCGAGCCACCCGAGACGGCCCTTCACGACCACGCCGTTCGGCAACTCGGCGACCGCGGCGTTGCGCCCGATCGTCGCCATGATGCCCTTGTCGTGATAGCGAAACGCTTGCGTCGCCTCACCGCGGACGACGTGCAGGATCTGCTCGGCGCAGTGACGACCGCTCTGGATGGCGACCGGCGCGAGCTGCGCGCAGAATTGTTTGTCGTCGAGGGGCACGGCCGCGGCGTCGCCCACGGCCCACACGTTCTCACTGTCGAGCAGACGCAAGTCCGATCGCACGCGAACCCGACCACCGGGACCGGACGTCGCCGTCAAGTCCTGGGGCAACGCGTCGCCGGCGCTCACCCCGGCCGCCCAGATGACGGCGGCGCACTCGATGCGTTCGCCGTCACTGAAGCGGATCGCGTGCTTGTCGATGCCGACGACCGATCGACCGAACTCGACTTCGACACCCGAGGATTCGAGTCGTCGCTTCGCGTAGACGCTGGCGCGCGTGGGAAACGCCGTCAAGAGGCGCGGGGCCATGTCGACCAAGAGGACTCGAATCCGCGCGGGGTCGAGGCGAAGACCGTCGCGGCGGATCGCGATCGCGATCAACTCCGACAGCGCTCCCGAGGTCTCGACGCCCGTCGGCCCTCCGCCGACGACCACGAACGTGAGGTCCGACGACGCGTCACCTTCACTGGCGACCTCGGCCTCTTCGAGGATCGAGAGCAGTCGATTTCGAAGTCGTCGTGCGTCGGCCAAGGTGTAGAGCGGCATCGCGAACTGCGAGGCGCCGGGGACGCCGAAGAACGCGGCCGCCGCGCCGGTCGCGATCACGAGGTGGTCGTAGGGAATCCCGGAACCGTCGGCGAGCGTGACGAGACCGCGCGATTGATCGACGCTGCGAACGCGGCCGTGACGAAATCCCACGTTCGCGGCGTGGCCGAAGATGGTGCGAATCGGAAAGGCCACGTCCGCCGGTTCCAAGCCGGCCGTCGCGACTTGATACAACAGCGGCACGAACGTATGAAAGTTGTGCTGATCGATGATCGTGACACGAACGTCCTGATCAGCGAGACCTTTGGCCGCCGCGACGCCCGCGAATCCCCCACCGATGATGACGACGTGGGGCAGCGTCGCGAGGTCCCGAGGCACGGAGTGTGGGGGGAACGCCATGTCGCCCCCAGCATAATGAGGGGCGGTAATTCCTCAGGCGTGCGCGAAGCGACGCCCGAGCCCGTAGACGAGTCCGGCGACGATCATGAGAACCGCGAGTAGGCCGTCGCCGACGGAGAATCGCAACGTGATCGCGACCGGTATCACGGCACCGACCACCCACAGCAACTGCTGGCGGACGGCGAAGCGCGCGAACGTGCGACCCTGGGCGCCCGGCGCCACGTTGCGCTGCGTGATGGCGTCGAAGGTCGGCTGCGCGACCGCCGCGCACAGACCCAGCCATCCGGCGAGGATGACCTGGGCGATGAGCGTCGGATGGAATGACGCGACGCCGGCGCCGAGTCCCGTCGCGAGCAGCGCGAGCGTCAACAACGTCGATTCCGGAACGGCGTTGCGAACCCGGGTGACCAACGCCAGTCCGACGAGTGCCCCGAGTGCGCTGAGGACCAGGGCGACCGCGAAGTAGCCGAGTCCGGCGTTCTCGCGACGAAGACCGAAGGCGAGCAGAAAGGTCGCGAAGCCGACCGTGAAGCGCATCAGGGCCGCGGCGCTGAGCCCCCAGACGACCTCGATGTCACCCATCGGATTGAGGGCGTTGCGATCGCGCTCGGACTGCGAGAGACCGGCGACTTCGTCGCGCACGATCTTCGAGGGTCGCTGGAGTCGAAGGCTCGCGACCGTTGCCGCGGCGTAGACGAACGAGGCCGTGACGAGCACGCTCGTCGCCCCGATGCCCTTCAAGATTCCCGCGCCAATCGATCCGACGACGAGTCCACTGAGCGTGCCGAGCAGCGTCAACTGCGCGTTGAATCCGGAATACCCCTTCTCCTGTTGGACCGCCGTGGACGGCCACCCCGCTCCGCCGACGTGATCCGAGTGCTCACGCAACTGGTCCGTTCGCGCCATCTCGGGGACCAGCGCACCCCGAGTGACGACGTAGAGCTTCGAGGAGATCAGGACCACGAAGGCCATCGGGAAGAGCCAGAGTGAGTTGAGGTGCTCGCTCATCATCCAGCAGAAGATCGCGCGCACGCTCGCCGAGAGCGCGACCAGGATGCGCCGCCCGTTCGCCGACTTGTCGATCAGTGGCCCGAGCAGCGGTGAGACGACCGCGAACGGCGCGATCGTCAACAAGAGGTAGGCGAGGACCCGCCCCTTGGCCTCGGTCGGTGACACGGAGAAGAAGAGCGAACCGGCGAGTGAGACCGTGACCAGGGTGTCGCCCGCCATCATGATGACGTGCACGAGCGCGAGACGGCCGAAGGCCGTACTTTGATCGAAAAGTTCCTGCGCGGAAGCCCACGCGAGGGAACCGAATCCCCGTCGTCGCACGAGTACGAGCGTAGGGGATGCGTGCTCCGTCATCGAAACGAACGCGACCGTGCTCTGCTAAACCGTCTCGGTGCGCTGGACCTTTCTCACGAACCTCCCGATCGCGCTCGGCGTCGCGTGGATCTGGACCCTCGTCGCCTTCGTCGCAGGTCGTCTGCGACACCGTCACGCGACGATCGACGTCTTCTGGGGAGCCGGTTTCCTCGTGATCTACCTGGAATGCTTTCGCATCGCGCACGCCGGTTACGCGCGCGTGGGAGCCCATTCGTCAGCGCCGTCGCTCGTCAATCGCCTTATCGTTTTGGGCTTCGTGGCCGCCTGGGGGCTGCGCCTCACGATCTACCTGGCGCGTCGTCAGCGCGGCGCGACAGAAGACCCGCGCTACGTGATGATCATGAAGGGCGCGCGCGCAGGACACGAGACGCTCTACGCGCTGCGCATGATCTACGGCCTCCAGGGTCTAGTGCTGTGGTTCGTCTCGATGCCGTTGCAATGGATCGCGTTCCACGAACGGGTCGACGGCCTCTTCTTTCCGGGGCTCGTCGTGGTCGCCATCGGCATCGTCTTCGAAGCGACCGGCGACGAACAGTTACGACGGTTCATCGCCGACCCCGCGAATCGCGGGACCACGATGAACCGCGGACTCTGGCGCTACACCCGACACCCGAACTACTTCGGTGACGCGGTGGTGTGGTGCGGTTTCTATCTCGTGGCGTGCTCGAGTGGGTGGGGCTGGCTCACGATCCTCTCCCCCGCCGCGATGATCTATCTGCTGACGTCACTCTCGGGAAAGCCGATGCTGGAGCGCTCGCTCACCACGACCCGTGCCGGGTACGACGACTACATCGCCACGACGAGTTCGTTCTTCCCGCGTCCGCCGCGATCGCGCTGACTCAGTTCGAGAAGCAGCCCTGTCGGTAGATGACGTGGGGCAGGATGCTCGCCTTGCAGTCGGTCAGGCGTGACACGAGCGACCAGCGCCCGCGAGTGACGCTGTAGGAGAGGACCTCGGTCACGCCGATCGCGTGCTCGCCGGTGCCGACGGTCGCCCACACGTAGGCCCACGCACCTTCGCACCCGTAGTTCTGGATCGACGAGAGATGAAGTTGACCACCGAACGCCTGGCCCAGTGTCGACGTCGTGCACGGCACCGGCGGAGCGGGCGACGCCGACTTCGACGTGGTGCGAAAACTCAATGCCCCCAGAGCGATGACCACGAGGACGGCGATGACGAGACGCCACATTTTCATTATTGAACTAAACCACAGATTCGCAGTTACGGATGGGCGACGATCACGCCGAGCAACGTCGCCATCGTGGCTTCCCACTCGGCGTTGTCGATCGGCGTCGTCGACACGTCGTCGAGCGTGCGCCCGACCAACAGCACCTGGATCAGTACGGCGATCGAATGGGCCGAGATGTCGCGATTGAGCCACTCACGACGCTGTCCGTTTTCGACGATTCCCTGCAACTCGACGGTGAGTCGCGACTGAGTCTCGCCGATGAGCTTTCGCAGGTCCGGTCGCATCATCGAGGCGGCGACGATGCGCGCGCGAAGGGCGCGACGGGCGCGACGCTCCTCGCTCGAGGCGAACGTCCCGATGAGAGCTTGCATCGCCACGAGATACTCGTCGAGCGTCTGGGACGCCTCGCTCACTCGGTGGAGCGTGGCGATATCCTCTTCGGCCAACTTGGTGAACATCTGGTGATACGCCGCGTCGATGACGCCCTCGCGTGATCCGAAGTGGTGGTAGACCGAGCCGTAGTTGACGCCCGTCGATTCACATATTTCCGGTATGCGAATGAGCGATTCGTCAGCCTTCATCAGTCGCTCACCGACCGCGTCGAGGACCGCCTGGATGACCGGAGCGGAGCGATTCTGTTTGGTCATCAAAACATATTACTTGGACAATTCGTACCTTTGACAATCTGTATAGCGCATAGGACCTGTTCACAGCACGATTGTTCAAATGTTGTGCAGAGCAAAACGTCGCTCCGTCGAATAAAGGCTTGTCCCGCGTAGAACCGCGGATCGGCGACCCGCCGATGATTAGGGCTGACAGTTCGGTGGGCAAGGCACGACGTGCACTGAGTGAAATACGGCGGTCAAGAAGAAGACGATGAAGATGATCCCGGCGAGACCCACCCACCCGAGCACGATGCCGGCGGTGGCCATCCCCGTGCCTCGTTGACCGGTGCGATCGATCTGTTTTCGGGCCTGGTATCCGAAGACGAGCGCGAGGATGGATCCGATGCCGTAGATCCACACGATGCCGAGGACCATCGAGGCGATGGCCATGCCGCTGTACTCCGCTGACGCTTTGACGATGAGGGCGGGCGCGCTGAAGGTGTTGACCCCGCAGATCCGACAGACGGCGGCGTCATCGGCATTGTTGTGACCATTCGTACACAGCATGTGGCTCCTTCATTGGGCGTGGCAGATCCGAATCTGATTCAGTTCCAGACCACCGGCAACTCAGCCATGCCCCGCAAGAACGGGTGTGGCTGATAGGTCGGTGTGAACCCTTCGGCGAGGCGAAGACCGGGGAGCCGCGTCGTGAGGACCTCCAACGCGATGCGGGCTTCGAGTCGTGCCAGCGGCGCGCCGATGCAGTGATGAATGCCGCGACCAAAGGCCAAATTTGGGGCGACGCGTCCGCGATCGAGCGAGAACGAGTTCGCGTCGGTGTAATACCGCTCGTCGCGATTCGCCGCGAGATAGACGAGGAAGAGCTTCTGACCGGCCGCGACGGACTGACCGAACAACTGGGTGTCGCGCGTCGCGATCCGCCACATCCCGTAGACCGACGGGTCGCAACGTAGCGCCTCTTCGAAGAACTGGGGCCCGAGGTTCGGGTCCGCCACGAGGGCGTTCCAGCGTTCGGGGACCGATAGGAGTCGCCAGAGCGCATTCGTCAACTCGTGCGCCAGGGTCTCGTGACCCGCGAGGAAGAGACCCGGGACGAGGGACAGCATCTCTCGATCGCTCATATTGAACTCGTCGCGACCCCGGGCGATGACGGTCAGAAGATCGTTGTGGGGACGGAGGTAACGCTCCTCCAAGAGTCGCGAGATCATCCGGTGCATCTCGAGAATGTTGTTGGCCTTCGTGAGTTGCTGTTCGAGCGGCACGCCCATGAGGAGCGCGATGGCGAGTTCCGGCCATTCCTTCACTCCCCGGCGCAGCGACGGCATCGCTTTCTTGGGGAAGCCGAGGAGTAACGCCACCACGCGCAGCGGCAACGGATAGGAGAACTGACTGAGCAAATCGGCGCTCGAAGCGCTCGCGAACCCGTCGACGAGCTCTTCGCACGCGTAGCGGATCATGGCCTCGTGCGACGCCACACTGCTGGTGGTGAAGGATGACTCCATGAGGCTACGCAACCTCTTGTGATCGGGCGGGTCGACGCCGATCAGCGTGCCCTCCATCGGGATCTCGTCGCCGAAGAGTTCGATGACCTCGGGCGACAACAGTTCGGTGATGGAAAGGATGTCTTTCGAACAGAACAGTTCGGGGTCGCGCAGAACGGACACCACGTGGTCGTAACGCGTGACGATCCACGCACCGAGGATTGGACTGAAGAAGATGGTTCCCTCGTCGCGCGCGCGGGTCAACACCGCGTCGGGGTCGGTCATGAAGACCGTGTCGTAGGGATTGAAGGCCGATTCGAGGGGAACGCTCTCGTCGGTGGTTTGGACTGCCATCGTGCCGGGACCTACGTTCCTTCGTCAGTGGGACCGAGTGCTCGGCGCCAACGCGTCATTGAATTGACGACGCCGCCAATGTACCAACAACGGGTTTCCATTCAGCGGACTCTCGAATCCAGCGCGACGGCTTCCGGCGAATTCGTGACCGCTTCTACGCGCACTCGCGCCAGCAGAGCCTGAAGAAAATCACCGAAAGTCCCTCGATGCAGACGATCAGTGCAAAGATTGACGGTCGTGGTCCTCGAAAATGATTCGGCTACGAACTATTTTTGGTGTATGGATCCGAGTGTTCAGTACCTCATGGGCAATGACGTACCGGGGCCTGAAGGCGCCACGATTCATTCGATCGTGCCGATTTCACCCGTCGATATCGACGACGACAAGGTTGGCTTCACGCTCGACGTCTCGATGCGGCTCGATCGAGAGCAGTCCGAAGAAATCGCACAGGGTGGCGTCATCGTTCCGATTGTCGTCAACCCGTCCGAGGATCTCGCCGACTCCGCGTAGTACTAAGCACAATCCGGTCGATCAGTCGATCGACTGGGAGATCTCCCAAATGAAGCCGTCGGGATCCTTGAAATGTGCCGTTCGGCGCCCCCATTCGCGATTCACGGGATCAACGATGAAGGTGACGCCCAGCGACCGGAGGCGTTCGTAGGCGACATCGACATCCTCGACGAATATGTTGAACAGTCCTACCGGTCGCTGACTGCGAGGCGTGCCCAGGTCCTCGCCGACCAGCATGTCCGCGGCTGACGCAACGCTCACCAGAAGAAGCAGGTCGTCCCCCAATAAGACTCCGGCCGAGCTCTCGTCCTCGAAACCCAGCGAGAAGCCGAGTACGTCGACGTAGAAGTCCCTGGCGCGCACGACGTCCTCGACGAACAGAACCATTGGACCAAACTCGCCGTAGGCGTTACTCATGAAGCCCCCTTCGACCCATTTCGTCGCCGGTCAACGAAGCCGGGTCACACCCAAGTATCGCCGACTCTCTCGACGTGAATGACTACTGCGCCGTCCACCCACCGTCGATCGAGAGCGTCGCGCCAGTGATCGTCTCAGCCTCATCGCTACAGAGGAATACGGCCATCGCGCCAATCGACACCGGCGTCGTGAACTTCAACATTGGTTGCTTTTCGGCCAGCAGTTGCTCCATCTCGACGGCAATTTCTGTACCCGTCTGCTCCACTCGATCTCGTAACTGGCGCTCGACCAGAGGGGTAAGAACCCAGCCCGGGCATATCGCGTTCACGGTGACACCGTGATTGGCCAGTTCGAGAGCTGCGACCTTCGTGGCGCCCACCAGGCCGTGCTTGGCCGCGACGTACGCAACCTTGTTTGAGCTCGCCACGAGTCCGTGCGCGGAGGCGACATTGATGATGCGGCCCCATCCCTTCGCTTTCATCGCAGGAATCGCAGCCTTCATGGAATAGAAGGCGGCCGAGAGATTGAGAGCGATGATCGATTCCCATCGATCGTCGGGAAACTCCTCGATCGGTGCGACGAATTGGATGCCGGCGTTATTGACGAGTACGTCGACGCCGCCGAGGACGTCAATCGTCTTCTCGACGAGTCGGTTCACTTCGTCGGGTCGAGATAGATCGGCGCCGTCGAAGGCGACGCTCACGCCGTTTTCCTCGGCGAGTTGCGAACGCAGCCTTTCAATATCGTCGGCGTCGCCAAAGCCGTTCATCATGATCGATGCTCCGGCACCGGCGAGTGAGCGGGCGATCCCTAATCCGATGCCGCTCGTCGATCCCGTGACGAGCGCTACTTTCCCTTCGAGCATCATCCGTCATCTCCCTTTCTCAACCCTACGAACGCCGACCCGAGCGCACGCTCGTCAGCACTCACGAGTTCAGGACTTCTTGAACACCGACAAGAGCGTGGCCGCGGACGCCCGTTGGATCCGGCGGCGCACGACGAGTCCCGCGATTCCCCCCGGGGCGAAGAAGACGAAGAGCACGAATATGGCCCCGAGCAGGAATTGTGGCTCCGAAAGCGGCACTCGCAGCACGGCGGGCAGACGGGTGAACGAGGGTTCGGCGCCAACCTTGTCGAGGTACTGCTGAAGATAGACGTAGACCATGGCACCGATGACCGCACCCCAACGGGTACCGGCGCCGCCGAGGACCACCATGATGAGGATCGAAAGGGTCACGGTCGTCGATGCCACGACGCTCGGCACGGCCGTGCCGATCACCAGGATGTACACGATTCCTCCCCCGGTCGCGATGAGCGAGGAGACGACGAACGAGACCATCTTGAAGCGAAAGGGCCGGACCCCGAGCACATCGAGCCGGAGCTCGTTCTCGCGGACGGCGACGAAGACGTGTCCCGTGACCGACTCGGTGACCAGCCAGACGATCAGGTACGCGACCACAAGGAACGCGAGAGCAATCCAGTAGAGGTTGCGCGTGTTCGACACGGCCCCCGAGAGGAATGCGGGCAGTCGGTTGTAGGAGAGGGAAAGTCCGGTATCGCCCCCCGTCAGATTGTGTGGGTTGCTCTCCACTAAGAAGTAGAACGCCTGGGCGAACGCGAGGGTCACCATCGCGAACGCGATGCCGTGCACTCGCAGGGCGATCGCACCGAGCACGACCGCGAGAACCAGAGACACGCCGAACGTCAGCAACAACGACGGGAACAGCGGCCACTCCCAATGAGTCAGGGCGATGTCGAAGACGTAGGTTCCGACCGCGAAGTAGAGGACGGGGCCCAGCGACATGAGACCGGTGTAGCCGAACATCATGTCGTACCCAACAGCGATTCCCGCGAACATGAAGCACAGGGCCAGAACCTCGAGCGTTCCGGTGGAGTTCACGATGTCGAGCGTCCCCGGGAGCACCCAGGGCAGGTGGAGTCCGATGAAGGGCAGCACGATGAAGAGCCCGAGGCACGCCACTCCCACGAGTGGGCCCGATCGATAGAAGGGCCGTCTCACGCGACTCTCCCGAACAGGCCGCGGGGCCGCCACTCCAAGACCACGGCCAACAACAACACGGTCGAGAGATCGCCGATCTGGGCCCAGCCACTGTGACCACCTATATAGAAGGTCGTGTACTGCTGCAAGAGCCCGACCACGAGCGCCGCCACCGCCGAACCGCGGATCGAACCAAGTCCTCCGATGACGACCACGATGAAGGCAAAGATCAGGAGGCTATCGCCCTGATTCGGCGAGACGAGGTCGCCACTGAAGACAATGGTGTAGAGGATGCCCGCGAGTCCCGCCATGGCGCCACCAATGACGAAGACGAGCGTGAACGCGCGACCGACGTCGATCCCGAGAGCGCGCACCATTTCGCGGTTCTCCACGCCCGCGCGAATGATGATGCCGTACCTCGTGAGCGCCAGGAACAGCTCCAACCCGACCAAGACGATGACGCCGGCGCCGATGGCGAGGAAACTCGCGTTCGGTAAATAGAGCCCTCCGATGTGCGTGGGCTCGATCAGCCAGAGCGGCACCGGGATCTGTAGGGCGGTACTCCCGAAGCCGCCCATGAGAAGGCCGACGACCGCGAGGTCGAGTCCGATCGTGATAAGGATCTGACTGATTGGCTTGCCGTAGAGCGGTCGTATGAGGATCAGCTCGGTTACGCCGGCCGCCAGGGCGCCCATCAGAGTGGCGCCGACGATCGCCAAGATCACGAGTGTCGGCGCGCCGAACGATGACGGTAGACGCGTCGCGATCTCGAATCCCGCGTAGGCGCCCAGTGTCATGAAGAGGCCGTGGGCGAAGTTGAGAACGTCCATGAGTCCATAGATCAGAGAGAGTCCCGACGCCGCGAGGAAGTAGATGGCTCCGAGAGCCACGCCGCTGAACGTGAGGACGAGAAATATGTTCACGCGGCCCCCGCCACGCCCAGGAGTTGTCGCACGAGTGTCGGGTCGTCGAGGTCGGCGACTTCTCCGCGGTGCACGACCTCACCATGGTCGAGCACGACGATGCGCTGGGCGAGACGCCTGACGACGCTCAAGTTCTGCTCGACGAGCAGCACCGTCGAGTGTTGCGCCGCTCGTTCGAGCACGTTCGCGAATTCGCTCACGATCTTCGGGGCCAGACCCTTGGAGGGTTCGTCGATGAGCAGGAGGGGCCGATGGTTCAGCAGCGCCCTCGCAATCGAGAGCATCTGTTGCTGGCCGCCCGAGAGGGTGCCCGCTCGCTGGCGACCTCGCGTCTTCAACTCGGGAAAGAGTGAGAAGACCTCGTCGTACTTCGCACCGGTTCCACTATCAGCGAGACGGAGATTCTGCTCGACGGTCAATCCGGAAAAGACGTCACGGTCCTCTGGCACGTAGCCGATTCCCAAGCGAACGATGCGGTGCGTCGGCCAACCGACAACCTCGCTCTCGAGTACCTTGACTCCGCCGCTGCTCGCCACGAGGCCGAGGATCGCTCGAAGGGTCGTCGTCTTGCCGACGCCGTTTCGTCCGAGGAGGGCCGTCACTCCTCCCAACGGAACGCTGAAACTGACTCCTTGGAGTACGTGCGAGCCGGCGATGGTGACGTGCAGGTCCGTAATCTCGACGGCGTTGGTCACAACGGCTCTCCGAGGTACGCCGCCTGGACGCTTTCGTTGGCCATGACCTCATCGGGTTCACCGCACGCCAGTAGTCGTCCAAAATCGAGCACCGCAACCTTCTGGGCGAGTCCGACGACGACCGCCATGTGGTGCTCGACCATCAACACGGTCCGCCCCTCGGAGTGAAGTCGCCCGATGAGCGCCGTCAACATCGGTACGTCTTCAGTGTTCACGCCGGCCATGGGCTCATCGAGCAAGAGGACCCTCGCCTGGGCGGCCAGAAGAATCGCCAATTCCAGCTTGCGCTTGTCACCGTGACTGAGTGCTCCGGTGATCTGATGAGCATTGCTCGTGAGGCCCACCTCCTCAAGCGCCGACTCCGCGGCGACGGTCGCTTCATCGCCCGCACGAGGTCGTCGCCACAGCTTCATGTTCCCCCCGAGGCGCGCTTGCGCGGAGAGCCGTGCGTTCTCGAGCACACTCAGCGAGTTGAACAAACTTGAGGTTTGGAAGGTGCGACCAATGCCCAGTCGGGCGCGACTCGACAAACTCACTCTCGCCAGATTGCGTCCGAAAAGTTCTACGGTGCCTGACGTGGGCACGAGAAGACCGCTCATGAGATTGAGAAAGGTGGTCTTTCCCGCCCCGTTCGGCCCGATGATGCCGAGAAAACTCCCCTCTTCAATCTCGAGATTGACGTCGGAGAGAATGTCCGCTCCCCCCACCCGGAATCCCAGGTCCCTCACGTGGAGCGCGAAGGACCTGGGACCGGGACTGTCTGTCATTGGGGGAAACTTTAACTATTTGTTGAAGTGCGCCGTGACCGGTGGAGCCGTTGCCGTGGCACTGAGGGTTCGTAATACGACGGGCTTGAAGCCACCGCTAATAGTTGAAACCAAGCTCACCTGGTACATCGGCTGAAGCATGGCGTGGTCCGATACGCGAATGGTCTGCTCACCCTTCGGTGCGAGGAAACTCCATCCCGCGAGTCCACTGATCATCTTGTTCACGTTCGTCCCGTCGCCGGTTTGTATGGCGCGCACCAACATCTGGGCCCACACGAATCCATCCGGCGTGAAGAGGTCCGGCGGCTGCTGGTACTTCTGTTCCATCGCCTTGACGAGATAGGCGTTGGGCTTGTTGGTCGATCCGTTTGACACGTACAGCGACAGGTAGTTGAACGACGTGCCGATCGTGCCGTAGAACGGGTACGTCACAATGTTCGCGAGACCGGTGACGACGTGCGCAGTGGTGAGAGCGCCTTGTTGCTGGAGCGCCTGCATTAGCGGCGCACCGGTGGTACCGGCCCACGCGAGAAAGATGATGTCCGGCTTGTCCTGTTGCACCGTCAACGCCGTCGAAGTGAAGTCCGTCGTCGTGAGGGGAACGAGGAGGCTATCGACGGTATCGCCCAGACTCTTGAACGCGTTCGTCGCGTCGGTCACGTAGGACTGGCCGAAGGCGAAGTCTTGACCGAGCACGAGGATTGTCTTGCCGGTACCGAGGGCTTGAACGTAGGACTTCGCGGTCTGTACGTCCTGGTAGGTCTGGCGACCGGAACGGAACGTGTAGCGGTTGACGCCCGTGATTGCGTCGTCCGCGGCCGCGCCCGAGATGTAGAGAACTTTGTTCGCCGCGGCGAGGGGTGCGAGTTCGTCGGCGATGCTCGAGTCACCGGTACCGCCGATGATCTTGTAGCCGGCACCCACGTACGCCTTGAAGTCCGAAACGGCCGTCGTTGGATTGTCGGCGTCGTCGTCCCAGTTGATGTTGAGCTTCTGGCCGTTCACCTTGTCGGTGCCGTTCGTCGCGTACTTGAGACCAATGTTGAAGCCCTGGCGCCACTCCGTCTCGTAGGCGGAGTAGATGCCCGTCTGCTCCAAGATCATGCCCACCTTGATCGCGGGCTTGGCCTTCGAGGTGGCCGCGCCCGACAGCTGCGACGCACTAACGGTCACGCCGAGCGCCACCATGGCAATCGACATTGTGACCGCCGTCAATCGAAAGATTCTTTTCATTTCCCCCCTTGGAACGCGCCGCCCCCTTGAC
>OBLW0100000455.1_pt1 | contig 35301 bp, 19 predicted proteins | sample 1520161 | NCBI WGS metagenome assembly OBLW01 (sample SAMEA3539309, study PRJEB22396) | soil metagenome | biome: tundra; feature: field; material: soil | place: USA | collected 2010-05 | depth 0.15 m
GCGAGCCCGGACTTTCCTACAAGCTGCTGCGCTTCGTCAACTCGGCGTGGTTCGGTCTGCGCTCGCCGGTGGAGTCGCTCGAGCGCGCCCTGGTTTCGCTCGGCGAGGACGCCGCGCGCAAGTGGCTGTCGGTGCTCACCATGGCCAACTTGGCTTCGGACCAGCCCACTGAGCTGGCGATCGGCACGCTGGTGCGGGCGCGCTTCTTTGAGTCGCTCGCCAGACAGGCCGGGCTAGCGCAACTACGGGACGACTGCTTTCTGGTGGGCCTATTTTCCCACCTGGATGCCATGCTGGGCCGGCCGCTGGCCGAACTCGTGGAGGGCCTGAACCTGCACGGCCAGATTACCCGTACGCTTCTCGATCGTCCACATCGAAGCGACAAGATGCCGCCGGTTTGGAAGCTGGTGCTCGCGTACGAGCGTGGCGATTGGGATGCACTCGTCGCCATCGCAGGCGGTCGCGATCCGAAGGTGCACACCCTCACCGACTGCTACGCCGAAGCCGTGCAGTGGGCGGACGGCGCGGAGATAGAGTAGATCGGGACCGACTACAACCACGCACGCGGGCTGGCTGGTGTGAAGAGAAGTTCCCCGTCACTTCGACCGCCCGGAGCAGCGCCCGGAATGGTTGGTAAGCGGAAGGTCCGCTCGCTGGGAGGCGAGTTAAGTAGTGTAACATCGCCACGGTTGATAACCTTGGTCAGTTACATATTGTAAGTATCAGTTTACGGCTGACGCCGCCCCGCCGAGAGCTTCCATTTGTTACTATGGAATTCCCCATGAACTTACAGTGGCTACAGATGCGCATTGGTGAAGAGCAGGAACGGCGGCAGCGCGAAGACAACATCCGGAACAGGCTGCCGAGTGCGCTCGAAGAATTGCACGAGAGCCTGACCGAGTGCTTGGACTCCTACAAAGAAGCATTCGGCCCGCGAGCGGCGACCATGCACTTCGTCTCCGGCCGCATTCGCATCGAGATACGCGACGAAGTGGAGACGCGGTGGGTGACGCGGGCGGAGATCGTCATCTCGAACGACCTTACCATCCCTGGTTTCCGGATCGAACGCGGGGGCGACCCGTACCTGCTCGAAGTGGGAGTGCTGGCCGGCGACAAGCTCTTCTACCGCGACGGCGACGAATATATCACGCTGGAGGAACTGACTCGCCGCATCCTCGACCGCGCCCTGTTCCCCAAGCTGACGGCGTGAGGCAGCGCGAGCTGAAAGCTGCTACACAGGCGCGCAGATAGCAATGCGGCCTGCTGCTGCCAGCGGAAGGCCGGCGACAAATACCGATCGCCGGCCCTCCGGCCACAGCACTTTCGACAGCTCCGATAAGCCGTGAAAATATCGGCTGGCAGGCGAAATCCGCAGCGGACCCGAAAACCGGGGCGCCTGCCCCACCGCCCTACCCACCGGTTACTTCCCGGCTGAGTATTTGGCCCACTGGGTGGCGATCGCGGCGTCATTCGCATCGCCCTCGTGGATGATTACCCGATAACGGAAGCGCACGGATTGGCCCGGCGCTATGGTCAACGAGCCGTCCTTGGTTTTGTCGCCGGTGAAGGCCGCCAGCGCAAACGGATTGGCCGCGAACAGGCCGTAACCGCGCGCGTGCCAGCGCACCGGGTGACGCGGGTTATCGGGGTGGTCCAGGATCGCTATTCCCACCTTTTCGCCGTTCACTGTTCCGGAGTAGTCGCACCAGTTGGAAGGCTTGCCCCAGAGCTGGCGTTCGCCCGCCAGGCCGTCGGCATTAGTGATGTGTCCGGTGCCTCCGGTTTCCTGGAGCACCGGCCGCATGCGAACGCCGAAGGCGCCATCCTTGGCGTCGCCGAAGGTCACGGCGTCGGCCGCCGCAGTGAGAGTGATGTCGAAATCGATGACACGCAGCTTCGGATCGGCATAGAAGGTCATCCGCCGCGATTCGGTCAGCAGCTTGTGGCCGGCCAGGTCGGTCCAGTCGAAAGTGGCGGCGATCACGCCCCGGTCCTTCCCGCCACTCACCCCGTCCAGCTTGGCGAGGACGATTTTGCCGCGATTGGGCGTGGTGTAGGTGGCTTCGTTATTCCAGAAATCGAGACCGTTGACCTTCTCGTGCGCGAACCACAGGCCGCGTTGATGCGGGTGGTCGGGCTTGGCGATGGCCGCCTCTTCTTCAACTTCTTTCATCGGCCACATCCGCGTCACATAAGTGCCGGAGGGCGCGCGCAACGGATGGAGAAACGGCTTGGTGACACCCAGGCCGGAGACGAAGAATGCCGTAAAAAGCTGGCCGTCGATGATGACGTCGATCGTCGTCGGATCGCCGGGATGAATCTTCATCTCGACGCCGGTCGTCTCCGGCCCCGGATCGGCCTTGACTTGCGCGGCCGCCGGCCAGACGAGGGCCGCGGCGGCAAAGAGAAACAGAATTCGGTTGCTCACCCTATCATCTTACTCGCCTCATCCGGCTTGGGTCGGCGCAAGAAGTCGCCCGCAAGCGGGCGTTGGCAGGTTGAAACCTGCCCCACCTTGCCTCACACCTCGAAGCGGATCCCCTGCGCCAGGGGCAACTGGCCGGACCAGTTGATGGTGTTGGTCTGACGGCGCATGTAGGCTTTCCATGCGTCGCTGCCGGATTCACGGCCGCCGCCGGTATCCTTTTCGCCGCCGAACGCGCCGCCGATTTCCGCGCCGCTGGTGCCTATGTTCACGTTGGCGATGCCGCAGTCGGAACCGCGATGACTCAAGAATGTTTCAGCGGCCACCAGGCTGTTGCTGAACAGGGCCGAGGAGAGGCCTTGCGGCACGCCGTTGTGCCAGTGGATAGCTTCATCCAGACGATCGAATTCGACGAGATAGAGAATCGGTGCGAAGATTTCCTCCTGGAGAATCGGCATCTCGGGCTGCGCCCGCACCAGCGTAGGTTCTGCGAAGCAGCCATCCAGGCGCTTGCCGCCATACAGAATTTCGCCGCCTTGCTCGCGAATCCGGCCGATGCCATCCATCATGTCGTCCACCGCGCGGGCGTTCACCAGGGGTCCCATCAGTGTAGTTTCGTCGATGGGATCGCCAATCTTCACTTGGCGGTATGCGTTTTCGAGCGCCGAGGTGATCTTCGACGCGATGCGGCGCTGCAGGAACAGACGCCGCGTGGTGGTGCAGCGCTGGCCGGCGGTGCCCACCGCGCCGAACAGCACCGCCCGCACGACGAGCGCGGGGTCTGCATCGTCCATGACGATGATGCCGTTGTTGCCGCCCAATTCGAGGATGCTGCGGCCCAGTCGATGCGCCACCACTTCGGAAACGTGCCGGCCTACGACGGTGGAACCGGTGAAGCTCACCAGCGGGATGCGGCAGTCGCGGATCAGCGCTTCGCCAACGGACGCGCTCTTGCCGATCACCAGGTTGAAGATGCCCTTCAGGGCGTGCCGGTCGAACACGCGGTTGCAGATCTTTTGCACGGCGATGGCGGTGAGCGGTGTTTCCGACGACGGCCGCCACAGCACGCAGTCGCCGCACACGGCCGCGATGAGAGCGTTCCACGACCACACGGCCACCGGAAAATTGAACGCGCTGATGACGCCCACGATCCCCAGCGGGTGCCACTGTTCGTACATGCGGTGCCCCGGCCGCTCGCTGTGCATGGTGAGGCCGTAGAGCTGGCGCGAAAGGCCGACGGCGAAATCGGCGATATCGATCATCTCCTGCACCTCGCCCAAGCCCTCGGCGAGGATCTTGCCCATTTCGAGCGTCACCAGTGCGCCCAGGTCCGCTTTGTGCGCGCGCAGTTCGTCGCCGATTTCGCGGACGATCGCGCCTCGCTGCGGCGCCGGGATCATGCGCCACTCGTCGAAGGCCGCGGCGGCGCGCGCCATTATGACTTCATAATCGGCCGGCCCGGCCATTTGCACGCGCGCCAGCGTCTCGCCGGTTGCGGGATTGAGAGACGCCAGTTCGCCGCCGCTGGGATTGGCGATCCAGTCGCCCCAGCAAGCGCCGGAATTCAGCGGCTCCAGGTGCAGTTTTTCGAAAATTTCGGGGATGGCATGGGTGGCGGCAGGCACGCACCCATTTTAGTGCAGCGCGTGGCTGTGGATCTGCCGATTGTGCTCGCGCTCAGCCGCGTCTGCCCGAGCCCAGATTCGCATCCATATACGTTCGGAGCACAGCGTTGATGCGGGTTTGGTACCCTCTTTGCCGCCGCAGCCACGCCAGTAGGTCCGCGTCCAGCCGAATCGTGATGGTTTGCTTGGCTGCCGGAATCACCACTCGCGCTTCTTTCCAGAATTCCGTGTCGGTCGGGCGCGCCTCAGGGTCGCGCTCGACGGCGCGCCGGACCTGAACGTCGCTCAGGGAACGAAGTCGCTTCCAGTCACTCGATGGCGGCGACGAAGATTCTCCAATACGCTTCTCTTTCATGCCGCTCTGCCCTCCACGCCGAAATGATCCGGCGTTCCGTCGAAGAAACATCGGTGTAGATCACCGTGATCGCGATGCCATTCACGATGCCGATAGCGTACACGCGAACCTCGGTGTACTCGTATCGATCATCCACCTGTCAAAGATCCGAACGGCATCCTCGAACGCGACGCCGTGAAGGGTCAAATTGCGCCGGTTCTTCTTCGGGTCCCATGTGTAGCTCATGGCGCCATATTTACATTATGTATTTACGGCGCCATGCCGCGCAAGTCCCGCGTCAGAACATCAGCTTGCCGCCGATTTGGATGACGCGCGCTTCGCGGAAGGTGCTGATCTCAGCGAAGGAGCTGCTAGTGATGTTGGTGCTGGCGAAGCCGTTCGGGTTCACCAGGTTCAGCGCGTTGTAAGCTTCGCCGCGAAGCTGCAGCTTGACGGCCTCATGCCTGGGCAAGCCGAAGTTCTTCATCAGGGCAATATCCAGGTTCCCGAAACCCGGGCCGCGCAACGTGCCGCGGCCGGTATTGCCGGGCCGCACCGCACCTTGCGGAACCGGCTGGAAGCAAGCCGGGTTGAACCAGGTCGCCTTGCCGGCGCCGGTGAATCCGGTGTATGCCTCCGACGCAGTGAGGTTCGGACTGCAAACCATATCCGGGCGCGAGCTGGATGCGCTCGATCCCAGCAGGCCGAGACCGGCGGGATCGGCGTTCGATGTGGTGACCGTGAAGGGCGAGCCTGTGTAGAAACTGGCGATACCCGACAGCTCCCATCCGCCCAGAGCGTACCCCACGGCGCTATGGTTGCCTTTGAAGAACGGGAGGTTATAGACGTAATTCAAGCTCAGCACCTGGGTGCGGTCGAGCGTGGCCGGGCCATATTCGCCTTCATGCCAGTTGTAGCTGCTCTGCGGCGCGTTGGATCGGTCGGAGGCGTTGTCGGTGAGGTTCTTGGACCAGGTGTAAGCCCCCGCAAATAAGCCTGCGGCGCCGAAGTTCTTTTGCACCATCGCCTGGAGCGCGTTGTAGTTCGAATCGAAAGCGGTCTCGATGGTGTTGATGGCGTTGAAGCCAAGATACGGGCGCACGGCATTGATGCGCGGATCGTCCGCCGAAGTGAAAACGGTATTGCCGTTGGCGGCATGCAGGCCCGCCGCCAGCGCCACGCCCGGAGGAGCCTGGTTGATATCCACGATCCCGAGCAGATGGGTCCCCTTCGAGCCGACGTAGGCGACATCGAGCATGACGCCCTTGGGAAGTTCGTGCTGCACGTCCAGCGTCCACTGTTGAACGTACGGCACCAGCGCCGGGATTTCGGTGGCGTGCAGCACCAGCGGAGCCGCCGATATGTTCACCGTCCCACCCGTGACGTTCGAGAACGGGGCATTCGAAATACTTACCGACGAAACGTAGGGCGGGTTGGCAAAGGTGTTCTGCTCGTAGGTGCCGAACAGGCCGGAATCGTAGTAGATTCCATAACCCGCGCGGATGGATGTCTTGCCGCCGCCGAACGGATCCCACGCCACGCCCAGCCGGGGCGCGAAGTTCTTATGGACATCGTTACCCACCTTGGAGCCGAACGGCGAGCCTTTGCCGCCGACGATAATCCCGTTGGTGGATGGATTGGTCCCGGTCCCGAGCACGAGGTTGCCGTTCGCCGAATTGATCTGCGGCGCGTTGGTGGCGCTGTACAGAGCCGGGTCGAAGTTGTCCAGCAGGTTATTCGAATCGGTCGGCTGCGCAAAGTACGACCAGCGCACGCCCACGTCGAGCGTCAGCCGCGGGCTGACGCGGAATTCGTCCTGTGCCCACGCTTCATCCTGCCAGGTCCAGATGTTCGGCGTAATATCGGTGGATGGCATCGAAAAACTGGCGACGTTACCGAGCAGAAAATTCGCCCAGGACTGCATAAATGAGCTGGTTCCGGTGGGAGCGCCCGTGTTGGTGAACCCGAAGGAACCTTCCTGGTTGGCGGCGTTCTCGGTCTTGTTGTACCGGTTGATCGAAACGCCGAACTTGAAGATGTGCGGACCCTTGATCCACGTCACGCTGTCGAAAACGTTGTAGTTGCGGTTGTATTCGTTGTACGGCCCGTATCCCAGCACCGACGACCCGCCGGTGAAAGAGAGTTCCGGGATCACTCCTTGCGTATTCTGGAACGGCTCCGGAACATTGATATCCGGATTGTCGGCCTTGTTCGACAATCCCACCGGGACGGAGTTGATGGCGCTATGCGCATAGTCGAAGGCGATGTCGTTCAGCAGCGAGGGACGGATGGTGTCCACTGCGTGGATCACGAAGCTCTGCCCCGGCGAATTGGTGTTGGTGGTGGCGAGGTTCGGAATGGTCGAGCCGGTGAACAACCCGCCCGGCTCGGTGGTGGGGATAACGTCATTTTCGATGCGTCCCCAGAGCTGAATTTTCTCGCCGAAACTGTGGTCCACCCGCGCGATCTCCTGCCGGCTGTCGTAGAGGTTTCGCTGCGGGAAAAAGCCGGCCGTGGTGGCCGCCACCGTATTGGTGGACTGTAGCGCCATCTTGCCGAAAACGTCCTTGATGTATTCGGCCGCGATGGGGTTGATCTGGGTGGCGGGGATCTGCGTTACCGGCGCCGACCCTGCCGGGCAGCCGGTGAGACCGGTGAGGCAAACCGGCTGGGCAAACGCGCCCTGGAGCATTCCCGCGGTCGGCAGCGTCGGATTGAAAGTGGTGTAAGTGATGATGCGGCGCGCCTCCTCGGAAAAGAAAAAGAAGGTGTGGTTCTTATCCTTGTTGAAGCGGCCGGGAATATACACCGGGCCTCCGATGGTGCCGCCGAAATCGTTCCATCGCAGCGCCGGAACCTGGGCCACGCCGTTGACCATGTTGACGCGGGTGGCGTTGTTGGCCCAGTTGTTGGCGGCGAAGGCGTTGTTGCGGTCGAATTCATAAAGATCGCCGTGGAAGCTGTTGGTGCCGCTCTTGGTCACCACGCTAACCTGGGCGCCGCCGGCGCGGCCGGTATCGGCGGTGTACAACGCGCGCTCGACTTTGAACTCCGCGATGGCATCCACGCTGGGAAACGTCATCAGGGTCAGGTTGCTGCCCCGGTCCACGTTGTCGGCCCCGTCCACCGTCCAGTTGTTGGCTGAGTTGCGATTTCCGTTCACGGAGAAGGGAATGGTCGCCGCCGTGCCGGCCGGCGCCGAGTTGCCGATGTAGAGCTCGTCCGTCGAGCTGGCCGTGACGCCCGGCATCAGCGAGGCCAGTTGTTCGTAATTGCGCGTACGCAGCGGCGCGTCACGCACCTGCAAGCCGCTGATGGTGGTCGATTGGGCCGGCGTCGCCAGTTCCACCCGCGCGGTATCCGCCTTCACTTCCACCGACTCGCTGAGGCTTCCCACTTCCAGCAGCACATTGATCTTGAGATCGTCGTTGACGTTCAATACGACGCCCGTGTGGTTTACAATCTTGAACCCCTTGACCTCTACCTTGATGGCGTACGTTCCGACTGGAATCAGAGCCGCCGAGTAGTTGCCGCTCGAATCCGTGGTGCTGGTGCGGACCACTTGGTTGCGGTCGGTATTGATAATCGTGACCCTCGCGTTCGGTACGCCGGCTCCGCTGGCATCGAGGACGCTGCCCTCAATCGTGCCGGTAATGTCCTGCGCCTCCAGGCCTGCGACCATGGCGGCAGCAAGCGCGCACAACCCGATTAGTTTTTTCATTTTATTTACCCCCTTTTTGCCTCTCCAATGAAAGCACCCCAAAAGAGTGGTTTCTGCTTCACCGTTGGTGAATATTCTACTGCGATACCGGGGGCTTTGGGAAGGGGCATGTTCGGGTTCAGGCCTGCTCCAACGCAGCCAGGCTGGTGGTTTTCGGCCACTCTTGAGGCGTGCCCGACAACTGTAACTAGCTGAAGGAACTATGCTTGGCCTTTGGCAGCCTCCGTGCTTCCTAGGTCACCGGACGTTAGAAAGGACTCCGCCATGGTTCGCATTCGGCTTCGCTCGATGGGATGGGTACTGGCGGCCGTTCTCACGGCTGGCGCCGGCGCACCTCTCCGGGCGCAGGAGGCCGACGATCAGCAACACGGCGTAGCCCGCATCAGCGTCATGGACGGCCAGGTTTCGGTGAGACGCGGCGATGCCGACTGGGTGGCAGGCGTGATCAACGCGCCGCTGCTGGCCGACGATCACATTTCGACCGGCCCCAACTCGCGGGCCGAAGTCGAGTTCGATTCGGCCAACCTGCTCCGCCTGGGCGGCACTGCGGAAATCAGAATCGCGGCCCTGGAGGCGGACCGGCTGCAAATCGAGCTCTCTCACGGCACCTTAACCTACCGTGTGTTAAGGCCTTCCAGCACAAATGCTGAGGTGGATACTCCGAATATTTCTGTGCGACCAACGAAAATTGGGGCTTATCGAATTTCTGTCACCGAAGCCGGCCAAACGGAACTCACCGTCAGGGCAGGGGACGTGGAGGTCTTCTCGCCCCGCGGCTCGCAGTGGGTGAGCGCCGGACAACTGATGATCGCCCGCGGTTCCACCGCCGATCCCGAATTTCAGGTGGTGGCCGCGCCGGCAGCCGATGCCTGGGACGCCTGGTCGGACAGCCGCGACCGCGTACTCACGCAATCGCGCAGCGCGCAGCGCGTTCCGCAGGGAGTTTACGGCTCCGAGGATCTGGACAATAACGGGAACTGGGTCTACACACCCGATTACGGCAACGTCTGGCAGCCGCAGGTCGCGCCCGGTTGGGCGCCGTATCAATCCGGGCAGTGGGAGTGGCTGGATTATTATGGCTGGACCTGGGTCAGCGCCGATCCCTGGGGCTGGGCCCCGTATCACTATGGCCGCTGGTTCAATAGAGCCGGTTTCGGCTGGCTGTGGTACCCGGGCGTATTCGGCATGCCGCACTATTGGTCGCCGGCCCTGGTCGGCTTCTTCGGCTTCGGCGGTGGAGTTGGCTTCGGGGTTGGCTTTGGCTTCGGCAACATCGGCTGGTGTGCGCTGGCGCCGTATGAAGTCTTCCACCCATGGTGGGGTAGGGGATTCTACGGTTCCGCCGGATACATCAACCGCTCCGTGAATATTACCGGTGTAAATATCAGAAATGCCTATCAGAACGCGCGTGTCGCGAACGGCGTGACTGGGCTTTCGGTGCATGACTTCCAGAACGGGCGAGGCTCCAACATTGTGCGCCCAACGGCGGCGCAATTCGCATCGGCCGGAATGATCCGCGGCGCCGTTCCACTGGCTGCGGGAGGCGCTGCCATGCGGTTCTCCGGCCGCGCGGCATCGTACGTTCCGAGAAGCGGCAGCCACACCACGTTCGTTCATTCTCCGCAGGCGGCTGCGGGCGCTCGCGGCATAGCGGGGCAGGGAGGTGTGGCGGCCCGAGCGAACGGAGGCGCGGGTTCCGCGGGCTGGAGTCGTTTCGGCGCGGCGGGCACGCAGTCGAACGCGGGCGGGCAGAACGCGCGGCCGGCATCGTCTTCGAGCGGCTGGCAGCGGTTCGGCGCACCGAACTCGGGATACCGGAACAGCCCGTACTCGGGCGGCAGCCAACGCTACAATGCGCCTGCGAACAATGCGCCGAGCCAGCAGCGGAGCGCGCCGTCCGGCAGCGCGCCGCGGTCGAGCGGTGGTAGCGCCAGTCACCCGGCCAGCCGCGGAAGCAGTGGCCGCGGCGCGTCCGGTCATGCCAGCAGCGGCAGCCATCGCTAAGAGTTTCCAGAGAGCATCAATTTCTTCCCATGGGCCCGGCCTTCATTCAGTGGAGACCGGGCCGTTTTTTGTGGGTCAGCGGCAATCGCGCATCAAAGAAATGTCGAGATGACGGCAGCCAAGACTGGCCGCGCCACGAGCGGGCGCTACCGGCCGGCGAGGGCACGCCACACGAAAATGAGATTTTGCGGGTTCTCTCCGATGCGGCGGGCCGTGTACGGCCACCAGTGCGCACCGTAGGGCACGTACAATCTAAGCTGGTCGCCGGCGGCGAGGATTTTCGCCTGTAGTTTCGGCCGCACGCCGTACAGCATTTCGAACTCGTACTCTCCGGGTGCGTACCCGGATTCGCGCGCCAGCGCGCGAATTGAATCGATCAGGGCTTCGTTGTGGGTTGCGAAGACGGGAAATAGTCCACTCTTACGCGCCTGGTCCGACAGCATGACCGCCGCCAATCGCAAGTACGCGGCCGAAATCTCGGCGCTGTGTGTCCACGCGATCCCGCCGGGCTCGGAAAACGCTCCCTTCACCAAACGGACGCACGGGACGCGGTCGCGCAGAAGACTCGCCAAGTCCGATTCGGTTCGCCGCAGGTAGGCCTGCAGCGTGATGGCGGCCGGAACGCCGCGACTTGCCAGAAGGCTGCGCAGCGCGATGGTGCAGTCGACGTAGGAGGCATCCTCCATATCGATCATCAGAAAGCTGCGCGTCGAGTGTTGCGCCGGGAAAGATGCGGCTAGGCGCAGGGCGTTCTCCTCGCCGAGCTCGGGCCGAATGGCATAGCCGATCTGGGTGGGATCCACCGAAACGTGCGTGTCCAAACCGTGAGCGTCCAACGCCGGGAGAAGCCGCTGCAGGCTGTCGACCGTCTGGCGCGTAATTGCCGGATCCGTGATGTACTCGCCGAGGAAGAACAACGATGCGCGTATGCCCTGCTGTTTCAAGGCGAGCGCGGTGCGAAGCGCCGAGTCTTCATCAGTGCCGCCGACGAACTGGCTCGCGGCCGACGATATGCGGGGATTGCGCTGCACGAACCGGGTGAGGGAACCGCTGCGCGCGAGGGCGATCATGAAGCTCTGCCAGACGGAAACCATGACAAGCTCAGAATATCAGGCAAACAGCCCTTCAGCTACTTAAATTATTACATTCGATTTGAATAGCTATCAGATTGTGCGTGAAACTATTGGCAGCATCATGATAGTGCCGAGGACGAAAGAATTCGACGCACCAACCGCTCCTTGCCGAGCGGCTCAATCGTGAAGGCCGAAGCGGGCCTGCATTTCGCGCCGGCCCGTTTTGGTGACGGTCAAAGCGCGGCCGTCGAGATCCTGAATCACCCATTTTCGTTTCAGGGCGACGTTCAGGAGAGCCGCACCGATCGCGCCGCCGACGTGCGGCCGCCGCTCGCTCCAGTCCACACAGGCGTAGGCAAAACGACGCCGCAGCCCCCGCTATGCGCCCGGCCTGACTACGAAGGAAGACATCGCCGCCGTGGTCCGCTCGGTCGATCGGCCGGTGAATGTGGTGATGGGGCTGCGGGGGGCGCAATTGTCGGTTGCGACCCTTTCGGCAATCGGCGTCAAGCGGATCAGCGTTGGCAGCGCTCTCGCACGAGCGGCTCTCGGCGCCTTTCTTCGCGCCGGCCGGGAGATGCGCGACCACGACACTTTCGGGTTCGCCAGCTAGGCCATCAGCTATCAGGACATCACGGCGATGCTGGAGATGGACCCGCTGCGCCGTCAGGGTGCGTGACGTTCAGGGCGAGAGTGCTGTTCGTGGGAGCCAGTGACCAGAGTTCTTGGAGAATAAGCGACGCTTTTATAAAAGGATAGCTGGTAGAAGGCGAAGTAGTTCTTGCGATTCCACGGGATCGAGTGGTTGGATTCCAAACTGACCCACTGCCACAATAGTTTACATAATATCGGTTATCGGAAGTTGCGACTAGCTTGGCAAGGACTGACAAGAAAGGCCCGCCCGCAAGCGGGCGTTGGCAAGCTGAAGCCGGCTTCAGCCCGCCCTGGAGGTCGGGGACCTGCCCCACCTAGCGTTATGAAGCTACTTCGCCGCGGCGGACTCTGACGACCCGGTGTGACGTGCCGCCGCGGAAGTGCAAGACGAAGCGCGTCCCCGCGCAGTCGGCCTGTTCCAGCGATCCCTCGAGTTGCTTGGCGAGGATCTCGACGATCCGCAAGCCGAGCGATTTCCCGTTGCGCGCCGGCCCGACGCGCGGGCAGCCGACGCCATTGTCTTCGACGCTCAACTCCAATTGTCCCGGCGCCGAGTGCCGCAAGGAAACCCGGACCTCACCGGTTCGCTCGCCCGGGAATGCGTGCTTCAATGCGTTGGTCACCAGTTCGTTGAGGATCAGGGCGCACGGAATCGCGCGGTGGATGCCCATCTCGATCGGCTCGGCGTCCACGCGGATTTCGATTTGCCGCGCCGCAACGCCATATACGCCGCCCAATTCCTGGACGAGTTGCTCGGCGTACTCGGCGAAGACGATCCTGTCCAGGTGCTCGGTTCCGGAAAGCTGCTCGTGGATCAAGGCGATCGAGCGCACGCGGTGCTGGCTGTCCTCGAGCGCGGCTTGGGCCTCGGCGCTCTCGATCGCGCCGGCCTTCATGCCGAGCAGGCTGACAATCACCGCCAGGTTGTTCTTCACGCGGTGATGGACCTCTTTGAGGAGGACCGTTTTTTCCGCCAACGCCGATTCCAGCTCACGTAACGTGCTATGCAGCGCCTGCTGGGCGCGCTGCTCTTCGGTGACCTCTATGGCAACCACCAGCACCTGCCCCGCTTCGGCCTCCGGCCCGGGCGACGCCGCGCCCGGCAGCGGCACGTACGACAAATCGAAATAACGCTCTTCCGGCGGCAGCCCGGGCCCACGCTGCAACGGAACCGCCAGCGCGGCGGCGCGGTATACGTTCCGCTGGTCGCGCACTTCCTCGAGCAGCGGTAGAACCACCGGCGCCGCTTCGGGCCAAACTTCGGCCACGGTCCGGCCGGTCATCGGCTCGCCCGGCGCCAGCGCCTGATATGCCGGGTTGACCATCTCAAAGCGGAAATCGTGGCCGCGCAAGAGGGCGATCGAAACCGGCGAGTGTTCAATGACGGACTCCAGCATGCGGCGGCGCGCCTCCAGTTCGTGCGCCATTTCCGACCGCGCGAACTCCGCCGCGGCCGCCACCGTCTGGGCCTGTTGCAATCGTCCGAACAGCGCGCTGGCCACTACACCGGACAACGCCAGTGCTCCCAGTCCCAGCCAGTCTTGCGGGTCTCGCACCAGGAAACTTCCCACCGGCTCGGTAGCAAAGTACAGCGACTCGATCGTGCACAGAATCGTCGTCAGCGCTCCCGGTCCCCAGCCGCCCTGATAGGCGCTCAACAGGACGAACGGAGCATATGTAATGTAAGGGATGAGGGTTGGCGGATGCAGCGGGAGCCGCGACAGTTGCGCCAGCGCAGCCAGCAGCACGGCTAATCCGTAGCCAACCGGAGGCGGCAGCTTCTTGCCGCGCATCATAGGCTTGCCCTCCGCCACCCGATCCGTGTGTCGGAGCGCTCGGTTGCGGCAACCGGTTGGCAAGCTAAAGCATGCCCCACCTTCGACCCGATCATTGCACCAGGGCCGGCGGGCGGTGCAACAGGCGCCGCACACGATTGGCCAGTTCCAACGGCCGGAATGGCTTCGACAGCATTTCCGCCGGCGGCAACGCGGCGCCCCCGAACTCATCGGACGCGCATCCGGAAACGAAAAGCGTCTTCATCTCGGGACGCAGCGGCTTCAGCCGGTCCGCCAGTTTCAGGCCGGACACCGGCATCACCACGTCGGTCACCAGAACGTGGATCGGCCCCGGACAGGCTTTGGCGACCCGTTCGGCTTCCTCCGCGTCGCGCGCCTGCAGCAGTTGATACCCTTCCCGCTGCAGACAACTATGCATCAGCCGCCGGACGCCGTCCTCGTCATCGACCAGCACCACGGTCGGCGCCGATTCGTTCACGGCGGCCGTTTCCCGCGGCTCGCCGGCCGGCAGCGGCTTTTCCGCGCGCGGGAGCAGGATCTCGAAGCTCGTCCCTTTCCCGATTTCGCTCGACGCGCCGATGTGGCCCTGGCTCTTCACGATGATGGCGTGCACGATCGCGAGGCCGAGGCCGGTTCCGGCGCCGGAGCGCTTGGTGGTGAAAAATGGTTCGAAGATGCGGGCCAGCGTCGGCGCGTCCATTCCCTGCCCCGAATCCGTTACCCGAATTTGCACGTACCGTCCCGGCCGGCAGTCGCGCCATTGCGGGCTCTCCGCGGCGATATCGACCAGCGAAGTCGAGATCCGCATTTCCCCGCCCTGCGGCATCGCGTCGCGCGCGTTCAGCGCCAGGTTAAGAAATACCTGCTTCAACCGGTTGCGGTCGCCGCGCACCAATTCGGGCGAAGAGCCCAACTCCAGTGCGAGCCGGCGGCCCGTCCCCAGGCTGCGAGCGATCAGTGGCTGGATCTCGCCAATCACGCCGTTGATGTCGAGCACCTCCGCGCTCGACACATCGCGGCGGCTCAGCGTCAGCAACTGCTTGCTGAGGGAACCGGCCAGCGTGGCGGCATGCTTGATCTCGGTGGCCCGCTCCCGGTCATGGGAGTCTTTCAGCTCCGTCTCCAACTCTTCGGAGCACCCCAAGATCACCATCAGCAGATTGTTAAAGTCGTGCGCCAGCCCACCCGCCAGATTGGCGATCGCCTCCAACCTCTGCGATTGGATCAGGCGGCCTTCCATTTCCCTGCGCGCCCGAATGTCCTGCACCACCAGAATCGAGCCCAGCCGCCCCTGCTTCGACCGGTTCTCGGAATAGCCGACTTCTACCGGCATGGCGGTTCCCGTTTTCGAAATCAGCAGGTAGGAGCGGCGCTGGTCCGGGAGCAGATCGAAAACCGGATTCCCGGCTGCGCGGCCGGCGAACTCCTCTTTGAGCCGCAGAACATCCATCAGCGGGCGGCCCATGGCTTCGGCGCTAGTCCAACCGGTCAGTTGCTCCGCCACGACATTCACAAAGACGATTTCGCCGGCTGGATTGGTGGCGATGATTCCTTCGCCCACGCTACACAGCGTGGTCGAAAGCCAAGACTCGCTGGCTCGCACGCGCCGCTCCATCTCATGCTTGTAGAGGGCGATCTGCACGGCGCTGCGCAGATTCAAGTCGCCAATCGGCTTGAGAATGTAACCCAGCGGCTCGGTCATCGTCGCGCGGCTTACCGTGTCTGCGTCGGCGTGCGCCGTCAAGTAGACCACGGGGATCTCGAACTCGTCCTTGAGCGCCTGCGCCGTGGCGATGCCATCCATCTCGCCCTGAAGGCGGACGTCCATCAGCACCAGGTCAAAAGCAATGTTTCGCGCGAATCGCAGCGCTTCTTCACCCGAGCTCGCGATCGCCGGCACGGAGTAGCCCAGCCGCTCCAAGCGACGCTGAATGTCGTCGGCGATCAGGCCTTCATCCTCGACTACCAGGATTTGCTTTCTCGCTTCTTGGGCTGCCTGCATTTGCCGATACCCCTCCTGACAAGGTGAGTGGTAGTTTAGTGTGCCACGCCGGATTCGATTCTCAGTATATTCAACCGCCGCGCGCCGCTGTGCCCCCTGCCAATTTGACTTCCAGAGCTATCTTAACGGTCCAGTACCGGTATAGTACCTGAAACTTCGATCAGATGGAAGCATTTTGCAGAGGTTGAGCCCAGGTTCACGCAAGTGGGTTCACGCAAGTGGTCGGCAGGAAAAGAAAAGGCGAGATGGATTCTCGGCTCAGCAGGCCCCACAGCCTGCGTCACGGAAACAAGTGTGGGGCAGTGTGGCCAACTGCAAGCCACGCTGCCCCACGTGTTACCGCGTCAAAAGCTCCCGAGAGATCGCGCTTGTCTCTTAGTGGGAGGCGCTGAAGGTCAAAGTGATCTGGGTGGTGTTTTCCACCGGCTGCCCATCGAGCAGAGTCGGTCTGTAGCGCCACTGCATGACGGCTGCCTTGGCGGATTGGACCAGCAGCGGGTGTCCGGAGATGACCTTCACGGCGACGACCCTGCCGTCGGTGCCGATGGTGGCATCAACCACCACTTGGCCATGGGCGCCCATCTGACGCGCGGCCGTCGGATACTCCGGCTCTCTGCGGTAGAGGAGTTGAGCTGGTGCGACCTTGCCGCCCGAGGCGGTTGGCTTCCTCACGGCTGGCGCCGCGGGAGCAACCGGAGCAGGCGCGTTGGCAAACGGCATGCTGAGATTCGAATTCACGTTGACCCCGGCGGGCGACGCGGGAGCGGTACCCAAGTTGGCGTCGGCAATGTCGGTCGGGCTGGCCGGGCGCAGGCGCTGCGCCAGCGAGTCCGTGTTGAATGCCTTCGGAGCGGCCTTCACCGGCGCTGCCGGTATAACTTCGGCCGGCGTGGCGGTTGCCGGGGTAGTGGTGCCCGGCTGGGTGTTGGCGGGAGTGCCAGGCGGCAGAGCCTGCGCCGGGTTCACCTTCGCGGAGGCCGGGTTAGCGGCGGGAGACTTGCCGTCCGGCATCGGCGAGGGCCGCGTGCGCAACGAGCGCACCGACTCGGTCACCGTTTTGCTTTGGTCCTTCCCGGTCACTTCCATGTTGAAGCTGACGTCGCCGGTCTTAGGCGTGTAGACGATGCTGCCGGTGGTGAGCTGCTTGGCATCCATGTCGAAATTTTCGTGCTGGTCCCCATCGTTGATGGATAGCACGCCATGGCTGGCATTGGCGATCGCCGCGGAATTCTTGTTCCAGGTGAGCAGCAGATCCGTGCCGCTCGGTTCGACCATCAGCGTCAAGCGCGCGGCCTGCGACTCCACGGCGGTGGGCTGATGCGAGCGCGTCAGGAAGCCGGGATAGACGAACAGCGCAACCAGTATGGCCACGGTAGCGGCTATGCCGCCGAGCACCAACATGAGTTTTCCGCTGCCCTGCGATTCGGCTGGCGCCTGACCGCGCAGCGTCCCCAACAGCGGCTTTTCGAGAGCCGGCTTAGAGGCGGGGGCGGGCTCGACCGGTTTAGCGGGCGCAACGTCCTTTATAACTGCGGCGGCCGGCTTGACTTCCTTGGCAGCCGGTTTCGGTTCGGGAGCAGCCGGGCGAACGGGAGGCGCTTTCACTTCGGCGGCCGGCGGCTTCACGGGCGCCGCGGCCGGCTTGGTTTCCTGCACCTTCCGGTCAGTCTTGTCGGGAGCGGGCGCGGAAGACTTCGCATCGGCGGCCGGCGCGGAAGGGGCGGCATCGCGGCGCAGACCGATCGGCACCACCTGCGGGCGGACACCGGGCTTGGCGGCCGGCGGGGCGCTGGGCGCGGCATTCGCCGGACTCGCCGGCGGCGGCGCTGCGGCCGCAGCTTCAGGTGGCGTCCACAGCGAGGCCGTCAATTGCGAAGAACGGAACGGAAACTCCAAATAGCTGGCTTCGCCGTGGAACACGCCGTCTTCCCGGATGAAGAGGCCGCCCACGCTGGTCTTGGTGGCAAACGGCCGCACCAGCAGGGCGATGGAATTGGGCCCGCGGAAGCGCGCATCCAGAAAGGCGAGATCGTCCGCATCCAGGCTGAGGCCCTTGCGGCTGTGCGCGCGGAAGAAACCCGCCACCGGAACGTTGCCAGTGCCGCTGTGCTGTTCGATCGCCCGTTCGAAGCGTACCAGATCGGCATCCGACAACCGATACAGCGGCCCACGGGTGTAATCACACGGGATCGTCTCGTAGTCCTGCACGACCACGATCAGAGGACTGCCGGGGATCACCGAACCCAGCAACACGCCGCCAATCTCCGATCCTCGCGACGTCAGAGAGCGGAAGTTCTCAATAACTTCGCTCTCCATCCGATCGATGAGATCGAAAGCGAGTCGCACTGCGACGGGCTTCTGGGGAACCTCCCATAGATAAGTAGCCAGGGGTGCGGATTTCGGCTCGCCGCGTTCCCGCCGTGCTGTTGATTCAACCATCGCTCTTAACCTCCGCCCGATTGAAAATTCCGGGCTATTGACTACACGGGTCAATTTTAACGGAAATCGAAGCAATATATACCCTAAAAATCGCTCTATTAACCAAAAGCAACGGTACTGAGCTGCAATGCTTTAGCCGATAACTATCTAGATATATAACCCGTAATTCTCTTTGGTTATCAGAGAAGTACTGTCGCCATTCACTCTAGCAATTTCAAAATTCCCCGCCTATAATAAGCGGGAATGAGTGCCAGGACCTGCCAACTGTGCGGACGGCCCCTCAGCAGAATCTGGGTGGGCGCTGGCGGCGATTTTTGTTCGCGCGAGCACCGCAATCAGTATGGGCTGCGCCTGGGGATGGACCGGCTGCAGGAAGCCAACAAAGTCGCGACGCTGATGCGGCGGCGCGAAAATCTGAAAACAGTGGTACCGGCGCAAGCAGAGAGTTTGACTTCGCTGCAACGGCGTGGCTTTAATCAGAATATGCGCTTGTCTGAACCGGCGCCCCCAGCCGACCACATGCGCCCCATTCAGCCGCTGCTGGACGCGGAGGTGCGGGGCGGCGGCAATTTCTTTTCGCCGCGGGCGCTCAGCCAGAAAGAAAAGCCGGGTCCGCGCAGCTCCGGGTATCTGAAAGGCGCCGCGGAAGCGACGGAAGCGATGCTGCCCGCGCTCGCGGAACATAAGATGCCGGTGACACTGCCACGCCAGCGGCCCGCGCTGCTTTGGGATGGGGCACGCTCGCTGAAAGCCCGCCGGCGCGGCTTCCCGTTGCCACGGCGCCGGGCGGCGCGCGCGGTGCTATCGGGCAAAACACGCCGGCAGCCGGTGGGCGGCGCCACGTACCAGCGCGACGCGAAGCCGGCCAAGTGGCTCGCATTGCCGATGCACGTAGGACGGCGGCTGCGGACAGTAGGGAGCCAGCGGATCCAGCCGGCTGAGAGGCGGCTGCGCCGCTTCGCCGCCGCGCGGCGTGCGCCCGGGTTGATTTGGCCCGGCAGCATGCCGCCGGAGGTCTTCGTCAAAGAGGGCCTCGCGCCGCAGTCGCGAATCCCGCTGATCACGCCGCTGCTTCGTGCCGTAGCCCTGCCCCATGGGCCTACGCACGGGCTGTTGCCGGGCATGACGCGCGGCCACGCGCGGCGGGTGGGCCGGACGATGCGCGATAGCCGCATGGCGCAGCGCGCCACCGCCATCGAGTGGACTGGATCGAACCTGCCAGGAGTCGTCCTGGCCGCGGGACACACGGTAGACGCGCAACTGCGGAGCGCCGCGTGGAGCCGCGGAGGCACGCGCGCGGTTTTCGTGAGTCCCAAGGTGTGCGACCTGATCCCGCGTTTCTCGACGGTATCGTTTGAGCCGCAAGAGGCTCCTTTCGGCTACTCCATTTTTAAGATACAGAGCGGCATGCCCGCGCTTCCAGTGTCACAGGCGGCGACGCCCAAGACCGGGCAGCAGCAGCAGCGCGTGGCGGCGAAAACCTCGAAACAGCCGAAGGCGGAAGCCATCCGTCTGGAAGACCGCTTCGACGCCGGCCTGGGAAATTGGGTTGGCGGCGTGAGCGATTGGAAGGTGGATGTGGCGGGCGTGCGGCCGGGCGCTCTGGCGCTGTTCGCCCCGTCGCTCGCCATGGTCGATTACGATCTCGAGTTTCTGGCCCGCATCGACCAGAAGAGCCTGAGTTGGGTATTCCGCGCCTCCGACGAGCAGAATTACCATCTCGCGACGATCTCGATTTCGCCGCAGGGCCGCACCTTCACGCGGTCTTCGGTGATCGAAGACGCGCCGGGATTGAGCGTTACGACGCCGGTCCGCCAGGTGGGCAATCCCAAATCGGCGATTACCATCCTGACGAAAGTCAGGGGCAACGATTTCACAGTTTCCATAGATGGCGAAACCATCGAGCGATGGAGCGACAACCGCCTCGCGATTGGCGGAGTAGGCTTTTTGGGCGCACCGGAAAAACGGGCGCGCTTGTATTGGGTTCGTCTGGTGACGGGCGGATCCGACCGGTAAGGAGGTCTGAAGAAAATGAGCAGCAACCCAATTCGAACCAGCGCTAAGGTACAGCCATTGCGAGGCCCGGCGCCAGACTTGCAGGACAAGGAAGGGGCTACCAGCGGGCCCGGTTTCCTGGCGCGCGCGGTCGCGCTGCACTTATCCGGCAAGCGGGATGAAGCCCTCAAACAGTTGCAGCGCGCCATCGCCGCCAACGAAGCCTCGCCCGAAATCTACCGGGCGATGGGGCACATCCAGTTCGAGTTGGCCGACTATAAGGAAGCCGCCAAGAGCTATCGCGCCCTGACGCAGATCAAGCCGCAGTACGCGATGGGCTGGTTCAACCTGGCCGTCTGTCTGGAGCGCCTGGGCTCGTGGGAAGAAGCGGCGGAGGCATTTGGAAAAGCTTCGACGCTCGATCCGGCCCACCTGGACGCGCACCTCGGGCTGGGCGTGTGCCACCTGCGCCTCGAGGATCCCAAGAGCGCCCTGTTCAGCTTCGAGCACTGCCTGGCGACGGCGCCGCAGCATGAGGACGCCTTGTTCGGCAAGGCGGCGGCGTTGCAATCGCTCGACCATGCCGACGAAGCCGCGGCCATCTACCAGAAGATCATCGAACGCAACCCGGATTCGGAAGAGTCGCTGGCGAACCTGGTGCTGATCGGCATGTCGAAGGAAGATTTCGACATGGTGCGCGAGTATTCCGAACGCCTGCTGGAACTCAAACCCGAGTCCACGGTGGCGCTCGAAGGACTGGCAGCCTGGGCGGCGGCGTCGGACGAGCACGCGCTCACCGCCAAGTTCTGCAACTTGTTGGTCAACGCCGTGCCGGGCCACTTCGAAGCCTGGTTCAACCTGGCGCTGGCGCACCAGAAGTCGGGACGCTGGCAGCAGGCGGCGGAATCTTACCAAGAGGCCATCAAGCTGCGTTCGCAATCCTCCGAGGCGCACACCAACCTGGGCGTCGTGCACGAACAATTGGGTGACATGGTTGCCGCGCGGGCGGACTACGATCGCGCCATGGCGGCCCAGCCCGATGCGCTGGCGCCGATGTGGAACGTGGCGCTGCTGCTCGAACACGCCGGCCAGCACGATGAGGCCGAGCGCTGGTACCGCCAGGTGCTGGAACGCGCCCCGAAGGAAGAGGAGGCGCGCTTCCGGATGGGCTACCTGCGGCTTAAGCGGGAAGACTTCCGCGGCGCCGTCGAGGCCTTCGAAGGTTGCCTGAAGTACCGTCCGTATTGGCCCGAAGCGCAAGCGAACCTGGCTTTGGCCTATTCCGGGATGGGAGACAAGGAACACGCCGAGCGGCTGTATGACAAGATGCTCGAAGCCGATCCCAAGAGCGTCGATGCACTGCGCGGCTTGGCGGCGCTATCGATCCAGTCGGGCGACTTCAACACCGCGCTGGAACACCACGTACGCCTGATCGACCTCGGCGAGCGTTCGCCCGAAATTCTGTACAACGCCGGGCTGATGTACGAGAAGGCCGATCAGCCGGAGAAGGCCGTCCGCCTCTATCGGGATGCCTTGGCGCTACAGCCGGATATGCCGGAGGCCCTGCTCAACCTGGGCCGCATTCTGGAATCGTCCGGCAAGAGCGAAGAAGCCCGCACCTGCTGGAGCAAGGCGCTCGAAGCCGAACCGGCCCTGGCGCAAGGCTACTTCGGTCCCACGATCGAGTAAGCACCCGCCGAGCGTTAGACAATCGTCAATCCGCTTTGACACAGGCATCGTAGGGGCCGCGCATGCCCGGCCCCCTGGCAGATCGGGGACCTGCCCACTCTACGGCAGGCCCGGCCCGCGCAGCGTACAAGACACAAGACACCGGCGGCAAGACCGTCGGCGTCATCACTCGGCGCGTTACATCCATCACTTACATTTCCCCCTATGCTTTGGCGACTGTCCACGCCACGCGAGGACATGGTAGAGTGATTGGACAGTCGGGGAGGGATCGATGAAGCTCTGGTCGATTGTCGTAACGGCTGGGTGCCTGTTTCCCATTTCTGTTTTGCCGGCCTGGCAAAACCCGGCGCAGATGCGTCAACCGGAATCCGCCGGCGATGCCAATGAGGCCCGCGGCATGCTGGCCTCCGCCGTGCAGAAGAATCCCGGCAGCGCAGCCGCCCTCAGATCCTACGCGGAGTTTCTGGAACAGTACGGCCAACCGGAAGCGCGCGCGGTGTATGCCCAGCTCCTGGCGCAGTTGCGCCGGGCAGGCGGCGCGGCCGAGGCAGCCGAGATCGCGCACCGGCTGGTAATCCTCGACCTGCTGGCGGGAGACGGCGAGGCGTTGACGCGCGATCGAGAATCTTATCGCGCCATCACCGGCAAGGCGCTTCCCTTCTCTTCGAGCGAGCCGCGCGAAGCGTGGCCTACCGTCCCCATACCCGGACCGATGCGATCGTTCGCGCGAATGGCCGCCATTGCGCCCGAGGCGGCGCCCGAGGACGTGCTGCCGGCGCTGGCGCGGAATGTCGTCACTAACGGCTACCAGGCCTCGCGCAGCAACGAGACGCTGGAACAGACCGAGTACCTGAAACTGCTGCACCGTTATCTCGCGCAGGCGCATGAGCTGGAGAAGCTGGCGGGCGCGCAGTATGCGATTCAGGTGCCAAATTGCGATTCACCCAATGCCGGCGATCTGTTGCGCATCCTCGGTTTCCGCATGCGCGGCGGGTGCGGCTCGGAGGTGGTGCTGGAGACGGTGAATGCCGGGCGCGCGTTTCTGACCGCCGATTCCGGCTTTCCGGTGAACCGCCTGGAAGAGGCGCTGCGAACGAACCGCCCGTTCAGCTATGATTTTCATCCCACACTCGTGCCGGTGATGTTCGGCCCGGCTTACTGGACGGCGGGAAGCAAGGAGCCCGATTTCATCGAAGCGCTGATCTCCGATCCCTCGCTGTGCCGCCTCTACCTGGGGCTGTCCAACCTGGAGCCGGCCACCGCCGCGGCGATGCACGATGCGGGCACGCTGACCCATCTGCGTGTATATGCGCACGTGCTCGATTTCTTCGGCGGCCAATTCGAGCTGCGCGACGGCAAAGCGGTGGTGCCCGGCGGAGCGCGTTCGGCGGCGGCGTGGGGCGAACTGGTGGGAGTCTCGCCGGATCGCGGAGTGGAGTTTTTCGGCAAGCTGCTGGCCAAGGACGACGGCTGGCTGGCCAGCCTCTTCGACTCGCTGGCGCGCATCAATACACCGGTGCGCGACTACCTGACGGATCCGGTGCGCATGAAGCGTTTCTACGCGGCGGTGCGCGGGAAAGTCACCAGCCCCGGGCCGGCCCGCCCGGTGTTTCGCTCCAACAGCGATATGCTGCTGCTGACCACCCGCCTGGAACTCGACGCCAGCGGCAAACCGCACGTGCCGGGCAACCTGGAAGTGTGGAAGGGCCTGTTCACCAACAACCCGCAGGCCCGGTACGACGGCAAGCTGACACGGCTGGCCGCCACGTGGAAAGAACCGGACGACCTGCTGGAGGCGTTGTTCGCGCTGTGCCGCAAGACGGTGGAAAACCAGCCGCTCAAGATCTTCATGGCGCTGACCGACATTGACCGCGGCCGCGCCACCCCGCTCGGAGCGGCCACGGTGGAGCGCCTGGCGCGCTCCTGGCACACTTACGGCAGCCAGTTCGCGGTTTTCAGCGAAGCGCCGCAGTTGAGCGACAAGAGCATCAACCAGTTCCTGGATACCGCCGAGGCGCTGACCCGGCTGCACGAGCCGGCCCTGCGCGCCGATGCCGGCGGGACCTTCCAGGCGCTGGTTTCGTTGTGGCAGATCCTGGTGCGCCAGCAGACCATCGCGGACCGCAACGCCGACGAAGCCTTCGCCGGAGTTGCCGCGGGTTTCGCCGATGTGCATTCCGCCCGCGAGTTGTTCGACGCCGGCCATCGCGGCTTCCAATCGTTGCTCAATGCGGCGGCGAAGCCCGCCGATTCGACCGCCGGACCCCAGGAACGGATGGCCGGACTGCTGACCGGAGCCGCCGAATCGGACGATGTCGAAACCCGCCAGGAGATGGAAGAGGAGATGCTGCGGATTCTGGACGCGCAGCACCTGGTCTCGCTCGACACGTTGTTCCAATTGAGCGATTTGCTCGAGAGCGGGCAGCGCCCCGACAAGGCCGCCAGCGCGCAAATGGCGAAGCTGACCGGGCGCATCGCGGCGGCGCCGCTCGCTCGCGCGCCGCTCACAGTGGTCGAACGCAATGCCATGGGTTTCGGCTTTTGGAGCGGGAAGCATCTGGATGCCGAGCGCAAGCTGAACCTGCGCCTGGCCATCGAAAAGGCCGCCGGCGACCCCGCCCGCCTTGCGAACCTGCCGGAGGTGCTGGCGCCGCTGTTGCGCGATTCCCTGCTCGGCCTGAGCTATGCGTACTACGCTCCGCCAGGGGCTCAAGTGCTCTTCACCAACCCGGTGTTCGTCCGCAGCCACGATTTCATCGGCGGCGAAGGCCAAACCAATTTATGGAAGGCCACCGAACCCTACGGCTCGGGCTGGCCATCCAACGGCGGCGGCCGCCTGGTGGGATCCCTTTCCAGTTTGCCGTACGCGCTAGCGGAAGCCGAAGAGAATTTTCTGGTGCCCGCGCAAACCCAGGCGCTGATCTGGGGCGACCTGGTACCGCAAATGATGCTCAGCGCCAAGATTCCGCGCTGGTGGAACGTCACCCCGGTTCAAATGCATTGGGTGGGACTGAATTTACGTTACGGGCGCGAGTTGCTGGCCGAGGCCGCGCTGGATGAATCGGCGCGCGAGGCGGCCATGGTGGAATTAGGCCGGCTGGCCGCGCCCGCGCGCACCGCCCAACTGCGCGCCTTGATCGAGAGGGGGCAAGTCAAAGAAGCCGTCGACCAGGTGACGCCGGCCGAGTTGTTCTGGCTCAGCCGCGCGCTGGAGCCGGCGCGCGCCGGCGATCGTTCCTCGGTGCGCGCCCAGATCGAGCGGCTCTCGCGCGAAGCTTCCAGCCAAGTGAGCCTGGCGGCCATCTCGCGCGCCTTCGGCGCGCCCAAGCCGACGCTGGCTACTTCTTATCGGCCCGAGTTGCTCAACGTGCGCACGTTCCCCACGCTGATGGGCTACTCCAGCCGCATCCTGGCGGAAAGCTGGGAATCCAACAACCTGTACTGGGTCGCGCTGGCCGACGAGCTAAGCCTGCGGCCGGCGCAACTCAACGTCCGCATTCCGCAATGGACGAGGGAGTTGGTGGAGCACATTTTCGCGTCTCACCTGGAGGACTGGCCCGCGTTGCTGCGGTCGTTGCGTGCGGTCGGCGATGACGTTCGCGAGCATGCGCGTGCCGCGTCGGCCGATCAAAAAGCGGCGCTTCAAGATATGCCCACCGGGAGGCCACAATGACACTGTCCAGACGAGGGTTCCTGGCAGCCGCCGCCGGTGGCACATTGCTGCGGGCGCAGGAGCCGCAGGGGCCCGTATTCCGCGTCAAGGTGGACATGGTGGTGCACAGCTTCCAGGTCACCGACAGCAAGAACCACTACATTAACGGCCTCAAGCCGGCCGACTTCCGCATCTTCGAAGACGGCATCGCGCAGAAGATCTCGACCTTCGCCGAAGGCGCCAACACGCCAGTGGCAATCAACGCCGACGGCACCACGACGCCCTTGCTGAACGCCAAGGGGGCCGTGCCGGGCATGGACCGTCCCGATGCTTTCGTCGGCACCAACGTTTTCGTTCTGTTCGATACCAGTAATTTCATGTACCGCGGCTTTGTCTATGCCGAAGATGCGATCGCCGATTTCGTGCGCGGCCTGGATCACGCGGATTCGGTGGCCGTCTACACTTTCAGCCGCAACCTGTCGCGCGCGGCTTCGCTCACCCGCGAGCACGGCGACGCCATCGAGGGCTTACGAAACGCCGTCGCCGGCGATGACACGGCACTCTACAACGCGCTGCTGCTGACCCTGCGCGATGCCGCCAAAGTGCCTGGCCGCAAGGTGGTGATCGTATTTTCGAACGGCCCCGACAACGCCAGCATGATCGCCCCCGACGACGTGCGCGCAGTGGCCGAAGACGAAGGCATCCCGATTTATGTCATCTCCACCAGCGAGGTCAACAAGGACCCCATTTCGAGCGGCGTTTTCCGCCGCATCGCCCAGCGTACCGGAGGAAAGGCCTATTGGGCGCGCACCTGGCAGCGCCAGGTGGAGGCGTTCGACGACATCCGCGAGGACATGAGCAACTCGTACACCATCGCCTACTACCCCGCCGCCAATCCGAACGAGGGCTTCCGCAAGATCACCGTCGAGATCGTCAGCGACGTGGGCAAGAAGTACCGCATCCACTCGCGGCCCGGGTATCGGCCGAGCCGGTCGTTCTGAGGGGGAGGCTCGCGGCTAGTTGTTGCCGCATTTGAGATGCTATCGCGCCGCCGCCCGCTTCTTTTCGTAGGCGGCGAATTCGGCGCGGTAGGGCTCGTAGCCGCTGCGGCCCATCAGGCCGAAGGTGAGTTTCTTGCCCAGTTCCACGCCTTCCTGGTTGAAGGCGTTGATGTTCAACAGCTCGCCCATGAAAGCCGTCTGGAACTCCATCATCTGGAGGAACGCGCCCAGGTGTTCTTCGTCCACGCGGTCGAGCGTCACCGTGCAATTGGGCCGGCCGCATTCCACCATCGCCGCGGCGGTGGCGCGCCGCTCGGCGTCGATCAGCTTGGCCAGCGACTGGCCGGCGAGCGAATCGAACGCCGCGAGGCCAATGTGCGCGTCCGGAATCTGGCCCGTCGAGTGGAAGCGCTTGACGGCCCAGAAGGTGAACACCTTGTCGTTCGGCCCTTCAATGTACAACTGCACCTGCGAATGCTGGTCGGTCGAGCCCAGGGCGGCCACCGGCGTCTGCCCGGTATGCACGGTCTCGCCCTTGCGGTTCTGCGCCTTGCCCAGCGATTCCGCCCACAACTGCCGGAACCAGAAGGCGGTGCCCCACAAATGATTCGAGTAAGGAAAGGCCACCTGGATGGGCTTGTCCTTGCGCGTCCAGATCAGCCAGTGATAGAGCGCGGCCCGCAGTGCGATATTCTTCGCCAGGTCGGGTTGCCAGCAGTCGGCGGTGATGCGCGCGGCGCCGCGGCAGAGCTTCGCGATATCGATGCCGATCAGCGCGGCCGGCACCAATCCCACCGGCGTCAGCACGCTGAAGCGGCCACCCACGTTTTCGGGAATGCCGAAAATCTGATAGCGCTCGGTCCGCGCCAGTTCGTACAAATCGCCCTTGCCTTCGGTGGTGACAGCGACGATGCGTCCGGCCGTGGCGCCCAGCGCCTGCTGGAGCCACTCGCGCACGATCAGAAACGTCGCCACCGTCTCGGCCGTGCCGCCGGATTTGGCGATGACGACCACCAGCGTCTTCTGCGGGTCCATCGAGCGAAGCGCGGCGGCCGTAAAATCCGGGTCAACGTTGTCGAGGATCACCAGCCGCGGGTGCTCCGTGGTGAAAGCGCCCTGGATGGGATGCGGCCCGCGAATGCCGCAATCGAGCGCCCACGCTCCCAGCGCGCTGCCGCCAATACCCACCACACACACCGTGTCGTAGCTGCCGCGCACTTCGGCGGCGTAGCGGCCGATCGCCCGAATGACTTTGGATTGAAACGGCAGGTGCGGGAAACCGAACAACCCCGCTTCGCTCTGCTTGCGGAAGCTTGCCAGCGCTTTCTGCGCTTTGGATTGCGCGCGCTCCACCTCGGCGCGGGTTACGCCGTGGGCTTTGCCCACCATTTCGGCCAGCAGGTTCGTCTCGTCAAATTGAATGTTCATGAGTGGCGCTCCGGAATCAGAATGAGTGCGTGAATTCGATTGTAGCGTAGCCGGGAAAGCGGCGCGGGCGGTGCGATAGTGTGCTCTTGCTGCAAACCGCTCCCTCACGGCGAGTGGCTCCGTTCCGAGCGCTGAAAGGCACACGTCCACCAGAGGCGGGCGGGGCGCTGTACTCTGCCCTGCCCGGCTCGATGGACTTCAAACAGTGGCTATGTCCGACAACTGCGCGTCCAGATCCGCCAGAGCCTTTTCCAAGACAACCCGGTAACGCGGGTTCTCCGCCGATTCAAGTTCCCGCACGATGCGCGTGCGCGACAAGAGAATCGTTTCCTTCTTGCGAATGAGTTCCAGCCGATCCGGAGAAAGTGGTTTGTGCTTCGGGGCGCGTTGGTGATGGTTCTCAGCAGCGTCGATCTGCGCCGCGACCGACTTGCTTTCCCAACCTCGAGCCATACTTCTATCTTACGCGCACCGACGTCCAGGTTGCTACCCCGAAGCAAAACTAAATTGGAACATCAATCATTGCAGCGCGTTTTTCTTGCTTCGCTTGCCTGCGCAGTCTGATATGCTCACCCGTATGCCGCGAAAAATTCTTCTGGCCATTTTGGCGCTGTTGGTTTCGATCCCGCTGCTGATCGTTGCGCAGCAGCCGGAACGGGTCGACCTGAGCGCGATCCACAAGATCAAGACGGAGGAGTTCGAACACTCCAAGGTGATGGACATCCTCTACAACCTGACGGACCGCTACGGTCCGCGCCTGACCAATTCGCCGCAATTCCGCGCCGCCGGCGATTGGGCGGTGCGCCAGCTTCAGGATTGGGGACTGAGCAAAGCCCATCTGGAAAAGTGGGGCCCGTTCGGCAACGGCTGGGAATGCGACTCTTTCGCGGCCAGCATGGTGGAACCCACCTACCAGACGCTGATTGCGATGCCGGTGGCGTGGACCATGGGCACTGAAGGCCCGGTGACGGGCGAAGCGATGCTAGCGCCCATTTCGACGCCGGCCGATCTGGACAAGTTCCATGGCAAGCTGGAAGGAAAGATCGTGCTGGTCTCCGCGCCACGCGAACTGACCTTCCCCACTACTCCGCTGGCGAGCCGCTACACCGCCGACGAGCTCAACGAGATGACGCTCGACGTGATCCCCACCGGCGGACGCGGAGGCCGTGGAGGACGCGGCGGCCCTCCCGCGCAGCCCGGCCAACCCAGCATGACTTTTGCGGAGATGCGCGCTTTCCGCGAGCGCCAGCAGGTATTCTGGAGAGAAGAGAAGCCGGCGGTGGTGGTGCAGATCTCCAGTCTTGGCGACAGCGGAACGCTTTTCGGCGGGGGCGCCAACCGCGAGCACACCGACAATCCGCCGCAGATCATCCTGGCCGCAGAACACTACAACCGCATCGCCCGCCTGCTGCAGCACGAAGTGCCGGTGAAGCTGTCGTTCGACATCAAGAACCGCTTCATCACCGACAACCCGGATTCGTTTAACGTAATCGCCGAAATCCCCGGCGGCGCCAAGGCCGACGAACTGGTAATGGTGGGCGGCCACTTCGATTCGTGGCATTACGGCACCGGCGCCACCGATAACGGAGCCGGCGCCGCGCTGGCGATGGAGGTGATGCGCATTCTGAAATCGGCCAATCTCAAAATGGACCGCACGGTTCGCATGGCCTTGTGGGGCGGCGAAGAGGAAGGCCTGCTTGGTTCGGCGGCGTATGTGAAAGAGCATTTCGCCGACCCCACCGAGATGAAGCCCACCGCCGAGCACGGGAAGCTTTCCGGCTATTTCAACATCGATAACGGCACTGGCCGCATACGCGGCATCTACCTGCAAGGCAACGAAATGGCGCGCCCTATTTTCGAAAGCTGGTTCACCGCGCTCAAGGACCTAACGCCAGGCGCCGTCACCATCCGCAACACCGGCGGCACCGATCATCAATCCTTCGATTCCGTCGGACTGCCGGGCTTCCAGTTCATCCAGGACCCGATGGATTACGGCACGCGGACGCACCACTCCAACATGGACGTTTACGACCGCATCCAGCAGCAGGACATGGAACAGATGGCCGTGATTGAAGCCGCGTTCGTCTACAACGCCGCCACCCGCGCCGAGAAGCTACCGCGCAAGGATTTGCCCGAGCCGCACGCTGGACGGGGCGGCATGTAGCTGCGGGTGTGGCGCACACACTCCTGCGTGCCGCGTCGGCACTCATGCCGACGCCCGGCGTCGGAAAAGCGAAGACGCGTCGAGAATAGTCTCGACGCTGCACGCACGAATGCGAGGCACGAGTGCGTGCGCAACGGCAACGGCCGCGAAGCCGTTTGTGCCCGGCGCCTCAGGGCGTCCTGGCCGCTTGCTTCACAATCCGCGCGAGGCCTTCCTGAAACTCCGCGGGCGCGGTGAGCAGGCTCGCCACCAGGAAGGCTTCGCTTTCGAAATCGTAAAAATATCCGGGCTGCACCAGTACGTTGTCGCGGTCTAGCAGCTCCAGGCACCACTCTTCCTCCGTGCGGACGCGCGGCACGCGGATGGTGATCGACCAGCCGCCTTCCACCGCCAGGATCTCCAGCGCGGTTCCGGCAAGCGCTTGTTGCGCGAAGGCCAGGTTGGCAGCGGTTCGCTCGCGGATCTGGCGCTGCACGGCCGCGCCGTATTCGAGCAGCCGCGGGGCCGCGCACTGCACCGGCGTGCCGACGGAAAGATACGTGTCTGCGATCCACTCCAGTTTTTCGATGGCTTCGGCGCGTAGGCGGGCCGGGCCGGCCACCACAATCCAGCCCAGCTTCATCTGCGGAAGGCCGGCGATTTTCGATAGGCCGCTCATCGCAAACGCCGCGCAGTCCTCCACGCCGGCGAGCGATGTCACCCGATCGGCATCGGCCGCGAAGGCATAATCTGAAAACACTTCATCGGAGATCAGCGCGATGCCGCGTTCAGCCGCAATCCGCATCAGCGCTTCCAGCTCGCCACGCTTGATATAGCTGCCGGTGGGATTGTTGGGGTTCACCAGCACCACGGCGCGGGTGCGCGCAGTGATGGCTCGGGCAAGCGCGCCCGTGTCGATCGCCCATCCGCCGTGATATTCGAGCGGGTACTGCCGCACCTCGAGCGATTCCATCCTGGCCAGGTACTCGAACAGCGGATAGGAGGGCCGCGCCACCAGCACCTGATCGCCTGGGTCCGCCAGCAGCTTGAACAGATACGAGTAAGCCTCGCTGGTGCTGGCCGTGAGCAGGATGCGGCCCGGCTCCACGGCGTGCCCGCGCTGCCGGTAGTAACCGGCAATGGCCTCGCGCGCCTCGAGCGATCCCGCCGGCAACGGATCGTAGCGCAGCACGCGCGCGTCGTCGAAGACGCGGGCTAGCTCTTCGGGGTATTCGATTCCCGCGCGCGTGGGATTCGATTGCGTCAGGTCCAGAATGCGCGCGCCCTGCCCGCGCCTGGCAGACAGCAGTTCGGTGAGTCGATTGCGCTGGAGGTCCCAGTGGAACCGCGAAGAGTACATGGCGATCCACCAGGGTAGCGTAGAGCGGCAGGTTGCGCGGAAACGTCTTACGCCCCGTGCCGGGGCTATCTTCGCTCGCTTCTTTTCCCAACGGCTTACGCCGCGGGCTACAATCTTTCGCTCCTGCGGAGCTTGACTCGCGCTGAACGCTGAAACATACGATTCACTGCTGTGGCAGCGCGCGCGGCTAGTACCAGAACGGCGTCTCCGGCGCCCAGACGCTTTTCGAATACTGGGTATGCAGCAATTGAAACGCGGCTTTCGAGAAGTCGGTGGTCTTGGGGCCGGTGTTGCCAAAGCGAGTCGCGCGCACGGCCAGGTGCAGCGCTTCCGGGACGCGCGGGTCTTGCGGGTGCTGCCGCGCCCAAGCGAGTGTCTGCCGGCAAAGATAATCCGGCGCAACTTCGGCGGTGGCCCGCAGGTCGTTGGCTTCTTTCTCGCCCTGCGCCAGTTCGGCCGGCGGCAGGAAGTTCTTGGCCCGCTCGGGTTTCGTGGCGACCGGCTTTGATTCATCCTGGTTGCCTTGCTCCCAACTCCACCAGTTATCACGAAAATCGTCGATCTTGTCGATTTTGGTTGTTCGCGGCCATCCTTCGCGAACCTTTAGGTCGAAGCCGGGATCGCGTAGCATCAGGAAAACGGCCGCAAACTGCGCTGCCGCTGGATCGGTCTGGGCCATATAGTTGCGCAGGGCTGCGGCGAGTTCCGGGTTTAGCTCCGCCAGCCGGCTGGCGAGAGTGCGCGCCTCGACCTGCCGGCCGAGCACGATGGCCCGCACCCAGCCGGCTTGCGCCACTTCCAACTGCAGATTGCGCGGCAACAACGCGTTCTGAGCCCCATCCACCCAGCGCGTGAGCGGAATCGTTTGGTTGAGTAGATCGGCCGAGTCCGCTGCAAACTGCGGGTCTGCGCCAGTGGGGACGCCCCAGCCGCTACCGAGCGGCGCATCGGGCAGATCGACGTCCGCCGCCACCGGTTCGCGAGGGGCGTAGCGCAGAAACTCGCTCCAGTCGCGCGCCAATAACTGCCTGCGTGCGAGGAAGCTATTGTGCGCGTCAGAGGGTTGGCTCGAAGCCAGCGCGAGGTCAACCCACTCCCGCGCGGCATCGACCGAGCGGAGAGTCTCTACTTGCAAACCGTAGTGCACGGCTGTCGCGTAAGCCGGGTGATCGGGCTTCAGCGCGCGGGCTGCAGCAATCAGCTCCTCCGCCGCGGTGTGATTGACCGCCGCAACCTCCAGCGCCGCCACCAGCCACGCGGCGTTCTTAGTCTGCCGCCAGCGTTCGAGGGTGTGACCAGAGTTGCCGGGACTCTGAAACGCCGTAATCCAGTCGGCCAGATCGCAGCGGCTCGCCGGGCCGTGCCCCGACTTGTCCCACAACGCCGTAAAGTCGGTGACGTCGTGATCGAAGCGCGGGTCGCCTCCAGACTTGACCAGCGCCGCGCCCAGCTCCGCCATCCGCCCCTCCGGGTCGAGCTGCCCATCAACAAACTCGATCATTCCGCGCACCGCCGGTTGCACGGCTTTGCGAGCGGGGTCATTGAGAATCGCACGCAACTGGCGCTCGGCGGCCTGCATAGCTTGCTTGTCGCCGGCTAAGGTGGCTTTGCGAATCAGCGTGCGCGCCACCAGGTACGGCGCCCGATCATGCCAGGGAGACGCGGCGTCGTCAGCAATCGCTTTGAAATCGCGCTCGGCGTCGGCGAACTTTTCGGCATAGAGCTCGGCTGCGGCAATTTGATAGCGACGGTCGGCAATCAGCAGCGCGTTGGAGCCGGACTTCAGCTCCGCCGGAAGGTGAACTCCCTCACTACAATTTTGAAAGACTGCGTCCTGTCCCCGCACCCACTCGGCCACTTCAGCGCTGCTCGCGCCCCATTTGGCGCTGCGCTGCTGCAAGGTGGCGGCTGCTATGACAAAGGCGTCGTCCAGGCAGTCCTGGTAAGTCGACCAGCCATTTCCCCCGGGCACCTTGCGGTACGCAACCGGTATCTTCGCCGGCTGAATTCCCGGTACGGCACTGCGCGCCATCAGCCATTCTCCGTCCGTCGGCGACCTGTCGAAGCCGTACTGCTGCGGCTCGGCCTGCGGTGCCGGCGGCGGTGGCCCTGCGATTTCTTCCTTCGTCAGCGGAACGCCCGAGAAATAGCGGTACGCCACAATCAGGTTGCGACGGCGATAGGTCGGCTGCACGATCCCCAGCTTCCCCTGGTAATAAGGCAGCTCGTCGACCGGCCCGAGTCGAAATACAAACTGCGCTTCGGGCAGGAACGGCCCACAACTCTGGCTCTCCGGAGGCGCCAGGAGCAAAATGGCCGCTACGACGATCAAAAACATTCGCGCGAGTTTCATTCCCACCTCCGGGCCCGCACCAAGACGCCGCGGTAAGTCTCTTCGTCCCAAGCACGCGGATGAAACACAAATAGCCGCCTGCCCGACGGCGCCTGGGCGGGCCATTCATCGGTCGAGATCCCCAGGCTAGACTGGCACAAGGCGGCGCGGAATCTCACTACCCCTCGCGGCTCGCCGGCTCCCATGCGAAATAACATCGGCACGGCGTCGGATACCGGCAGGCCGCGTATCCAAGAATCGCCGTCACACCACGATGCCAATGCCGTAATGCTCAATGGCACGCCGGCTGCCAAACCGGCGCGCAGCCGCTCAAGCAAGCCACGATACCAAGCGCGCTCCGATTGCCGCGCGTCGAAATCGATTTGTAACGCTTGAATGCCGGGGCGCGCCGCATCGCGCAGAATCGGCTCCGCCAGCGCCTGCGCGTCCGGCAGCGCGCCAGAGCCTTCCAACCGCACGACTGCCATCAGCGCCACCCCGACGGGGACTTCGAGCGGTTGCAGCCGCGGCCGCGATTCCACCTGCCCGCCGCGCCAGGAGATGGTGCGTGTCAGAAAAGCAACGCCGGTTGTGTGCGGATCGACAAAGCGCAGCCGCTCCGGCCGCTCCCAGGCCCACAGCACCAGCCGCGGAAAGTTCGGCAAAGGATCGGGCCGGGTGCCGCACGCGCACACGAGCAGCGCGAGGAAAGCCCACCGGTACGCGCGCATGAGTCTATCCTAACGCCAGGTTGAGCGCTTGCCCGGCGTCGGGTCACCCTGCGGGTGGGCGGCAACCACGTGGGCAGGCAAAGCATGCCCCACCGATGCCCTACTGCGCGGCTCCGGCGGCGGCCTCGTCGGCGGTGAAGTAGACGCAATCGGGGTGATGGAAAACCAGCGCGCTCACGCTCGCCTCGGGCTCCATCATCATGCCCTCGGTGAGGTATACGCCGATGTCTTGCGGCCGCAGCAGGTCCCAGAGGCCCTGCTGATCGTCGAGATTCGGGCACGCCGGATAGCCGAAGCTATAACGCTTGCCGTGGTACTTCGAGGTAAAGCGGTCGTGCATGGTCGTGGTGGGCGGATCGGGGAAACCCCAATCCTCACGGATGCGGCGGTGCAACCACTCCGCGGTGCCTTCGGCGGTTTCAATCGCCAACGCCTGGATGGCGTGAGATTTAAGGAACTTGCCTGCCTGCTTCCACTCTTCGGTTCGCTCTCGGATGCCCTCGCCCGCCGTCACCACGAACAGCGCCAGGTGATCGCGCCGCCCCTCGTCGGCCTCCAGAATATAGTCGCTGAGGCACAGTCCGTCGGTCCGCCGCTGCCGGCCAAAATGGAACGTGTGCAGCGGCGTTTGGCTCCCCGGCGTGAACAGGTGAATCGAATTGCCGTCGCGCTCGGCCTCGAAGAATTGCCACACCGCTTTCACTTTCAGGAAGCCGGCCACTTCCTGCTTGAGCCCTTCTACCTGATGGAACAGCTCCAGCGCCTTGGCGTCGCGGTCCATCAGCGCCTGTTCGAAATTGCCCTTATAGCCCAGGTGACGCCCATAGAGCATGTAAGGGTTGATGTAGCTCCACACTTCGGTCAGGTGCGGCACGTCGCGGACCCTGCGATCCAGGT
>OBLW0100000456.1_pt1 | contig 35267 bp, 30 predicted proteins | sample 1520161 | NCBI WGS metagenome assembly OBLW01 (sample SAMEA3539309, study PRJEB22396) | soil metagenome | biome: tundra; feature: field; material: soil | place: USA | collected 2010-05 | depth 0.15 m
TTTTACTCTGTTAGAGATGACGGACGCAGGACAACGCCGTTAGCGTGTATTACAGCACCTCTGTCTCGTGGAGTGGGCCTCCAGGCCTGCTACGCCGGCGTCCCTGCCGGCGTTCTTGGTTGCCCCTGAATGACGCAAGAATAAGGTCTGAACGCCTACGAGCAAACGGTCGTCAAACTAAACGGAGTGCATGAATGGCATGGAAAAGCACTTATTGCGTGTGGCGACTATTTCCGCAGCCGTAGCTGGACTCTGGGCGCAGGAGTTGGCGTCTGGCCAACCGGCGCCCCCGGCAAAGCCGAAATTCGAAGTGGCGTCCGTAAAGGAGTGCAAGGGCGCGGACCCGGTCCCTCCCACAATTTCGTCGCCCGGCAGGTTAGGTTTGGGCTGTTGGAATCTTAAGATGGTGATCCTGCAGGCATACGAGGTATTCGCGTCCGGTAAGCTCGATCCGCTGAACCCCATGCCGTCGACGCCAGTCGAGGGCGATCCGGAATGGGTACGCTCCGCCAGGTATTCGATTGATGCGAAGGCGGACGGTCCTCAGAGCGGGGCGATGATGAGGGGACCCATGATGCAGGCGCTTCTGGAGGAGCGGTTTCATATGCGAACGCACCGGGAGTTACGAGAAGTTCCCGTTTATGTAATGACCGTGGCAAAGGGAGGCCCTAAATTCCGGCTGGCGAAGGAGGGCAGTTGCCAGCCCTTCGATGCCAGTGGGGATCTGAACGTGCATCTCGACGGCGTGCCGTGCGCGTGGCCAATAATGTCAAGGAAGGGGCCGACCAGGGTGTTCGACTTCCATGGCGTCACAATCGATGTCTTTGCCAAAGACCTCCACCCCGATGGCCGCCCTGTCATCGACCGGACTGGCCTCGCGGGAGCGTTTGACATCCATCTGGAAGTGCAAGCCGACGCCCCGGATTCGTCGGGACCTGATAACGGAGCGGCAAGTGACCCTTCGCCCGGCGCTTCTTTTTTTGCGGCGATGCGCCAGCAACTGGGACTTCGACTGGATCCCGCCAAAGGACCGAGCGAGATCCTCGTCATTGACCACATCGAGAAGCCGTCCGAAAACTGAATCACCGGCACTTTTCACCTGATAACCACTTTCTTTCCCATCACTTGACCGTTACCGGGTTTCGGACTCAACCCGCCCTCGTGGTAATTCTGAAGGTGGAAGGACCACCACGTGCCGAATTCCGCCGTTTCCCCTGAGCAATCGGCCGCCAAATTCACGGCCGCGGCATGGACAAGGCCTGTGTTTTGCTACTCCTCGAAGGATTTGGGTTCGTTTCGTCAACCGTACAACTGGGTCTTGTTCGTTCGGGCCGGGCTTCGGAAATGGGTTCGTTCCGCATTTTCCGGCGAGCGCACCGCAAAACGCCGGCAAACTGCCAAATTTCCTCTTGACAGCAATCGCAATTTGCAATACTATAATCACAGATTGCGATATGAAGCTCGGTGAAAAACTTCGGTACCTGCGCGAGGTGGAAGGCACGCTCCGCGGCTTGGATCGCGAACTCTCCCAGCAGGAGCTCGCCCGCCTGGTGCAGAAGGAAATTGGCAAGTCCATCAGCCAGAGCTACCTTTCGCAACTGGAAAGCGGCGCGCGGCCGCACCTCACCAATTCCTCGCGCCTGTTGCTGGCGCACTTTTTCAAGGTCCATCCGGGCTACCTCGTCGACGACCCGGAAGGGTTCCAGAACGAACTCGTCTCGGGCCTTGGCGCCATCGAGGACAAACTCGATCTGTGGCTGGTCTCCGGCGCGGAGCGTTTCTTGCGCGACGCCGAGCTGCACCACGCCCTGCTCACTGTGGCGCGCCATTCCGATTCGCGCATGTGCCTGGTCCTGCTGGGCACCATTCTTGAAAACCCGGGGTTGGCCGAGCGCCTCATCGAGGTGCTGCGCGCGCCCGCTCCGGCCGCCAAGCCTAAGGCGAGGAGACGTTCATGAACTGGTCCGATTTCTTCCTCATCTGTTTTCTGGTCGGATTGGGTCTCAGCGCGGTGGCGCTGTTGGTCGGCAGCATCCACCTGCACCTGCCGCATTTGAACATTCATTACGGGATTCATGCGCCGCACGGCCCCGCCGGCTTCCTGCGCGGTTCCCAATTGCCCTACCTTAATTTCGGGACCATGGCCGGTTTCCTGACGTGGTTCGGCGGCACGGGATACCTGCTGGCGCACGTCTACGGCGTTTGGTTCGCGGCCGCCCTGGGGGTGGCCCTATTGAGCGGACTGGGTGGCGCGTCGCTGGTGTTCTGGTTCGTCGCCAGGGTGCTGATGGCGCGCGAGGCGGCGCTCGATCCCGCCGATTACCGCATGGTCGGAGTGCTCGGACGGCTCAGCATTCCCATACGCGCCGGCGGCACCGGCGAATTGATTTACTCGCAGGAGGGCACGCGCCGCGTCGCCGGCGCGCGCAGCGAGGATGGCGTGGCCATCCCCAAAGGCGCGGAAGTGCTGGTGACGCGCTACGAGAGGGGCATCGCGTACGTTCGCCCGTGGGAAGACCCCCTGGGCGAACTGGATCGCAAGAATTGATTGGCAGGGGCGAAGCCAGCTTCGCCCAAAGGAGAAATCCGAGTTTATGGACAACGAAGCAATTGTCATCGCCGGCCTCATGGTGCTGGCGATCATCATCCTGATGACCATGTTCGCCAAGCTGTTCCGGAAGGCGGGCCCGCACGAGGCGCTCATCGTGTATGGATTCCGCGGCACTCGCGTGGTGAAGGGACACGGCACCGTGATCTTCCCCATGGTGGAGAGCTGCCGTGGGTTATCGCTCGAGCTGATGTCGTTCGACGTGGCGCCGAAACAGGACCTCTACACCCGCCAGGGCGTGGCGGTCACGGTGGAAGCCGTGGCGCAGATCAAGGTGAAGTCCGATCCCGAATCCATCCTGACGGCGGCCGAGCAGTTCCTTACCAAGCCGCCCGAGGAGCGCGAGGGCCTCATCCGGCTGGTGATGGAAGGGCACCTGCGCGGCATTATCGGCCAGCTCACGGTGGAAGAAATCGTGAAGCAGCCCGAAATGGTGGGCGACCGCATGCGCTCCACCTGCGCCGACGACATGAACAAGATGGGCCTCGAAGTGATTTCCTTCACCATCAAGGAAGTCCGCGACAAGAACGATTACATCACCAACATGGGCCGGCCGGATGTTGCGCGCATCAAGCGCGACGCCGACGTGGCCACGGCGGAAGCGGAGCGCGACACCGCCATCAAGCGCGCCGAAGCTTCCCGCGAATCCGCCATCGCCAAGGCCAACGCCGACCAGGCGCGCGTCCTGGCGGAGACGCTGTCGCAGGCCAAGCAGGCCGAGGCGCAGCGCGATCTGGAAGTCAAGAAGGCCGAATACCTGGAGATGGTCAAGAAGCAGCAGGCCACCGCCGACAAGGCTTACGAAATCCAAGGCAACATCATGCAGCAGCAGGTGCGCGCCGAGGAAGTCACCATCCACCAGGTGGAGCGGGAGCACGAGGTCAAGGTGCAGGACGCCGAAATTCTGCGCCGCGACCGCGAGCTCACCGCCACCGTGTATAAAGCCGCCGAGTATGAGCGCAAGCGCATCGAAACCCTGGCGGAGGCCGAGAAGCAGCGCCTTACCATAGAAGCCGAAGGTCAGGCCGCGGCCATCCGCGCGCAGGGCGAAGCCGAAGCCGAAATCATCTTCAAGAAGGGCGACGCCGAAGCCAGAGCCATGAACGTGAAGGCCGAGGCCTACCAGCAATTCAACCAGGCGGCCATCGTCGACAAGCTGATTACAGGCTTGCCGGAAATCGTAAGGGCCCTCGCCGCGCCGCTCGCCAACGTGGACAAGATCACCATCGTCTCCACCGGCAACGGCGACTCCGCGGGCATGAGCAAGATCACCGGCGACATGACCAAGATGGCGGCGCAGATCCCCGCTCTGTTCGAGACGCTCTCCGGCATGCCGCTGAGCGAGCTGTTCTCGAAGGTGCGGTCGATCGGCGACAAACCGGGAACCGAGCCGCGAACGTAAGACAAAGGAGATTATATATGGCGCTCTTAGAGAGAGTTTCAACGTTGGTCCGGGCCAACCTCAACGACCTTGTCGATAGGGCCGAGGACCCGGAAAAAATGATCAAACAGGTGATCCTGGACATGCAGAACCAACTCCTCCAGGTCAAGACCCAGGTGGCTATTTCCATCGCCGATCAACACGTCCTCGATAAACGCAGGCAGGAAAACGAGGAGAACGAGAAACAGTGGCGGCGGCGCGCGGAACTGGCGGTGGATAAAGGCGACGACGCTCTGGCGCGGGCCGCACTCGAACGCGCCATGAGTTACCAGACCACCACCGCCAGCTTCCAGCAACAGGTGGACGACCAGAAGGCGCAGGTGGAGAACCTCAAATCCGCCCTGCTCAAGCTCCAGCAGAAACTGGCCGAGGCCGAATCGAAGAGCGACATGATGATCGCCCAACACCGCCGCGCGCGCGCGCTCGGCAAGGCTACGGATGCCGGACTGGCTATGGGCGAAGACTCCAACTCCGCGGCCTTCGACCGCATGAAGAACAAGGTGCATCACAGCGAAGCCACGGCGCAGGCCCGCTCCGAGCTGCTTTCCAACGACGTGGAGGACCGCTTTGCGTCGCTCGAGAAACAGGTCGAGATCGACCGCCTGCTCGAGGAGCTGAAGTCGAAAAGGAACGCAGGGTAGCGCTGTGGGGCAGGTTGGCCGCCAGGCAACCTGCGTGCCGACTGCCAGTCGGCACGCGCGCCGATTCCCAATCGGTGCGCAGCTTGCCAAGCTGCCCCACATCTGTTTTTTAATGCCATGACTCACAAAGCCAAAATCGATTGGTGGATTGCGGCGGCCCTTGCTTTGGGCGTCTTCGCGCCGCTTGCCGGATGCCAGCTCTGGATTACCATCCCGCTCTTTCTGTCTGTGGGGATCTGCGGTTACCCGCAGGTTTACCAAACCACGAAGGATGGCCTCGTCATTCGCGCCGGCCTGACCCGGCGGATGATCCCTTACCACGCCATTACGTTCGTGGGCCCGAGCGACGAGGGCAGCTTCAGCTTCGCGTTCGGCCGCGTCAGCATCCGGTACGGCGCCAACGCCGGCGTCCTGATAGCTCCGGCGGACTACCGTGCGTTCCTGGAAGACCTGGCAGTCCGCGCCCCGCATCTCACCAGGCGCGGTCAAGACCTGGTGCTGGCCTTCGCGTAGTGGTTCTCGGACGGCGGCGCGGCCGGTATTACACAACTCTTACACCACGGCGCCCGGATGCCTGCTAATTTCAGAGTGTAGCCCCCCTTTCGGACCAAGCCAATGACTTCTATCTCCGTCGCCATCCGTGACAGTTCCGATACGAACTGGTTCACCGCCATCGTTCTTGCCCTTTTGCACGTGGGGGCCATCGCGGCCCTCTTCATGTTCAGTTGGACCAATCTGGCCGTTGCGGTCTTCCTCTATTGGGCGACCACCGGCCTGGGCATCAGCCTCGGCTATCATCGCCTTCACACGCACCGCTCCTATAAGGTTCCCTTGTTTCTGGAATACTTCTTCGCGATCTGCGGCGCGGCGACCCTTGAAGGCGGACCCATTTTCTGGGTGGCCACGCACCGGCTCCATCACCAGAAATCCGACAAGCCCGGCGATCCGCATTCCCCACGGGAGGGCGCCTGGTGGTCTCACGCCGGCTGGATTTTGCAAAGCGAGACCAACCGCGACCGGACCAGCAAGATGGCCAAGTACGCTCCCGACCTGGCGAAGCGTCGTTTTTATGTCTGGCTCGACCACTACCCCTGGGTTCCGAGCGTGGCTATAGGGGTGGCGTTGCTTGCGATCGGCGGGTTGCCGATGTTCCTGTGGGGCGGCTGCCTCCGCATCGTCTTCGGTCTGCATGCCACCTGGCTGGTGAACTCCGCGACTCACATGTGGGGTTCCCGGCGTTTCCCGACCACCGACGACTCCCGCAACAACTGGTGGGTGGCGCTCATCACGTTTGGCGAGGGCTGGCACAACAATCACCATGCCCACCCCACTTCGGCGCGACACGGTCTGGCATGGTATGAGTTCGACCTGTCCTGGATTGAAATCAAACTGCTGAAGTTCCTGGGCGTCGCGAAATCCGTTAGCGCCGCCTCCGTCCACGCCGGGTTGCAGAACCGCGAAGGTGGCGCAGACTCTCAGTCTGCCGCGCCGGCGCCCATGCCGGCGTTGATCAGCTCTTTTTAGCCGGCGCTGGCGGCGCTAGCGGCGCTTTTTCCGCAGGTGAAGCTGGGCCGGCAGGCGGACCGTCCCCGTCGCCCGGCTTATCCAGGTAGTGAACAATGAGCGAGGTGCGGCGGTTGGCGGGGTCCAGCGGGTCCTTGGCTCGCGGGCGCTGATCGGCATATCCGCGGACCTGCGTCACCTGCGCGGGGCCCAGTCCGTTTTGCTGCATCACCCGCCGCGCCGCGTTGGCGCGGTCGGAAGAAAGCTCCCAATTGCTATAGTTCGCGCTCGGGGCGAAGGGCTTGGCGTCGGTGTGCCCTTCGATGGAAATCTTGTTCGGCAGCTTCCCGAGCTCGTGCGCCAGGGTGGTCAGGATCTCCTTCCCATCGTCGTTTGGCTCGGCCACGCCGCTGGGATAGAACGTGCCATTGGCGCTCTCCATTAACTCCACGCGCAGGCCCTCCGGCGTTACCGTGATCTCGATCTGCTCCTTGAGCTTGTCGAGAATCGGCATCTTATGGATGGTCGCCTCCAGTTGGTCCTTCAGGTCTTTCATGTTGTCCTTGGTCGCGGTGAAGGACTCGCCTGCCCCTGTCTTGCCGTTGCCGACCAATTTGGACGTTCCCGTAGGGTCCTTGAAATACCCGCCCACCGCCTCCTGAATCTGCTTGCTGGTGTTGAGCAGCCATAGCACGATGAACAGCGCCATCATGGCGGTGACGAAGTCGGCATAGGCGACTTTCCACGCGCCATGCGAGCCGCCGTGGCCTTCCACTTTCTTGATGACGACGATCGGACGATGTTGAGCCATTGAATCGCTTTCCTACGCGGCGGCCGCGGGCGCCTTGGGCGCCGCGTCGGCAGGCGCGCCCGCCGCTTTGTTGCGGCACAAGGATTCCAGCTCGTGAAACGTGGGCCGGACATGACCCGGAATCAGGCGCCTTCCCATTTCCACCGCGACGATCGGCGGCGTTCCTTTGATGAATGACATCATGCACACGCGCAGCACCTGGTAGTAGCTCTTCTCCTCACTCGCCAGCTTCGCCAGGTTGGCCGCCACCGGTCCCACGAAGCCGTAGCACATCAGGATGCCCAGAAACGTGCCCACCAGCGCGGCGGCTACTTTCTTGCCGATTTCTTCCGGCGGCCCGCCGAGCGATCCCATGGTAATCACCACGCCCAGTACCGCCGCGACGATGCCGAGGCCCGGCAGCGCATCCGCCACCGTGCTCAAAGAGTTCACTGGCTCCGTGGCGTCGTGGTGGTGACAGTCCATGTCCGCTTCCATCATCTGGTCCAGATCGAAGGGGTCCACCACGCCGGTCGTCGCCGTGCGCAGGGTGTCGCAGATGAACTGGCTGACGTGGATGTCGCTCATGATGGCCGGGTGGGCGGACAGAATCTTGCTCTTGGACGGATCTTCGACGTCGGCTTCCACGGCGGCCAACCCGTCCTTGCGAGCACGGTTGAACAGGTCGTACAGCATCTTCAGGGATTCCAGGTAGCGTTCCCGGCCGAACGGGGAACCCTTGAAGATCCCGAGAATGCCCGTCGCGATCCGCTTCAGGATATGGAGCGGATTGGCGATCAAAGCCGTTCCCGCGGCCGCCCCGGCGATAATCAGCAGCTCGGCCGGCTGAAGCAGAACCAGCACATTCCCTTTTTCAAGAAGGTAGCCACCTAAAATCGCCGCGACAACCAGCACAATTCCGATTATCGAGAACATCGAGTCCCTCGTTGACCTTGAAACTTCTTTCGGCGCCTCATGTCACGACCACGCCGCACCCGCCACTCGCACGGCCAGCCTCGAGCGCCGCCTCGGCGCGCTCGACCAGCGATTGCGGGGTATCGCCCTCGCGCGCGATGGTTCCGCCCATCGAGACGGTCACCGACAGGTGGTCCCCCCACCAGGGGATCGCCTCCGAGCCGGCCAGCCGATTTAACATCGCCGCCGCCTTTGCTAGCGTACTGGCCGTGCAACCCGCCAAAACGGCCACGAACCGGTCCTCCGACCAGCGGCTCACCATATCGTTCGGCCCCACGTTCGCGCGGAGCGTCTGCCCCGTCGCGTAAAGCACCGCGTTTACGGCATTGCGCCCGTCCTTGTGGAGCAGGCCGTCCAGGTTGTCGATCGCGACGCTGAGAACGCCGAATGGAATGCGCGACTCCTCGAAATTCTTCAGCGTCCCGGGCAGTTGGGCCAGAATCGCGGCGCGGTCCGGCAATTCGGTCACGCTGTCGATCGGGAGCCCTCCGGCGCCGCATTCCGGAACCATGGCCACGGGCAGGATCACGCGCACGTCGAAGCACTCCGCGGCGCCAATGACCGCGCCGTTTTCGTCCCGCAGCGGAATGGCCTGGATGCGCGCGGGAACGCGCTGTCCATCCTTATGGAGCAGGTACACATCCGCTTCCCGCGTGCGCCCGTCGCGCATGGTCGCTTCCAACGGACATGCATTGCCGCACAAGATGGCCATGTCCGCGTCGCAATGCATCAGGAGACCTTCCGCGCAACTGCGCCCGACGACCTCCTGCCGCAGGTAGCCCGTCAGCCTCTCGGCGCCGCTGTTCCAGGACAGAATCCGGCGCTGTTGGTCGACCAGATAGACCCCGATTGGCAGGCTTTCGAGAACCGACCTATAAATCTCGCCATCGAGTTCCATCATGCGCAAGGCTCACTAATGTATATCGGCAGCTTTCGCCCGGATGGGAGCGTCCCGCCACTTCTATTTTTGAGAATTTAGTAATATTAGTTATCGACATCCGAAAGCGGGAAGACTTCAATGATTGCATTTCGATTCGCTTTCCTCGCACTTGCCGTGGCGGCATTCGGGCAGGAGCCGCGCCTCACGCCGCCCGTCGGCAACGCGCATCCCATTCTGGCGATCGGTTCGCCGGCGCCGGATTTCAACCTCCCGGGGGTCGACGACAAAACTCATAAGCTGAGCGACTACCAGGACCCCATCCTGGCGGTGATGTTCATCTGCAACCACTGCCCCACTTCGCAACTGTACGAAGGCCGAATCAAGAAGTTGGTGGACGACTACAAGAGCAAGGGCGTAGGCTTCGTGGCGATCCAGCCCAATGACCCGAAGGCGATCCAGCTTAGCGAACTGGGTTACACGGATGTCAGCGACAGCCTGGAGGAGATGAAGATCCGCGCCGCATACCGCCATTTCAACTTCCCGTACCTGTACGACGGCGAGACGCAGACCGTGACGCAGGCTTACGGGGCGCAGGCGACCCCGCACGTCTTCATCTTCGACAAGGAACGGAAGCTGCGATACGAGGGGCGGATCGATAATGCGCAGCGCGAATCGCTGGTGAAGACCCAGGATGCCCGCGCCGCGCTCGATGCGCTTGTGGCCGGACGGCCGGTGGCGGTCGCGCACACGCCCGCGTTTGGCTGCTCGACGAAATGGAAGTCGAAAATCGACGGCCAGTTGGTGGAGATGAAGCGAATCGAAGCCGAACCCGTAACGGTGGAAGCGGCCACCGCCGAAGACCTGAAGACGCTCCGTAAGAACCCCGGCGAAATGGTGCTGCTGGTCAATTTCTGGGCCACCTGGTGCGGCCCATGCCTGACGGAACTCCCCGGCCTGGAAACCACTTACCGCATGTTTCGCCGCCGCAACTTCGACATGGTGACGGTGTCGACGAACTACCCGGACGAAAAGACCGGCGTTCTGAAACTGCTCCAGCAGCAGCACGCCTCCAGCCGCAACCTGCAATTTGCCTCCGACGATACCTACGCCATGCAGGCGGCGTTTGACGCCAAGTGGGACGCGGGCGTGCCGTTCACCATGGTAATCGCTCCCGGCGGCAAGGTGCTCTACCAGGAGCAGGGCGAAGTGGATATCGCCGCTTTGCGCCGGGTGATTCTGGCCAACTTGGAAAACGAAACATACGTGGGCCACCCGGCTTACTGGGCGGCCCAATAGACGCACGTGCCTTGAGTAAAAACCGATGACGCGTAGAAACATGGTTGCCATGGCAGCCGGCGGCGCCGCCGCGCTGGCCGCCCCCCAGGAGGCGCCCAAAGGGGCCTTCTTCGAGTTGCGCTACTTCTATATGCGCAACAGCCGGTCCAATCAGGTGCAGCGGACCACCAGTTTCATTTCGAGCGGATATGCACCGGCCGCGCGCCGGGCGGGCATCGGCCCTATCGGCGTCTTCAACGCCGCGATAGCGCCGGAAGCGCCTTTCCTGCTTCTGCTCTCGGGCTACCCGTCGCTGGCGGCCATGCAGACATCCATGGAAAAAATGGCGGCGGACGCGGAGTACCGGAAGGTCCACGCCGAGTTCAATTCGAATCCCGACCTGCCCTACATCCGCATGGAGAGCACGCTGCTCCGCTGCTTCGACTCCGTACCGGCCATCGAGACCGGCCCCGCGCCGTCAGGCCGCGCGACCCGCACTTTCGAGCTGCGCACCTACGAATCGGACAATGAGGCGACTCTGAAACGGAAAATCGAGATGTTCGGTGAGGGCGAGGTAGCGATTTTCCGCAAGAGCGGGTTGCAGCCGGTGTTTTTCGGCGAAGCCCTGGTGGGTCCCAAGCTGCCGCGGATCACCTACATGGTGGCATACGCGGACATGCCCGGCCGCGATAAGGCGTGGTCGGCGTTCGGAGCCGACCCCGACTGGCAGAAACTGCGTGTGCGGCCAGGCTACGCGGATGCCGAGGTCGTATCGAACGTCAGCAACGCCATTTTGAGGCCCGCGGCCGGCTCCGAAATCCGCTAAACTCTTGCGAGGAAGGATTCGCGGACATGAGAAAGCGCTATCTAGGTCTGATATTCCTGTGCGCTGCGTGCGCCATTTCAGCCTCGGCCCAGGCCGCCAGGACCGTTCACCAATGGGAGCCGTTCGAAGTGGAGATGACCGCTCGGGCCACCTTCGCTAACGCCTATATGGAAGCGCTGCCGGAGGGGGGCAAGCCGTATGTTCAGGTGACCTTCACCGGCGCCGGCGGAATGCGGTACACCGTGGCGGGCTTCTGGGACGGCGGCCAGACCTGGAAGGCGCGCTTCGCCCCGCCCGCGCCCGGCCAGTGGTCCTACTCCGCGTCCTCCAGCGACGCGGGCCTCAATAATGTCAAGGGCAGTCTCCAATGCATCGCATGGACCGCGGATGAGAAGGCCGCGAACCCCACTCGCCATGGGTTCGTCCGCGTCGCCAAGAACGGTCCCCGCGCCGGAAGATACTTCGAATACGCGGACGGGACGCCGTTCTTATGGATCGGCGACACGTGGTGGCCCTGGGCCGCGAAGAACAGGCCGTTCGCCCGATTCCAGCAGGTGGTGGACGGCAGGGCGGAGCAGGGCTTTACGGTCGGCCAGTTGTTCTTCGGCGCCAATAACAGCGTCATGATGCTGGGCCGGACTTACGACACTCCGGATTTCGACATGATCCACAACGGCGAGAAAATGATCGCCTACGCCAACAGCAAGGGAATCACGGTCTGGATTCACCCATGGTGGAGCGCCCGGAATCTCCCCACGCTGGCCGGCGCGGAGAAGATGCGCCGCTGGTCGCGCTATGTGGTCCAGCGCCTGGCCGCCTACAACGTGATCTGGACGGTAGCCGGCGAATACAACATGTACGATTACTCCGGCATGGGCTTGCAATTCTGGAAGGACATGGGCGCCCTGATGCACGCGGAGGACCCTTACGGGCACGTGGTCGGCGTACACAACACGCCGCCGGGATGGTCCGGCGGCGACATGGGCCATTCGCAGCAATGGTCCACGGGAGAGGTGCTGCACAACGAGCCTTGGCTCGACTTCAACCAGAGCCAAACCGGCCACGGCAAGCCGGCCAATGAGATGGTTCCGCTGGTCGTGGCGTCGGATTACGCGCGCACGCCGGCCAAGCCGATCGTGATCACCGAGACCTGGTATGAGTTCATCGTGGGCAGCGCGGCGCCCGAAGATGTGCGCTTCGCCGCGTGGTCGGCGTTTCTGTCCGGCGCGGCGGGGCACACTTACGGGGGCGGCCACCAGTGGTGGGCCTACATTCCAAACCCGGACAAGCCCGGCCCGCCGCACCTGGACGCCTGGCCTATCGATCCCACGGATGCGGACACCATTCACTACCCCGGCGCCAATTCCATGGGGTTCATGTCGAAGCTGCTCCACGGCATGGAGTGGTGGAAGCTGGAGCCGCATCCCGAGCTGGTTTCCGATTACGCTGCCAGGTACTGTTCCGCCATCCCCGGCGAGGAATACCTGGCCTATGTGCGCTGGGGAGGCAAGGTGAAGCTGGACCTGCGGCCATCCTCCCCGGAAGACAAGTTCCGCTTCACCTGGTACGATCTGGTGAACCAGAAAGAAGCCAGCCATGGCGAAGTATCCGGCGGCGTCATCGGCGCTTTCTCACCACCGGAGAGCTACCCTACGGTGATCCAATACAAGGACTGGCTTCTGCGCGTGACGAAGGTCCACTGACCTCTTCGCTTCGCAGACGCAAACCGCCCAGATCGGGGTTCCGTTTGGCGTTAGTCATCGTCGTCGGCGCGGTATTTCTTGGCAGCTTTGACGAATGGCCCGGGCATCTCCACCTTCTTCTCCCCCGGATAGGGTCGTTTCCAATCCGTCGCCGAGTACCACGTTACGTGGTTCAGGAAGTTCGGGTCGACTGCGTCGGCTTTGTCGTACTTGCCTTTCATTACCTCCGCCGTGGACCTGAGCCAGGCTTTCTGCAAGGGGCTGTACCCAACGGTGTTGTCGGCCGCAAGGGCTGGTCCCTGGTCGAGAGGGATGACGGAAGACAGGTGGTCGTATGGCATCGGATCGGGCGTGTTTTGAAACGCGTCGAACATGGGGGATGCCACCAGATCGAACTGCGTCAGCGGCTGCATACCTAGGATGTTCTCGATCGTGCGATTGATGTTCTCGGCTGTGTACGTTGTATGAATCGCCTTGCCCTGGCCGGGCGCCTGCGGCGCCACGGTATAAGGGCTGATGACAAAAACAGGCTGACGGTGGCCATCCACGTGATCGACGCCGCCCTGTGAATCGTCTTCCTCTACGAAGATAGCCGATTGCGCCCATATCTTGCTGTGGCTGATGGCTTCCACCATGCGGCCAAGAGCCAGATCGTTGTCGGCTTGGTAGTTGATCGGGTAGGGTTGGCCCTTTGTGGTTCCAGCGGTGTGGTCGTCGGGAAGCCACAGAATCGTCAGATTGGGAACCTGATTGGCCGCATCCTGCCGCTGGAACTCGGGTATCCAGTAATCCATTCGGTACTGGTCGGGAATCGTGAGATTGAACGGCGGATAATGCGGGTCCATGATCCGGGCTGCCGAGGGAATCGCGGAGGTTACGCTGATCGCATCGTCTGGAACGATGCAACTGGAGTTGGGCGCTTTGCCTTCCTTGCATAGCGCGGTACGGTAGAAATCGCTCCAGGTGTAGTTCGTCCCATCCGGCTTTTTGGCAATCTTCGCGCCGTTACTCCACTCGCCGTACAGCTTGGCTGAAAGTCCCTTGGCTTCCACCGCAGTCCATAGAAAGCCTTTCGGGGTATATGTCAGAGCATCGTCGGAACCGCCGCCCGGATAGGAACGAATCCAATCCGGCGATAAGATGTCATTGGAGTAGAAGGACCCCGACATGCCTATCCAGGGATGGCCATCCGCCGACTGGCGGCTGGGAGCGTAGACATTGTCGAGGAGCGGGAAGCGTTTAACGAATGCGTGCTGATTTGGAACGGCGGACGCAAAGATCGCGAGCGAAGAATCGCCGTCGCCCCACGGCACGTCTCCCAGCATCTGGTCGTAGGTGCGGTTCTCTTTGATGACCAGAAAGACGTACTTGATGAGTGAGGGCTCGCCGATGTGCCTGGGAACAGCCACCGGCGCGGCGTGCGCATCGATGTTTTCCGGTCCCACCTCGATATTCGTGGTCAGGTTCCAGTGATTATTGTCGAAGACCTGTTTGGTGAACCGGGCCAGTTGGTTCGCGTTCGGCAGCGGGATCGCATTGACGGTTCCGGTATCCTGATGCGTGTCAAAACCGGAAAGGCCGCCGGAACGAGATGGAACATGCGTGCCCAATCCTTTGTCGTCGGCGACGACCAGATGTTTCTGTGCTTTGTCATAGGCGATGGAGGTCGGGAAATAGCCGGTCGGAATGTAACCGATGACCGGATGCGCATCCCGTCCCTGAAGGTTGATGACGGCGACGGCATTGGCTTGGCCCAGCGTGACATAAGCCCGTCCATCATCGGTCACGGCGACGCCATTCGGTCCGGAGCCGAAGACGCCGCCGGCGATCGGAACGCTGAGATCAATCGTGCGCACGACCTCATTGGCATGCAGGTCGATGACCGAGAGGCTGTCGCTGTACGCATTGGCAACGTAAAGATCGGAGCCGGAGATGGTCATGCCGGCTGGGTGCAGGCCCACCTTGAGAGCCTTCACCTCCTTGCCCGCCGAGAGATCCACGACGGACACTGTGCCGGTGATCGCAAAAGCATCCTTCCGGTCGGCGACGATGGGCGTTCCGTCGGAATCGTTCGTGAAGTCTTCGCTGGTGGCGGGGCGTCCGCCTTCGTTGCTCACGTAGGCATATTTGCCATGGATGACCACGCTATTCGGTGCATTGCCGACCGGAATCTGAGCGATGAGCTTGGCCGGAGAGGCGGCCAGGTCGACCACGCCGAGCGTGTTGGCCGCGTTCAGGACCACATAGGCGCGCTTACCGTCTCCGGAAACTGCGATACCGCCCGGGTTGATGGATTTCGCATTATGATAGTGCCGTCCATCCGCTGGCGGACCGGGTAGTTCCACGCTCTGCCCGTTTGTCAGAAGACCCGTCTGCGGGCTCACATTGGCGATGACGACGTGGTTGTCGTCCTGGCTGAAGAACAGGGTTTTGCCGTCCGCGGAATAGGCGATGCCGGTGAAGGACCCCGCTTTGCTGGATGTAGTTTCCGCGCCTTTCATAAAGGCTGGAATGAAGCGCTGGAGAACCTGTCCGGTCGCGGTATTGAACACGATAATCGGTTGGGGCGATCCCATAAGCAGGACGGCGCCGCTATTGGTCTTGGCGTTCGGATTAAGAGCAATGGCTTTTGCGCGCACCGGCGAACCGAGTTCAACGATCTTGCCGGCAGGCGTCAGCGTCTGGTTGTCCGACACGACGACAGAGCCATCCTTTTGCGGGCCAACGGTGCGATTGGGATTGGTAGTTTGTGGATTTTGAGCTTGACCCAAAACTACGGTGGAACCGGCTATCAGGAGAATCCGCAGAAATCTCCTTAACCTCGATACCTCATTCGGCTTCTGCATCGTCGATTGTCCTCCTCAACATTGCTTTGAAGGAAACGCCATTATAGCCGCTCACTGTCACAATTTCGTGATTATGCTCTTTCCGATCGAACCGCGGGGAACCCGAGGGCTTCCAGCTCGGGGGACGAAGATCCACTGACGGCGGCGCGCTACAGCTACCGGTGGACCACCTTCTTAGGTCTGCCTCCCAGTCTCCCGTTGGTTCTGGAAGCGGCCTTCTTGGCCTTACTGCTCGACCGGCCGCCAATCTGGCCTAATCTGGAGGCCATCCAAGTCTTGGAGCCCAGAAAGCCCTCTAAGAGACCGGGCACATAGAGATCCGCGTCCACGGCTGGAAAGTGAATGCCGAAACCCGACGGACTGATCTCAATATTGTCGAGCTGCGAAGGCCGGGCGCCTTTCAATCCCTCTACATCATTGGGCGAGAAGCTCACAATCAGATTGGAGCTGAGATGAAGCACAATCCGCCCGGTCTTATGGTCGTAGTGCGCGGAAAGCGCCCGTGGAATGCGTGCCCGCAGGTCCTTAGCCCGCTGGTTTGCCTGTTCGGCCACACAAAAGGAGTCGGTGAGCTCGGAGGCGACCTTCAGAACCTCGGGCACGGCCTGACGTGGAATGTCGCAATCGAAAGACCGATTGATGTCATCGAGTGACATGCCGCCGGCCAGACACTCAAGAACCAGAGCAACGGCCAGCCGCGTACCGCGAATTGCGAGCTTCCCGCCAAGGAGCTGGGGATCGGCGACGATCCATTGATAGTCCTTGTATGCGGCCGGCTGCCAGTGCGACATCGGGTATCCTTTCCTTCCATTGTAGGCAACCTGGCCCAACGGCGCAGCGAAAGGAGGAGCGGCGAATTGGGATCACGGTGTGCATGCAAACGGCTACCATGGGTAGGGCATGTCCGGGAATGGCGCGCCTGCCGTGGCGAGGCAAGCCGGGGGATCGTTTCTGCGGAGAGCGTTCAACAAGAGCCTCAAGCTTCCGAGGTGCGGACTCCCGGCCGACAATGATCGAACCGCCGCCGCGTTCTTCAATCGAAAAACAGCCCCATCTGCTCCTCGCAATCGCTGCAACCGCGCCATACCTAGTCAAAGGGACGGTTCGCCCGTCCATGCCAGCGCTCAATAGAACGTATATACTAGCGATATCCGGAGCTGAAAACATGAATCAGACAAAACACTCCGACGGCCACGCAAAGGCAGTTCGCCGGATACAGAAAGCTGTGCGCGGCTACGCCACCAGACTAGACCTCTCGGGGCTCGGCATCGACGATCTTTCGCCCGATGCCGAGGACCTACTCTCGGGCCTTCCTCAGCTCCAGGTCCTCTACTTAGGCAATAACAACCTCACCGACCTTCCTGCGGTGCTCGCACACCTTGTGGAGCTGCGAGTGGTGTACCTAACCGGGAATCGGCTTGGTGCAAGCGAACAGAGGAGATGGAGTGCTTTGGGTCGGCTATCAAAGTTGGAGCGTCTGGCTCTAAACGGTAATCAGCTTACTGCAATTCCCGCTGTCATTGGCCAGCTAACAAGCCTCGAGCGCCTCCATCTAGATAATAATTTGATAACGGCGCTTCCGGCTTCCATCGGACAACTCACTAGGTTGCGGCAATTAGATCTGCACCACAATCAGATTGCTGCAATCGCGAAGGAAATAGTTGGCCTCAGGTCCCTGGAGGATTTGGATCTAAACACAAACAAGATCAGTGTGCTTCCGGGGGAGCTTGGGCGCCTTTCGAATTTAAGAAGGCTCTATCTTCACAATAATGAGATCGCCTCAATCCCAACAGAGCTAGGCAGCCTAGCACGCCTGGAAGAGCTGTTCCTCCAGGCGAATCGCATAGCTCTCATCCCGAAAACACTCGGCAATCTAATTGCGCTCCAGAAACTTCACCTACAGCGCAATCATCTCGGTGCCCTTCCGGATGCCCTCGGGAACCTTTCCTATTTGAAGGAGCTATGTCTCCAGGAGAACCGCATCACAGAACTTCCGGAAACTCTGGGCTCTCTGTCGCAACTAGCCACCCTCTACCTGCAGAGCAACCGCCTCACCACTATACCGGTAGGCTTGTCACGAATCGATAGCCTGCGTGAGATCTACCTTCACAACAACCACATCCGATCAATCCCCGCTGAGTTCCAACGCATGCGCTGGCTGTCTCGACTACTGCTTCATGGTAATTCAGAATTGGACCTCCCAGCAGAGGTACTCGGCCCCACTGAAGAAGAAGTTCGTAACGGGAAACAGCCCAAACCGCCCACGGAAATTCTCGCGTACTATTTCGCCAATAGTGCCGGGTCAAGGCCGCTTAACGAAGCGAAGCTGATTTTGGTCGGACAAGGTGCGGTAGGCAAGACCTCGCTTGTAAGAAAGCTGACTACCGGTGCGTTTAGCCTGGATGAAAGTACGACACACGGAATAAGAATCACAGACTGGAGATGTACACTCTCGCGACACGAGACTGTAGCAGTACATATTTGGGATTTTGGCGGGCAGGAAATGATGCATGCCACGCACCGATTTTTCTTGACGACTCGTAGCTTGTACCTCTTGGTGTTCGATCGCCGTCTCGGGGAGCATGACCTTCAAGCCGACTACTGGTTTCGAATGATTCGCACGTACGGCGGTCCAGATGCGCCGGTTATCGTTGTCCTAAACAAGCAGAAGCGGGAACCGTTCGACGTCAACCGCGGCCGGTGGCTTGAGCTCTACGGACAAGATCTTCATTTTGTAACCACGGATTGTGACGACGATACCAGCATCGAACTGCTTGCTGAGGAAATCCGCAAGCAACTAGCTGGTATGAAGAATGTAAAGTCCGGTTTTCCGCGGCAGTGGTTCACGATCAAGGACAGGCTGGCTGGCATGAGGCGCGACTTCATCGAATACCACAGATATCAGGATCTCTGCGCGTCCGAAGGGGTGTCGAATCCTGATGATCAGCACCTCCTTGCCGGGTACCTCCACGACCTGGGCATAGCGCTGCAATACAGAGACGACCCGCGTCTTCGCTTCGCATATGTGCTTAAGCCGGATTGGGTGACGGGCGGAATATATGCCCTGCTCCATGCGCCTGCGGCGAGCCTAGGAGTCTTGACGGTGGAGCGGGCCCGCGCAGCTCTGGATCCGAAGAAATACTCCGATGAAGCGATGCATTTTTTGCTCGGACTGCTGGAGAAGTTCGAGCTTAGCTTTGCTCTAAACGATCAGGAAAGGCGAGTTCTAGTCCCACAACTGCTTCCCGATCAGCAGCCGCCCTCCGTTCAGGAGTTCCGGCCCGCCGAGTGTTTGAATTTCAGCTACGAGTATCCTGTCGTACCCGAAGGGCTGTTACCGCGGTTTATAGTTCGGACACATCATCTCAGCAAGGGCGAGGATCGCTGGAAGAGCGGTGTAATTCTCAGACACAGAAATGGTAGTCGCGCCCTTGTTCGGGCGGAACTGGCCGCGCGGCAGGTTCGCGCGCATGTCACCGGGCCGCCAAGTGAGCGCCGCGATTTGCTGGCGATCATACGTCATAACCTTGATGTAATCCACGGGGAATATAACATAGAGGTCCGTGAATTGGTATATGCACGGGAGGCACCGGAGACAGAGTTGGCGGTCTTGGAACTCCAGACCCTGCGTGATGCGGGCGAATCGAGAAGGGTTTTGGTCGTCAATGGAAAGGTACTGAAGCCGGAAATTACTGTGCTGTTGCAGGACGTGGAGGAATCGGAAGTGATGCCCTTGCGCCTTTTTCTGAGCTACTCCCATGCCGATGCCAAGCATGTGGAGCAGTTGCGGAAGGGGCTGAAAGTGATGGAGCGCAATGGGCTGATTCGAACCTGGTATGACCGTGAGATCGCTACTGGTCAGGAATGGAAGCCGACAATCCTTAGGGAGTTGGGTGAAGCCGATGCTATCATCTGCCAACTAAGCGCAGATTTCCTAGCCTCGGAGTTCTGCTTCAGGACGGAACTTGGCGAGGCCATCAAACGTCAGTCGGCTGGCCAAGCTGTCTTGATTGCGTACGTACTGCGTGCTTGTGGATGGAGGCGCGTAGACCAGTTGAGCAGATTTCAGCTTTTGCCGCGGGACGGCAAGCCGCTTCGCGATTGGCGAGATCCCGATCAGTATTGGGAGGTGATTACAGACGGGATTGAGGCTGCGCTTAAGAAACTGCGACAAGACCCACGGCTTCTTGCCAAACGGGCACAGGATCAGCGGGCGAGCACAGTCGGTGGGTAGCGTCAGCAGTTCAGCAGTTACCACGCCCTTGGTTCTGGCTATCTCCGCGATTCAGCCGTCCGGTAAGGGGGCGTGGGTAGTGACCTCCATGGGTCCATTATGGGGATATACTGAGCCATTCCGCAGGATGGTCCCGCATTAGGGCATTGGCCCCAACGGCGTTCCGGGACATCAATGTCGCGTGCGCAACCGCCCGCCCCACTCTCACCGCGAGATCTCGTACCTTTTGATCTTCTCGTACATCGTCGATCTGTCGATTCCCAGAATGGCCGCGGACTCCTTGATGTTGCCGCCGGTCCGTTCGATGGTGGCGGCGATCAGTTGCTTCTCCATTTCCTGAAGCGTCATGCCGGCGGGCACTGTCCACCCCTTGCTCGCCAGGCCGTTCAGCGCCAGGAAGGAGAAGTCCTCGTCCGTCAGCTCCTGGCCGCGGCAGGTGACCAGAGCCCGCTCCACGGCGTTTTCCAGCTCGCGTACGTTGCCGGGCCAGTTGTAGTCCATCAGGATCTTGAGCGCGCCCTGGGAGATCTCGCCGACGTCCTTGCCCAGCTCGTGGGAAAGCCGCTCCATGAAGTGACGGACCAGCAGGGGAATGTCCTCGCGCCGTTCTCGCAGCGGCGGGATGCGGATTTCGATGACGTTCAGGCGGTAAAAGAGATCGTCGCGGAACTTGCCTTCGGATACGGCCAACTGCAGATTGACGTGGGTCGCCGCGATCACCCGCACGTCCACCCTCACCTCTTCGGACCCGCCCACGCGATAGAAACTGCGCTCCTGGAGCACGCGCAACAGGTCCACTTGCAGCTTGGGGGAGATGTCGCCGATTTCGTCCAGGAAGATTGTGCCGCCGTCGGCCATCTCGAACTTGCCGCGTTTGCGCTCCGTGGCGCCGGTGAAGGAGCCTTTCTCGTGGCCGAACAGCTCGGATTCGAGCAGCGTCTCGGCCAGCGCGGCGCAGGAAACCGCCACGAAGGGCTTCTGCGCGCGGTCTCCGGAGGTGTGGATGGCGCGTGCGATCAACTCCTTGCCCGTACCGCTTTCGCCCTGGATCAGCACGGTGCTGCGCAGGCTGGCCACCTGGGCCGCCAGTTCCAGGATCTGGCGCATGCGCGGGTTCTTGCTGATGACGTCGTGAGCGGAGTAGCTATGGCTCAGCTTCTTGCGCAGGATGGTGTTCTCGCGCTGCAGGTTCTTGACCTTGATAATGCGGCTCACCAGCAGCGAAATTTCCTCGGGGTTGCAGGGCTTGACGATGTACTCCTGGGCGCCCTCCTTCATGGCCGCGATGGCGGTGTCGACGGTGGCGTAGGCCGTGATGATGATGATGGAGGCCTCCGGGTGCAGGCGGCGGATCTGCATCATGGTTTCGATGCCGTCCATGCCGCCGGGCATCTTGAGGTCCACGAAATAGATGGCATAATCCTGTTGGCGCGCCTGATCAAGGGCCTGGCGGCCGGATGAGGCGGTGTCCACGGCGTATCCGTCCTCGCGCAGCCAGGCCGCCAGCGACTCGCACATGACTTCTTCGTCGTCCACTACCAGGATTTTCCAGTGGGTCTTCATGGTTCTAACTCCCTCGGGCGGCGCCGGAAGTGCGCCGCGCAGGAGGCGCAGAACGCCGCCCGCTTCAAATCGATCTGCCGGATGTTGGTGGCCAGCGACATGGCGCACTCCCTATCCGCGCAATGCACCAGCCCGAACGTGTGGCCGGTTTCGTGCAACGCTTCCTTCAGGACGCGCTCCAGAAAAACAGGCTGGTTGGGGGGCAGCCCATAAAACTCCTGCCGCAGGCGCGCCAAGGAAATCACCGCCACCCGGCCGCCCAACTGGGCATGCCCGTAAACGAACGTGAGCACTGGGATAAACAGGTCCCGCTCCGTGACCGCCAGCAGTTTGAGCGCATCCTCCGGGCAGCGTTGGGCCAGCTCCCGCAGCACCGGGATGGACCCGTACTGCCGCCGCGCCGCGTCGTAGGCGAAATCCGCGCCGGGCAATTCCAGATCCCGCACCGGCGCGGCGAACTCCTCCGCCAGGCGCTCGCAAATCGCGGCCAGCGCTTCGCCGTCCACCTCCGCCATGGCGCCTACGTAGAGGTATTTCATCCATTGCGAACCAATTCCACCAGAGGAGGCTGGCCGGGCGGGGCGGGCTGCTCGAGCGGCAGCGACACCGTGAACGTGGTCCCTTCGCCCACCACGCTCTTGACTTCGATTTCGCCTCCGTGGGCCTGAATGATTCCGTAACTTACGGCCAGTCCCAGGCCCACGCCTTTGCCTTCCGGCTTGGTGGTAAAGAACGGGTCGAAGATCTTGCCGAGGTTCTCCGGTGAAATGCCGTCGCCGTTGTCGGAGACCACCAGCAGAACCACGCCGTCGCCCTTCGCCGTGGATACCTCGACGCGCCGTTCGGCCTTGGTCTGAGTGGCTTCGGCGGCGTTCAGCGCAAGATTGAGGGCCACCTGCTGGATCTGCGACGCATCGCAATGCGTCGGCGGCAGATCTTCGGCCAGGTGCGTCTCCACGGTCACGTTGCTCAGCTTCATCTTGTGCTGCGCCAGTGAAAGCGTCGTCTTCACGATCTTGTTCAGGTCGGCCGCGGCCCGGTTAGGCTTGCCGCGGCGCGAAAACGCCAGCAGATCGGAGACGATGCGCCCGACGCGCCCGGTCTCGGCTGTGACCTGGCCCAGATACTTACGGAACTCCTCGATACGGCCCGGGGGAACGCCGTCGTCCTTCAACATGCGCTGCATGAGCATGGAGAGGTTGAGCACGCCGGAGATGGGGTTATTGATCTCGTGAGCCACGCTGGCGGAGAGCTGGCCCAGCGAAGCCAGACGGTCGTTATGCAACAGCTTTTTCTGCGCGGCCTTGAGCTGCTGGGTGCGTTCATCCACCTTGGTTTCCAGGTTCAGGGTGAACTGGTTGATCTCGGCCAGCGCCGCGCGCAGCCGGTCGCGCATCACGTTGAACGATCGGGCCAGCTCGTCCAACTCCTCGCTGCGGTCTTCGAGGTCGAGCGGCTTATCGAGCTCCATCTGGCTGACGGCCTTGAAACCGCCGATCAGCTTGGAGATGGGGCGGGTGACGAACCGGCGCGTGAAGACGATGATGAAGAGGCCGATCAGCGCCACCTCGACCGCGGTCACCCACAGCACGCGGGCTTTCATGCTGGCGACTTCCCGATCGACGCTGTCCAGGCTCAGAGCCAGGTCCACCACGCCGAGCACTTTCATCCCCGACGGGTGCGCGTGACACTCCGCCTCACTGCAGGATTTCTCGTTGTAGATGGGGGTGACCAGTTCGAGGTGGCGCCGCCCATCCGCCCCGTTGAAGATGAGGCGGCGCGAGGGCAGGGCCACCTGCAACCGGGGACCGCCCGGCGCGTGGCACATGGAGCAGGTCGGGGAGGTCCGGCTGATGCTGGTCCGCAGGTCCGCCGGGTTGGTCGAGAACCGGACCTCGCCCGTGCGGTTGAACATGCGGATGCGGTCGATGCCCTGCTTTTGGGCGATGGTCTGCATCACCTGGTAGGCCGCTTCGCGATGGTCGTCGAGCATGGCGTGCCAGGTGGCGCTGGTGATCGCTTTGGAGAGCTGGTCGGCCCCCAAGGTCATGGTATAGAGGAGCTGCCCCTCTTCGGTTCTGACATTGATGAGACCGGAAACCGCCGCCACAATGACCACGATTACCGTGATCGACAGCATGAGTTTCCGGGCGAGACGCCGCGGCATAACAGGGTTTGAACTCCGAAATTATTGTAGCGCCTGGCAGGCCGGGCGTGTAGGAATTCCGGTCATTTCTCTGGAAATCCGGCACGGGTGGTTCTGTGGGGCAGGATGCCCATCCTGCGCGGCGGTTGCCAACCGCCGCGCGCGCCGATATTCAATCGGCGCGCAGCTTGACAAGCTGCCCCACAAACCCCGTCACTCTTCCCGCAGCGCAGCGCTCGCGTCGAGGCTGGCGGCGCGGGCTGCCGGCGCCCAGGATGCAACCGCCGCGATCAGCAAGTAAAGAATGGTTATCGCGGCGAAAGTGGAGGGGTCGGCCGGCTTGACTCCAACCAGCATGGCAGCGCCTGCAACCGGGCGCGCAGCTCACGCAGCAATTCCAGGCGGCCCTGCTGCCGGCTGAATTCCCAGGAACGCGCGACAAAGAAGGTCAACAGGCCATGCGGACGGTAGCCTGGATCGACGCGCCGCAATTCGACGAAGCTGCGCAACATCAGGCCCGATCCGATAAGCAGCACGAACGACAGCGCGACTTCCGCCATCACCACGGCGTCGCGCAACAGGTGGCCCGCCCGCAACCCCGGCACGGCGGTGCTCCCGCCGTAGCGCCGCTGCCAGTATTCGTAGCTGAGGATTGCCGAGCTGCCCGGCGGAATCAGAACGTCCGGCTGGGCCGGCTGCGGTACGGCATCGGCATCCGTGAAATCCCGGCCAACCGCGACCCTGGCGCCCATCAGACGGAAGAAGTTGGTGGTGACCAGCGCCTTGCCGATCTGCTCCGTACCGCCATCTTCGGTGGGCACGAACGCACGGAAGCCCGCGATGCCGCCGATGTCCTCGAAAATGGCCCTCGAGCCGGCGCGCAGATCGTAGAAATCGGCATTGGAATAGAACGAATTTCTTGTGCTCGCGGCCCGGTTTTCCTGGAAGATTAGTACCAGCCGGTCCGGGTTCCGATAAGGCAGGGGCTGCAAGAGTACGGCGTTGGTCACGCTGAAAATCGCAGTGCTTGCGCCGATCCCCAGAGCGAGGGTGATGGCTGCCGCCGCCACAAAAGCCGGGCTTCTTCGCAGAGTCCGGACCGCGTATGCGAGGTCTTGGACCAGATTGTCGATTCCGCTCGTGTGACGCATATCCAGCCTACTACTCGGTCCTCAGCGCGGTCGATGGGTCTACAAGGATCGCCTTGCGCGCCGGGATCGAGGAGGCCGCCAGCGCCAGGCCGACAAGGAGCGCCGGAGCCCCGACCAAAATGGCCGGATCGGAGGCGCTGGTCTGGGTGGCCTGCGCCAGGGCGTCCAGGATGCTGCCGAGGACGCGCATCATGGCCAGCGCCAACGCCAGGCCGACCGCCCCGCCCACGGCAAACAGCACGGCCGACTCCCGCAAGACCAGCCCGAGGATGTTGCCCCGGCTGGCGCCCAAGGCCATCCGAATGCCGATTTCGTGCGTCCGTCGCGCCACCGAGTAGGCGGTGACGCCGGCCAGTCCCACCGAAGCCAGGATCAGCGCGAAGATTCCCAGCGCTCCATAGATCCCGGCCGCCACGCGCGCCATGTAATAGACCTGCTCGATCAGGTCTTCCATCCGCCGCACGTCGAGCACGGTCACTTGCGCATCGATGGCCTCGATCTGGCGGCGCAGGCTGACGGCCGCGTCGAACCCCGGCCGCACACGGACCACCACACTCACGCCTTGCCGCGACGGAACCGCGAAACCGGAAGGCGTATTGGGCTGATACACGGCCGGCAAAGACGGCCCCAGTGGGAGCGCCGGACGAATGTCGCGCGCCACCCCAATCACCTCATGCAGCTTGCCCTCGAAGTCCAGCATCTGGCCCACCGGATCCTGGCCCGGCCAGACCTGCTTCGCCATGGTCTCATTCACCACCAGGACGGCCGAATCGTCCGCGATGTCGCGATCGGTGAAGCCGCGGCCGCGCACCACCGGAATGCCCACGGTCTCGAAAAACCCCGTTCCGACGCGGTCGCTGCGGATCGCGCCCAGAGCCTTCGGCCCGCCCGCCAGTTCGACCTTGGCGGCAATCAGGGAGTCTACCCCGGTGAACGCAAGCGGAAGCGTTTGGGCCACGCTGACCGCGGTCACTCCCGGTACGCGCGCCAGCCTTTGCGGCAGCTTGTCGAAGTAGTCCGCCGCGCGCCTGGCGTCGTAACCGTCGCGCACGGGATCGAGATTCAGCAGGTAGAGATGCTTGTAATCGAAGCCGGGATCGCCGGAACTGGCGCGCCGGATGCCGATTACGATGAAGCCGGTCAGCAGCAACAACACCATCGAAGCGGCAATCTGGTGCGCCACCAGGATGTTGCGCAGGCTGAACCAGCGGCGCGCGCGCAGACGCGGGGGAACCGCCGATTTCAACGCCGATGCGATATCGTCGCGCGTCGCGTTCAACGCCGGCGCCAGCCCGAAGAGCAGCCCCGAAACCAGCGTCAACAGGGCGGAGAAGGCCAGCGCCCGCCAATCCAGGCGCCAGTCCAGGGCCATGTAGCCGGGCAGCGTGCCGCGCAGCGAATCGAAATAGGCGATGTACCAGCGCAGCACCCCCAAGCCCGCCGCGCCCCCCAGCGCCGCCAGCAGCAGGCTCTCGGTCAGTAGCTGCCGGACAATGCGCGCGCGGCTCCCGCCGATGGAAAGGCGCACCGCGATTTCGCGGCGCCGCGCGGCCCCGCGCGCCACCAGCATGTTGGCCACGTTGCCGCACGCCATCAGCAGGACCAGCGCGATCAACACGGCGGGCAGGCCCAGGACTCTAGGCAAGTCCTCATCGCGAATCGGATAGATCCGTCCCCCCGGCAGCAGCGTCACCCGCCGCTCTTTGCGGTCCTTGCCGGGATCGTTGTAGACCACCTCCAGGCGCCGGGCCAGCGGCTCCAGCGAGGCCTCGGCCCGGGCCGGTGTTACCCCCGGCTTCAAGCGCCCGATCAGATCGAAGGCCGTGGCTTGGCGGTCGCGCAGGCGGTCGAGCTCCGGCGCTACGGCCGGCGGAGCGGTGGTCGGAATCCACAGATCCGCCGCGGAGAGCATGGGAGAAGCCCCCAGGAAGTTCTCCGGGGCCACGCCGATGAGCGTGACCGGCTGTCCGTTGACGCGGAAGGTCTGCCCGACCGCGGAACGCGCGCCGCCAAAGTGGGTTCGCCAGAAACGGGCGCTAATCACCGCCACGGATGCGGCCCCGGCCCGGTCCTCCTCCACTCCGAATAGCCGGCCCGCCAAAGGCTTGACTCCCAGCGTCTGGAAGTAATTAGGCGTAACCAGGTGTCCCCAGACGCGCTCCGCTTCGCTTCCCGCCGCGCCGATTTCGAACGGTACCGGTCCCAGGAACGCGGTCAACGAGGTGAACGCGCCGCTGTGGTCGCGAAACTCCTCCCAGTCGCCGTAAGGCATGGGCGTCTGGGATCGCACCAGCTCGTTCGGACCGCGCACCGCCGGCAAGTCCCGAAACACCAGGGACTGCAACTCGCTGTAGACCGACGTGGTGACGCCCAGGCCGATGGCCAGGCAGGCCACCGCCGCCCCTGTGAATCCCGGCGACCGCGCCAGCAGGCGCGCCGCAAAACGAAGATCCTGCCACAGCGTCGAAGCCCAGTAGATCGGCCTCATGCGCTCGATTCTCCCATATATCGCTACAGGCGCAGATGGTAAAGTTGAGCCAGTGGGTGTTCCGACTACCCGCTCTGCGAGGCGATGAAGATGAAGTTTGGCGTCACGACTTTTATCTGGACGGCGGATTTCGGTCCAGCTCATTTTTCTCTCCTGCCGCGGATTAAGGCCGCCGGGTTCGACGGCATAGAGGCGCCGATTTTTAATCCCAAGGAATTCCCGGCCGCGGAAATCCGGAAATGCGCCGACGCCAACGGTTTGGAGTGCACCACCTGTACGGTTTGCGCCGACGGGCTGAGTCTCATCAGCGAAGACGCCGACGTGCGGCGCAAAGCTCGAGTCGACCTGGAGGAGAAGATTCAGGCGGCCGCGGAAGCGGGTTCCCACATCCTCGCCGGGCCGGTATACGGCCCGGTCGGTTACCTGCCCGGCCGCCGCCGCACGGAAGACGAGTGGAAATGGGCGGTGGAAAGCTACCAGTCGGCCGGAGACACGCTGGCGGCCTGCGGAGTCACTTTAGCCATCGAGCCGCTGAACCGTTTCGAGACGTACTTCCTGAACACGGCTGCCGATGCGGCGGCGCTGTGCGACCAGGTCGGGCACCCGAACGTGGGAATCCTTTTTGACACATTCCACGCCAACATCGAAGAAAAGAATATCGCCGCCGGTTATCGCACCTTAGGCAAGCGCCTGAAGCATGTTCATACGTGCGAGAATGACCGCGGCACTCCCGGCAGCGGCCACGTGGAATGGCCCGAGGTTTTTCAGGCCCTGCGCGACATTCCGTACGACGGCTGGGCGGTGATCGAAGGGTTCGGTTTTGCCCAGGGCCCTTTGAGCGCGGCGGCTTCGATTTGGCGGGATATCGAAACCACGCCGGAAACGGTTGCGTTCGAAGGCGTCCGGTTCTTGCGTCGCAATCTGGCGTAAGCTACGGCTGCGTTGGCGGGGCAGGCGGCGGAGTCTGCGGTGAGGCAGGAGTCGCGCCTTGGCCCTGTCCACGCCCGCCGCCGCCGGTGCTGCGCTGCGGTCCCAGAAAGCCGCTCGCGTCGGCCTCGGCCGCCGCGCCGGTTGGCGCCACCCACTTCCTCTGGCCCGCGGCGACCGGCCCCGCGCCGTTGAGGATACGAAGGGCCGCCATCCGGACGGGTTGCGGCATGGTCGCCGCGCTCAGTTGCGTATACAACTCCATCGCCCGCGGCCTGTTGCCCGCCATCAGCCCTTCCGCGCAGAGCAGGGTGGCCCGGGCCACCACCGGGAATAGCGGCGGCTTGGTGCGGCCCAACGCGCTTTCGAGGGCGCTGGAAGCTGCCAGGCCGCCGATCATGGCGACCGACGCCGCGGCTGCCTGCGCAACCCCGACGTCGCTGTCGTCGATCAGCTTGGTCAGCGCGTCCAGCGCATTGGCATCCTTGCGCACGCCGATCGAGGTGATCACGCCAATTTGCAGCTTGCCCTTCAATTTCGGCAGCGCGTCGCGGAAAGCGCGGTCCACCGCCGGGTCCGGGTTCGGCTCCATGCCGAAGCGCGCATAGCAGGCCAGTTGCGGATGGTCCAGCAAGGCCGCCATCGGCTGAATGCAGTCCTTCCCGCCCACGATTGAAAGCTTCTTGCAGGCAATCGCCTTCTGGAACACCGTCGAGTTCGGATCCTTGACGAGGGCCAGAAGCTTCGCCGGCTCCATCTTCCAGATAGCCAGACCGTCGAATTCCGGCGGAACCGTAGGATTCGGCACGCGCACGGGGGCAGTGCCCGCTTGTGCTTGTCCGGGCGCGGCCTGTACTGGTTGTGTCTGTCCAGGTGCTTGTGGCATATCGATATCTCCTTATCCAGTGCTATTCCCTACATGGTGGTGGAGAGCGCTTCCATTCGCCAGGGCTCCCGGTAGGCCCGGCCGCGCATGCGGTTGGCCTCGTCGTCGTTGAGGAAGGCGCGCTTCACCGGGTCCCACGTCAGCTTGCGGTTCAATTGCGCCGCAATCCAGGCGCAGTGGGCGGCCACGTGAGTGTGGGCCGTTTTGTCGGCGTTGGCGCGGGGTTGAGTGCGCGAGCGGACGGCGTGCAGGAACTCCCGGATGTGCTCGCCGGTCGGGTCGTAGCGCGTGGCCATGCGAGCGGGCACGAGGGACTTCAGGTTCGGAGATGTTTCAATCCTGCCGCTGTCACCGGTCTCGATCCAGCCCTCGGTTCCCACGAACCGGTTGCTGCACGAACCGAGAATGTTCCAACTGTGATTCCGGAGGATCAGTTTCACCCCATTGGGATAGGTGCAGTAGATGGTGTAGCGGCCGATGATGCCGTCTCCGCGAAACTGTCCGCCTTCGGGCTCGTATTCGACCGGTTCGGTAAGTTCCATGTCGGCGGCCCACTGACACATCGCAACCGTATGGGAAGCCCATTCCAGCAGGCCGGCGTGGAAATCCCAGAACTCCCCGCGGCCGGCGTCCGGATACCGGGAATTGTAAGGCCGCCAGAGGCAGGGTCCCAGCCATTTGTCCCAATCGAAGACGTGCGGATCGGGCTCCGGAGATTTCGGCCACCAGCCGTGTCCGCCGGCATCCACGGTTCCGAGCCCGATTGCGGTGTCCGCGTGGACTTCGAGCAACCGCCCGAGCTTGCCGCTGCGCGCCAGCCCCACCGCGAACTCGAAGGCGAACTGATTCTTGCGCTGGCAGCCGGACTGGTAGACCACGCCGTATCGGCGGACATTGTCGGCCAAGGCGTAGCTCTCGTTGATCGACATCGTGGCTGGTTTTTCAATGTACATGTCCTTGCCGGATTGCGCCGCCCACATCGCCATTGGCCCGTGCCAGCGGTCGCTCGTGGCGATCAGGAGCGCGTCGATATCCTGGCGAGCCAGTATCTCCGCTGGATCGTGGTACATGACGCAATCTTTGTTCTTGTAATAGCCGTCAACCGTGTTCTTGACGTCCTGCATGGCGCTCTCCCGGACATCGGCGATAGCCACGAATTTCACTTCCTGGTTGCCCAGCAACTGCCTGAGATCGAGCATGCCGCGGCTGCGAATCCCGATTCCGCCCATGACGATCGTATCGCAGAGCCCGCTATTCGCGACTACGGCGGGTCCGATCGCTGGCGGAGCGCCGCGTCCACCTCCGCCCGGGGCCTGACCGCCCGGAGTTTGGCCGCCCGCGGCCTGGCCCGCCGCAGCCGGGGCCGGCGGGGTGCCGGTCTGTGCCAGCGCAACCGCGGGGACAATCATGGGCGCCGCGACGGCAGCCTCTGCCACGGTCTTCCCGAACTTTCTCCGGGTCACGCCCTGCTTCTCTTCTGGCATTGTCGCCTCCTTCAGAACGATTCGAGGGCCTTTTTCTCTTCCCCCGGAACTATACCACGCGTTGAAGGCCCGCGCCACACCCCCTCCCCGCGGGCTAAAATACGCTCCATATGGTCTCCTACCGAGGCCGCAAGGCGATTCAACTGGAGAGCGGCGCCGTTCGCCTCACAGTACTCGTCGAAGGCGGCCACATCGCGGAAATCCTGCACAAACGCTCGGGCGTGAACCCGCTGTGGACGCCGCAGTGGTCTTCCGTCGAGCCGTCGGCGTGGTCGCTGGCCGGGCGCCCGGAGTACGGTTCGGGCGCCGAAGCGAAACTGCTGGCCGGCATCATGGGGCACAACCTGTGCCTGGGCCTTTTCGGCGGCCCGTCGGAGGAGGAAGCCGCCGCTGGCATGACCGCGCACGGCGAAAGCTCCGTAGCGGTGTACGATGCCGGCGACCAGGACGGCGCATTGACCATGAAGGCGAGTTTTCCGGAAGCGCAGCTCCGCTTTGAGCGGACCCTCCGTTTCGAAACCGCCACGGTGATACGCATCTCCGAACAGGTGGAGAATCTGAAGGCCTGGGACGCGCCCATCGCCTGGACCCAGCACGTCACGCTTGGCGCTCCCTTCGTGGCTCCGGGATTGACCCAGTTTCGCGCCTCGGCGACACGCTCCGAGGTATTCGAGGGCGACTTCGCGGCCGGCAAAGGATACATGGAACCCGGCGCCGAGTTCGAGTGGCCGCACGTGCCGCGGGCCGGCGGGGGGACCGTCGACATGCGGACCTTCATCGATCTGCCCGTTTCGGGGGCATACTCGGCCCACCTGATGGACCCGGGCCGCGAGAATGCCTTCTTCATGGCGTGGTCCCCAACCTCTAAGGTGCTGATCGGCTACGTGTGGAGAAGGGCCGATTTTCCGTGGCTCGGAATTTGGGAGGAGAACCGCGGCCGCACCTTCCCTCCCTGGAATGGCCGCGAGATCACCCGCGGGATGGAGTTTGGAGTTTCGCCGATGCCTGAAACGCGCCGCGAAATGATCGCCCGCGGGAGCCTGTTTGGAGTGCCTGCGTTCCGCTGGATACCGGCCAGAAAGACAGTGACCGTCGAATACCGCGCATTCATCACCCAGGCCGATTCCATTCCCGAAGAGCCCCCGCGCGATATACTTGCTTCAGGGGCGGCGAAATGAACGACGAGTTGCAGGATCTCTTGAACGCGGGCTATAAGCCTGTAGTCGTCGGGCCGCAACCGTTTTCGTTCGATGAACTCTTGCGGAACGTCGATCCTGCGCCGGACGAGGAGACGGAACGCTTCGTAGCTGCCATCTATGCGGACCGCCGCCAGGCAACTGAGAATTCCTCGCCTGAATGAGCCAGATTGTCGTCGACACCGACGTTGCCTCCTACATCTTCAATTGGCACTCGCTGGCGCAGCGATATGCTGACGCCTTGCGCGGGTCCGAGTTGATTCTATCCTTCATGACGATAGCCGAATTGCGCATGGGCGCCATTTCGGCGCGTTGGGGTGGCCGCCGATGCGTCCTCCTCGAACAATTCATGGAGCGCTTCGAGCGGGTTTACGCCGACAACGACCTTTGCACGGTCTGGGCGCGGGTTCGCGCTGATGCAAGAGCGGCTGGCCGGGCACTGAGTCCGCAGGACGCTTGGGTCGCGGCCACAGCACTTGCGCTTGACGCCACGCTGGCGACAAACAACCGGCGCGATTTTGAGCACGTCCAGAAACTCCGGTTGCTCTCACTTTGAGACCCCGCGATGGCCCTTGCGCTGAGCGGCGCACAACTTGGTATTTTAAATAGTGCCCAAGCGGCACTTTCAATCTCAAGAGGGTCAAATGAGCACACAAACGAGGACCGCTCTCAAAGTCAGACTTTACCGCTCCCATCTGCCAATCGTAGAAGACGGCGCGGCGGATACGGTGCAGGAGGCCGCCGAAGCCGGCGGAGGAGTGCTCCGGTGTTTTCCCAGTTTCGTCGGACGTAAATTCTGCCTTCCCGGCAAGAACCTGGAGCTGGCGGATGAGGACTACTTCCCCGAAGGCCCCGGCGGGTGGGCGATCGACGAGAGGTGGAACGGCAGTTCCATTCTTGCCGACACCGGCAACGGGATTCACGGCGAGGGCCTTTGCCACTTCCACCATCCGGACGGTTTCCTCATCCCGATGGACGCGGCGGTCCACGGAGCGCCCGCGTTCATGGTGGGTCCCGTGTACCGGACGCTGGGCGGCACGGGGTTCTACAACAAGGAGTTCGACAACCTGTACCCCCTCGGGCACCACATGCACCCGTGGAAGCCCGAAGCCTACAACTTCAACCCCTGGAGGAACAAGCGCTATACGAACGATTGCCATACCTCCGTCGGGCTGATGAACTATGTGACCGAAGAAATGCTGGCCGATGCCGTGCGCGATTTCATCGCCGGCAAGGACAACCACCTTCGCAGCCACGCGCGCAACTTGTTGATCCGCATGGGAACGGGCTTCTTCACCCCGACCCGTATCCTGCACGGGCCGGCCGCGGTGAATACCGAAGAGCCGCAACGGGACCGGGACGACTTCCGGTTCTACCAGAGCCACGTCCTGTGCCCGGATGGCGAGGTGTTCCTGGGTCAGGAACTGCTTTATCGGCATCTTCCCGAAGGACTGGAGGGAGAGGATCGCGTGCAGCGCCTGGTATCGGACATCGATCTGCGTCGCAACAAGGATCCTTTCATTGTGGAGAAGCACCTGCTCCTGCCGATCGTAGACCGGGACGCGAGCCACGGCGGCTTCCACGATGAGTGGCGCGTGTACGGCAAGCTCAACGGCGACGAACTGTTCAGCCTGCGCCAGTTCGAACTCGCGCCCGGCGCCGAAACCGTGCTGGCCGGCCCGGCGGCTCTCTGCATCATCCACTTCAGCAACGGGTGCGGAACCCTGGCCGGCCACAAGGTTGAGGTCAAGTCCGGAATACGCCTTGGCGAGCCCCTGCATGATGAGTTCGTCATCCCCTACGGCGCGGCAAAGAACGGCGGCGTGCGGCTGGTGAATACGAGCAAGACCGAACCGCTTGTGGGCACTCGCTGCTGGGGACCGGAAGCCTGGGGCCACAAGATGCCGAAAGCCCCGTTCGAAACCTGGGCCGACTAGCCGGGACGCTAGAGCCGCTGAAATGGAGAGCAAGGACATGGCATCGAGGACCATTAGAGTCGGACTCATCGGATGCGGCTTCATGGGCCGCACGCACTCGAATGCATACCGCCGGCTGCACAACTTCTTCCCGGAGGAGCATCAGCCGGTGTTGAAAGCCATCTGCGATGTCAATCGGCAGAAGGCGGACCAGTGGGTGGACATCTGGGGTTACGAGCGCGCCGAGTCGGATTGGCGCGCGCTGATGGACGCCAAAGACATCGACCTGATCGATATCTGCGTACCGAATTTCGCGCACAAGGAAATCGCCGTGGCGGCGGCGCAGGCCGGTAAGATGATCGTCTGCGAGAAGCCGCTGGCGATGAACGCAGCCGAAGGAGAGGAGATGTGCCGCGCCGTGGAGGCTGCCAAGGTTCCGAACATGATCTCCTTCAACTACCGGCGCGTGCCATCCATCTCGCTGGCCAAGCAGATCGTCGATGAGGGCCGCATCGGCCGCCCGTTCCATTACCGGGCCACCTACCTGCAAGACTGGACGATCTCGGCGGACGTACCGCAAGGGGGCGACGCGCTCTGGCGGCTGGACGCCAAGGTGGCGGGCAGCGGCGTCACGGGCGACCTGCTGGCGCACTCCATCGACACGGCGATGTGGCTCAACGGGCCGATCGTTCGCCTCGTGGCTAAGACGGAGACGTTCATCAAGGAGCGCAAGCACGTGGTAACCGGAAAGGTGGAGCCGGTAGGCATCGACGACGCGTGCATGTTCCTGGCGGTTTTTGCCAACGGTTCCATGGGTACGTTCGAATCGTCGAGGTATGCGCGGGGCAGAAAGAACTTCAACATGTTCGAGTTGAACGGGGCCGATGGGAGCGTCTATTTCGACCTCGAGGAGCCGGAGTATCTGCAGTATTTCGAGTACAAGCAACTGCAATCGGGCAAGAAGATGGAATCGCACCTGACGGGCTGGCGCAAGATCCACGTTACCAACTCGGAGCATCCCTACATGAGCCGATACTGGGTGCCGGGAACCTGCATCGGTTACGAGCACACGTTCCTGAATCAGCTTGCGGATTTCGTGGCTGGCATCGAGAGCGGGGTTCCGGCGCAACCCGACTTCAGAACCGGTCTGCAAACGCAAATCGTGTGCGACAGCGTTCTGGAAAGCGCGCGGACCGGGAAATGGGTGGACGTGCCGGTCCACTTGGAGGACGAACGATGATCGCCACACACGCCTTTCCGTACCTACATAACGCCATGTGGCCGGGACTGGTGGGCAAAGGTCCGGATTCAGAGCCTCCGATCGACCTCGACACGATGTTAAACCTGACGGCGGCGGCGGAAGTCGATGGCGTGCGGTTCGACGGCGTCGATCTGTTCCTGTCTTTGCCCCACACGGACATCGACTCATCCGACGACGACCTCAAAGCCCTCGCCGAAAAGTTGTCCGGCATGAACCTGAAAGCCGGCTCGCTGGTCGCGCCGGTATGGGGCGGCGCCGGAGCCATGGGAGATGAAACCGAGCGCGGCCGCTTCATCGAGATGGTGAGAAAGTCGTGCCGCATCGGGCAGAAGCTGAAGGAACTCGGCGTCCGCCAATACGGGGTCATTCGCATCGACTCCGCCTGCAGCGTGGAAGCCTGGGCGAAGGACCCCGAGGGCAACACCAGGACCATCGCAGCGACCTTCCGCGAAGCTTGCTCGGTGGCGGAAGGCTACGGCGAGCGGCTCGCGGCGGAAGGCGAGATTTGCTGGGGCGGCATGCATAGC
>OBLW0100000460.1_pt1 | contig 35086 bp, 27 predicted proteins | sample 1520161 | NCBI WGS metagenome assembly OBLW01 (sample SAMEA3539309, study PRJEB22396) | soil metagenome | biome: tundra; feature: field; material: soil | place: USA | collected 2010-05 | depth 0.15 m
GTGTCGGGACGTGGCTCAGCCTGGTAGAGCACTCGCTTGGGGTGCGAGGGGTCGGGAGTTCAAATCTCCCCGTCCCGACCATTATTAGAATCAACGACTTACGGAAAATGTCTCCGTAACAAGAATCCTAACGCGAGGGTCAAATCTTGCAGGGGTTTCCTCGGCACTGAATCACCAGTGCGCTTCATGCAACAGGATGGCTGGGGCCTTCTCGCTAAGACGGGAACAGAGAACCGGATAGGGCTGAGAATGTGGCCAGCCGGGTGCGGCGGCGCAGGGGCGGCGGGGCCTTGGCGGCCAGCAGTCCGGCAATCTCCCGCAATTCAGCTCGGGCATGGCCAATGGCCGCGGCGACCGCATCCATTTGCTTGCCGGCTGCTTCTTTTGTCAGCGGCAGACTGGACTCCGGATCGCGGCGACGGTGCACCTGTTCGAGTGTCTGGCGCGCGCCGGCAAGGGTGTATCCCTCACCATGAACGAGGCGCTTGATCTCCAGCACCAGTTCCACATCGCGGCGGCGGTAGAGCCGTTGTCCTGTGCCGCTTTTGTTGGGTTTTAGCTGCGGAAACTGCGACTCCCAAAAACGCAGTACGTAAGTTTCCACTTCGCAAATACGTGCGACGTCCCCAATCTTGAAGTAGAGACGGTCGGGGATTAAGGGCGATTCGAAGGCGCGCTTCCGGGATAGTTGCGTAGCCATAATTACCAAGAGCAGGCGACCGCGACCACGGTTAGGGCCTCGCTCTACACGAAGTATAGGGCACAGTCTGCACTATTTGTGGGGCAAATGGGGATGTTGCACCATAATGGTGAGCAAAAGTCAGGCGAAACTCTCCCTAGACCCCAACCAGTGACACTCACCGCTGTTCCGAGAGGCTGAGGGAGGCGCGCGCAGCAGAGTGTTGCGGCGCGGCGCGGAGGTACTGAACCGGCCAACTTGCTTGCTCAGAGAGCGCGGCCGCTGCATGCACCGGCCAGTAGGGATCGCGCAAAAGTTCCCGGGCGAGGAACACCAGGTCGGCTTCACCCTCGGCAATTATGGCGTTAGCCTGGCTGGGCTCGGTGATCAGGCCTACCGCCCCGGTAGCAATCCCGGCCTCGCGCCGGATTCTGGCAGCAAACTCCACTTGAAAGCCGGGGCCTACGGGAATCTTCGCGTTGGGAACCTGGCCGCCGGAGGAAACATCTACCAGGTCGACACCATGTTCACGGAAGAGCCGGGCGAGCGAAACCGATTCGTCCGGATTCCATCCACCCTCTGCCCAATCAGTGGCGGAGATGCGGACAAGCAGCGGCAAATGCGCCGGCCACTCACCGCGAACCGCGTCAACGACTCTCAGCGCCAGACGGGTGCGGTTCTCAAAGCTGCCACCATATTCATCCGTGCGCTGGTTAGCCAGTGGAGAGAGAAACTGGTGCAGCAGATATCCGTGGGCGGCATGAATCTCGACCAGGTCGAATCCGGCCTTCAGTGCCCTGCGCGCGGCCTGCCGAAACCCCTCAACAACCGCGTCGATACCAGCCTGGTCCAGCGCCTTCGGCACGGCATAGCTCTCAGAGAAAGCTAATGCGCTCGGCGCAACAGGCTCCCATCCGCCCTCGTTGGGCCCGAGCAGACGCTCCCCCGTGAAAGGTGCGCTCATGCTACCCTTGCGGCCGGCGTGGGCCAGTTGAATGCCGGCGCGAGCGCCCTGTGAGTGAATGAAGCGTGCGATTCGCTCCAGTGCGGGAATATGCGCATCCTTCCAAATGCCCAGGTCGGCAATCGAAATGCGGCCTTCAGGCACAACGGCGGAGGCCTCAAGCATGACCATGCCCACGCCTCCCTGCGCGCGGCTGCCAAGGTGGACCAGGTGCCAGTCGTTGGCAAATCCATCCTCTGAAGAGTATTGGCACATTGGCGAGACGGCGATGCGGTTGGCAAAGGACACCGAGCGGAGCTGCAAGGGAGAAAAAAGCGGATGACTCATAAAGGATTGGATGGCTGCGGACGGGAAGAGATGCAATTCACAGGGCTGGAGCTTGGCGCCTGCTGAGAAATCGAGTTTTTCCCGCAGCCTGTGAAGGCGCTCCGCGTAGAATCGCAGCAGGTTTCGCGGATCGCATCCGAATCTATGTCCCGCAACTTCTATATCCTGGCCGCTTCGCTGCTGCTCTTCGCGCTGGTTTCGGCGGGGATGTCGCTGGTGCCTTCGAGCTTTCAGCCTGGCTTGCCGGCCAACGCTTCCCTGTGGCGCACGGTGGCCATGTTTCTGTTGCTATTTGGCCTGCTTGCTGCATTCATCGGCGTGATGAGCCACCTTTTTGAGCAGGTGGACCGGCGCAGCGAAGAGGCCCGGCAGGCGGCACGACGCAAACGGAAGGGCGACCGAAATCCGTAAAGGTCCGTGAGCCACTAAAATGAATCTGGGACACTTTCCCGCACAGGATCGGGCAGACGCCGATGTATGAAGTCACCGTGGAGGCAGGTTTCTCCTCCGGACACTACCTCCGTAATTACAAGGGCAAGTGCGAGAACCCGCACGGGCACAACTACAAGGTCCGCGTCACGCTGGCGGGGACCGAACTCGACGAGGCCGGCCTGCTGCTGGACTTCAAGCTGCTGAAGCAGGTGCTGCGCCCGGTCATCGACCGCATCGACCACATGATGCTCAACGATCTGGAACCCTTTACGGTGCTCAACCCCTCGGCCGAAAATATCGCCAAATATTTTTACGACCAGACCAGCGAGCAACTCAACGGAATGACCGCGGGCCGGGTGCGCATCAAGGACTGCACCATCTGGGAGACCGACACCACAACTGCTACTTATTTCGAGTAGCCGCCCTCCCCCGTTGTGGCCAAGCCCGCCTGGAATCAGTTCATCTGGCCGGACTTGGACTGAAGATACTTGTCGAAGGGAATCTCAAAGTAGAACAGCTCTTTGCCTTCCGCGCTGCGCAGGGCGTGCAGATGAAGCTTGGCGCCCCGCAGTGGGTGGCTCAGGTCCGACACATCGTAAAACAGGAATCCCGCCCGCGTGGTGCGCGCCTCCACCACCAGCGCACCATACTCGAAGTTGTCGAAGTCCTGCTCGATATCCTTGTTGCTCGCCTTGGGTTTCAATTTGATTTTGGGCAGCGGGCCGGGCAGCGGAACACTTTTCCCCTCGCGCTCCTTGCGCGTCATCAGCCGCTCCACATCCTCCGGCTCGGCGGCCTGGATACGGTCGCCCGCGGCAGTGAGGAAGAGAATCCGCGCGTCGCGCAAGGAGATGGGCTTGTCGCCCTGGTTGGTCACGATCAGCCGCACAGGCATCACGCCGTGGCTGAGATAATCAACCCGGAAAATGGACTCTTTTTCCTTTGTGTCGTAGGGTTCGGCGGCGATGGCCACCTTTTCGTCGGCATGCACCTCGACTGCGGCAAAGGTCGTGGCAGGCTGCACGGGAGGCGGCGTGTGGTCGCTAGCCACAGCCGGCAGAGTCAGCCAAAAAAGATAGAGCGGAATTGCCCGCAAGACCCTCATCGTTTTCGACTGTATCATTCTAAGTTGGACTGCTGAAAGGCGCGTCCGTCACGCATGATCCTGTTTTTCTACAACCTCGCCCTGCTAGTGGCCTTGGTAGCCGGCGCCCCCTGGTGGTTGTGGAAGATGGCCACAACGCACAAGTACCGCGTGGGTATGGCCGAACGGCTGGGGCGGGTTCGAGCCATGAAGCGAGAGCCTGGCCGGCCTGTTATCTGGCTCCACGCTGTCTCTGTGGGCGAGGTGCTGGCCGTCAGCCGGCTGGTTGGGGAGCTTGACCGTGTCCTTCCCGAGTTTCATCTGCTGATTTCAACCACCACCCGCACCGGGCAGGAGTTGGCGCGGCAGCGATTTGGCGCAGAGCGCGTCTTCTACTGCCCGCTCGATCTGCCCTGGGCGGTGCGCGCGTATTTGAATGCACTTCAGCCTCGGATGCTGGTGCTGGCGGAGACGGAATTCTGGCCCAACATGCTCAGTGGCTGCTTCCGCCGTTCCATCCCGGTGGCTGTGGTCAATGCGCGCATCTCCGACCGTTCCTGGCCGCGGTACCGGAGTCTGAGGGTACTGTGGCATCCCTTTCTCAGCCGGATTTCAAGCGTGCTTGCGCAGAGCGAGACCGACGCGGAGCGGCTCAGATCGATCGGTTGCCTGCCAGAGCGCGTCTCGGTCGCGGGCAATCTCAAGTTCGATGTCCGTGCTGCCCAGGAGGCGGACGCTACGTGGCTGCTCAAGGTTCTTGCTCACGGTCTGCGCTTCGTTGTCGCCGGCAGCACGCTTGAAGGCGAAGAAGCCGCACTGCTCGAAGCCTGGCCGCGCCTTCTCGCCGCTGACCCGCAGCTTGCCATGGTCCTGGCACCGCGCCACCCTGAACGATTCGCCGCCGTGGCCGCACTGCTGGAACAATCTGGAATTCCCTGGGTGCGACGCTCAGACTGGCGCTCGCAGGTGGAGAGCTCAATCGAGGCGATTCGTCCGGGACAGATTGTGCTGCTCGACACCATTGGCGAATTGGCGTCGGTCTACTCGCTGGCTGCGGTCGCGTTTGTCGGTGGCAGCGTGGTTGCAGCAGGCGGACACAATCCGCTGGAGCCGGCGCAGTTTGGCGTACCAATAGTGATGGGCGCCAACTACGTGAACTTCCGCGCTATCACGGAGGACCTACGCGCGCACGATGCCCTCAGCATCATAAAAAAAGAAAACCTCGCCTCGACCCTGATTGAACTGTTACACGACTCCGGCCGGGCTGTGGCAATGGGTAGCCGCGCCCGGCAAGTCTTCGACCAGCAGGCCGGAGCCACAGATCGCTGCGTGGCTGCTATACAGAAGCTGCTTTTCCCGACCGCTGACCAGGAGCGTTCGCAATGAGGCAGCCTTCTTCAGCACGCAGCCTGCTCCTGCCACTTGTGCCTCTCTACAGGTTCGCACTCGCGCTCCGCGAACTTCGGCTTGGCAGCAAGCTGGAGCCGGTGCGCCGCCTGCGCTTTCCAGTCGTGAGCATCGGCAGCCTTTCCGCGGGTGGCTCGGGCAAGACTCCGCTCACCATCGCGCTTGCCCAGGCCCTCACTCGCCGCGGCCTGAGCGTGGACGTTCTCTCTCGTGGTTACGGCCGCCAGAGTCAGACTGCGACTCGCGTCAACCCCAATGGCACTGCCGAAGAATTCGGCGACGAGCCTCTGCTCATCGCGGCGGAATCAGGCGTACCGGTCTATGTGGCCGCGCAACGCTACCAGGCCGGCCTGTTGGCCGAGCGCAGCTCCGCGGATTTACCTCTTGGTGTGCATCTTCTGGATGATGGATTCCAGCACCGGCAACTCCATCGCGATGTGGACATTCTGTTGCTCGATGGCCGGGATTGGCACGATCACTTGCTGCCGGCGGGAAACCTGCGCGAGCCGATCAAGGCACTGCACCGCGCCACCATCCTCGTGATTCCCGCCAGCGACCCGGAACCGGAGGCGAAGCTGAAAGCCTCGGGCTGGCAAGGCCCTATTTGGCGCGTGCATCGCCGCATGGAGGTTCCACACATCGCCGGTCCTGTTGTCGCGTTTTGCGGCATCGCGAGGAGCGAACAGTTTTTTGCGGGACTCGAGGCGGCCGGCCTGCATGTTGCCTCGCGCATCGCATTCGCTGACCATCACCACTACAAGGCCCACGACCTCGATTGCATTCAGGACGCGGCCCGCAGCATCGGCGCAACGGCTGTCGTGACGACTGAAAAAGACAGCGTGCGCCTGGGCAAGCTGGGCGCTTCTCTTTCGCTCAAAACCGCTCGCTTGCGGATTGAAATCGAAGATGAATCCGCTGCCGTAAGCTGGCTCGAAGACAGGCTGGCTAACTCACCAATACGCAACTCATAACGTCGCTCTTTGGCCAACTGCTCCGCTATTACTTCACCGCACCTGGCTGCAACTTACACTTTCAGGAAAATCTTGTTGCGATAAAGTATCCACACCGGAATAAAGCAGATAGCCATAAACGAGAACGAGTAGCTGAACGCGGCCCACCCCGGATTTGGAATCTGACCACAGATATGAATGCGTGCCCATCCAAGTGCGTTCATCTCGCGTCCGTCTGACGGAAAGCGAACGAGCTCCACAATCCCCGGCAACAGTTCACTGACCATGTAGGCCGCGATGGCATTTGAACCGAAGACAAGCCAAGGCCAGACGAGCCCGCGTGTCCAACTCTTTTCTTTCCCCCAGCCTTTTATCTCGACTGCCCAGAACGCAAGCGCAAACACAGTCAGCGACCACCCTGCTGCCGCCAGCACAAACGAGCTGGTCCACATTTTTTTGTTGAGCGGGAACCAGATCGACCAGAAATAGCCTGAGGCCAGACAAACAGCGGCGCCGACAGCAAGACCGATTGCCTTGGTCTTCATGTCACGCTGCGAGCGAAGCCACAACCCGGTAAGGACGCCCAACAGCGTCGTACCCAGTGCGGGAATGTCGCTCAGCAACCCTTCAGGATCGCGCAGGCTGTGCGTCGTATAGTCCTCGTACAGGTGGCCGGGCATCAATTGCCGGTCAAGCCAGGCGACGATGTTCTGGTCCGTGTCGAGGAACGCTACGTCGCGCCCAGGCATCCCTGCTCCCGGCACCGGAACCCAGCGCACCAGCACCCAATAACCGACCAGCACAAGCACCAGTGCCGCAACCTTGGTCCACACACGCTTATCCCACAGGTAGAAGAGTCCCACCACGAGGTAGCAGACGGCGATCCGCTGCAGCACGCCATAGAACCGCATGTGATCGAGGTGGAAGTATGGAAAGCTGTTGACCACAATCCCCAGCAGATACAGAATGCAGGCCCGCTTTGCCGTGTGCCACGCCAACTGGGCTCGCGTGGCTCCCTTGGCCAGCCTCGCCTCACAGGCAAACACAATGGATGCGCCGACCACAAACAGGAAGGTGGGGAATACCAGGTCGGTGGCGGTCAACCCGTTCCACTCGGCGTGGTGCATCTGGGCCCAGGCTGAGCGGCCTCCGTTGTTATTCACCATGATCATGAACGCGATGGTGACGCCACGCAGAATGTCGAGCGACAGCATCCGTTTGACGGGGGCGGGAGCAGGTGCCGGGTTGGTCATGACGACAGGGACTCCTGTGAACCTGATGCGTTGATTGCACCTACCCTACGCTGCCAGGGCCACACTCGCCAAGTGTCTGGTGCGAGGGAATAGGAGATTGCACCTAGGACCAGCGCAGGCAAGCGAAAAGCGGCTCATACGCAGCAAGCCAGGACCTTAACGGTCCGGGCTTGCCGCTTCGGTCGGCTAACAACTCCGAGGGTACTTTTGTTTCTGCCTAGTGCACCGTCAGCTGAACCATGACCGAGTGCGAGTTCCCTCCGCCTGTGCCAGTAACGACGATGTTGAAGGTTCCTGTCGTCGCTCTACGGTTCACGGTGATGTTCATCGTCGAGCTTCCGTTTCCACCCGTAATAGAAGATGGGCTGAAGCCGATCGAGGTGCCGCTTCTCTGCCCGGATGCTGACAACGAGATCGATGAGATATTGCCCTGCATGACTGCGGTGGTGATCTTGGAAGAGCCCGAAGAACTTCTTGAAATGCTTAGCGATGTCGGGTTCGCTGAAATCGTGAAGTTCGACGGAGCCGCAGTAACTGTGAGGGTGACAGTCGTGGTTGCAACCGTGGTGTTCGGATCCGTGCCCGTACCAGTCACAGTTACAGTAAATGTCCCGGTCGCGGCCGTTGCTGTCGCACTGAAGGTAAACACTGAATTGCCGGACGGACCGATCGGATTTGTGCTGAAGCCAACGGTGACTCCCGAAGGCAGACCCGACGCCGACAACGTGATCGATGAACCGTATCCGCCGAATGGAGTGCTGGTGACAGTGGAGGTTCCGCTTGCGCCTTGCACAATTGAAAGCGGGGTGCCAGAAAGTGAGAATCCCGAAGTCGGAACGGCCCCGGTGAGCGCCGCGAGAAGCCCCACATTTGGACTGCCCCAACCGGTCACCAGGTCATACCCCTTGACTGCGGAATAGCTGCCGGAGGTTCCGCTGGTGATGTCGTGGAAGTTGGTGGCATAGGCAGCGGAGAGAGCGCCGCCGGATACATTCTGCGAGTAGATCGTCGGGTTAATGAACCCGATGGCCGGCTGGCTGTTCTTTGCCAGTTGCTGGTTTACAAGCGCAATGTACGCGGCCCACATCGGCGCCGCAAAGCTGGTTCCGCCGTAGCTGTTAGCGGTGCAGGTGGTCTGGTCGGCGCAGACATAGAAGGTGAAGTTGGCGTTTGCCGAAACGTCTGGGCCGTTGCGGTAGGTAGTGGAGCCGTGGTTGCTGGAGGTGATGACGCCCGAGAGTTTTTGCCACGACGGAATCGCGATGAGGTGTGGGCTGATGCCGCCGCCGCTGTCGACCCATGCGGTTTCAGAACTCCACGCTCCGCCGCCGCTGGAAGTGACAAGGTCAGTGCCGCCAACGGTCACAACGTAGGCGTCTTCCGCCGGCCACGGATAGTTTCCGGTTTTCCAGGTGGAACTGTCGCCAGAGGCCACAAAGAAGTTCTGGCCCTGCGTGGCCATCTTTTGAAAATAGGGGTTCAGGGTGCTGGGATCCACGGGCGTCCATCCCCATGAGCAGCCGATGGTGGCGGGCAGCGGGTAGCCCGCTGGCGGCGCGGTCATGGCGCCGATCATGGCCGTGTCGGTGGAGCCAACGTAGACCACGACGCTTGAAAGTCCGGGCGCCATGCCGAGGGCCTGGGTCATATCGAGAGTCTGCTCGGTGTCGTCGCAGGCGGGATAGCTGCAGCCGGTGCTGGTGCCGTCGGTAGAAAGCAGTCTGACGACGCCGGAGAGATCGGTTTGACCAACATTCTTGTAGTAGGTCTTCAGGTCGGCGAGATTGGTTCCGTAGTACTCAAGCAGGCCGAGGTTCTGGCCCGCGCCGGAGAGCGCGCCGCTGCCGTAGTAAGCCGCGCGCATGTCAGTGCCAAGGAAGGACGCGGAAGGACCGGAGCCGGTGGTGGCATGAGACACGACGTCCTCAGGCGCGATGCCATGGGCCTTGGCAAAGTCATTTTTGTTGACCACCAGGGGTTTGGGAATTGAGTAATTGTCAAGACCGGAGATGTGCCAGAGATTGAAGGGGAGATCCAGCGTCGGCTCACCATCCGGACTGAAGAATGAGCGGTCCTCTGTGGGGTGCTTGAACGTCCGCATGTTCACGTGGAAAGCAGGCTCTATGACCGCAACTGTCCCCTTCACCTGCACATCCATGGCATCGCGCGATCCGCCGACCACCTGGAAGCCGTAAGTCTTCGCAAAGCGAACCACAGTATCGTAGCTTTCCTGTGTGGGGCCAAACCTGGCGGTGAACTCCTGCGGAGTGAGGAACTGGCGGTAGGAGGGGCTGGTGGGGTCGTAGAGATCTTTCAAGAAGCTGTCGAGTCCAGCCTGATCGCGGATTTGCAGAACCAGGTCAAGCTGCAAAACCTGGTTCAAGGGAAGGCGGCCCGTAGCCTGTGCCTGGCCGTTGCGGACTTCGTCCCGAACATGATGCGTCTTTACTGACTGCGCCTGACCAACAATCACAGCGATCGTCAGAATCGCGACAATAGGGAGCACAACTTTCCCCAGTTTTCGAATCATGGTGTCTCCTTTAACTCTTGCAGGAAGGGCCCCCAGCGTGACAGCGACTGACCTCTGGCCTCTCGAATTCTGGCCTACGCGAAGCACTCATGTCTACAGAAATCAAATGGTTGAAGATCCCGATGCACGTCACTTTGGTGTTAGGCGAGATTACCTGAACCTGGCGCCGAGTTCTGGCGCCATGACCGGTAACCCGATGAAATCAAGTGGCTCCATGGTTAGAATGCTGCCGCTACTGCCCGCGTTTGCTGGCGGATACAGGGGCCAGTGCTCTATCCTCTTCCATTCAGGTAATTCTTTTCGAGTTTCATAAGCAATCATTTGGAGGCTGCCAGTGCCCGACTTTCAACCCTTTGTCCCTGCCGGTGAAGACCGTCCGGAATTCACCCTGCGTGCCGTGTTGCTGGGCGCAGTCTTTGGCATCATCTTCGGTGGCGTCACCGTCTATGTAGGCCTCAAGGCCGGGCTCACAGTGGCTGCATCCATTCCAATTGCGGTCATCTCCAGCAGCTTGCTTCGCCATAAAGGCCGCTCATCTGTACTTGAAACCATCATTGTGCAGACCACCGGCAACGCAGGCCAATCGATCGCCGCGGGTGTCATCTTCACACTGCCAGCGCTGATCTTTCTTGGATTCGATCTGGAATACTTCAGGATCTTCATGCTGGCGCTCATCGGCGGCTACCTCGGAGTGCTGTTCATGGTGCCGCTGCGTCGGCCACTGATCGTCGAGGAGCATGGGACCCTTCAATATCCCGAGGGAACGGCATGCGCCGACGTCATCAAGGCGAGCGCGAGCGGAGGCTCGACGGCCAGCAGAGTCTTTTTCGGCCTCGGCCTGGGCGCGGTCTATGCGGCATTCCAAAATGAGAATCTCTTCGGCGCCTGGCCGGGCACGCCAGAGTATCGGCCTGACTTCGGCCCCGACCACGTACTGAAGGGCGCTTCAATCAAGGCGGACGCAACCAGCGAGTATCTGGGCGTGGGCTACATCATCGGTCCCAAGACAGCGGGCATCATCTTTTCCGGCGGCGTCTTTTCGTGGCTGGTGCTCATGCCGCTCCTCTATTTCTTCGGCAAGAACCTGGCCACCCCGATCTATCCGGGCACAGTGCCCATTTCGCAGATGGGCCCCAGCGATTTGTGGGCAACGTATATCCGGCCCATGGGAGCCGGGGCCGTAGCGGCGGCCGGGCTCATCACACTCTTCAAGACGTTGCCGACAATCATCGGCGCGCTGCGTTCCGGGTTCAAGAACATGCGCGGGACTGGGTCGGCTGAAAGCGCCGCGCCGCTGCGCACGGAACACGATCTCTCGATGGGCTTTGCGGTAGCCGGCTCGATTGCCCTCATCATTATCATGTTTCTGTTTCTTACCTTCAAACCGGTTCCTGGCGCGCAGGTGGGTCTGCTGGCGAATCTGGGCGCATCACTGCTCATCGTGATCTTTGGCTTTCTTTTCGTTACCGTCAGTTCCCGCATTGTCGGCCTCATCGGCAGTTCCGCCAACCCCATCTCGGGTATGACCATTGCCACCCTGATGGCCACTTCGGCCATCTTTCTGGTCAACGGATGGACCGCACCGGCCTTTGGCGCGCTGGCCATCACCATCGGCGGCGTGGTCTGCATCGCTTCGGCTGAGGCGGGCGATACTTCGCAGGACCTGAAGACGGGTTATCTCCTGGGGGCAACGCCAATCAAGCAGCGATTCGCGTTCCTCATTGGCATCACCGTCTCCACCATCGCCATCGGCGTTACGCTCAACCTGATGAACCAGGGCTTGCAGGAGTTCAAGGAAGCTCCGAGGGAATGGAACCTGAGCGCTTCGCATCCTGGAGTAGCCGTTCAGAAGGACCCGCATGGACTGATGGATCAGTTCACAGTGAAAGGGCCGAACACTTCCACGCTCCACCACAAGAGCGAATACGTGGTGCTGAACGCGCTCGGCTCTTCGGAGTTGGCCGACGGCAAATATCTCTACTCACCGACCAGCGGCCGCATTGAAGTGCAGTGGATTCCCGGCATCGGCAGCGAAAAGGCCGCGGCACCCCAGGCACGCTTAATGGCCACGGTCATCAACGGAATCCTGAGCAGAAAGTTGCCCTGGGGATTGGTCATGCTGGGCGTCTTCCTTGTTATCGGTGTCGAACTGCTCGGCGTCCGTTCGCTCTCGTTTGCTGTGGGCGCGTATTTGTCCATCGGGACCACGCTGGCTATTTTCACGGGGGGCGTTGTGCGCTGGCTGGTAGACGAGGCCGTGAAGAAGGCAGGCGGTTCCGACGAGGGCGATGTATCGGCGGGCTCGCTGTTCGCATCGGGACTGATCGCCGCGGGTGGCATCATGGGCTTGATTGGAGTGGCCTTCAAGTTCTACGAAACCACCTGGAACAAGGACAACCCCATCGGCCTGCCTCACACCATCTTCTATAACAATGGGGTCGCGGTATTGGCGTTCCTGATGCTGGCGTTTTCTCTGTATTACTTTGCGAGGAAGCCGCTGAAGAAATAAATCGCGGCGCGCTCCATCCCCACAAATTCGAACGAATGGGCGCCTCAGGTCTCGTCCGCCGCGGCGGATGAGATCTGGGGGTTCTCCCCGTCTCGCACGGTCCTTTGCCGGATGCCACATCCTTCGTGTTTCTTGCGAGCCGTAGGATTACGAGGAGCTTGGACCGGGAGAATTTCCTGTCAGACTAGCCTGCATCATGCTACACAGGTTTGCAATCTTATTGATTGTGGCGGCTCCGCTTTGCGGCCAGGCCTTCGCCTCGCCCGCGCAGTGGGTCGAAGTCAGCAGCCAGCATTTCACCGTCATCACTGACTCGAATGATAAGCAGGGTCGGCACGTCCTGGATCAACTCGAGCGGATGCGTTGGATGGGCGCAGAGATCCGGGTCACTTTAATTTCCACCGCATAACTTGTAAGTACTAAGAAGAACAACAACATTGTTCTTGACATTAAGAAAGGTGTGTCCCAATAATCTTTTACTGGCCTGGCTCTTCCCTTCACCCGCCGGCGCCTCACACAACTGATTCGTCCCCGTGCACGCGGAGGTCCCCGCCATGCTACGACTGCGCCACTGTGCTCAATGGAGCGCATTCATTTGCCTTATCGCTGTCGCTGCCCATGCCGGCACGAAAAGCCGCGGAACCCCCATTGCCGCAATTGAAGGTCGAGCAACCGCACTCTATGAAAAGGGAAAATACTCCGAAGCCATTGCGGCTTATCAGCAAGGAGCCAACCAGGACAGCGCCAAGAGCCAGACATCCCTTGGTCTGATGTATGCAACTGGAAAGGGAACCAAACGGGATCCCGAGCAGGCGTTCGATTGGATCAGCAAGGCGGCAGAGCAGGACTATGCGGAAGCGGAAAATCTTCTCGGCGTAATGTACCAGAACGGCTCGGGAACGGCGCAGGATTGCGCACATGCGCTCATCTGGTACGGCAAAGCCGCGCAGCATGGCAACCCAAATGCCGAGAATAGTCTCGGCATTCTCTACAGCCAGGGCCTTGGCACAACACAGGACGATCCACGGGCGCTTGCATGGTTCAGCAGGGCGGCGGACCAGGGATTAGCGGCTGCGCAAAATAACCTTGGCTCCATGTACTTCCGCGGCCAGGGAACGGCGGTGGACTACGTGCGGGCGTTTGCATGGTTCAGCAAAGCCGCTAATCAGGGGAATCCGAACGCTCAACGTAATCTCGGTTGGATGTATCAGGAGGGCGCGGGCACGGCGCAGGATAACGCGCAGGCGCTCGAATGGTACAGCAAGGCTGCGCAGCAAGGGCTCGCAGCCGCCGAAGACAATCTCGGACTTATGTATTACAAGGGATTGGGAACCCCACAGGATTACGCGCAGGCGCTCATTTGGTTCAGCAAGGCCGCTCAGCAAGGGTCGGCAACCGCGCAAAGCAATCTCGGCTACATATATTTGCAGGGCCTTGGTGTGACACCGGACCGGGCACAGGCTCGCACATGGCTCGTGAAATCCGCCGATCAGGGAAACGAAAATGCGAGGGCATGGTTGGCATTGCTGGATTCGCAACCTACGCCGCAGCCTCTTCCAAGCCTGGCGAATGCATCAGATGGCACAACTCAGAAGTCAATGGGAGAGCAGGCTGCAACAAAGCTGCCAACGGGTGGCGGACAAGAGTGACGAGTTGCAGGATTAAGGCTGCGCGCCATGAGGGACCAGCAGGCTGAGCGAGTGGGGCACAACTTCAATTCGCACCGGCAGCAGTCCCAGCACTTCGCCATCCGCCTCCACAAAGAACGATTCGTTTGAACCGGAAAGGGCGCGGCATTCGATCGACTCAGTTTGAATGAGCTCAACTTCGCGGGCGAAGGTGTGGCGCCGTGCAATCACCGCAAGCAGGAAAAGCAGGTAGCGAAAGCGGCTGCGAGTCTTGAAGGCTAATAGGCTGAGGCTGCCGTTGCGCAGGCTGGCGCCCGGAGCCAGATACTGCAGAACTCCTCCAAACGAGCGCACGCGCACTGCCAGCAGTTGCGAGACCTCGACTACGCGCTTGTCGCCATTCCCGTTGGCTGGAAGAACCGCCTCGAACAACGGAAACGTGTGTGTAGCCCAGATGCGGAAGGCCTCGACAAGATAGAGCACATAACCCAGCCGCCGCTTGAGCCGCGCGTCCATCCGCGACATCAGCAGTGCATCCGCTCCCACGCCGGCAGCAACGGTGAAATAACGCGAGGCGGGGTTGCCGGTTTTGTCGTGGAAGTGGATGCGCCCCACGGAGACTCTCGCTGGTGCAGCGTCTAGGAGTTTGCGCATTACCTTCGCAGGTGAAGCAATCAAACCCAGGTCAGCGGCCAGTGCGTTGGCGGTCCCCAGCGGAATCACTCCGAGAGCAACATCCGTCCCCACCATGCTTTGCAGAATCTCGTGTACAGTGCCGTCGCCGCCGCAGGCGAGGATCGTGTCGCAGCCCTTGCGGATCGCCTCATGCGCATGAAGTGTGGCGCTTCCAACCCCAACGGTGACGAACGCCTCAGCAGCGATGCCAGCTTCGCCGAGCACGGCCATCGCTTCCGCGACGGCCGCCTTGCGCCGCGCGGAATGTTGGCCTGAAACAGGGTTGTAGATCAACGCAACACGTTGCATGGGGAATCTCACCCGGAGCGGTTTTGCCCAAAGCCGGGCAGGCCATTCCGGCCTTCCCTTCTATCTTCGCAGGATTCGCAGGCAGAGGGGGGAATGGATACAACTAAAGCGCAATCTGCCAGATAAAAGCCTTCAGAACCACCAGGCAACATTTCGGGACTCGGCCCTCAAACCACATGTGTGCTCCAGGCCTTTAGAATTCATCCATATTCTAAAATTCATCGTTGAGGCATTCAGAAACTATGAAACTATCCTGCAACACCATCATGATTACCGGCGGCGGCTCCGGCATCGGCCGCGGGCTGGCTGAGGCCTTCCACGCTCTCGGCAACCAGGTCGTCATCGCCGGCCGCCGCAAACAAGCCCTCGACGAGACAACCACCGCCAACCCCGGCATGAAGTCGCTCACCCTGGATGTCCAGGACCCGGCCGCCATTCGCACCTTTGCTTCTCAGGCGGCCGCCGAGTTTCCCTCGCTCAACGTCCTGATAAACAACGCCGGCATCATGCGAGCGGAAAAACTCCTTGCCCAGCAGCCCGATCTGGCCGACGCCGAAGCCATCGTCACGACTAACCTGCTAGGCCCCATCCGCCTGACCGCGGCGCTGTTGCCGCTGCTCCAAAGGCAGCCCAGTTCCACCATCGTCAACGTCTCCTCCGGCCTGGCCTTTCTGCCTCTCGCCCTAACGCCCACCTACTGCGCCACCAAGGCTGCAATGCATTCCTACAGCCTGTCGCTCCGTTATCAGCTCCGGGCCACGACGACTGAAGTGCTCGAACTCATTCCTCCCTACGTCGCCACCGACCTGATGGGTGGGGCCTCCGATTCGCGCGCGATGCCTCTCGGCAAGTTCATCGCCGAGGTCATGGAGATTTTCAAGATCCAGCCCACTCCGGCCGAAATCTGCGTGGAGAACGTGAAGCGTCTGCGCTTCGCCGCTGAGACAGGCAAATTCGACGTTATCTTCGAGGGTCTCAACGAAGCCATGCGAGAAATTCACTAAGAAAACAAACGGCATCCCAAATCACGCCGTTGATATCCGGGATGCCGTCCTGAACCATCCTTGTCTTTTCTGACGCCTTTTCCTCGATTTCCGCATTATCCTTCCTTTTACGAAACCGGCCTTGAGCCTAGACTCGTCTTGATATGGCCACGATTCCCGACATCACTCTCGACTCCGGATTGCCGGCAAATATAGACGCCGAGAAGACTATTCTGGGCGCAATCCTGCTGGACAATGCTGCCCACTCCGAGGCCGCCGAACGAATCGAGCCGGACGACTTCTCCCTCGACTCGCATCGCCGTATCTTCATGCGCATGAGCGAGTTGATGGATGCGCAGCGCGCCGTCGACATCGTCACGCTATCCCATGAACTGGCGCGCTACAAGGAGATCGAAGCCGTCGGCGGCGTCGCCTACCTGGCCTCCCTCACCGAGGGTTTGCCGCGCCGGCCCGTCATCGAAGAGTACATCCGCATCGTCAAGGACAAGAGCCTGCTGCGCAAGCTCATGCTCATATGCTCGTCGGCCATTGCCCGCGCCGCCGACCAGAGCGAAGACGCCATCGGAGTGCTGGACGTAACCGAATCCCAGTTGCTCGAAGTGAGCGAAAAGGGACTGGCCCAGGGCCTGGAAAGCCTCGACAAGATCGTCGCCAACTCCTTTGGAACGATTGACAATCTCTACAAACAGAGCCGTGAGGTTACCGGCCTGGCAACGGATTTCACCGACCTCGACCGCCTGACCAGCGGCCTGCAGAAAGACGAACTGATCATCATCGCGGCCCGCCCCTCGATGGGAAAGACCGCGCTGGCCATCAACATCGCCCAGAATGCTGCCGTGAACCACAAATCCATCGTGGCCATCTTCAGCTTGGAAATGAGCAAGGAATCGCTGCTGCGCCGCATGTTGGCCTCGCAGGCATGGGTAGATCAGCAGATGTTGCAGAAGGGCTTCCTGGGCCAGGAAGAGCATGGCAAACTGCAAAAGGCGCTCGGCGAACTGGTCGACTCGCACATTTTCATCGACGATTCGGCGGGCATCTCGCTGGCCGAAATGCGTGCCAAGGCGCGGCGGCTCCGGCAGAACGCCGGGGGCCTTGATCTGGTCGTGGTGGACTACCTGCAGCTGATGTCCGCAACGCTGCCGTCGGGTGGGCGCAAGGGCTACGAAAATCGCACCCAGGAAGTCTCCGCAATCTCCCGCGGCCTTAAGGCTCTGGCCAAGGAGTTGCACGTTCCAGTGTTGGCCCTGTCGCAGCTTTCCCGCGCCAGCGAGCGCCGTGGCGAAGACAAGCGCCCCATGCTGAGCGATCTGCGCGAATCGGGGTCCATCGAACAGGATGCCGACGTGGTGGCCTTCATCCACCGCGAGGCCTATTACAACCGCGACGAAGAGATGTCAGAAGCCGACAAGGCGAAATCCGAGATCATCGTAGCCAAGCAGCGCAACGGCCCAACCGACACGGTTTATCTGAACTGGCTTGGCAAGTTCACCCGCTTTGAGAATCGGGACTCGGGACACGGCGTTTAGGGCTCGTTCATAATCAGCGCAATGCGGCCTGCCAGCAGTTCGCCGGGAGATTCGTCGGGATCCACCTCGACCAGTTCCACCGGAAAGGCGCTGTTGTGTGGTCGCAAGACCAGCCGATTCAAAAGAAAATCCACATACCGCAGGGTCAGGTGGGCACCATGTCGGACTGCGTATACGTTGGGCCTGTTGGGGCGATAGGGCGCGAGTTGATTGTAGTGGCGATCAATTAGCACGATCGCTTCCGGCAGCACCAGCGGATCCATCGCCAATGCGTCGGCAGACGGTATGCGCACCGCGACAAACCGCTGCCACGCGCGGCGGGGATTCGAAACGCGCGTATGGAGAGACTCGAGAACGCCGGTGGGCAAGTGGAGCATGGATTGAATTGCGGAAGGGCGGATATGCGGCTCAAAAAGCGCCGCCCCGTGAGAGACGATCGGCACTGAGTTGCCTTCTACCTCGGCATACGAACCACCGGCACGGTTGATTACTGGCAGAAGATCGGCAGCCGTCAGGTGCTGGGCGGCGAGAATTCGATCCATTGCTTCAAGCGAAAGTTGGCGCCGGCTGTGCAGGAAATTGGAAATATGCGCTTGCCCAAAACCGGTCTGGCGAGCCAGCAAAGAGACACTGAGCGTCCCCCGCTGTATCCTGCGGAGCAGTTCCAGGCGTAGACGTTCATGCATCTGGGTAAAATTCATTTGTGGATAATTCGCCACCAGCAATCGGGGTGACAGCTCCTCGTTTGCCCCAGGAAAAGCTATCTTGGTCGATTGGCCTTCATTCTCAGCGCTTTAACTTCGAATGAAAAGCACATGACGCTAAAAGTGCGTGGGGACATTGACGCAAGAGATACATATTTCTAGATTGGGTTTACTTAATCTCGTATTGGTTTGTGGGAATTCTTAGGGAAATGCTTCATCGGCTCAAGGCTGAGTGGGATGCAATTCTGTCCTCCTCGGCAGCCAATGAACATTCTCCGGCGGACGTGTGTCTTTTCAGAGCATCGCCCGACGGATTTGTTTCCCGTCCCATCTCCATCCCATCGCGCCCTCAGAGGCGCCGGGCGGCAAGCCAGGGCGAGAATTCCAGGATCTGCGCGCTATGAGCATGACAAAAAACGAGAGAGCGAAGGCGGCAATCCCCCATCAGGACATGAGAAACCTGAGTTGCCCTGCCTGGTTCTCTTCACCCCGCGGAACAACAGACACCAAAAAAGTCCGTCGGGAAAAGATACGACCACGGAGAAATAGTCATGGAATTGCGCGTGCAATTGAAGATTTGCGAGGGCTGCGGCTGTCTTTGGTACCGTGCCCAGACTCAAGGAAGTGTTTATTGCCGGGAGTGTGTAGTTAAACTGCAGGATTTTCCGTCGCCGGAGAGCAGGAAGCGGCGCGGGCGTCCAGCTCGTAAGCCGCATGCCAGGGTCTGGACGGCCCTTGAAGCACTGGGAGGTGCGCAATGAGCGCAGCCCTCCAGTTGGCAACGGTTTGGGGAGCAAGTAATCAGCAATTAGGGTGGCAGCAAGAGCGGAGGAACTGCGGACCAAAGCCGGCGGCAAAGCCTGAAACAAAGCCGGCAAAAGCACCTGCTTCCGAACCGGTTACCAGCCTGGCTTTTTATAGAAAGCATACAGAGAGCATGTTGCGGCGCTACCTGTACGCTTCAATGCAGGTAGGCAGGGCCCCGTCGATCCTGGGCGATCCGGTGTCGCGGGGATGGGCCTCAAGCCGGCCGATTCGTACTTTCGAGGACGCGGTCATCTTCGTCCTCGACCTGGAGAAATGTCTGGAACAGCTTGGCTCTCTCGACCGCCAGTTGCTGAGCCGGATCGTGCTGCAGGAGTACACGCAGGCCGAAGCGGGAACATTGCTGGGAATGAGCGTGCGAGCCGTTTCCTACAAATTCCCCCTGGCGCTGGACCGGCTGACGGAGAAGTTGCTGGCATCCGGGCTTCTGGTTTTACCGCATTAATGCCGTAGTAAGCAAGACGACATGAGGGGAGCGCCCAATCGCTCCCCTCATGTCGTTTGCATTTCCATGCGGGATCGAGCGTGGTTTCGCAGTCCGTTTATGGCGGCTGCCACTTGCCCCTGAGCGCACCGGGCCAAGTGTTGTAATAGACGTCGGGACATTTTCTCGTTATGGTGGACGGGTTGGAGTGATCCACTTTTGGACCCCTCCAATCGAGCCAGTCTCGCCTTGCAGGAGCCAATCGAATGAGTTTCAAGCCCAGCCGTTATACCTTCGTTCTGCTTGTGGCCACGGTTGCGTTGGCCGCGCAGCAGCCCACTCCGCAGCCGACCACGGCAGCCCAGGCGCCCAACAGAGACACTAGTTATATCGATGCTCAGGGTACCGCGCACATTACGCGGGTTGTGCCGGTGCCGTCGGACCTGAGCCCGGAAGCACAGAAGTCGATCGGCCACATGGTTCCGGACGAGGCGCCGCCGGAGCCGCTGACGGCGCGGCGCAGCCGCATGGAGGAGGTGGGCGTAAGGCAAAGAGCGGAGTGGAGCAAGCTTTGCCCAAACACAATTGTGGATCAGACCATCGCTGGAGTTCCGGTGCATGTGGTAACCCCGGACGGAATGCCCAAGGAAAACAACGACAAGGTACTGATCAACCTTCATGGGGGCAGCTTCAACGCTGACTCGGGGTCGTATGCCGAGTCGATTCCGATTGCCGGATACACGAAGATGAAAGTGGTCGCGGTGCTCTACCGGCTTGCACCGGAGCATCCATTCCCTGCTGCCGTGGATGATGGAGTGGCCGTCTACAAGGAGATTTTGAAGAGTTACAAGCCGAACCATATCGTGATCTATGGAACCTCGGCTGGGGCGGCGCTTACGGCCGAAATTGCCGTCAAGCTCAAACAACTGGGCCTGCCCATGCCCGCGGCTCTGGGCATCTTCAGCAGCCTGGACAGCTTCGCGCGCATGGGGGATTCCTGGTCGATCTATACGCTGCGCGGATTCGCCGGACATCTCGATTCTCCCGACGGCAGCGTGCACGACGCATATTACGTGGGCAATACCGACGTCAAAGATCCCGTTCTTTCGCCAATCTATGCGGACCTGCATGGATTGCCGCCGGCGTTGTTTATCTCAAGCGGCCGCGACGCGCTGCTGAGCGGCACCGCCAATCTGCAACGTGCCTACCTGCGCGCCGGAGTGGACGCGAGGCTGGTGGTTTTTGACGCACTGCCGCACGCATTCTGGTACGACGCATCGCTCCCCGAGTCAATTGAGGCCAGTCACATCATGGCGGATTTCATGGTGAAGGAACTGGCGAAGTAAGGCAGAGCTGACTGCGAACGCCGCCGCGCAGGTGTGCCGATCCACAAACCGAAACGGAGTGGGAGTTCCTGTTATTGTGGACGAGGCCTGTCCGGGCAGTTCGAACCTGGATGAAAATCATACGGAGGAATAGTTTCCATGCAAATCACACCTCGTTACGCCGCTCTTTTCCTTCTTCTTGCATCCGCGGCGCTGGCAGCTCAGCAGCCCGCTCCGGCGCCCACCACCGCAGCCGAAGCGCCCAATCGCGACACAAGCTACATAGACGCCGCTGGCACTGCGCACGTTACGCGCGTGGTCCCTGTGCCTGCCACTATCAGCCCCGAGGCGCAACAGGTAATTGGCCGCGCGACACCCGACCAGGGCCCGCCCGAGTCGCTTGCTGAACGGCGCACCCATACTGACGCCTATACCGCCGGCGCCCGCGTGGCCTGGAGCAAGCTCTGCCCCAACCAGCTTGTCGAGGATAAGATCGCCGGCGTTCCGGTACGCATTGTCACGCCGGACGGAATGCCTGAAGCCAATCGCGACAAGGTGTTGCTCGACCTGCACGGCGGCGGCTTCAACTCCGACTCAGGGTCCTACACAGAGTCAATTCCAATTGCCGGCTACACCAAGATCAAAGTCGTTGCCGTGCTTTACAGACTGGCGCCCGAAAGCCCCTTTCCCGCCGCCGTCGATGACTCAGTAGCTGTTTACAAGGAACTGCTGAAGACTTACAAGCCCGACCATATCGTGATCTACGGAACCTCGGCGGGCGCTATTCTCACCGCCGAAGTCGCCGTCAAGCTCAAGCAACTGGGTTTGCCCTTGCCGGCAGCGCTGGGCATTTTCAGCGGCATGGGCGACTTTGCGCGCGCTGGAGACTCGGCATCTTTGTATGCACTGCGCGGCCTTTCCGGTCACCTGGACCCGCCGACACCGGGGTCTCACAACAACGACTATATGACCACCACAGATCCTCGCGATCCTGTGCTCTCTCCCATCTACGCTGACCTGCACGGCCTGCCGCCAACACTCTTTGTCACCAGTGGCCGCGACTTGCTGCTGAGCGGCACCGTCAACCTGCACCGCGCGTACATCAACGCGGGCGTGGATGCGCGGCTGGTGGTCTTCGACGCGCTCACCCACGCTTTCTGGTACGACTCCAAGTTGCCCGAAGCAATCGAAGCCAACCACATCATGGCCGACTTCTTCGTGAAGCAACTAAGCAAATAAGAAGGCACCCGGCTAGTGTATTGCGCTAATTGGCGAGCCCCGCATAGCGGCGGTTAACTTGCTGCATAAGTACCTGTGCCCAGGTTGCCTCTATAGCTTCCATCCCAGTGACGCCGGTTTCTATTGCGTGCGTTCAACAATTACTATTGGCTTTGCAGTGCATACCTTATGTTGATTCGTTCCAGAGCGCCGTTACGTCTTGGACTGGCCGGTGGCGGCACAGACGTTTCTCCTTATTGCGATGAATTCGGCGGCGCGATTCTCAACGCGACTATCGACTATTATGCTTACGCGGCCCTCGAACCTCTGGAGACCAACACCATCGAGTTTGTCTCCGCCGACCAGAACGAGAGCGTTTCCTACCCCGCGCAGGCTGTGCTTCAGAACGATGGCCACCTCGATCTATTCAAGGCCGTCTACAACCACGTCGTTCGCAACTTCAATGGCGGCAAACCTCTCAGCCTGCGCATGAGTACGCGCGTCGATGTGCCGGCGGGTTCCGGCCTCGGCTCTTCGTCCACGCTCGTAGTAGCCATGCTGGCGGCCTATGTGGAATGGCTCAATCTCCCGCTCGGCGACTACGAACTGGCACACACGGCTTTCGTGATCGAGCGCGTGGAAGCCGGACTGCAAGGCGGCAAGCAGGACCAGTACGCCGCTGCATTCGGCGGCTTCAACTTCATGGAGTTTGGCCAGAACGGCCACGTGCTCGTGAATCCGCTGCGAGTAAAAGACTGGGTAGTCTCGGAACTTGAAGCCTCACTGCTGCTCTATTACACAGGGAATTCGCGCACTTCCGCGGACATCATCGAGGAACAGTCGCGCAACGTGCGCGACAGGAATTCGCTGGCATTGGAGGCGATGCATTCGGTCAAGGCAGAGGCGTTTCGCATGAAGGAGTGCCTGCTTCGCGGCGATTTTCATCGTCTGCATGAGGTGATGCGCAGCAGTTGGGAATCGAAGAAGCGAATGGCCAGCCAGATTACCAACGAACACATCGAGCGCCTGTACGCTAGCGCCCTCTCGGCCGGTGCGCATTGCGCCAGGATCTCTGGAGCGGGCGGCGGCGGGTTCATGATCTTCCTCACCGACCCCATTCACAAAGACAAAGTGGCAGCCGCCCTGCGCGCCAGTCACGATGGCGGCATGGCCTACGGATGTCACTTCACAGCCGGAGGAGTGCAAGCATGGAGGGTGCCATAAGCGATCTCATTCAAAAGAAACTGGCCGAGGGATTGGCCGTTCTCGAGGCTGTAAAGGCAGACTCCGCACTCCATGCCACGCTGGAAGAGGCGGCCAAGGCAACCGCGTCCGCGCTGAAATCCGGCCATAAGTTGATGGTTGCCGGCAACGGCGGCAGCGCTGCAGATGCGCAGCACCTGGTCGCAGAGTTTGTCAGCCGCCTTTGCGATGACCGGCCCCCGATGCGCGCTATCTCGCTCACGACCAACTCCTCCATCCTCACGGCGGTGGGCAACGATTATGGCTACGAGCGCGTCTTTGCCCGCCAGATTGAAGCGCTCGGCCAGACCGGCGATGTGTTCATTGCCATCTCCACCTCAGGCACCTCGCCCAATGTTCTGCGCGCCCTCGAGCTTTCAAAGCAAATGGGCATTACTACGATCGGCCTCTGCGGGAGAATCGGTGGCAGCATGCCGCCCTTGTGCGACTACTGCATTCGCATTCCATCCGATGTGACTATGTACATACAGCAGGCGCACCTGGCTCTCGAACACATCTTCTGCATGATCGTGGAGCAGCATTATTTTGGTCCCGGTCTCGGCGCTGCCGCCGCGCCGAGGGAATAGCCTGCAATGGAAGCGATAGTTCTCGCCGGCGGCCTGGGAACGCGCCTCGCGTCGAAGCTCGACGGAATTCCCAAAGCCATGGCGCCGGTGGCCGGCCGGCCATTTCTTGAGATCCTGCTGAACCAGCTCAAGCGCGCCGGCTGCACGCGCGCGCTGCTATCCGTGGGCCATCTCCACGCGACCATCCAGAATCACTTTGGCGCGTCCTTCCGCGGAATGCCCCTCGATTACGTGATCGAAAATGTTCCCCTTGGCACCGGAGGCGCGATCCGCAAGGCCTTGTCTCAAGCGCAGGAAGAAAATGTTTTGGTGCTGAACGGCGACACGTTTCTGCAGGCCGATTACGCCGCCATGTTGCGCTTCCATGAGGACGAACATGGCCCGTTGACGATCGCAATCACGCACCAGCCCGACGTGGCCCGCTATGGTGGAGTGCTCATCGAAGGAAAACGCATCGTCGGCTTTCAGGAGAAAGGCCGCTCCGGTCCCGGGTTCATCAACGCGGGCGCCTACGTTCTGCGCAGGGCAATGCCATGGCCGCCAAATCTCTCGGAAAAATTTTCGTTCGAAGTCGATTTTCTGGCCCCGCAGATCGAGCGCCTTGCTCCCGCTGCCTACGCGGTCGACGGATTCTTTCTCGACATCGGCGTGCCCGAAGATCTGGACCGCGCGCAGCGAGAACTTGCGGGCTTCGAACCGTAAGAGCGAACTTCGACTTCCTCACCACACCTTGAATTTCAAATCGCCCTGACCGGGACGCTCGAACGGCCCCGGAGTTGGATCCGATTCGCTCCTGCTCGTGCCGAAGTAATCGGTGTCAATGCGAATCGGGCTGCCGTCGGGCTGTTCATACGGAAGATCGGGAATGACTGCCTTGCCAAGCAACGCAGTGGTCACCAACTTGCGCGTCTTTTCATCGGTCCATGCCTTGTCGAACTTGATTTCGAGGAAGAGGCCGTTAGGCTTTGTGACGAGTTGGATGCCAGGATCAAAACCAGACTTGACGATTGGGTCTTTCTCGTCATTCGAAGGTTTCGCGCCAGCAAGATATACGTTGCCCTCCATCGCCATTGGCAACGGAACATTGTTGTAGGCGCTCAAATCGGCACGCTGCACAAAGAGATTGTTGTAGTAGCGGTTATCGCCGCGAGGGTTGTCGTGATATCCCGCAACTGCGGTGGAATGCACCTTGAGAAACGGCGTCTGGCGGCTGTCGAAGGGAAGCATTTTGATGGCACCTCCGAACAGATTGTGTGCGTAAGCGCCACCCTGCGAATTGTCTGTCAGCGACAGAGATGAGAGCAGAAGATTGTTGTCAAGAATGAAGGGTCCATGATCCACTTCGACAAACACGTCCTCATCGTTCTCATAGAAGAGATTTCCAGAGACGTGCGTGCCTTGCGCCATCCAGTCCAGCCAAAGCCCGCGACACGTGCGGTAAATACGGTTGTGTGAGATTTGAACGTCAATGGCGCCGTGGAACTTGATGCCCGCCATCTCCGCGCCTGTAAACGATCGCCGCATGTGAATGTCGCGAATGGTGTTGTGGGTGATTTCGCTGAATGCCGCGCCCATGCTGCCTACGACGCCTGCCTGGCCGCAATCTGTAATTGTGTTATTGCGGACAATGTGATGACCGATGTTTTCTTTATTCCAGCCGTTTGCCAAGGCGCGGTCGATGGTTTTTACGTAGCCTTCGGCGGTGTTTGCAGACGTGTTATCCCACTGGTCGCCGTATTTGCCGAGGGAGATTCCGGAGCAGATGGAGCTGCGGACCAGATTCTTCTCGATGATCCAGCCTTTGCTCCAATGTGTGCCGATGACGCCGATCTGCTCGGCGGTAGGCGGGGCCCATGGAGTGGCCGCATCCTCAAGCGTGAAGCCGCGCACGGTGATGTAATTGATGCCTGTCTTTTGCGGATAGAAAACCGCCTGCCGCACATTGATTTCGACCGGTTGCTGATTGGGATTGATGCCCTTGAACTGCGCCCAGATCGTAGTGGTTTTGCTATCCACCTGGCCGAACCAGAGCGCGGCACTCTCCACTGGCTTCATCACGTCGTCGAGGCTGGCAGCCTCAGTGAGCCATTTGCCGTGGAGGTAGACCGCACCGGTGTGATGCTTGCGACCGAGCGGATTGAACCAGTCGCCGTGGATGAGATCGCTGTAGGGATTGAAGGCACCGAAGAAGGTATTGGGGATTGTGGTCTTCCAGACATCCGCCCGGACCTTGACCCAGTTCCCAACCGATTCAGCGCCAGTAATCACCGGCTTCTCGCCGGGCGCAGCCTGATACACAATGCGATTTGCGTCTGAGGTGCCTCCGCGCGGAGGGCTGACGCGTTCGCGGTAGATGCCTTCATGCACAGTGATCACATCGCCCGGCTGGGCGAGGTTGGCCGCATGCTGAATGGTTCGGAACGGGGCCGCTTCAGTGCCTCGGTTGGCATCGCTGCCGTTGGTAGCAACATGGAACGTGGTAGCCTGCGCAGCGACGGACAGCGAAAGAGCGGCCAGGGCTGCGATGAAGATCTTTCCCATTTCTTCCTCGTTTTGATGGTCAGCGAAAAGCCTGAAGAGCATACCTCAGGGGCTAAAGCCCTCGCCGTTCTAATTGCATCTTTATGCCGGGGTTAAAACCCCGGCCTACCAATTCCGGCCGACCGCCTGAACGATGCCGGGGCTATAGCCGACAACTAAATTTGCGCAACTTGCGGCACGACTGAGGTCGTACCCTGACACCTATTCCGGCGCTATCAGAGTTTTTCTGCAGCCTGCTTGGCCACTCTGTTGCTCGCTACTCCACTGCATTCTTCGCGATCACCTCGCGGTACCATTGGGCGCTGCGCTTTGGTGTGCGCGTCTTCGTCTTGAAGTCCACATAATGAATGCCGAAACGCTTGCTATAGCCGTCGCACCACTCGAAGTTGTCCATCAGGCTCCAGAGGAAGTAGCCCTTGATAGGGTAGCCTTCGGCGGCGGCGCGGTGGACGTTGGTGATGTGGTTGCGGAGATACATTACGCGGTCAGTGTCTTCTATGTGGCCGGAGGCGTTCGGGGCGTCGTCGGAGGAGCAGCCGTTTTCAGTAATGAAGATGGCGGGCGGATGCCAGAGGTCGCTCACGTTGCGGATGGTCCAATAGGTGCACTCGGGGGTGACGTTGATCCAGGGCGAGGTCATGTGCGGGTACGACGCCGGGCGAGGCACAATCGCGTATCCCTGGGCTGTGCTGTCGGCGCTGACGTAGTCCGCGGTGTAGACGTTGAGGCCAACAAAGTCGAGCTTGCTGCCGATGGCCGCCATGTCGCCAGACTCCACTTTGGGCGCATTGGCTCCTTCGCGCGCCAGATAGGCGTCGGTGTACTTGCCTTCCATCAGCGTGGTCAGGAATTGAGCGTTCTCGTTGCGGGTGGCCTTTTGGGCGGCTTCAATGTGCTCCGGGCTCTCGATCATGGGCACGTAGACGTTGGCATTTTCCGCCAGGCCCACCTGCGTTCCACTGGGAGTGTTGGCGCGAATGGCCTGCACTCCAAGCCCGTGCGCGAGGATGCCGTGATGACGCACCTGGTTCACTTGCGCGGCGGGCAGCTTGAGGCCGGGCGCGAACTTGCCATCCCTGTAGCCGAGGTCGGTAAAGCAGGCGAACTCGTTTGTTGTCATCCAGTGATGCACGCGGTCGCCGAGGTGTTTGGTGACGTAAGCGGCATAATCGGCGAATGCTTTTGACGTATCGCGCGATTGCCAGCCGCCGGGCAGCGCCTGCGGCAGATCCCAGTGGAAGAGCGTGATGTACGGCGTAATCTTGTTCGCCAGCAGCTCGTCGACGACGCGGTTGTAGTAGTCCATCCCCAGCGGATTGGGCTGGCCCTTGCCGGTGGGAAAGACGCGCGACCATGAGATGGACATGCGATAGGTGCTCACGCCCAGGTTCTTGAGCAGCTTCACGTCTTCTTTGTAAAGGTGGTAGGAGTCGTCGGCCACGTCGCCTGTGTCTCCGTTCACGGTGATCCCCGGCGTATGCGAGAAGGTGTCCCAGACCGACGGCCCGCGCCCATCATCCTTTGCTCCGCCTTCAATCTGGTAGGCCGCCGTGGCGCATCCCCAGAGGAAACCCTTGGGAAATTCCCGGCTGACGGGATGAAGCTGACCGAGTGCGAATTTCGGGAGCGAGGCTGTGGCGAGTGTGGCGGCGGTTGCGGCCACGCCCTGGGCAAACTGACGGCGCGTGATGTTTTTCATGGATGTGTTCACCTTTCAAATGCACGAAGCAAACAACCCCGGCAAGCGGCAAGAAAATAGCCGCGCGGCAGCAGGCTCATGCGGGATCAACTCGCGATTATAGCCGAGCGGCTGGCAGGCAAAGACGGCGGGCCGGATATTGAGTCTTGAGTAAATCTCTGGCCCGCGAGGCAGGTACAAATGTGCATGCGCAGATACACAAAATTCTGACAGAACTGGACAATTCGGGGCGCGGAGGTCGATTTGTAACCTTCGGAGCGACCTTTTCGGGGTGAAAAGGGGTGCTTTGAGCCGATGGGAGGCCGAAAAAGGAGCCATTTTCGGGAATTTGCGTTTTGGGCCTAACTATATTTATTTCTAGAGGTTTGTGGCTGATTTTCGCGGCATATGTGCTTGCAAAATGCGGCTATTTGATCGATTTAATGAGCAATGTGATTTTTGGGGGCGGCGCTTGCGAGCAATCACCGCTCCTCCAGAGTGAGGGCGTAAATATCGTCCGTTCCAACGTCGCGAAGCAGCATCGGCGTGTCTGTCGGATCAAGGCCCATCCAACGGGTGAACGCCCCTGTGTAGCGGAATCCCTTCAGATCGACAACACGCTCCGCATCACCACCCGATACACGGGCTCGAAACACGCCCGGATCATCCTGGAAGAGCAAACAATAAATAAACTGGCTATCCGACGACCACGTAGGATAATTGCACTCGCCTTTTTGTTGCACCACCGACCATTGCTGCGTCTCAAGGTCGATGATCTTCACCCCTCCTCCGGAGCCACGATACAGCCCCCCGATGAAGCGGCCATTAGGTGACCATCGAGGAGCCCATACGCCTTCCGACCCGGAGAGTGTCGTGACCTTGTGGCTGTCAAGGTCGAAGATCCGTAAGACGGAGTTGAAATTACCGATTGCGTACAGAGTGGAAAAGACAATCTTGTGGCCGTCAGGGGACCAATCCGGATTGCTCTGTGCATCGCGGTCTTCCGGGAGAATGGGAAACGGAGTACCTCCTTGGGAGGAAATCACGTAAGCTTTCAGTCCCTTTGAGTCCTCGCTGCAGAACAGTATCTGAGATCCGTCCGGCGACCAGTGGGGGTTCAAGGGATACAAGGGAGCATCGGTTAGTTGTACGGGGTGGCTTCCATCCCGGTTAGCCTTCCACAGAATGCCTTCAGGGAAGGTGACGTACGCCACGAACTGACCGTCTGGAGAAAAAATGACAGATTCGGCCGAAATGTCTCCGAGGTAGGGTTGGAACCGGCCGGACTGCGCGTCAAAGCGCACCAGTTCGCCTCGCTCGATGACACCATGGGCAAATATTTTGGTCCCGTCCTTACTGGGAATCGGGCTATTCCAGCGGACTGGGCCTGAAGTCAATTGAACCGGTTCGGTTGACGCCCGGCGGAATAGCCCGCGACGCTCATCAAGGACCCACACTTGGCTTCCGGGACGAGGGCCGTAATAGTTCCAGAGACCGCCTCGTGACAGGAATACGAAGAAGTTCCCATCGGGAGTCCACCGCCCGCAGCACTGCGAAGACGAGGCGCGCCAGCCCGGCAGCAACGGATGGAGTCCGGATCCGTCGGACGACATTTCCCAAAGCCGATTGTCCCAGGAAAACCGAATTTTGCTGCCGTCCGGCGACCAACTGAGTCCGTCAGGGTAGCCGCCGTAGCCGCCCATAGTGGCGAGTTTGCGACCTCCTGTTCCATCGCTCCGGATGACATGGAGGTCTCCGTTTCCCAGACTGTCTCCGTTTCCCAGACTGTAGACCACAGACTTCCCGTCGGGGGACCACGCCGCGGACGTAACCACCGAGGTGTCTTGCAATAGACGACGGAGCGAGCCTGCCGGCATCGAAACGCTCCATAGGCTCCCATGACTTCCGTCGTACGAGGTAACGAGAAGAGTGGACCCGTCAGGGGAGACATCCTTGGTCCAGGGAAACGGCAACGCCACTGGCACTTCCGCGATCTCTCCCCCGGATATCGCAACCTGAGCAGTGGATTGCGGGCCGAGCATCCTATTGAAGTAGAGTCTGCTTCCGTCAGTTCCGCCAATATCAAGGATGAGGCGGCCGTCGTGAGTGATCGGGGTATACTCGGCGACTCGCAACGGAGGCAACGGGCGGCGCAAGTACCAGACTGCGGCGGCGAGGCCCATGACGAGAACAATGGCACCGGACAGCAGCCACCATCGGAGACGCAGGCGGCTGCCGCGGCTCAGCTTCCCACTTGAGTCCTTGTCGAGGTTGGCGGCGAATGGCGTCTGGTGATTCGCTGCATCCTCCGGCCCCTCAGGTTTATCCAGCCCTGCCGTGGCGTCCTCCGAAACCTCGACCTTGCAGACGAATCGGTATCCGACCGTGGCGACGGTTTCGATGTAACGCGGGTTGCGAGTCTCATCCCCAAGCAGGCGGCGCAGGAGTGCGACGCTGCGCGCCAGGGAATTGTCTGTAACCGCGGCATCGCCCCAGACGGCATTCAGCAGTTCCTCTTTGCCGATGAGCTTTCCGGGGTTGCGGAGCAGGGCCAGCAGCACGCGAAATGCCTTGGGCTCGACCGGCAACACCTCGCCGGCCTTGGTCAGCGAGAACTCCCGCTCCCGGACTTCAACGTCATCGAATCTGAATACAAAGGACTTATTCGCCATCATGATCCCATCATGAGTTCTTCAATCGCTTGGAGGAAATGATCAAGTGCGGGAAGAAACAGATCAGGAGCCCATCAAGACCATGTAGAAGCACGCGCCCAGAGTGACTTCAGCCTACACGGCTGAGGAGCTCTCGCGATGACAATTCTCAAAGGTTTCGCTTCCCTGGTCCTAGCAGTAGCAACCGTTTCAACGCTCTCCGCAGAAACCCGCTGCCCGGCGAATGTCGCCAGCTTAGCCTTCCGACTCGTCAACGACCACTACATAATTGTCCCCGTCTCCATCAACCACGCCGGCCCCTACAGCTTCCTCCTCGACACCGGCACACAGATCACCATGGTCGATCCCTCCCTGGCCGCCGAACTCCATCTCGCCACCGAGGGGCAGGCCAAGGTCGCAAGCGTCGATGCCCAAGCCTCCGCTTCCTTCGCCCGCCTCGACCGGCTCGAAGCCGGTTCGCACGCCGTCGCCAACCAGAAAGTGCTGGTCTATGACCTCGACAATCTCCAGGTCGCTGGCCTCCACATCCAAGGTGTTCTTGGCGAGGACTTTCTCCAGCAGTTCGATATGCTGATCGACAATGCGCACCACCTCCTCTGTCTCGACGACTCGACCGCGATGCGCGCAGATGTAAAAGGGCCGCATGTCCCGCTGCTGACGTCAGCCCAGACTTCCAATGGCGCACCGGTCCCCACGTCGCTGATCGTCTCTGTGCGGCTATCCGATGGTATGCGGCCAGTTCGCCTGAAGCTTGACTCCGGCGCGAACGTCTGCTTCCTCTACAACAGCTCGGAGTACATGGACCTCGACCTGTTCCACGGCGCATCGCTAAACGGAGGCGGCGCCAACAGCCAGCATCGGACCTTCACGGCTCTGCCGCCCCAGAATGTGAATATCAGTTCCGTCCAATTATCCAAGGTCCCGTTCGTCACCCTCCTCGGCGCCCGCAAGGACTCCCGCACTTCAGACTTCGACGGACTGCTGACCCTTGGCCTTTTCCGGCGCGTCTTCATCGATCATGCCGATCATTTTGCAGTCCTCGAGCCGAGGTAATAGAGTGGCCGGGCCATTCCGCGCGTGCAGTCGCCAATCCGGTCATTGCTCCTGAAAACGGCTGTCGGTGAGTGCAAATCCCGTTGCCATCAACTGAGGTTGCTCGATGTGACAGCCTTACGAAGCAACAAAGCGTGGTCACTCTGGCGCATTCGGACCGGATAACGCCACAGGATTGGGAAGCGGTCGGGCATTGCGAATCGGCCTCGGAAAGTACGAATGAAAACAAGCGCAACATGGCGGGTGTCGGTCTGGCGCTAAGGGGCGGGGGCCGTGCTGGGGACGGTGACCCCGGGTTTGCCCTTCGCTTCGTTCAGGGTTCGCGCTGGGCTATTCTCGGGTTCTCGCTACCGGGAGAGATTTCGGGGTGTGCGGGGCGGTGAGGGATGCGCGCGCGTTGAAAAAACAAATGCAGGTCCTTCGACTCCGCTGAAAAGCGCTTCGCTCAGGATGACAGCCTCAAAAGAAGCGCTTCGCTCAGGATGACAACCTTATAAAAAGGCGCTTCGCGTGACTCAACAGATCTCGATGAGTGCATCGGCGATGTCACAACGATCATTTGACCGTTGTGACCGAGAATCCTTGACTGCATCCACCCCGGTCGATATCCTCGGCTGGTGAAACTCCTGGCCGCGTTCGTCTTTGCCGGCACTCTTGCCCTTGCGCAAGACGGTCCATCTCCGGGCAAAGGAACCGTAATCTGCCCGCTCTCTGACTCGCAAGTCAAAAAATCGATGGATGCTTTCGCCAAGATCTACCCTGTATTAACCGAGGAACCGCGCTGCGTGAACTGCCACGGCGGCGTCAATCCGTTTATCGACGGCGTTGGAAAGGATCCATCCCAACCCGACGTCGTTCCGTCAAAGTTTGAGCATGGCCCCGGGAAGGTAGAACACACTACCGACTGCGCCGATTGTCACAACAATATGGTCCCCCCAACACGTGGAGGACAGTCGACCTGGACGTTGGCGCCAGGTTCTCTTGCTTTTGTCGGCAAGGATGCCAGGAGGCCATGCAAACAAATCAGAAGTCAGCTCCCGACCGCTAAGTTGATAATCGGCCACTTCACAGACGACAACGGCGGCGACAATTTCGCGGGCACTGCCTACATTGGCGACCGCGCCCTCAATAGGAGTATGTTCCCGAAAAGCGAGATTCCCAACCAGCCCCCGCTCATCCCACACGCTGATCTGATCAAACTCGGCAGTGATTGGGTCGCTGCTCAAGGCGGAGAGTTCAAGGGAAGCCCGCCGTGCGGCTGTGAGCCCGCCCATTACGCGCTTCGAATAAGCGCATCCACCGCGATCAACTTAGGCCCGATCCATTTCAAGTCGGACATGGCACCCGTCGACGTACCCATTACTTTTGCTGACGACGGCACTTTCAGCGGCGAGGCGACCGCCATCTTTCAGGGTGCGGCCGATGCCACACCGTGCACAGGACAATATGCCAGCACCCTGAAGTTCAGCGTCTCCGGCAAGGCCATCGAGGTGTCCGAGGGCGAACACTCCATGCACATTCAACTCGAGAACACCTCTCCCGTGTTCAACAGCTTCTCCGGCCAGTGCCCAGGCGCCAGCGCCAGCAATCAGGGAACTACTTCACATAAAACTGACTTGCCTTTCGACATGACAGGCGATGTTGAAGAAACGCTCGACCAACCGATGCCCGTCCCGTCTCCCGGCGTCGTTTCGACTATGCATCTTGAGATCGTGAAGCGGGATTGACCCTGCTCCAAGTACGGAACTTCGGCGGGGGGATTGTTGTTTCGATAGTTGAAGGAAACAGGCCGAGTGGCTCACTGAGCCCAGAGGGCGCCCCGATGGGGCACCCGGCGAAACGATGGGGCGCGGGTTTTTGGGGGACGCGTAAATATAAAAGAGCCGCGGCCCCTTCCAAGGCTGCGGCTCTTTTGTTCGGCGCCGTGAAGAACACCGAAGCGGTGAATTGACGAAAAGCATACCTCAGTGGCTAAAGCCACCGCTCATTCTTTCGGCTTAATACCGGGGATAAATCCCCGGCCTACCGCCCGTTTGTGGCGCAGCTAAAGCCGCGCCCTTGCAAAACATCAACCTTGCCGCAAATCCATTTTCCCAAATTACATTTCTTTGACGCCTTCGACGAAGGCTTTTAGCTTGCGGCTGCGCGAAGGATGACGCAGCTTGCGGAGGGCCTTGGCTTCGATCTGGCGGATGCGCTCGCGGGTGACCTGGAAGCTCTGGCCGACTTCTTCCAGGGTGTGCTCGGAACCGTCTTCGAGGCCGAAGCGCATCTTGATGACGCGCTCCTCACGAGGAGTGAGCGTGCGGAGAACCTGCGATGTGTACTCCTTGAGGTTGACGCTGATGACGGCTTCAGAGGGCGAAACGGCCTGGCGATCTTCAATGAAGTCGCCGAGGTGCGAATCTTCTTCTTCGCCGATGGGCGTTTCGAGCGAGATGGGCTCCTGCGCGATCTTAAGGACCTTGCGGACCTTGGCGACAGGGATGTCCATGCGGCGCGCGATTTCTTCGCTGCTGGGCTCACGGCCGAGCTCCTGCACCAACTGACGGCTGGTACGAATGAGCTTGTTGATGGTTTCGATCATGTGCACCGGGATGCGGATCGTGCGGGCCTGGTCCGCAATGGCGCGGGTAATGGCCTGGCGAATCCACCACGTTGCATAAGTCGAAAACTTGTAGCCGCGGCGATACTCGAACTTGTCGACGGCTTTCATCAGGCCGATGTTGCCTTCCTGAATGAGGTCGAGGAACTGGAGGCCGCGGTTGGTGTACTTTTTGGCGATGGAAACAACCAGTCGCAGGTTGGCTTCGATCAATTCGCGCTTGGCCTGCTCGGCGTCCATGTCGCCCTGGATCATTTCGCGCTGCGTGCGCTTGAGCTCGCCGATGGATACGCCGGCGTCGCCTTCGATTTTCTCGAGATCGGCGCGGCAGTTCTTCTGCTGGCGGCGGTATTCCTTCTTGAGTTCCTCGGACTTGGAGGCTTCGTGCTTCTGGTCGAGCGCACGAATCTGGCGCTCGAGGGTGCGCATGGTGTCGACAGTCTTGTTGACTTTGTCGAGCAGCCGCTTGCGCTCCATGGGCGTGTACTTGAGCTCGCGCACGATGCGAGAGATGAAGACCTTCTCACGCGCAATCATCCAGCGAAGGCGGCGCGCCTCTTTCAGCTTGGCCTTGTTGGCGGACGCGGTTGTGGCTACCTGCTTCTCTTCAAACGCCTGAATCTTCTTCTGGTGCTTCACCAGCGTGTCAATGCGGGCCACTGTGGCCTTAACGCGGGTCAGCACAACTTCTTCGGTGAGTTCCTCCTCGTCGAAGATGACCACTTCTTTTACGTTGCGCACGCCGCGCTTGAGGTCTTCGCCCAGGGCCGCAATCTCGCGGATCACGATAGGCGAGCGCGAAATGGCTTTGAGCACGCGAAGCTGGCCGCGCTCAATGCGCTTGGCGATTTCAACTTCACCTTCGCGTGTAAGCAGCGGCACGGTGCCCATCTCGCGCAGGTACATGCGGACGGGGTCGTTGGTCTTTTCCA